>Ga0213864_10001123_pt1 | contig 12151 bp, 8 predicted proteins | sample PICome_5_FD_160078 | JGI IMG/M metagenome (GOLD analysis project Ga0213864, IMG submission 160078) | Coastal seawater microbial communities near Pivers Island, North Carolina, United States - PICO247 | ecosystem: Environmental > Aquatic > Marine > Coastal | place: USA: North Carolina | collected... | reverse complement strand
GTTGCACACTTGGTCACTGCTCACATGAGCATGGGTGCTGTTGTCATTGATGACAATGGTGTCTATGAGGTTCTGGACAACAACTAAGTCTGGTAGGGGAGCGGTAGGAGACTGCTGCTCCCCCCTTCTTAGCGAGGTAAGTAATGACTTCTACAGTTGCTAATAGTGCTATTGACATTTGTTCACGGGCTTTGATCCTTATTGGAGCAGAGCCTATTACTTCTTTTAATGACAATACGACAGAGGCGTTAGTCGCTGTAAATATGTATGAAGATGTAGCGCAAGCTAGTCTCTGTAATACACGCTGGAGTTTTGCTACCGAGCAAGCCCAGCTTAATCGTTTAACTGATGAGCCGACAGGCCGCTATGATGCAGCTTATCAGCTTCCTTCTAATCTATTGATGCTCAATGCAATCACTGTAAATGACAATAAAACAAAACATAGAATTTATGGTGACAAAGTATTCACCAATACCTCCGCAGCCGATGAGGTTATTGCTGATTACATCTATCGTGCAGATGAGTCTGATTGGCCTTCATTTTTTACACTTGCTGTCGAGTATGCCCTTGCTGCCATCTTTGCAAGTTCTATTGCGCGAAACGAGGGTCTGACACAAATTATGGAAATCAAAGCCAACAACCTTATGGCTAAAGCGCGTAATCTGGACAGCCAGCAAAACACAACACAAAAACTTACGACTTCGAGGTTTATTACTGAAAGGCTGTCATAATGGCGAAGATTAAGATTCCGCTTCACAGCTTTCAGTTTGGCGAACTTAGCCCATCTTTTACATCTCGTGTTGACGCTGCGGTCTATCAGGCTGGCGCGCAAAAAGTGCGTAACTTTATTATCATTAACGAGGGTGGCGTAAAGAAACGTGCTGGCGGTGAGTTTATCTATAAGTTCAGCGATACTGTAACTCCAGCAAATGAATTAGAGATTCGCATTGAGCCATTTATTTTTTCAGACGATGAACAATATATCTTTTGTTATAAAAACAATGCCCTCGATATTTTCTTTATAAATCCCACTACTGGTGCTGTAGATACTACGCCCGTTAGTTTGTCTGGCTCTACTAACTGTCCGTGGACAACAGCAAAGTTAAAAGAAATTACAATGGCCTCCTCTGGAGATGTTACTATTGTTTGCCACGAAACTTTCCCGCCACGTGTCATTCGCAGAACCGGGCTGAAAACTTTTGTGTCTGAGACTTTTGCATTTGAGGACGATGGCAATGCTGACTCGCCAACACAACCCTACTATAAATTCCAAAAGGCTGGTGTTACACTAGACCCTGCGGCTACGTCCGGCACAAGTGTTCTTGTTCAAGCAAGCAGCGATTACTTTGTATCAGGTCATGTTGGTTCGTATCTGCTTATTGGTGATACCCCTTGTGAGATTGTAACATATGTCAGCGCAACCGAAGTTAGAGTCGATATTACTGGCACGATTACGCGCCGCCTTGCTCCTGATTCTATTGAGGTTTTTGCAGGGGCTACTGATATTCAAGTTACTATGCCTCTTCATGGTATGGATGTTGGGGATGCTTTTGTTATCGATCGTGTGGGGGCTTTGGGAGGTCTTAATACCAATCACACAGAAGGCTCTAAAACAGTAACAAAAGTTATTGATCTAAATACTTTTGAGTATGATGCGGGTCAGTCAGCAAGTTCTTCCGCTATTGGTGGTGGTTCTGTTGAGGTTTCGAGTTCTGCTGCTACTCCAGAGTGGTATGAGCAGTCTTACTCTGCTGTTCGCGGCTACCCTGCTGCTGTAACATTTCACGAAGGTCGTTTGTGGTTTGCCGGAACGACAGCACAGCCCGGTCATGTTTGGGCTTCTAAATCAAATAACTTTTTTAACTTTGATGTAGGGACGGGTGCAGATAGCGATGCCATTGATCTTAACTCTAACTTTGGTGAGTTTTCTCATATCCGGCATCTTGTGGTTAATCGTGACCTACAGATATTCTCTGCTTCTTCTGAGTCATTCATTCCTGCTTTCACTGATAGACCTGTTACCCCTGCAAACGCCATAATTAAGCGTCAGACGCCGTTTGGCTCTTCCTATATGCGACCACAGCCCTTTGATGGTGCAACGCTCTATACGCAAGCCTCTGGCAAGATGCTGGGGTCTTATGTGTATAGTGAGGTGGAGCAAGCTTACAATACAGAGAATGTGTCTGTAACTGCTACTCACCTGATGCGTTCACCCATCCAATCTGCAAGTATTAAGGGTGGTTTTGATCGTGCTGAGTCATACTGCTTTTTGATTAATAATGATGGCACTATGTCTGTCTTTTACTCTTCTCGCGGCGACCAACGTGCAGGATGGATGCTGTGGGATACGCCGGGCAAGTTTCACAGTGTTTGCGCTGTTGACCGCAATGTATATTGCATTGCTGTAAGAGATCAAGGTGATGGCACTAATCGTTACTATCTTGAGAAGTTTAACGAAGAAATGCCAATGGATTACTGTAGTGAGTTCAATGGCACTGCTGGTGTATTCAATGTTAGCAGCCAGTTCTCTGATGGCGCTGTGGTTCGCGTAGTCAGTGGCACAGACTACATTGGAGAGTTTACTGTGGCTTCGGGGCAGATTGATGTATCTAACGTTAAAGAAATTACGACAGCTTATATTGGCTATCAATTTACTCCTATCCTACAGACAATGCCTATTGATGCGTTGATGGGTGGTGGCCCGATGACTGCTGCTCCGCGCAAAATTGATATGGTTACTCTCGATTTGCAAGATACATTATCGGCATCAGTTAACAGTAAGGATATGATTATCAGAAGTGTGAATGATGATTTCTCTTTGGATAGGCCAAAGTTTACTGGTAGAAAAGAGTTTAGATTGATTGGTATTTCAAAAGATCCGTCTGTTACTGTTAGTCAGTCTGTTCCTTTTGATTTACAACTAAATGGTATGGTTATTGAGGTGACGTTCTAATGTCTATTCAACTAGCAATGGCAATCGGTTCTGGCCTTTCCAGTTTTGGAGCAAGCAAACGCGCTGCAAGAGCCGCGCGGCGTGAAGCAGAACGGCAAGCTGCTGAAATACGCAAGCAGCGTTTTGATGTTCAAGAAATTACAGCGCAACAGCACAGGCAGCGTTCAGAACAGTTTGACGAACTAATTGCTTCTAACATTGCGTTGGCTGCTTTTATGGGTCGTGGTGATCGCAGTATTCAAGCATTGCGCCGAGAAGAAGCAAGACGCTATGGCGTTGATGTTGACCGACTCCGCGAACAAGAACGCCGCGAGATTCAAAACATTGAGGCTCAAGCAGAGCAAACTCGCAGACAGGGACGGATTACTGCCGAGCAATATAAAACACAAGCGCGTCAAAGCTTGTTCAATACTGCTCTTACTGCTGCAAGTCTTTATAAAGCCCCAACGACTACTACAACAACATTGGTTGGAACTCCTTCTGATGGATTGATGGATAGAGGATAGCATGGCTGTTGAAATCAAAAGAACACGCGCCGGGCAAGGTGTCCTTAACAAACCGATTGGGGTTGTTCGTCTTGCTTCTGGGGAAGATAAAGTTTTAGCACAAAAGGCCGAGGCTCTTGGGTCTATTGCCAACACTTTCTTTCAACTTGAAGAAACTCGTCAGGTAAAGGCTGGCAAAGACTTTGCTGAAAAAGTTCAGGCTTTTGATGAAAATGGAAAGGTAGTTTATCACGACCCGCCTTCAAGCTTGGGTAAGATTGGCTATGAGACTGCACAACAAGAGTTAAACAAAAAATATGCAGTTGCACTCAAAGAGCAATCCGTAAATACGGCAATAGAGTTTCGGCAGTTATACAAAACTGAGGAAGAGTTTTCTCGCAACTTTAGCACTTGGATGCAAGAAACCGCTAAGAATCTTTCGGCTTCTGGCGGTGGTGCAGTGGCTAGTGCATTTCTTGATGACGCTGCTCTTTTGCGGCAACGAAACATTGCAGACATTAAAACTCAAAAGTTTAATCAAGAACAAGAACTGTCACGTTCTCAGTATGAGTTAGACATTCGCCGGACTATTGGCATGGTTGGCAGTTATGCTCTAAATGGCGATTTTGAAGAAGCACAAACTACAGCACAACTTGTCCTAGATGACTTAGACAACAATGCAATGCAGTTCTTCAATATGACTGGAGAAAAGCGCAGAGAGTTAACTAATATACTTAACGACCAGCTTCGCAATGGTCGTATTCAAAATGCTGTAAAGGGTTATAGCTATCAAGAGTTGGTTTTGCTGGAAGCCGGAGTTGAGTCTGGTGTTATACCAGAGGCAATTAAAAAAGATATGCCGTGGCTTGAAGACTTTATTGAGGAAACATCTTCTGAAACTGCAAGAAGGAACACACTAAATACTTTTCTTTCCTCACTTAGAGAGGCAAAGTTTAAGCAACAGCAAATCTTGTCTTCTCAAGTTAATGTCCAAAATCTTATGAGTTCTGGATTTCCGGCAGAACTAACTAAAGCCAATCAAGATGACCTCGACCTTGTTTATGCTAGCTTTGGAATTAATGCCGCAAATATGTTTAGCCAAGTCGGTAAAACTCGTGATGCCTTATTTCAGACAGCACTAGACGCGCCATTTGCTTCTAGCGAAATGGTTCGTGCGTTTGATTCATTAAAATTTTTAAGTGAGGTTGATGACGCTCAAATTAGAAACGCTGTAGATTTATATAGAAACATTTCTACAAAATATAATGGAAATCTTTCTGCATATGGCCTTAAAGATCAGGCTGGTTTTTTAATTAGGCTTGATAGTCTTATGCAAAACTATGGCGATGACCCGCAAAAGGCGCTGGCCTTTGCTCGGCGCATACCTCAAAACAAACCAGAAGATTTAGCTACTCTTCACTCCGTATTGAGCGAAAACTTTTCTACTATCACTGAATCTGGTGAGCCTATGAAAGACATGCAAAGCATGATGATTAAGTATTTGAAGGAAGAAAACAAAGAAATCCTTCCAGAGCATGTTGCTGAAATGGCTGACTTTGGTATTGCGGTTGCCTTGTCTGACCCGGCTAATCTTGATTCTGTTGTTACTGGCGCATATCGACAAAACTATGTGGCAAGTAAATACATTCGACCATCTATAGTTCGACAACAAAAGGGTGTTGAGGCAAGAAGTCGTTATGCTCCTGAAGCATTTCTTGATAGAGAGCAATTAAAGGTTTTTGATGCACAAATGAATAATCTTCTTTTGTCTTTTTACAAACCAGAGCCGGATGTAACTGGCAGAGTTCCAGCATACAAGAAACCTATTTTGGGCGTTGACTACTATCTTGATGTTGAGATGGGTGCAAACAACACTGCTCAATATAAGTTTGTAAGGCCTGATGGAACGCCAATGTATAGCGCAAACGGCACTCAGGTATCTTTTGGCGCGGCTGAAATTAAACAGTTTATGGATCGTCGGATAGAGCAGGAAAAAGATGAGGCAATTCGCAAGCACAATTTAATTGTAGATACAACTCCACGTGGCTTGGGCGAACTTTCTCCACAGGAAGCTGCTTCGGTAGTTGCAAGATAGGAAAGCCCTTATATGAAGCGTCCAGTTTACACTGCTGATTTTGGTAACTCCCAAACATCTAATACTCCGGCAAGCTTTGTAGAAACTTTACAGGCTCAGTTGGGTTATCAATATGCTCCGATTGCAGACTTTGCACATGAACTTATGGACTTTGCGGATGCTCCGCGTGACCCAGACTTTGACTTTGCTCAAGCCATTAAGGGGCATGAGGAATATGCCCAGCATTTAGTTGGTGCTAGAAATCAAGAGCATTTTGATTTTAAAGTAAACTCCATAAAAAGAAACTTAGAAAGGCGTTCTGTTTTAGGGCAGTCTGGCATCTTTAATTCATTGGTGGCTGGCCTCCTTGATCCACTAAACCTTGCATTCCCTGTGCCTATTATGAAGGGCATTGGTGGCATGGTTACTGGCACTATGGGTGTTAAGCAAGCTTTCAAGGCTGGTGCTAAAGGTGGTGCGGTAGTTGGTGGTGTTTCCGAAGCTATCCGTGTTCCCTTTGATGATCTTGCTACACCTACAGAGGTTGCGGTCAACATGGCTGCTAATACCGGGCTGGGTGGTTTGGTTGGTTCTGTTCCATCTGTTGCACGAAACTTAATCCCTAGCGGCAACGCAGCGCAAAGAAACTTTGAACTTGGCACATCTCGTGGAACGACTCTCGGTGATGAGGTTGATGGTGTTAAGTTAAACTATGAAGGCAAAGTAAATGAACGTGGTGATGGTGTTGAACTGTCAAAGGACGGAATTAATATCAACTATGAACAGGTAGTTGAAAACTTTTACAAGAAGCCGTGGACTAAAGCAGAGGTTAAGGGAGCAAAGCCGCTTGCCCAAATGGATATTCCAAGCCCGATTGAATACATGGAATTTCTTGTCCATCGTGAAGTTGCACGTCAGTCAGGTCGCCCACAAGATCCAGAAACGCTTGTGAGGTGGATTGATAAGACAAATGAACGTGCATTAAAACAGATGACATCAGGTTATGGTCAAAGGAAAACACTCCTTTCCGACCATCCTCTTTTCAATATGATTTCTACTCCGTTGAAACGAACTCGTGCTTCGGACTTGCCTGATTACTATAAAAAGAAACATGCTGATTTGGTTGAAAACAATGCTGTAACCCTTGATAGAAACGCCGAGGGGTTGGGTGTGCAGTCTATTGAAACCAACACTCGTAAGTATGAAACAGATTTGAACAATCTGATTGCTGAGTTGCAAGATTTACAGGTGCAAAACGCAAGCGACTTGACGGAAGCCCCCTCTGTGTTTGGTCAGCGCGACGAGTTTCTTACAAAGAAAATGTCGGGAACGAATAGTTTTTCGGAAGAGTTTTCTGATTTGATTCATCTCCGGGCAAAGATGGCTGACCCATCTTTTTCGCGGTCACTTACCGACTATGAAAAGAAGGCCATTGGCAAGATTAACAAAGTTTATGATGACATTCTTGAGAAAGCCAAGGCTGTTGGTTTGATGGATGGCGTTGAAAATATTCCCTCTTTGATTAAGAAAACAAATGACGAAATTAATCTGATTAACAAGGCATACTTGCAGGACGCTATTGAAGAGGGAAGCAACCTAGACTTGCTGCTTCAAAGACAACTTAAAAACCTTGAAAGAAAAAAGAGATTGCTGGACGGATTGCCTGAGTTCAAACAAAAGCAAAATTACTTGAGCCGACTATATCGCTCAAAGGAGATCGCAGCTAATCCTCAGATGCAAGAAGAGTTGATTCAGTTAATTATAAGATACTCCCCAGACGAGAATTCATCTTATTGGGATGATGCTGTTGGTGATTATGTTCAGCTTGGCGCAAGAGAGCGTGCCGAGCGTATTGTTGACACGATTATTAGCACCGACTCTTATGATCCGTCTGTGTCGGGTAAATTAAGCACTCAATTTGTAAACTTTAGAAGTCTTGGTGACATTCCTGATTACGAACTTCTCAAGTTTATTCATACAGACCCATCAATTTTGCATGACTATGTTCGCAAGATGGCGCTGTCTATTGAGTATCGAAAATTTTTTGGCGACCAAAGTTTTGATGAGTTTTTGCAACAAGCAGAGATTGATCTTACAAAGGCCGGATATAGCAACAAAGCTATTCGGGACTATAAGAGGGACATGGTTGCTGACTTTGATTCATTGCGCGGTGCAATTATTACAGACCCGGCGCGTTGGACGGGTCGCTTTGCTAATGTATTAAAGAACTTAACTCAAGCAACATACCTTGGTCGAGCAGCCCAAGCCACCATGGGTGACTTTCACGGCATTATTGGTCAGCATGGATTAAGGCCGTGGTTTGATTTGATAACCAGCCCGATTGACCGGGCTACTGCTCAACTATCTCGCAAAGAAAATGCAGAATATGTAGAGGCATTGGGTTACACGCAAACAGGTATGAACAACAGGATTACGTCTGACAACACTCGTTTGGGCGAGTTGTATCGTGAAGAAAAGCTAATCAATTCTATTATGCAACGATACCACTCCCTTCCTTTGGTCGGTAGTTTTCTTACCCCTATGACAAAGATGTGGCGCAGCATGGATGGCATGTTGCGTTCTAGCCGTATCATTAAGCATTCTATTGAGTGGCGAGATGGTAAGATTGATCCCAAAGATATTGCCTTTCTTGCTCGTATGGGCATTGATGAAGATACCGCAAAAAATATAGCTAATATCAAAAATGATGCTGGCGAAACTCCGTATAGCAAACCTAACTCGCTATTCTTTGCGAATGTAAGCGAATGGAGTGGGCGAACTGCAAAGGATCGTGCAGCTAAACAATCGTTTATAAATGCGCTGGAGACAGGTATTCATAATACTGTTGTGATTGCCTCCAACGCAGACAAGCCAATTATTGTCCGTGGCGCAGCATACGTTAAGTATAGAAAATGGATGAAGCCACTTGGCCTTGAGCCTGATCCCCGTGTTTCCGTGGGAGATGAAAAGGTTGTTAAGGTTTCCGATGGGGCATTAGCTTTGCCATTTGTGTTTATGAGTTTTGGTCTTGGTGCTTTGCCTCGTGTTACTGCCCGTCTTGCAGACCCAACACAGCGACATCGCATGGTGCAAGTAATGTCAGCCGTTGCGCTTGGATATGGCGTTTTAAAAATGCGTAAGTCTGATTGGTGGTTTGAAAATAATAGCTATCAAGACATATTAGCCCGGTCTATTGATTATGCTGGCTTAGCGGGAATTTATGGAGATATAGCTTACACAGGCCTTGAAATGTTGGCTGGTGCTGGAGTTATTGACGAAAAGAAATCGTTTATTAAGCCAAAATATTATGGCATTGACGGGTATGATGCTTTATCTGCACCATTTGGCGCGCCAGTAGGTTTGTTACATGGCTACGGAAAATCAATTTCAAACTTTGTAAATGGCGAGGTAGATGAGGGCGTTAGGGAACTTGCAAGAAATACACCTAATTTCCTAACAATCCCGTGGCAATATGATTTAGCTGATTTATCGGAAGACATTGGCATAATAAATGAGAGATAACCTTTTATGATAAGCAACACTTGTGATAGGATGCACCCATGACTATTTTGATCGCAGATAACAGCCCCCGTATTTCATATGAGGCGACATCAGGCCAGACAGCATTTACAGTGCCGTTTGAGTTCTTTGATAACACAGACTTGAATGTGTATATCAATGACACTCTTCAAACACTAACAACGCACTACACTGTAACTGGCGGTGATGGCTCTACTGGCAGCATTACACTCGTAACTGGTGCTACTGCTGGTGATGTAATTGTTATTACACGAGATGTTACGCTTGAACGCACAACTGACTTTCCAAGTTCCGGCCCATTCCAAGTCGCATCCTTGAATACCGAACTGGATAAAGTCGTTGCTATGATTGCAGACATGAAAGACTTGGCTGATCGTGGTCTTCGCATGGAAGATTTTGACACTACTGTAAGTCTTACAATTCCTTTGAAAGACGACCGCAAAGGCACAGTGCTTGCATTTAACGCAACTACTGGTGCTGTTGAAGTCGGCCCAACTATTGCTGACACAAACACTGTCGCTCAAATTAAGGCTGATATTGCCACTGTGGCTGGTATTTCACCTCAAGTAACGACTGTTTCTGGTATTTCTGGAAATGTAACAACTGTTGCCGACAATGACACAAATGTAACGACTGTTGCTGACAATATAACAAATGTTAATACGGTTGCGGGTGATACTACAGAAATCAATACAGTTGCGGGTGATACTACAGAAATTAATGCTTTGTCTGCGGTCAGCACTGAAATTGGTTTGCTGGGTAATGCGTCTGTAATTACTGATATGAGCATTCTTGGAACGGCTGACGTTGTTGCCGACATGAACACGCTTGGCACAGCCGATGTGGTTGCGGATATGAATACGCTTGGCACGGCGGATGTTGTGGCTGACATGAATACTCTAGCTACGGCAGACATTGTTGCCGATATGGATACACTGGCTGACATCAGCACTGACATTACTGCTGTTGCTGATATTTCAACTGAGGTGACTGCTGTAGCGGGTGATGCTACTGACATTGGAACTGTTGCTGGTATTTCTTCAAGCGTTACCACTGTCGCTGGCATTAGTCCTAACGTAACCACGGTAGCGGGTATTTCATCTCAAGTTACTACTGTTGCTGGTGACAGTTCAGACATACAAACTGTTGCTGGTGACAGTTCAGACATTCAAACTGTGGCTGGCAACACCACCAACATTAACACTGTGGCCGGGGCTAATACCAACATCAGCACTGTTGCAACTGACATTGCTAATGTGAATACCACCGCCGCAAACATTACTGGTGTAAACAGCTTTGCGGAACGCTATCGTGTTGAGGCTTCTGACCCAACCACTTCGCTTAATGAAGGCGACCTTGTTTACAACACAACCGATAATGCTTTCAAATTTTATGATGGCACAAGTTGGAACGCTGTTAATGTTGAAGGCATCGACAACATTGTTGAGGATACAACTCCGCAGCTTGGCGGCAACCTCGACCTGAACTCAAACGATATTACTGGCACAGGTAACTTCAATATTACTGGTAACTTTGCTTTGTCCGGCACTGTTGATGGTCGTGATGTAGCTACTGATGGTGCGAAGCTAGATGGCATTGAGGCGGGTGCTACTGCTGACCAAACGAAATCAGATATTGATGCACTTGGAATTGACGCCGCAACACTGGACGGAGTTGATAGCGCCAGCTTCTTGCGGAGTGATACTGACGATTCAGTCTCAGCTAACATTTCTTTTGGCGATAATAACCAAGCAATTTTTGGCGCCGGAAATGACCTAAAGTTATACTCCACAGGAACTAATGCCATAGCTTTGTTGAACCACCCAGCTAATCTAGTAATCAGCAAAAGCGGCGGTGATAACTTTGTACAGATTGGTTCAGCCACAGCAGGTGGGACGGCTCTAAAACTAAACAGCACCACCACAGGTGGCTCTCAATTTATTGATGGTGTTAACACTGCTCTTCCTTTAGAGCTTAAACACGGGGGAACGTCAAAGTTTAGCGTTAATTCTTCTACTGTTAGTGTTGCTTCTGGGGTTGATTTTAGTGCGGATGGTTTTAGAAAAATAAAACGCTTTGAATATAATTCGGTTAACACTACTAACCAAGTTCTTGCTAGTACTTCAGACTCAGCCGATGTTCAAAGAATAATTTTTGCACTAGGAAACACTACCACCAGCACTGGACCTAACAATCCTCAAATCTATGCAAAAAACGCTAATACTTTATATACAGGCTCATTAACTTGGGTTGGGGCTACGGCTATTGTAGATAGTTCCGCAACTTCTGTTTATGCAATGAATACAACAGATTTGCTGGCTAGTATGCCCACTTATCATCAACCTAGTAATGGTATGATTTTTGAGTTTACAAAAGTAGACGATGATGCTTGGCATTGTCAGGGTCGTTGGAACTATGGCACAACTAGCACTGCCGACCACTATTTTCTAAATGCCTACGCTACGGGTAATACTAAAATTGGTGCTTTTCAAATTCAAACAGGTAGTGCCAACTGGGCTAATCTTGAAGTTTCTATATGGGAGTTTTACTAATGAAAGTATTACATTGCACACCAGAAAATCCCGAAGGTGTTCTTGTTGATGCACCGCAGGAAATGATTGACGAGCAGGAAGCTGCTCTTGCTGAAAAGATTGCCAACGAAGAGCCTGAGTATTCATACAATAGACGCAAAGCATACCCGTCTATTGGTGAACAGCTTGACGCTTTGTTTCATGCGGGAGTATTCCCCGAAGAAATGGCTGCTAAAATTCAGGCAGTAAAAGACGAAAACCCCAAAGAATAGGATCACATAATGGAAACTCTTATCACTTGGATTACAGCTTTGATTGCAGCAGCCTCGGCTATTGCTAACGTAACACCCTCCCTTCGAGACAATGAGTGGTTGGCAAAGCTGGACGACTTCGTTCAGAAACTTGCTTTAAATCTACGCAAGGATGGTTAAAATGAATGACGATGCGGCGATTGATTACGTTGTAAGTGGCGTGGCAATAACCGCGCCTGTCTGGGCAACCGGGCTGACTGTCTGGTTGAACCTTGCAATCGCTATCGGCGGTCTGTTCCTGCTTGGCATAAGAATAA
>Ga0213864_10001121_pt1 | contig 12157 bp, 16 predicted proteins | sample PICome_5_FD_160078 | JGI IMG/M metagenome (GOLD analysis project Ga0213864, IMG submission 160078) | Coastal seawater microbial communities near Pivers Island, North Carolina, United States - PICO247 | ecosystem: Environmental > Aquatic > Marine > Coastal | place: USA: North Carolina... | reverse complement strand
TATGAAAAAATACGGTGAACATGAGGGCAATGAACACGCTCGACTGAGAGATTGGCATCCACAAATCCGTAAGAATCATAAAGCGGTGGCGATTGCTCGAAACCCGTGGAGTCGGGTGGTTTCTCGATATGAGTTTGCACGAAAAGTAATATACAAAGAAAAGGAATCTGCACATTACGGAGAGACCGACTATATCGATTGCTCTTCATTTGAGGCATTTCTTGAGACTCGACACCAGTGGGCAGATACTCCATATTTCTGGCACCGTGCAATTCGTGGTTGGTACAATGCCATTGAACACGTCATCGATGAGAGTGGTAAACAAGCGTGCGATGTTTTGAGATTCGAACACTACAATGATGATGTTCGTTTATACTTTAGCACATTGTCAATACCACCCGCGAGAAACGTCACGGGATATGATCAGTCGACATATAAATCATACTATAATGAGAAGACCATTCAGATCGTTGCTGATTGGTACAAGAGAGACATTGATCATTGGGGGTTTGATTTTGACACCGCCGCAAGGAAAAATTACTGGAAATGAGTTACGAAGAAAAAACACAGAAGTATGCGACATGGGGTGACAAGTATCTACAACACACAGATGTCTTGTATTCTATACAGTATGAGGACACGTTTAAACCAATAAACGTTCAGTTGTGTTTGTGTGAAATATGTGATAGCGATTGTCCGTTTTGTTCAGTCGCAGGTCGACCACTGAAGAGTTATATTCCGTGGGAACAATTGGTAAAGTTGATTGCTGAGTTTGCAGAACTGGGAGCAAAAGCCGTCGAGATTACCGGTGGTGGTAATCCCCTGTTGTATCGTGATAAGAAACACGGCAAGGATATCAATGATGTCATTCATTTATGTGCAGCAAACGATCTGGATGTGGGTATCATCACAAACAGTGAAAATCTTGAACGTCACCTAGATCCACAATACTTCGATTTCATTAATTGGATTCGTGTGTCTCTTATCAAACTGGATGAAGGTAAAAAACCAACCGACTATGACTTTGGTTCGTTTCCGAGAGACAGACTCGCTTTGAGTTATATCATCTATGATGGTACTGGTGACGCACCAGACGAACTGTCTCGCACGAACAAGATTTATGAAGGCACGACACCAGAGACCATCGAGAAGATTGTAGAATTGATCAAACTAAATCCGGAGATCAAGTTCTGTCGACTCGCAGGAAATGCGCTCGTTAAAGATGCACAGGTTGAGGTGCAGAAAAAGTGGCGTGAGACAATACAACGACTCGATGCATTCGATAAGTTTTTTATCAAAGAGATCTGGGACAACTGCACCCCGTATGATGAAGGGTGTTACGTTGGATTGACACGACCATATATCGCTCCGCATCCGGAAGGGGGTGATTATCAGGTCTATGCTTGCACGAGTCATGTTTTGCAGAACAGAACCTATGACATGGACTATTCGTTAGGTAGTATTGACGATGTCAAAAAGATCTGGGACGAAGCGAACCTACGTTTTGCACAGACCGGCGTGCCTTATGAAATACGTGGCGCGGGAGATGGTGGATGGAAAGATGCTTGTCCGGACTGTTTTTATTTTAACAACAATAAACTGTTACACACAGTTGCTCAACGATGGGATATTGACGATAGGAATTTTGCATGAGCGAATTTGATGAGTCGTATTATAAGACGGTTAACTACATCGACTTTCTTCAGAGAAAGGGACGGTATGTAAAACTGACAGAAGACATTGACAGTCTACTTCAGAAACTAAATCTTGACAATGGGCCTGTCTTAGACTTTGGATGTGCGGTTGGATTCGTTGTCGAGGCAATGGAAGATCTGGGTTATCAGGATGTTCGTGGTGTAGATATCAGTGAGTGGGCAGTAGGTCAGTGCATCGAAAAGGGACTCAATGTTTCTACTGAGGTTGACTTTTCTGTTGAGTGGGGATTGACATTCTGTCTCGATGTGTTGGAACACATGAAAGAGGAAGATATGCAAAACTTCCTATACAATTTATCGACTGAGGTGATGGTGTTTAGAGTTCCGGTCTGTGCTAACGAAGGTGAAGATTATGTGTTAGAGTGTTCACGTCGTGACCCCACACACCGAATCCGTTGGACATCTGAACAATGGAAGATTCAACTAGAAGACAGTGGTTATCATGTGATCAGTATGAACCTACCGACAATCTATACGTCGGATGGAGTATTCGCGGGGTTAGCAATTAGAGTATGAAAATTATTTGTCACCGTGGCAATCTAAACGGCCCGAATTCTATGACTGAGAATCATCCGATGCAAATCGATAAGTGCATTGAGAAGGGGTATGACGTAGAAATAGATTTGTGGGTAGGTGATGGTCTGTGGTTGGGACACGACGGGCCTGAGTATCCCACAACAAAAGAGTGGTTGATATTCCGGTCACGCAATCTGTGGGTTCATTGTAAAAACATTGAGGCGATGGTGTTTCTCCGTGAACGTGCACCACATATGCATTGGTTATGGCATCAAGAAGACGACTACACATTGACATCGCACGGATGGATCTGGGCATACCCCAACAAACCCATGCCTGCTGCAGATCCAGATGCACATATCAAACCACGTTCGGTCTGTGTTATGCCTGAGATATATAACTCTGACGTGAGTAACTTTCAAGCAGTATGTACAGATTATCCGGAGAGATATAATGATTAAATTGGTTTTGTTTGATCTTGATGGCGTGTTAATTGACACCAAGTGGATGCACTTTTCTACCCTTAACGAAGCGTTAGGTGAAGAATACGCTATCTCTGAAGAGGAACACATCAACATTTATGATGGTCGTAAGACAACACAAAAATTAGATATGTTGACCGAAAGAAAAGAACTACCACCTTCGAGACATAAAGAGATCTACACCAAAAAACAAGAACTGACTTTAAGAGAAATAGTTAAAATTGAACCGCAACCAGATATTGTTAAACTGTTTAAAAAATTAACAGAAGACGGGTATATGATTGGTTGTTGTTCGAACAGTATTCGTCGTACAGTATTGACCGCTCTCGCAAAGAGTGGATTGATGGAGTATCTGTCAGTCATCATTTCAAACGACGATGTCAAGAATCCTAAACCGCATCCGGAGATGTATTGGAAAGCAATGTCCATGCAGGGATGTTTACCCGAAGAGACTGCAATTGTCGAAGACTCACCACAAGGTCTCGCTGCTGCATATCGTTCACGTGCGAACGTCATACGTGTGGGTAGTCCTGAAGAGACTAACATTGACAATATATACTCTAAACTTACAGGAGAACAGTTTGTGACTAAGTGGAAAGATGAAAGAATGAATGTTCTAATCCCAATGGCGGGTGCAGGATCTCGTTTTGCGAAAGCGGGATATACATTCCCCAAACCTCTGATCGATGTCAATGGTAAACCCATGATTCAGGTCGTTGCTGAAAATCTAGGTGTTGAGGCAAACTTTATTTATGTGGTTCAGAAAGAACATCGTGAGAAATTTAATCTCGATGCGATGTTACCCTTGATTACACCAGGCGAATGCACCGTGATTGAAGTGGATGGTATCACTGAGGGTGCCGCTTGCACCGCATTACTTGCAAAAGAACTCATTGACAATGACCGTCCATTATTGTTTGCAAACTCTGATCAATTTGTGGAATGGAGACCGATGGACTTCATGTACCAGATGCAAGAACAACAGGCAGACGGTGGGATTGTTACATTCAAAGATACTCACCCCAAGTGGTCATTCGCCGCAGTAGATCCCGAAACAAACAAGGTTACTGAGGTTGCAGAGAAGAATCCAATCAGCGATAATGCAACTGTGGGATATTACTACTGGAAACATGGATCTGATTTTGTAAGGTATGCAGAACAGATGATCGAACGTGATATTCGAGTCAACGGTGAGTTCTACGTCTGTCCGGTGTTTAACCAAGCTATCGAAGACGATAAAACCATTCGCATCTTCGAAGCAGATCGTATGTGGGGTCTGGGAACACCCGAAGACCTTGAGTATTATCTCAAAGAGTATAATAATGGATGAAAGTAGCAGTTTGCATATCCGGAATTCCTCGTGGAAACTATATGGAGAACGTGCGGAAACTCAAGAGTTGTCTGCCGTTTGATTTCTTTTTTCATACATGGGATCACTGTAAAGTAAACGATGAACTAGAGAATGTTTACTATGATAAAGAACCTGAGATACTGCACTCCCCTAAAGAACTAAATTTAAATGAAGAGATTCTTTCGTTGGGTGATGAAGCCACATTTATCAAAAACCTTGTCGAAAGAAAAATGATTAATAATGATGACCGGACATCAACTCATGCTAAACGAATACTGCAACTTTTAGGTCATCAACTATTACTGAATAGGATACCCGAAGAGTATGACATGATTATCAGAACTCGATGGGATATTGAAATCAACACATTAATTGGATGGGAGAAGATTACACGGGAAGCATATAAGAAAGATAAGGTTTTAGGATATGCTTCAATATCACACCATAAAAATGAATTTAAGATTCTGGGTGACCCGTGGAATTTTCCAACTCGAAATAAGAAACTACTCGAAGCGTCATATATGTTTCTGTTTGATTTTTTGATTATGCATAAACGTGATCGATTTATTGACCCATATCCATTATACGAAGATGGGGATCTTTACATATCACACATAGGATGGTGGCAGTTGTTGTGTGACGGTGATCCTCAATATCACGAAAATTATTTCGGAGGCGTCAAAAAGACATCATGAAAGCAGTTATAGAAGTCGGTGTAAATCAGGGACAAGATACTCAACGATTGCAGAGAATGTTCAATACTTTTGTGTACGGGTTCGAACCAGTGCCGTACTTACAGGAAAAATTAAAGAAAAAATTCTCTGGAAATCCTTACATAGTTTTGTTACAATATGCGATTGATGTTAATGAGGGTGAAGCAACCTTTCATTTGTCTAAACATGATAAGTCTCCAAGTTTCGTAAATCACCAATATGGTTGTAGTAGTCTTCATTCGTTCAACGAAGAGTTAGAAGAACTTTGGCCCGAAAGAGAAGACTTCAAAGTTGAAGAGTCTGTCACGGTAAAAACCAAACGGTTAGATACTTTTGTTAGAGAGATGGGCATCACATCAATCGATTATCTACATTGTGATGCCCAAGGTAATGATATGAATGTTCTCGAAAGTCTTGGAGAATATCACAGCATTCTAAAAGAGGGTGTGATTGAGGTTGCATACAATATCGAACTGTATAGTGGCACAAACAACACCTTCGCCAATGCACAAAGGTGGATGAACGAACATGGATTCGAAATCACAAGAATTCACACTGGAAGAAAGGACGCCGAAGCGAACGTACACTTCAGAAGAAAATCATGATCATATGTAACACCAAATGTTTCATCTTCGCAAAAAATAAGAAGGTGGGAAGTTCTTCAGTTGAGATTTATCTTAGCAACCATTTGAACAGAATGGTGGACACATGGTATGGAGAACGGGGTTTTCGGGGAGAACCAGACTATGCTGCGTTTAATGTTTTCACAACAAACAAAGATCCTCATATAAAGATTTCTGACATACTCGACAATCGTAATCGAGACTACTATAAGACCATCATAGAACGCAACCCTTGGGATCAATATGTGTCGATGTACGAATATCAACAAGCGCAGGGACACGAACCATTTTCGCCAAAGAAGTTCTTCGACTTTAATTATGAAATATATAATGCTAGTTCCGATGTGTTAGTCGATGACTTCATACTATACGAAGATCTGACATCCGGTATGCAAAGGTTTTGCAATCGAGTTGGGATACCATTTGATGAGAATCTCTGGAACAAACATCGATTTAAAAGTTCCTCTCGTAAGTCGACGACAGAAAGGTTCTATGACAATAATCCAGAATTGGCAGATCAGGTAGAAGAGTCTGCTTGGTTCCACATTCAAAATTTAGGATACGTTAAACCATGAAAATTGCAGTATGTTACTCCGGACTCTGTCGTGGAAACTGGGTAAAAAATCATAATTCAGTTAGACACCATTTTCCCACCGCTGATTATTTCTTTTCTACATGGAATCATGCCGTTGTAGATATGCCGGCACTCATAGAGTACACGACATATCCCGAACCTAAGATGCATTACCATCCTTGGGGTGATGTTCCACCAGAACAATTGACATGGAAAGCACAACAGTTGGTCAAGAATGATTTGCCTAAACCATACTATCGTGAACGCACATTGCATCATACCAAACAGATTCTTGCTCATGCGTACCAACTTGAAAATGACGTTCCGAAAGAGTATGATATGATTGTACGTGTGAGATATGATGCATACGTTTCACCAAAGGTCGACTTTACTGAATATCTAAATCGTGCGTATGAAAATAAATTAGCAATTGGATTTGGTACTAGAACAAAACGACATCCGAATCTACATGAATTTAAGGAGTTGCCAAAGGAATGGCCTGGTGAAAAGGGCCCACATGATTCTCACCAGTACATTATAGATCCCATGATCGTTCACCACCGTGATGTGTTCGATCCATCTTTGGCGTGGAAATTACATAATGAAAAGAAACTGATGCCCGCAGAAAATGGTTGGTGGCAGGTACTTTCAGAACCATATGGTGACAATCACTACAGTGTCTATGGTGGAGTTCAGGTGGAAAAATATCTATGAAGTCATATATTATCACACTAACAGAAAACAACGAATCAACAGATGCAGCATCTAAGTGCATCATGTCAAGTCATGCTCACGAGAACGATTTCAACATCGATATCTTTGATGCGACCATTCCAGAACACGTCGACAAAGAAATGGAGTTGTATGGTTTGAAATGGAACTGGCCATGGGATAACATCCAAATGGACATTGCGTCCGGAATCACTAAACAACCGTACTTGACCGCAAACAAAAACAAACGTATTGCATGTTTTCTGTCACACTACCGGTTGTGGAAACACTGTGCCATGGAAAACACACCCCTGTTGATACTAGAACATGATGCAATCTTTACACGAAAAGTGCCGGTACACGTCTTGGATGCTTGTAAGTATGACATCATAGGCCTCAACGACCCACGCAGAGCGACTCGTAAGTCAGAGATATATCATGATAAGGTACAAGATGCAGATGGTCAGTTCGTTGTGCAGGTTCCTAAGATTGACTTTGATCAAGTCGCACAAGGTCTCGCCGGAAACTCTGCATACTACATCAAACCAAAGGGTGCTAAGAAACTAATTCAACTGGTCGATGAATACGGTGCATGGCCCAATGATGCGATCATGTGTCGTCAGTTGATGCCAGGCCAACTAGGTCAAATACGTAAGTATTGTACTACAATACAACGGATGTTATCCACTACAAAAACATGAGAGTCGCAGTGTGTTCCGGTGGTCAGTTACGTATGCCCGACGACATACTGAGACTGACCGACAGATTATTGAAAGATGCATTTCCTACTGCTGATTTTTATTATCCGGTGTGGAAAGAAGATTATGAAAGAAGACACATAATCGACACATTAGGTGGCACAGTAGAAGTCATTGAAGAATATGATATCGACTACCACCCATACGAAGACAATCCAGATGTCAATATGTCATGGGATTATCAGAAAAAGATAAAACACCCTAATCCAGACAGGCATCTTCACCAGACCAAACAGATCCTCAATCACAATCATATGGTTCGAAAATATATGCAGGATTATGACGTGATAGTACGGACACGATATGACTCAATCATTAGTCCGGTACAAAACTTCGAAGAAGGATTTGCTCTGGCGATGGAAAATTGTGTGGTCTCATATCAGGCAGGTGACAAATCGCAATTTCTTCAACACGATAGGATTGTGAACGGTTCTAAAACTAAGATGATATCGGATGGGGGACTGATCTTTCATTCTCCCAAAGTCTGGGATTGTGACTTAGTGACTCACCTAGATAAGAGAAAGAAACTACTTGCCGCAGAGTTTGGGTGGCATCAAGTATTGATGCAGAACAGTAAACAATACTTTAGGTATGTGGGTGGTGCACATCTGACAAGGTGTGTTATCAAAGACTACAAAGAACAGATTGAAGAGATCTTACAATGAAATCTTATGTGATAACAATCATGGATATGCCAGAATCGGTTGAAGCAGCTGACCGATGCATCGCATCAATGCCGGAATTTAACATTCAAAAATTTCCCGCAATAACTCCAATGAAGAATCGGTTGGTTCCAGAACAACTTGCTCGAGAGAAAGGTATCGACCTTACATGGTTTCATCAATTAGATGGTGCTAAGTATTCTCGTATGACTCGTTGCGTTGCTGCATTTCTGTCACATCACACCTTGTGGGAAATGTGTGTTCAAGATAACGAGGAATACCAAATCTTTGAACACGATGCTGTAAGAGTTGGTAATTTACCACAACACATAAACTATCAGGGATGCATTACAATCGGTGCACCAAGTTATGGTAAACACGAGACACCAAAAAAATTGGGTGTACAACCATTGACACAGAAGAAATACTTTGGTGGTGCACATGCATATAGAATAAAACCTAATGCTGCTCAAATAATAATTGATGGTGCAAAACATTACGCGGCCGCAACTGACGTATTTCTTTCACTTGAATTCTTCCCGTGGTTAGAAGAGTTTTATCCATGGCCTGTGGTTGCGAAAGATAAATTCAGTACCATTCAGAATGAGGGTGGATGTTCTGCAAAACATGGATATAATAAGGAGACATACAAGTTGTTATGAGTGTTACAGTATGTTGTGTTCTCTGGGGAGATAAGTTCTCAGAAGAATATGTTCACAATTTAAAAGCTGCGGTTGCGCGTCACGCAACCATACCCCATGAGTTTGTGTGTCTATCTGATCGTAGGATTGAAGGCGTAAAGACAAAACTCCTGAAGCCTGGATATACGGGGTGGTGGAACAAACTACAGTTGTTTGATGGTGAGATAAAGGGTCGCATTGTCTACCTTGACCTTGACACGGTAATCACGTCAAATATTGATTGGTTGATGAAGTACACCGGAACATTTGCAGGTATTGAAGATCTGGGTGTTGCAAATGCACACCAACAACATCTCAAGGGTGTCATGCAGTCTGGTGTTATGGCATGGAGAAGTGAGTCGATGGATTGGATCGATATCGAATTTAATTTCACTCGCGCTTCAGTGATGAATCAGTTTCGGGGTGATGGAGAATATTTAAACTCAATTATCAAATCGCGTGATTTGTTACAACGTTTGTATCCAAACAAAATAAAGTCGTATAAGTATCAGGTGTATCCTCAAAACCTTGAAGGTACATCAATTATATGTTTCCACGGGAGACCGTCTGTCATTCAGGCGATGAACGAGTCAGTAACTACTCCCATGCGAACTTATTGGCCACAAGAATGGATCGGAGACTATTGGAATGCCGACTAAAGTTGTACACGTCATTGGTAATGGCGATAAGGCACATTATTATCAAGAAGAACCACGTAAGGGAATGAAACTTCTCTGCAATATGCCACCCTTTGAGATTAGTCCAAAGGAAGTTTTTGCAACGTGCATGGTTGATTTCAAAATGATGATGGCACTGACCGAAGGGTCTATTGGTCTCGATCAATATCAATGGGTCTTAGGAACACGCCCTCGTATCTGGATGTACGAACGATCCGCATTCTACATGAAGTATGCCGCAAACATCCGTGAGTTTTATACAACTGTACCGAAGTATGCAGGTAATGCAACCAACTTCAACTGTGGTCACATGGCGGTACATTACGCCGCAGGTCGCCACAAGGCTGATGAGATTCATATGTATGGATTCGACACCATACTTGATTTCAATATGCGTAGTTACACAGATATCGTATTGTCTAGTGATCGATCTCAGGTAAACAACTACCGGTTGCTTAACAATTGGCGTCCTATCTGGAGAGACATTTTCCGTGAGTTCTCCAATACCAAGTTTGTCCTACACCATAATCACGATAATCTCAAGATACCAAAACTTGACAACGTCGAAGTGAAAGTGTATGATAACAAGGGTAAGTCGAAGATACAAGAACGAGAAGATCCGTCGGATATCAGTGACGGCCGAGGTAGTGAGGTACCGATCGATACAACGCCGTTACCACAAAATCGTAAAGAGAGAAGAATTTTAGAATCTCTCGCACGTAAAGGAAGAGATCGCAAAGGGCCGAGTGTATTGTAATGTTTGAACATATGGAGATTGATCTAGGTTACGAAGACCTAGAGGCAATCACAACTGAGAAAGGTCGTCGTTATGTAATGCAGGACGGGAGTCACTATCCGTCTATTACTACGGTTTTATCGATACTGAGTGAAGATGGTATCGCGGCATGGAGAAAGAGAGTTGGTGACGAAGAAGCTGACAAAATATCTTACAGAGCATCTCAACGAGGAACTGCTGTACACGAAATTATTGAGAGATATATCGACAACAAGGAAGACTATCGTGACGGTTTCATGCCTAATGTTGTTTCTGATTTCCAGTCCATCAAACCCATACTGGATTCACGGATTGGAAAGGTGTACGCTCAAGAAGTCCCGCTTTACTCTGACTACCTTGGCGTTGCGGGGAGAGTCGACTGCATAGCAGAATTTGACGGTAAACTGTCAGTCATTGATTTTAAGACAAGTCGACGATTTAAAAGTGCAGATAAAATAAATAACTATTTCCAACAGGAGGCGTTTTACGCAATCGCATGGGAAGAACGCACAGGCATTCCCATCACACAGTTAGTCACACTTATTGTAGTGGATGATGGATCGACGCAGGTGTTTGTCGAACACCGCGACGACTGGGCGGGCGAACTGCAAGAAACGATCGAGAAGTATAATGAACGAAGACATCCAGCAGATTCATGACGAAGTAGAGAACCTTCCGTTCTCACAGAAACTTGCCGCAGGTGAATTGACAGATCCACAGATCATCGCATACATGCAGAACCAGTGGTTTATCTTTCAGTCAATGGAAGGATCAATAAACAAATTACCCCACGAGTCGTTACGTCGGTGTCGAAAGATACGTGAGTGCGTTTATGCCATGGAAGAGGAAATCGACGGCAAGTGGATGACTCAGGCAGTTAAAGACTACATAAACTATATTATCGGTGCAGAAGACTATCGCGAGAAATGGATGTCTCATGTCTATCTTAACTATATGGCATTCATGATGGGTGGTTCAATCCTTGCAGGAAAGAATCCAGAGATGACATGGATGTGGCACTTTGATGACCGTCAAGAGTGCATCAAGGCAATCCGTGACGAAGAGATTGACTTTGATCAGGTGCACGAAGGATTCAAATATCATCGCCGGATGTTGGAGGAATTAAATCATGTGGGATGACTTCATAGAGTTGCAACGGGAACTCACAGGCGTCTTTACGTTTTACTGTGAAGGTGGTAGACCCGATCACTATGAAGAATATAATCACTATAACTGGTTCTGGAAGAGTAAGAAACTAGAACTAGGTCATATCTCTGTCGTCGACAAACGTGAGTCACACGGCATTTGGATGATGCACGTCAACGCTTACGCAAAGGTCAACTACCCGATGCCAATCTACGGGTTCGATGTCGTCTGTGGCAAGAACAAGGTCACAGGTTGTTTTCATGATCTGTCACCCACCGGTTACAACGATATGCAGATGACCCGCAAGGAAGTCACCCGCGAACGAGAACTCCCCGACTGGGCGAAAGAGATCTTCTCTGGTAACATGCTTGCCGCAGGTAACATTACCGAAAAAGACGAAGCACTCGAATACGCAACACTGGGTGTCGACAACCTTGAAGCATGGTTCATGACACTCGAACGCAACAAACCCTCTGTCCCACCGGTGCAGTACATTGGCGCACGATCAAAGTATTGTCACAACCAGCTTCAGAACCCTCACAGTTTCAATGTCATGAAGAGTCTGGGGTTTCCCGAAGACTATCTGACTGAATTCAAGACCACGAAACAGTTCCCCTTTTAATCGGTTTTTCCGATCATTTTCAAAAAGTTTTACAAATTTTCCCATGAAAAAAGTGTTGACGGGAGCGTCAATACGTGCGATAATTACCTTGTAATTTGAGATGAGGAATTGAGACATGGCACGAATTATCTACCAAACTGAATATGAACTTG
>Ga0213864_10001114_pt1 | contig 12191 bp, 10 predicted proteins | sample PICome_5_FD_160078 | JGI IMG/M metagenome (GOLD analysis project Ga0213864, IMG submission 160078) | Coastal seawater microbial communities near Pivers Island, North Carolina, United States - PICO247 | ecosystem: Environmental > Aquatic > Marine > Coastal | place: USA: North Carolina... | reverse complement strand
GAAGGAATCCGGAGTACTAGTAATTTTAGAAACTTCAAATCCGACCAAGTTCCCAATCAAACAGGGATATAAATTTTACACCAATTTTATACTTCCGACAATCGGAAAATTATTTTCTAAAGATAAAGTTGCGTACAATTACCTTTCAGAATCTGCAAATGCTTTTCCATTTGGAGAAGCATTTAACAATATTTTGAAGAAAAACGGGTTTAAACATACGAAACACGAACCAGTGACATTTGGTTCAGCAACGATTTACACGGCAAGAAAATAAATGAGTAAAAAATCAATTCTTTTTCTTTTAGCAATCAGCTTTACCATCTCTGCTTTAAGTCAGCGAAGACGAGTGGAAAATCTCCCAACATTTGATAAACGAAAAATTCACTACGGATTTTATCTAGGCCTCAACAATAATGACTTCAAATTAAATATTAGAAATAGCAATATTGCCAATGCAGATATTACTGTGGAACCTACCACAGGTTTCAATGTTGGGTTAATTGCTGATTTACGATTACACAAGAATATCAATCTTCGTTTTGAACCAGGACTTATTAGTAATTCAAAACGGATTTATTTCAATCATTTAAATAGGCCTCAAGATAGTATTCGAGAAATCGGATCTACCTATTTACACATTCCAATTGTGCTAAAATTCAGTACCGATAAATACCGAAATATCCGCCCGTATGTATTGGGAGGAATTGCTTATGATTATAACTTTTCAAGTAATGAAGCGAATCCAGATGATAATAAAAGAGGGCAATTTCGGATGAAGAGTTCTAATTTCATGTATGAAGTCGGGCTTGGAGTTGATGTCTATTTGTCGTTTTTCAAATTTTCACCTTCTATCAGAGGGGTATTCGCCATAAACAACGAAATTGTATACGATAACGATGCGAATAGCGAGTGGACTTCTCCAGTAAATTTTATGGGAACTCGCGGTATTTTCTTAAATTTTGCTTTCGAATAAGATTACGAACGTCGTTTAAATTCGCTTAATAACACAGCTGTTGCCGTGGCAACATTCAAACTCTCTGTTTCTTTTAAACTTCCAAATCTCGGAATCGAAACTACTCTATCGGCAGCCTTTTTTATCTCCACCGAAACTCCATTGGCTTCATTTCCTAAAACCAAAATTCCCTCTGAAGGTAATTCTGAAGTATAGACGTTTTCACCATCCATATCGGCAATAAAAACTAGCTTTTGTAGCTTTTGAAAAGTCGGAATTAAATCCAGATAATGAATCGATACTCTGGTTAACGAACCCATAGAAGCCTGAACTACCTTAGAATTGAAACAATCAACAGTTTCTTTCGAGCAAAGTAAATGTTCAATTCCGAACCAATCACATAATCGAATAATCGTTCCTAAATTTCCAGGATCGTTTACCGAGTCTAATGCAACATACAAATCAGAATTTGAATAATCAACCTCCTCCGGAATATGAAAAAGAGCAAGCACCTTATTTGGCGTTTTTAGGCTACTAATCTTATGCAAATCAGCACTAGAAATTTGAAAGACTTTATTCGAAGGGATTGCTTGGAATGCGTTATTGGTCGTAAACAGACTATGGAGCTCGAAGGATGACTGTAAAAATTCACGAACGACTTTGATGCCTTCGGCCACAAATAATTTATGCTTCTGTCTATATTTTTTTTGACCTAAACTCGTTATTAATTTTAGTTGATTTTTTGATAAACTCATTAATTCACTACTATTGAATTTTTACCGTTTAAAAATACTATTTTTGAAGTGTTAGCCGCATGGAATTAATGAAAAAAATACTCTTTTTAGTTTTTTCAATTTCAATTTTGACCGCTTGTAATTCTGTAAAGCATGTGGCAGAAAATGAACATTTGCTTGCCGAGAACATTATTTTTGTCGATTCGGTGAAGTCCAATACAGGAGAACTTCAAAAATACATTTTACAAAAACCAAATTCGCGGTTTTTGGGAATTCCTTTTGGACTGCACATCCATAATCTCGGCAATCATAGCAAACCAAAAACTCCGACGGAGTGGGGTAAAAAATTCCCGAATACTTACAACTTTATTCGTTCTATTTTTTCAGAAAAACAAAGTATTGCCTATGCCAAAGCGTTTATTAATTTAAATAATTGGTATTTGAGTTTCGATAAACCACAATTGGTCGATGATATCAAAGTAAAACGAAGTGCCGAAAATCTTTCTGCTTATTTTAAAACCCAAGGATATTTTAAATCAAAAGTAAATGCCCGTATTCAAAGAGATTCGATACAAAAAAAAGCAATCGTATCGTATACCGTTCACAAAGGAAAGCCAACAATATTAGACGAAATTTCTTTAGATATAAAATCTGAAGTACTAGACTCTATCTATAAATCATCAAGAATGATTTCATTACTAAAGACAGGTTCACAATATAGGGATGAGACCTTTCGTAAGGAGGCTAAAAACGTTGTGAAGTTATTCAGAAATAATGGAATTTATCACTTTTCAGAATCGGCCTTAGGGTTTTATGTGGATTCGACTCGATCCGATTTTAAAACCAATGTTGATTTCATCATTTCATCCAATAGATTGTTTGAAAAAGATGGCGAATATATTGAGAAACCGTTTAAAGTTCATACGGTAAAGAAAGTTAATGTCTATACTGATTATACCTTTAATAAGCGTGAAGAAGCAGTCAAAGATTCAGTCTCTTACGGTGGTATCAACTTTTACGCATACGATAAAGTAAAATACAATCCAAAGTACCTCTCGCAGGCGATTTTTTTAAAACCGAATTCAATTTACAAAGATACTTTACGGGTGCTGACTAGGAGTCATATCAAATCATTAAAAAACTTCAAAAGCACCAATATAAAATTTTCTCCTTACCAAAATAAGGATGATGAATTGGAAATGGATGTCTTCTTGACACCAACAGAAAAATACACCTTAGGATTTGAAACAGAATTAACACATTCAAATATTCGAAATATTGGAACCTCAGGAAAATTTTCAATTACGAATCGGAATACGTTTAAAGGCAGTGAGTTATTTAAGCTGTCATTTTTAGGATCATGGTTCAATTCAACTGTCGGACCTGGTTGGGAGGTTGGAACTGATGTTTCCATTGAAATCCCGAGGTTTGTTGCTCCTTTTGGATTGAGTAATTTCGTTCCGAAAGAGATGTCTCCTAGGACACTGGTATCGTTAGGTTCAAGTTTTCAGAAGAATATCGGATTAGATCGTCAGACCTTTACATTTATGACGGATTTCAAATGGAACTACAATTCGAGAAAAACAATTCAACTTGAAATTTTCAACACACAATATGTGAAAAACATCAACGTTGGACGATACTTCGATATTTACAGATCAGAATTCAATGCCTTAAATGAAGTCGGAAAAGTGTACAATAACAATCCGAATTTTTCATTACCTACGGATGACACAAAGTTTGATAGCACGCTTCAATTTATGAATACCGTATTTGGGGATTCAAATTTTGCTGCTACAAATCCTTCAGAATACACAACCAATGTGAATATTTTAAATCGTTTTAACATTATCACATCCGATTTCTTAATTCCCATTTTGGCATATTCATATACCTACAATAATCAATCAAATTTTAGAGATACAAATTTTTCTTTTTTCAAAATTAGGGTTGCCAATTCGGGAAATATAATGGGATTACTATCGAATAATCGCAATGCAAACAACAAGCGAACATTTTTAAATATCCCATTAGCTCAGTATTTCAAAACCGATATTGAATACAAAAAATTCTGGGATATTGGCAAATCCTCGGTGCTCGGATTTAGAAGCTTTCTCGGAGCCATTTTCACTTACGATAATTCAGACATCCCATTTATAAAAAGTTACTTTGCTGGAGGTTCAAATGACATCCGTGCCTGGCAAACTTATGAACTTGGTCCAGGAAGCCGAGCAACTGGATTGGAATTTAATGTAGGTAGTTTAAAATTTTTAACCAGTGCCGAATATCGATTTGATATCTTCAGTAAATTGAAAGGTGCGCTTTTTGTCGATGCCGGTAATATTTGGGACATTACAGGATCAAGTCTGGTTGATGAAGCTTCTCGCTTTAAAGGGTTGGATTCACTAAGCGAAATTGCTATTGGATCAGGATTCGGTGCACGTGTCGATTTTAGTTTTTTAGTAGTTCGTTTAGATGTTGGATTCAAGACCTACGAACCTTATCTCTCATCCAACAAATGGTTCTCGAATTACAATTTTTCGAATGCGGTTTATAACATTGGAATTAACTACCCATTCTAAGCTCAAATTCAGTACATCGTTTTCGCTAATTTATCTCCAATTTTATACGTAAGATTTTAGAATTGTTTACTTTTGGATTCGAATAAATTTAAAAAGAAAATCAATGAGCCATTCAATTAAGCCAGGTGTTGCAACAGGTGATGAAGTGCAACAAATTTTTAAACTAGCTAAAGAAAAGAGTTTTGCTTTGCCGGCAGTAAATGTGGTTGGATCTAATTCTATCAATACTGTTCTAGAAACGGCTAAGGAATTAAATTCACCCGTAATTATTCAATTTTCAAATGGTGGAGCTCAGTTTAATGCTGGTAAAGGATTATCGAATGAAAATCAAAAAGCAGCCATTGCGGGTGCTGTCGCAGGGGCGAAACACGTTCATGAATTAGCAGAAGCATACGGAGTACCTGTAATTTTACATACAGATCACTGTGCAAAGAAATTGTTGCCTTGGATTGATGGCATGTTAGATGCATCAGAAAAGCATTTTGCAGAAACTGGAAAATCATTATTCAGTTCGCACATGATCGATTTATCTGAAGAGCCAATCGAAGAGAATATTGAAATTTGTAAAACATATCTTGAGCGCATGAGCAAAATGGGTATGACTTTAGAAATTGAATTAGGAATTACTGGTGGTGAAGAAGATGGTGTAGACAATTCTGATGTTGATTCATCTAAGCTATATACGCAACCAGAAGAAGTGGCTTATGCGTATGAAGAACTGATGAAAATTTCACCAAAGTTCACTATTGCTGCTGCTTTTGGAAATGTTCACGGCGTATACAAGCCAGGTAATGTTAAATTGACTCCAAAAATTTTGAAAAATTCTCAAGAGTATATCTCAAAAAATTATGATGTGCCGCATAATACAATTGACTTTGTATTCCATGGCGGATCGGGATCTACAGTTGAGGAGATTAGAGAAGCTATTGGATATGGTGTGATCAAAATGAATATCGATACCGATTTACAATTTGCGTTTACAGAAGGTATTCGCGATTACATGCAAGAAAAGGCTGATTACTTAGCGAAACAAATTGGAAATCCCGAGGGCGACGATATTCCGAACAAAAAATACTACGACCCAAGAAAGTGGTTGCGTTTGGGAGAAGCGACCCTAAAGACAAGGCTGATTAAGGCCTTCGAGGATTTGAATAACGTTAATACTTTATAAAAATACAGAAACCATCTTCATCTCAAGATGGTTTTTTTATACCCTAGTATTTCTAAAATTCTTTTACATTTGTATTGCTCTATTTTGAGCAAACAAACAACTAAAAATTACTTTTCATGACAGCGTGGTTTAAACGTAAGGATAAGGGAATTCAAACAGCGACAGAAGACAAAAAAGACACGCCTAAAGGATTATGGTATAAAACTCCGAGTGGTAAAATTATTGATACCGAAGAATTAAAAGCTAATCTTTATGTAAGTCCGGAAGATGGATACCATGTAAAAATTGGTAGTAAAGAATATTTCGAAATCTTATTTGACGACAATAAATTCAAAGAATTAGATGCGAAAATGGTTTCCAAAGATCCATTGAAATTCGAGGATCGAAAAAAATATACAGATCGTGTAAAAGAAGCACAAGGAAAATCAAAATTAAAAGATGCTGTAAGAACAGCTGTAGGGAAATCAAATGGTAGAGATTTGGTTATTGCTTCTATGGACTTTGCTTTTATCGGTGGGTCAATGGGGTCTGTTGTTGGAGAAAAAATTGCAAGAGCGATTGATTACGCCATAAAAAATCAGCATCCATTCTTACTAATTTCAAAATCGGGTGGAGCACGAATGATGGAGGCCTCTTTATCACTAATGCAATTGGTAAAAACATCGGCAAAATTAGCCCAGTTAGCAGAAGCTAAACTTCCATACATTTCGTTATGTACAGATCCAACCTTCGGAGGAGCTACCGCATCATTTTCAATGTTAGGAGATATTAATATTGCAGAACCTGGTGCATTAATTGGATTTGCAGGACCACGGGTTGTAAAGGATACGACGGGGAAGGACTTACCTCCAGGTTTCCAGCGTTCAGAATTTCTTTTAGAGCACGGATTCTTAGATGCGATTTTCGAGCGTAAGAATTTAAAAAAGCAGGTGAACCTTTACATAGATTTAATTTTAAATCAGCCAGTTAGAGATTAGATTAAAAAATAGTGCTATATTTGCACCCTCAATGAAAAACTCATTGAATACATAAAAATCATTTTAATAATATTGGCATGTACTTAACAAAAGAAATCAAAGAAAACATTTTTGAAAAGCACGGTAAAGGTAAGACCGATACTGGTTCAGCTGAAGGACAAATCGCGTTATTTACGCACAGAATTAATCACTTAACAGAGCACTTAAAGAAAAATCGTAAAGATTTTAATACGGAGCGTTCATTGGTAAAGATGGTAGGTAAGCGAAGAAGCCTTTTAGATTATCTTAAACATAAAGATATCGAGAGATATCGTGCGATCATTAAAGAATTAGGAATTAGAAAATAATTCTGACAAATCAAGAGGCGCTTTCTGCCTCTTTTTTTATATTTTCATTCGATGATTCTTCACAATTCTATTGGATAATAACTACAACACACAACAACAGCAATTAGTTATTAATAGAAAGAATAAGATTTAAATTTATGATTCCACAAGTATTTAATCAAGTCATAGAACTTGGAGATGGAAGAACCATAAGCCTTGAAACAGGTAAACTTGCAAAGCAAGCAGATGGTTCAGTTGTAGTTAGAATGGGAGACACTATGCTTTTAGCAACTGTTGTTTCGGCAAGATCTGCCAATCCCGGAATTGACTTTTTACCCCTTACTGTAGATTACAGAGAGAAATTTGCCGCTGCTGGTCGTTATCCAGGAGGGTTTATGAAGAGAGAAGGAAGACCTTCAAATGAAGAGATTTTAACCATGAGATTGGTTGATAGAGTATTAAGACCTCTTTTCCCAAAAGATTATCACGCAGAAACACAGGTGATGATTCAATTAATGTCTCACGACGAGAATGTAATGCCTGATGCTCTGGCAGGTTTAGCAGCATCCACAGCAATTCAGTTATCAGACATTCCTTTTGAAGCGCCTATTTCTGAAGTAAGAGTAGCAAGAATTAATGGAGAATTCATCATCAACCCAAGTGCATCCCAATTGGCAGAAGCAGATATCGATCTGATGGTTGGTGCTTCTAAAGAATTCGTTGCTATGGTTGAAGGTGAAATGGATGAAGTTTCTGAAGAAGAAATGGCAGAAGCTATCAAGTTCGCTCACGAGGCAATTAAAGTGCAGTGTGACGCTCAAGTTGCATTAGCAGAAGCTTTCGGGAAGAAAGAAACACGTGAGTATGAAGGTGAAGCTGAAAATGAAGAATTAAAAACAAAAATTCACGATGCTGCATACCAAAAGTGTTATGACATTGCTAAAAAAGGTACTTCAAAACAAGAAAGAGGGTTAGCTTTTTCTGAAGTTAAAGAAGAAGTAGTTGCAATGTTCACTGAAGAGGAAATCGAAGAATACGGGGACCTGATCGGAAAATATTTTGGTAAAGCACAGAAGGCCGCTGTCCGTGATTTAACCTTAAATGAAGGGTTACGTCTAGATGGCCGTAAAACAACGGATATCCGTCCAATTTGGTGTGAAGTAGATTACTTACCTAAAACTCACGGTTCATCTATTTTTACAAGAGGTGAAACTCAAGCATTAGCAACAGTAACTCTTGGTACGTCTAGAGACGCAAACATGATTGACTCTGCAACCTTACAAGATGAAGAGCGCTTCTATTTACATTATAACTTCCCTCCTTTCTCTACAGGTGAAGCAAGACCTTTAAGAGGAACTTCTCGAAGAGAGATTGGACACGGAAATTTAGCGCAAAGAGCATTAAAAGGAATGGTGCCAGATGATTGTCCGTACACTGTACGTGTGGTTTCTGAAGTATTGGAATCAAACGGTTCTTCTTCTATGGCAACCGTATGTTCTGGAACCATGGCATTAATGGATGCTGGTGTTCAAATGAAAAAACCAGTTTCTGGTATCGCGATGGGATTAATTTCTGATGGTGATCGTTTTGCTGTTCTTTCTGATATTTTAGGTGATGAAGATCACTTAGGAGATATGGACTTTAAAGTTACAGGTACTGCCGATGGTATTACTGCTTGTCAAATGGATATCAAAATCAAAGGTCTTTCCTACGAAATTTTAGTAAAGGCTTTAATGCAGGCTAAAGACGGAAGATTACATATTCTTGAAAAATTGACTGATACGATCGCTCAGCCAAATGCAGCTGTTAAAGCGCATGCGCCTAAGATTATCACGAGTAGAATTCCGAATGATTTAATCGGAGCGTTCATCGGACCTGGAGGTAAACATATTCAAGAATTACAAAAAGCGTCTGAAACGACCATTGTAATTAACGAAGATCCAGTTACAGAAGAAGGTATCGTTGAGATTTTAGGTACAAATCAGGATGGAATTGATATGGTATTAAAGAAATTAGATGCCATGATGTTCAAACCAGAAAAGGGATCTGTTTACGAAGTTAAGGTGATTAAAATTTTAGACTTTGGTGCTGTCGTAGAATATACAGAAGCTCCAGGAAATGAAGTTTTATTACACGTTAGCGAATTGGCCTGGGAACGCACAGACAATGTTACCGACGTTGTAAACTTAGGTGATGTTATTGATGTAAAATACTTCGGTATTGATCCAAGAACCAAAAAGGAAAAGGTTTCTAGAAAAGCATTACTACCAAAACCTGAAGGTTATGTTGCTAGACCACCAAGAGATCATAAAGGTGGAAGAGACAACAGAGGTCGAGATAACAGAAATAGAGACAATAGAGGTCCTAGAAGAGAAAAAAGAGAAGAGTAAAACACTCTAAATTATAGTTGAAAAAAGCGTCAAAAAATTTGACGCTTTTTTTTGTTTTTAGCGTATTTTTAACCTCCTCATTCAATATGAATTCTACGCACATAACATATTTATCACTTGGATCGAATCTTGGGAATCGCTTATCGAATTTACAGCAAGCTATTCATCAGATTTCGAGAAAAGTGGGACGTGTAGAAAAGATTTCTTCTGTTTATGAAACGGGTTCATGGGGATTTGTTTCGGATGACTTTTATAACATATGTATTCGGGTTGCCACCACTTTAGACGCTGCTGAGGTAATGCGTCAGTTATTAGCTATTGAGGTTGCATTCGGAAGAAAAAGAAGTGATAGCGGAGCGTACCGAAGTCGAGAAATTGATCTTGACATATTGCTTTTCGACAGTGAAATTATCATTTCAGAAGAAGTTACGGTTCCACATCCAAGAATGCTCAATCGTAAATTTGTACTTATTCCGCTAGCAGAAATCGGCGCTGATGTTTTGCACCCAACAACAAAATCTTCAATTCGAAAATGCCTTGCCAATTGTAGCGATGATTCTGAAGTTCATCATACAAGCCATATTTTAGAACGACCATTACCCTTGAGTGAGAAATATAATTACGTTGCTATTGAGGGGAATATTGGAGCAGGTAAAACAACCTTAGCCAATCTATTATCTGAAAAATACAATGCGCGAACCGTTTTTGAACGTTTCGCAGAAAATCCATTTCTCCCGAAGTTTTACGAGGATCCAGATCGATATGCGTTTCCGCTAGAAATGAGTTTTTTAGCAGACCGATATCAGCAATTAAGTGAGGATCTCGCTCAAATGGATTTATTTCAGAATTTCGTCATCTCCGACTATTACATTTTTAAATCATTAATTTTTGCCCAGATTACGTTGCAAAAAGATGAGATGTTCTTGTATCGTAAAATGTTTGATATCATGTACAAGGAGATTACCAAACCAGATTTGTATGTCTATTTGTATCAGCATACAGAGCGACTTTTAGAAAACATCAAAAAAAGAGGGCGTTCGTACGAACAAAATATCGAAGCCAGTTACTTACAGAAAATACATGACGGATATAAAAACTTCATCGACTCTCAACGCGAGTATATGAATGTACTTGTCATTGATGTCTCTGAACTAGATTTTGTTTCTAATCCGGCAGATTTAGAAGTCATTCTTGAAAAACTACAATAACCTATTTTTTAAGGTCAAGCTTCTCGGCGAAGTAATCACAAAAATCACGCATGGTAGCACTCATTTTGTCATCATTAGTTGCGCGCTCAAAAGTATCGGCCATCGCAACTAACGTTTGATGATAAAACTGCTTCATTTCATCAACTGGCATGTCCTTGGTCCATAAATCCATACGTAAGGTATCCTTTTGATCATGATCCCAAACCGATATCATAATTGATTTCGATTTTGCATTTTCAATACCTCCGTCCTTGGCTGTCCATGAAATATCCTCTGGAATCCTATTTTCATCCAATCCAACGGTGATGGTAATATCTGAAGTGTGTTTAACTGCCATTATTTTTTTGGTTTATATTTCGATTGCTCGAATAACGCTATCGGTTTTTTCTCTAAAATTGATTGCAAAGATACGTCATTATTTTCGGCGTAGGAGCGCACAATTTGCCATCCGATCCAAACACCAATTTGACCTGGGGAAAGACGATCCGTTTGCATATAAAACTTGGAAAATGGAGCCAAATCTAAGAACCGTTTTGACAAATCTGATTGGGTAGAAAACAGTAGTTTATTTTCAATAAAGTAGGCCCAAATTTCAGCTTCATTATCTTCTGCCCAATTCATCTTAGACTCAGAATAACCAATTTTTTCGTAGTCAGCAATCTTTGGCAGGTATAGATCTAGCAAATACATTTTCTTCCCTTCCAGAATCATTTTTTCAACAAACGTTCGCCCTTTTTGCTGACCCACCTGGGCATTCACAAAAGCTTTAGCCACATCCACGATAAGGTGTTCGGAAGTTGTGTTTTGTTTGACGTAATTTGGGAAACTTTCATAAAATGGATGTTCTAAACCCAAGTAAGCATCTAAAGAGACGAGTAATAAACTATCGGAAAGGATGATGCGATTTTGGTAATCGATATTGCTTAGTACTGTAATAATTCGAGGAGGAATGAAATCCGGATTGTAGTATTTTACATGCTTAAAAAAATCAACCAATTTTCGATTTTGTTGGCTGAAATCCGAATATAGAGTTTCTGTCTCCGAAAACAATTCCTGCTCATCCGGATTTTTGATTTTCGCAATAGCAATTGAGTCGGTGAATCTGTCTGGAAAAAGAAAAGGATATTTAAATCTAAGACTCGAGAGATTTTTCTCGTTTGAATTATAAAATTCTTGTTCGAAGCGATCAATCTTCAATTTCATCTGAACATCCGATACATCAACCTCATTTTTTTTATTCTCATTACAAGAAAACAATACCAATAAGAGTAAAAAAAGTGAATATATAAATCTCATATACTTTGTATCTTAGTGTCCTGATAGAACGAGTAAAAATACTAAAATAGTTTATCTATGAAGACGGAAAAAGTAATAGACCATATTGTCAACTGGCTCACGGATTATGTTGAAAAATACAATATCAATGGATTTGTAGTAGGTGTTTCTGGCGGAATTGATTCTGCACTTACCTCTGCCCTATGCGCTCGTACTGGGAAACCAACGTTGTGTTTGGAGATGCCAATTCATCAGGCACCAAATCAAGTCACGAGAGCATTAAATCATATTGATTGGCTTCAAGAAAACAATAGCAATGTTCAAATGACTAAAGTGAACTTGACCCCTGTCTTTGATAGTTTGGTACATTCACTTCCACCGGTTAAAAATGAAGAGGAACGATTTATGTCATTAGCAAATACCCGAGCTAGATTACGAATGACTACGCTGTATTATTTTGCAGCCTTGCACGGATATGTGGTGGCTGGTACCGGAAATAAAGTAGAAGATTTTGGAGTTGGATTTTATACCAAATATGGTGACGGTGGAGTAGATCTCAGTCCCATTGCCGATTTG
>Ga0213864_10001113_pt1 | contig 12203 bp, 9 predicted proteins | sample PICome_5_FD_160078 | JGI IMG/M metagenome (GOLD analysis project Ga0213864, IMG submission 160078) | Coastal seawater microbial communities near Pivers Island, North Carolina, United States - PICO247 | ecosystem: Environmental > Aquatic > Marine > Coastal | place: USA: North Carolina | collected... | reverse complement strand
CCCTCTTGCCGCCTCCACCATCGCCGCTTCTGCCTCCTCCGCCGCCGCCGTCGCCGCTGCCTCCATCGCCGCTTCCACCGCTTCCAAGCCCCCCGCCTTTGAGACCAGGAAGCAAACTCCTTTGCATCGAAGACTGCAAAACATACGTTCGTCACGACGGGGCCTTTAGAGTTGCCGATCTTACAAGGGATGGTTCTTGCGACGACGGCGGTATTGGATCGGAGTATTCGACGTGCGAATCAGGGACAGACTGTTTAGACTGCGGGGTCCGTGTGATCCACGGACCCAACGCGCCACCGCTTCCGCCACAGCCGCCGAAGCCTCCGCACATTCCTCCACACCCTCCTCTAACACCCCCGCCTCCGGTCTCGCCGTCTCCTGGAGCTCCCCCCGATCCTCCTCCGCCTCCGAGTTTGCCTCTTCCGCCCACACAGCCACCTCACTTTCCACCTCCGACAACCCCGCCGCTCACCTTGTCGCAACCTCCGCTGCTTTCGCCACACCAACCTCTTCAGTCGCCACCATCACCCCCCTCGGTGCCATCGTCCCCGCCCCCCGCTTTCCCCGTGCTCAAAAACATGATCATTCGGTACTGGAACGGCTCAACTCATATGCACTCTGTATACACAAGCCAAGCGGCTGGGTCGTATCACGTGGCGCAGTGCGACGATGTTTCTGCCACGTCCACGTGGTCTGATCTCAAACCAATCCTAGAGGCGGTGGTCCATTATGACGACATGCCAGAGTTGCACGCTTACATGCAAGCTTACAGCTACTCTGACCATTTTCCTTACGACTCGCCGACTGGAGACAGCCAGAGCCAGTGGGCTTACTATAGGATCTACATCAACGTTGATTCAAACGGAATTTTTGCATCGTTAGTCTCACCACAAGCTGGATTTGTGCCGCTGAAGACACAATTCGGTGCGCTCATATTCACTGACGGCCTCACAGAGGCATCGACAAAGTTGACACTGGGTACAGTCGACGCGTCTGGGTTTCAACAAGTCTTGTTTCTGGGCTATCCGGTGTACACCTACAGCGACGCAAACAACTTGCCAAACTTTAACGTGCTCGACCCAGTTACACCAGACTACAGGTCTGGTACGATAGGCGGGTTGTCGGCGTCTACCCCGATTGTGACGATGGACACCCCCCAGGTCACTGATCTGCTTTGCAAGTGATAGATCTGTCGTGGTAGAGATTGACTCTAGTGTATCTTTGAACAAAAAGGGTCACTAGGTGTGAACGTTACAAATGTAAAAACCTCGTCCAAAATCTCAACTCTCGACGGGAGATCACGCAGAGTCATCTTGCTGATCCGAACGCGAATTGGTCATCCGCAAACCGGTTGGGAAATCCTAAGCGTGGCCAAGAGCTTTTTCAGTGCCGATGGTGCAACGTATCGGTTGAGTGCGCGTCCCTTGGCGAACGACTCGACGTAGAGGCCTGCACTTGCTGGAACGGAAAGCGCCGTAAGGACAAATTGGATTGCGGCCTGGCGAACGTCTTCGGTAGGGGTCCAGAAAGCGACAGAGGACTGGAGACTCGCAGAAAGGCCGCACAGAGCGACGGATTCCGCATAGGTAAGGTTTTCCGGGGTAAATACCAACTCGGGCGCGCCCCGTGCTGCGCCGCGGATAAGAAACACGACCACGCCGCGTGCGTTATTGAGTTGCTCGTGATTGAGGTGAGCACGTTGCTCCCATAGCAGCTCCTCTGCCAAATTGAGCACCGATCGAGCCATGTAGCAATACGGCTTGGACAAGTTCTTTAGGAGCTCGATTTGATTAAACGAGATTACAAAGCTCATCTGATCGATCAGCGCCTTGGTGTTTGTCGCTGACTGTCTAAAAGTCTCATCAACTTGGCGGCGCTCGTCATCTCCAAGAAACAGGGAGTAGTAGACTGCCGCACACCCGGGTATGTTTGTTCCCAGCGCCGGACAGCATACAGACACTGCAATACCTCTAGACTTTTGGAAGGCCATTGCCGTCAACAGGGCAGCTGCCATAAGCTGTCTCACGTTAATGGACTGTTGCATAATGGTCGAAAAGTCGTCATGGAGGTCGATTTTGTGGATGTTGGCAAGATCCGGGAGCAAGCGATAAAGAATTGACTGTGTGGCGAGTACGACTCCCCAGTTGTCTTCTGAGGGTTCTTTTGATCTGAAAAACATTCCGTGCTGACAGCATTTGCAATAGGCGTCTTCGACAAACTCGGACACCTTGGATAGCATTGTACGTCCTGTGTAAGCCGTCTCGACGAACTGGGGCACAAAGGTGACAACTGAACACGGAGATACCCGAGATGCGTCTGTGAGCAAAGTCAGCTTGCGCTGAGCCTGGGAGCGTGTTTCTGGGGACATTTTATTTTCCGTTGAATGTTCCTCAGTTGTCCTTGGGTCGTCGGCGTCTATTGAAGGAGAGTCTGAACGGAGATACATGGTAGCAGGGGATACACGTGTGCGTTTCATGGCGGAGTGGAAGCCGGTGCCGGGCACTGAGCAACCGTCTGTGGAGCCGAGGAGGTCCTTCGTATATTTTAGGCTTGATTGAATGAGTTGCCAAGCGTATAAGAGAGGGAGGCAGCTAGAAATAGCGTTCGCATTCATGGCAGAAAAAATGATTTTTTGGGCCCAATCAATCATCCTCTTTTGAACGAGCGCTCGCCAAGTCTATCTCTCAGAAGTGGCACCGAGCGCTGCATACTGAAGACCTTCCAGGCCCGTCGCCGAGCTAAAAATGTCAGGCGTCCCCTCGTTTGATAGGCTGTATAGTACCCACAACCCTGAGTTGGGAACGAGCGAGATTCGAGTCGCGCTCCTGCGGGGCATGGGAGTTTCGAGAAAGGGTAACTGAACCCGCCCGTTGAAGGCCACCCCTTTGCGAATGGGGTCCTCCCCTCCCCTCGTCATGATACACGCAAGGCCAGCCAGAAGCACACAAATCCGGCGGAGATCGTCATTCGCGTTCTCCCAAATGTATGCCGCACCCGCCATTGCCGCCTCGTGCGCCTGCTGCACGAGCTCTGAGTGCAGCAACGTTGCAGAGCTCGAGGACGCCCGCGACAAGAGCAGCGTCCTGCGAGTCCCGACCACGTCTGCGGGGAGGGTGAAGCTCAACATCAGGTCCCTGAGCACCGACTGCCCAGCTTCTGACTCGGCCGCGTTCACAATGTTCAAGAGCCTAGGGTCGGAGCTATCGACCGACGCCGATGTGCAAAATCGCGACGCCGAAAGGGAAAGAAAGTTGTCGTTGCCAAACTCCTTGAACTTTAACGACGCCATCTCCGACGCCGAATGGCGGAAAAATCGCTCTCCGTCACGCGCCATGGAAGTTTCGTCTGCCGTGCTAAGGTTCCAAACGGAAAGCGAAAGTAGAGCCTGTGCAACCTCCCCGTCTGCAACACTGTAGTCGTCCTGTAACACGTCCCAGAGAGTTCGCTCTCTCACGCGGTTGAGCAACGCCTCTGCTTCCGTTGCACTTGAAGACGGGGTCGTCGTTATGCAAATGAGGACGAATACGAGCGTCATTGCCATAAGCAGCGAGGCCCTCAGTTCAGATTCTGCATTGGTCAAATCGTCCGAAAGGTCGATTACAGCCGCCCGCCGCTGGATTGCAATTCCGCAGCAAAGGAGCACCACCTGTTGACGTTGCGACGGTTTGCTCCCTGCCACGAAGTGGTCACGAAGCTCTAGTAGCCGGCGAGCCGCAGTCGCATGCTTCTGCGCTGTAATGGGAGAAGATCCATTGTATATAGAGTACACTGAGTTCACGAGTGCCTCCACAGAGCGGGGCTCCCCGCCACTGGAGCCACCCCCGTCTGACCCCCCCTCCTCAGAATGCTGGTCGGCCATGTCCTCAAAGGTCTTCCCCTGTGCGCTTTAACTCACAGACTTGTTAGAGTGATAGCGTAATCTTAGCAACGACTAGGTACCGTTGGTGGAACGGACTCTCTCAAAAATGAACACTCCTGACGCTTCCACACGCTCCATTCCCCAATGGACACGACCGGCACCGAATCTGGTGGCTACTGGACACGCGGGTTTCCGCGTGAATCGGTGGCCAATTTTTTACAGCTCGCTGGAAATTTGAAACACACTGAAATTGGAATCGAAACGAATAGCTATTTTAAGAGATATTGCACGGCTGACGAGCTGGATGTGGCTGTAGTATCAGAAGGACTCAAAACACTCCACGTCGGCGCGACCTGGTCAGGTGTCCCACGCAAAGCACCGCATGATGAATTCCTCAAGCTAGACGCTTCTCGTCCGGAGCGGCGAATGTTTGTCGTTGATTTAGATCTCCAAGACTATCCTTTCAATATTGCCAAAGAAGATCAAGCGAGGAACGACCGGGCACTACCCTGTGTGCTCGCTGGCGTTGAAATTCTCAAGCGCATTCTTTTAGATACATTTGGCTTTGAGCAGACCGTAACGTTCTACTCTGGCCGCCGCGGGGCGCATCTATACGTCCTGGATGAGCGCGCCGTGATGATGACGGACGAAGGTCGAGCGTCCGTCGCTGCCTTTTTTTCCATCTCCTCTACAGACAAGACGACACGGCGTCTGAACGCAGCAGGCATGCTCTCTCATCCCAACTTTGACTACCTTTACGGAACTCTCGTGCTTCCTGCCTTTGAGAACATACTAGTTGCCACCGACGGAGTAGGCCTGTTGAATGAGGCCGATGGTATAAGAACTCTACTCACATTTCTCGGCATCAATGCGCTCAAGTCGCTTGAAAACGAGCTGTTCGGACGCACAGACGGCCCGTCTAGATGGCATCACATTAAAACGCGGGTCGCGGAGCTCACAGCCTCAAACCCAGATAAATTTGGCTGGGTCGAAACGCGCTTGCAGGAAGTCGTAATGTCCTTCGTGTGGCCTCGGGCTGACGTCGCGGTGAGTTCAAAATTGGGACATCTACTCAAGATTCCATTTGGCGCGCACCCTAGCACGGGAAGGATCGCCGTCCCGATTTTTGACCACTTATCGTTTCGGCCCGCCGACGTTCCGACGATTCAAAATTACTACGGCCTGCAGTCGTTGGTGGCAAAGTTTGACTGCTTGATTGACACCTTTAAGATGTCGCGAGGACGCAAGTCCCCGGAGCCTCCGCCTCCGTCTCCAAAGACTAAATCGCATTCTATGGATATTGAAGACATTGAAGACATGGCCCTCAACACCGGTCGTGTAAACTGCTTGCTGGAGTTTGAAAGGTCAATCCACACGCTCGTCGACGCAACGGGTGTGGTGCTCATCAATGCTCAACACCGCTCCCCGCCACCAAACAGACCTAGAGTCCACTTTCTTGACGACCAATCTTTTGAACTTACGAGGACACGGGCAAACGAGAGAATGCCGACACCTGTTTCACTTCAAACCGCACTCGACGCTGCGTCACAGCCAAGCAACACTACGGGGTCTTGGAAAAGACTCACACGCTACCCTGTATTTTACCACGTTCCGAACATGCAAAATCTCCAGAAGGCGACAGAGCATCACGCGGCACTCTTAGAGCGCATGAACGACGCCGCCGAGACTTTTCCTTACATCGCACTAAAGGACCCTGAGGACGCTGTCGACATTCTTCGTGAGCAGATCACACCGGCATTCATTTCGTTCCCTTAGCTAGCTAAACCCCATCTTCTGAATCTGCGCCGGAGTCGCTCCTGTGGCAACTCGTACGCTCTCTGCCGTGTAACCCATTGCCACAAGCTGCTTTGCTCGTATTCCCGTGTCCAATAGTGTAGTGGCCTGCACGCTTTCAAGACTCTGCTGTTCTTTGAGCACCGCCGCCGCCTCCACTGCCGCGCCGGCACATTCCTGTAGCATGCGCTCTGTTGTGACGTTGAGCATTGTAACAGCCGGCATCCCAGCAATAGCCACCGAGTCAGCGGGTTTGGTCAAAAACACTTGTAAGACAGACTCCGCGCCGTAAGAGGCAATACATTTATCACAAAATCCGGGGTTGGCCAGGTGCAGTGCGTCAAACCCGAGCTCTTCGAGCCCCGCCGCATCGGATACTCCTCGCATCTTGAGCTCAAGTGGACCGACCTTAGCTGCGGCAAAATTCTGAGTGGGTATTTTGTAACGTTTAAAAAAATCAAAGTTGATGCTTTCGTCAGGGAGAGAGAGGCAGGTCGTCGGACTGCAGTCTGTGTTCTGGATGAGAGCCAGTCTCTGGGAGACCTCGAGGCGCGAGCTCGCTGTTTTGCTTTGTCTTGAAGTCGCCATTTTCCTCTGATGGCAACAATTCTCACGTATACATGGTCATGTTTAGCGCCCTCTATTGTCCATGACACTCTCGACGGCTCAACGAATACCGCCACCCTAAAGACTAAAATGGTTTCTTAAAAATGCGCAGATCAAGTCTCCCCGCTCGTTCGGCGGAGGGTGGGTATTAATGATACGGAGCAAGCGGTGTAACAGCGTCAAGCCCTGTGGTTGTCTTGCACACCACAACTGGCTGAGATGTTGGCAGAACGTGTCTCTTCCAATACCGGGGTATCGTGTAATGATGGCGGCCGCAGCAGCCAGGTCCGCAACCGCCTCGGACTGTGATGAAATCTGGTACCCAACAAGCAGCTGGTCCATCTGATCCCGGTTCCAATTTACTGCTGCCGTGCTGTGCGCAATCTCGTGCGCTACCACCCATCCAATTCGCGATTGCAAGCTTTCCTGGTCGTACAACTCGCTGGCAAACGGTGCTACCAGGATTCCTGGCAGAAACATAGAACATCCGAAAGAAGGAAGCATATAAGCGTTTCTTGTTAGGGAAGAAAACAATGGGGGTAGATCGCAGACTCCATTCCTGTTGTTTTGTACCAACGCCATGCGGTTGGCAAAGAGAGAACGCGCTTGCTTCAAGAGCATCACGAGTGCCCCGTCGCTGCTAGTAAAAGTAGCAGCCGGAGCAAGAGGAATGTTCACGTCCCTGCCGCCCCATGTGCCAAAAGGGGCGCCCGCAACACGCACTATGGTGTTCGAGGCAATCGACGCGGCTCCTGCCGCGTCTGAGAGGGTCGGCCCGAATATTGGCCCTGTAAGAACGGTGGCCACGACAGGTCGGATCTCCTCAACGATTGTGCCCAACCGCGTGTAGAGGCCGTCTGGAACAAGCATGTCGAAGGCGAGTTGGTCCACGTCGTCAGGAAAAGCGGCAACTAAAGCGCCGTTGCAAGCGTCCACCGCTTGATCTCGCGAGGAGCTGATGAGCTGGGTGTCGCGACGTAATTTTGACCACGTGACGGTGGAGGCGTTGAGCGCGAGCTCGGGGGATATTGTGTTCAGTCGGTCCACAGACCCTCTCTGAGATTTCAACCTTCCGAGTCCTGCCGCGCTTGACGAAAAAACGTCGGCACGATTCCTATGCAACTTAGTCGGAGCCCCAAACTCTCCGGTGACGACCGATCTCACAGCAAAAGAGCAACGAGCTGCGGCGCCTATGAGATACGACCTCGTCTTCTCGTTGCCAAGCGCCGCATGGGCTTGGATGAACCTAGAAAGCGTAGGAAGAGAGTTTGCCTTGTAGAGGTGAGGATAGCTCGTAGTCGATTCGGCGGCTGTCCCGACGGTTGCTCCTCTGTAAACGTGAAAGACCTGAGACATCGACACGTCCCCGGGCGTGGTAGATAACATGTATTCAATGAACTGCGATGCTTCACTCCGAGTCGTGCGGTCAACGTCGGCGGCGTATAACCATTCATCGGCTTGCGAGGCCGTCATCGCAAGCCCGTCGGTCACATTGACGGCGAGTCCCACGCTCCGCGATGTCCCAAACGTCAGGCCCAAAGCGACGGGGGCATCACAATAATGCCCGACCAGTGTTCCGACTGCACTGAGTGCACTCGAGGAGTCGAACACAATCGGAAGCTGCCCCTTAAGGTATTCAAACGCAAGCGTCCCCGCCGCGCCCTCGCTTTGGGTAACAATCATGCGCGTGCAAGCCGCTCGGAACTTAGAAGGTAAGTTGACCCCACCACGGATTTTAAGTCTCGCGTTCAGTGCCGTGCTCACGTCGTATGCCAGTGTTTTCTCGTCAAAGAAGGACCACAGAGTAGATTCTAGTGCCGCCCCCGCGTCGATCCACGCACCGCACGCCTTCTTGTGGTCCGATGTTGCCGATGGGTTCATTATCTCGTGGTTGAGCGCAGACGGATAGACGCGCTGTCTCAGACACACAACCCTACCGTCTATCAGATTTTGTCGCTCTCCGGGGGCACAGACGCCGCGCTCAAGGTCGGAGAGCGACTTCACCCCGCCTGTTGTGTTGAACAGTTTGTACCCGGCGGGGCTGACCGTGTTCTGGAAGTTACACGTGCGAGAGTCTAGGGCTACGCACGTCTTCTGATCGAGGCAGATCTTCTGTTCCGAACAAGAGTTGCTGAGTGAGACGAGACCGAGAAAGGTGGAAATTGTCAACGAGACAACGACCGCCACAGTGATGCTTTCCTCTGAATCCATCACGCACCACACCTGCTCACTTTAGTCGAGAAAATGCCTCGAATATGATTTCTTCATTCTGAGAATACAAAAGAAGAAAAGAAGACCACACACAGAAGAAAAGAAGGATGAGAGTTACCAACGACGGACGGCTGGTAGAGTTGGTCAATCTCAACCCCTCGGGGCAGCGCCCTGTGCGTGTGCGCGTGGAACACTCTGTCCCTTTTTCGACCACAGCGCCGTCGGGAGTGATAGAGGAGGGCACATTTCGAGAGCGCCAGCGACTTCTTACGGACACCCCGGGGGGCAGGTGGGAACAGCAAGTGTCACGCACAACGACCAGACTCTCAATCTGTCTGGTCTGCACACTAGTGCTTTTTGTGGTTGCTGCAATCGGAATTGGAATTGCCACTTATACGAGAGCCGAACAGCTGATTTCAACTGTCACGGACGCATTTGGTCCCGCTCCCAAAACCACAGCTCGCGACGCGGTAAAAAACCTGCTCGAGATACTTAATCACACATCCACGGTCACCGGTAACCTTGCCAAGATCACAGGGAGAAGCAACGACATGCTGGCCGAATCTCAACCTGTAGTTTCGCAAGCACTTAATACTTCGTCGACTCTACTAGAGCGTCTAAACAGCTTTGCCGCACATCCATCGATTCAAATCGGAGGCGGGGGGATTGGCTAGCAGATGTGTAAATTTTAATTTATAGCTGCGTCGCTCATCGGTCCGTTGTCCTCCATTGAAAAAATGCAATCTGGAACCCATGACGTGTCCAAAAGAGAAGTGTGCTTGGAACCTCTGGCTGACGGATTGAGGTTACGAATGTAACCAACTAGCTTAAAAATCTCGTCCTCGTTGTCCATCGCACCGTAGTCGTCGATAGCCTTGGTCATGACACTTGGTTCTAAAAACTTACGCGCTTTCGCGCCGGGGTCGATGCGGACTGGCTGGAAGGGCTTGCGCTGCAGGAACGTAAGGACTCGGCGCGTCTGCTCGGTTGGTCGCTCCTTCAGATGCCGCGACTTGATAAGGTCGCTACGACTCTGCATGTAACTAATCATCGTCCTAATCTGCTCAAATCTCACATTGTCGTCACTGGAGAGCCCCTTGCCGAAGAGACTCTTGGCAAGCGGGGCGCCGATGGCAAAGTTGAGGTGGCTAGCTCCGATACGCGAGTGCTGCGACACGGGGGTTTCGTTTGAAAGGCCCTGGCGTAGCGTCCTTGAAAAAATCTCAAACAGGTTCTCGTCGGCCTGCCGCCGAAGCATCGTAGAAGTGCTGCGTAGGGCGCAAAAGGTGGCTATAGCTTCAAGGGGGTTGGCTGAGTCCCAGGCCTTTTGCACCGCCACGGAAATCACCATCTGAGTAACATCCCAGGGGAGTGCCTCGAAGACGTCCACGGGCTCATACACAGAAATCTCGTCATCGGAAAGATCCATGTACTCCACTACCCCGTTGATCTCAGCCGAGATGGAACGGCGAACCGGAGACAGACAGCGCCGCTTGGCCGACGTCCCGTCGTCGTCGCGCACGAGCGACTCGACTTTTGGAAAGCTCTTCCTAGACAACTTCTGGCGCGCCACGATCGTCTTCCAGACGTCTACAGAAGAAGCGTCCCAGTCAATGCACTGGTCGTTCACGCGCGGCGGCTCGCGGTTAAAAATGAGCTCGGCGCTCGTCTTCTCGGACGCTTGTCGCCACGCTGCCGATGTCTGCTTGCGGTCGATGTGGCTGCGGACCCTGTACTTGTAGTCGTCGTTGGCGCACCTGGGCGTGCTCCACGACCTGGAGGGAGCGATCATGAAGGCAAACGCACGTTGCCCCGGTGTAAGCTCAGCAAGGGAGAGCTTTTGGGCGCCGTCGATGGTGTCAGGCGAGAAGATGTGCGCGTCCACGATTGCTCGGGTAGGCTCGTAGGTGGTCAGCTCCCGGAAGATGCCGTCGTTGATCGTCTTCTGCGAGACGCCTTCAAAGGCGTGGACCGACTTCGAGGGGTACCAGGGCCACAAAAAGGACATGCCGATTTCGTTGACCCCTACACCGAGCCTCGCCTGATCTTCCGGCGTCAAACGGATCTGCAACCTGGACGCCCAGACAAAGCCCCGCTTGGTCTTGACAATGACAATCTTGTTCTCGCTGTACCCCCTAGAACCCACATCTTGCAGCCCTAGGAAGGCGTCCACGTTGAGCAGGTTGTCCGTCCAGCCTGCCATGCGGTTGTCAAAGTCGGCCATCGAGATGCTCTGGGCATCTCGAAAGTTGTGGAAAACGCAGTCGGAAGGGACGGAATAGACGTCCCCACGGTAGAGAAACAGCGAGGAGAGGGCATCCGGGAGATCGTGTTCGTTTGTAACGTCCGACATCTAGCCGCGGTCGGTGCCGGTTTGGCCGGCGAGGGACGTGAAACTGTGGTGTTTGTTTTCTCCTAATCTAAATAGAGCCAACTGGGTTTACCAGGACGAGCGGACGCGCGCCCTCCGCAAGTGTCCCGGGGGTTGTCAAACAAAAACCGCGGGGAGTTGGCCTGCAGTCTTGACGGGCTCTGTTCGGAACGGCACGTAGCCCTCGTCGCTCTGAAACAACCGACAGAGCCCGGCCAGTGCGAGCGCGGACGGGCCGACCCAAAAGCCCCCTCCAAGGCCGTAAAACAGCCAGAGCAGCCCGAAGAAGATGTCGAGGAACCCCCAGTATTTTGAGTACCAGCAACTCGGCTGCGCGCGCCCCGTCGGAATGAAGAGGCTCGCCGACCAGGCACCCCACCAAGTCACGGGGATGTAGATGAGCCCCGCGTGGCCCCACAGCACGACTAGTCCCCAAAAGAGGCCGAATGCGACCCCCTCCACTGGGCCCTTGGACTGTGCCCAAAAAAAGTGCGTGATACACTCCAGCGCAGACCAAGTGTATCCCCAAATTGCCAGGGCGAAGAAAAAGTTCCAGTTGTTTCCAAGCCGCGTGACGTTGATTGCGAAAATCGCGCTGATAAGCCGGTCGTCAAAGGACTTCTTGCTCGGTATACATTTTGCAAGAAGAAAAAGCAACGCGCGGAGCAGCAGCGGGGCGAGGAAGGCAAAGAGCCACGCGGACCATTCTATGTCGTTCCATTGCGACCCATGATTTTTGAGGATGTATAAAGGGAAACTCAGCAGCTCCACGGGCGAAAACTCTTCCGCCCGGCCTATGACTGCTCCCCAGACAATCTCAGGTTGAGCTCCTGGGTGATGGTCGACCAGTCTGATGCCAAAGTGGCGAGCGGGGCAGTTGGCGAGCGTCAAGGCGCTCGTATTGAATTTGGGCCAGTCGATTCCGGGGAACACCGAGCGCGTGATTTGCTGCGTGAAAACTTCGACTTTCCCATGTTCGTAAGTCAAGTTGAGCGGCTCAGACGCGATCGGATCTCCGTCCGCACACCCTCCACAACCTAAATACAAGCTGAAGCGCGACGGGTCAACTTCGTCTCTGAAAACTACGTCTACGTCGATTTCCTCCCCGGCCAATGTGTTGAACGGAACCGTATCGCTTTCGAGGTGTACTTCGGCTCCCCCACTGCCCTTCCGGTAAACCACTTGCGAAATTTTGTGATTGTGCGGGAATTTCACACAATTTGAATCCCCGTACGTCGGCACGTGGGCCGAGATTGCGACCACAAAACCCAGCATCATGCGTGTCTTTCTCTCTCCTCTACTCCCCGCACGCGCTTTACTCAGCAAAGCGGAAGTGGAACACGAAGTGCGTTTTCCAACACC
>Ga0213864_10001112_pt1 | contig 12211 bp, 7 predicted proteins | sample PICome_5_FD_160078 | JGI IMG/M metagenome (GOLD analysis project Ga0213864, IMG submission 160078) | Coastal seawater microbial communities near Pivers Island, North Carolina, United States - PICO247 | ecosystem: Environmental > Aquatic > Marine > Coastal | place: USA: North Carolina | collected... | reverse complement strand
GAGCGAGCCGATGAACAACTCCGAGACGGTGAGCGTTCAACCAGTCGATTTCTCAAGAAGCAAGTCATTCACAACTTCCGGCAAGCGGTTCAGACCATGGATGAATGCCATCCGAAACCTGCTTATATTTCTCAACTGGTTCAGGAACATTTGGAAAAGCACCCTGATGAGCGAATTCTCATCTTCAGTGAGTACAGGGATACCGTTAACCATTTGGTCGAGGATTTGAATCAAATCGAGAACGCTGTCGTGGATCGATTCATCGGTCAAAGCAAACGTGGAAAACGAGAAGGTATGTCACAAAAGCAGCAACTTGAGCAACTGGAACGATTCCGAAACGGTGACATCAATGTTCTCGTAGCTACATCGGTTGGGGAAGAAGGATTGGACGTTCCAAGCGCTTCAATGGTCTTGTTTTACGAGCCTGTGCCGAGTGCGATTCGTTCGATTCAGCGACGGGGACGTACTGCACGTGAAAGCAGCGGTTCTGTTCATGTGCTTGTTGCAAACAACACGCGTGACGTGCATGTTTTGCACGCTTCGAGAAATCGAGAACAGCGAATGCACAACGTTCTGGCCCGGATGCGGTTGGAAACTCCATTGGGTTCCTACAAGATTCGAAAAGAGGGCAAATTGCTCGAATTTGAGATTGTTGAAGGGGATCGTCGTCAACCCGCACTCGAATTTTTGGAGCAGGAAAAGATACGTTTGAAATCTATAGAATCAAGTGATGAGCAAGAACAGCAAGTGAATGGAAAGGATTCATCGCCTTCAACATCGAAGAATACACAAACATTGCATACTCGTGCTCGTTCGCAAAAGAGTCTCTTCGATTTTGAGGAGAATACGAGCGACCCCTGGAAACCGATTCTTGACGGTCGAGACATCAACCGCCAATGATCATAGCTCGTGTTCGCAATTGTGCAAGACGGTCAGGGAAGTGACCCAATGCAAAAGCAACCAATTCTGCTAAATGAATGACGGGAACGGATGTGTCTTTTCCAGTAACCTTTCCTGCCTTGACCTGATACGAGTCAAGGTTTGCATGTGAAATGGTGCAAGCACTCACAACAAGTTGTGCTCCATTTTCCTTTGCTTCGGAGAGAACCGAGGCAGTCATGCGAAGTGCAGTTTTCTCGTTGGTGAGAAGACTAGGAGAGCCAACGCTTTGGCATCGAGCATCATAGGCAACAGGCGTGCCGCCAAGAGCTGTGATGAGATCTTCGAGGTAATGTGGATTGAATGGGTCATCTTCACCGCAGAACCCTTCACGTTGCATGTATGGACCGTAGTAGGCTGCAACCTTCATGTTGAGTGGATTCAAAACAGCAGCTTTGACCTTGTCAAGGCCAATCTCTTCAACAAGCAGGTGAAGGAGGTGTCGGGATTTAGATTCGCCAGCATATTCAATCTTTGATGTGCGAGCAATGAGATTGTTCAATTGTGAAGCCATGACAGGGTTGGCTTCCATGGTTGCTGCCGTATCGCAGTGAATGCTGTGTGATGTTGCACATGATGTCATGATGTCAAGACCTTTTTCCTCTGCGAGAGCGAGATTCCTTGCTGCAAGAGCGTGTTGAAGACGAGGGGATGCTTGTCGAATGATGTTACCGCCATCGGATGTCGCCTTTGGAAGTTCAATCAAATCGATACCCAGTGTTTTGCAGAGCGGTTGAATGCAATCTTCAACCTCCATCATAGCGCCTCTGGCAACGTTTCCGGGATAGTAGGCTACCTTCATCAAAACACCTCAGAATCGCTGATCAAGTTCGTTGAACAGGCTAACTACCTCGTGATGGCCTTCCACCTTTCCGTTGAACATATTTGGAATCTTACCGACACCTGCCGGTGGAAGAAGAAGCGCTTGCAAACTGCGAATTGGAGGACCTCCTGTTCGTGTAAAGCCAAGCATCATTCGAGCAGAGACACCCGAAAACACGTTCGAGACGAGTCCCAATGGGCCGAGAACTTGTCGGTAGAGTGTGGTCTCGTTGAGTTTTCCAGACCACTTCACTGAGCGACCATACCACTTGACAAGGCGGCCATGGCGACCTGCGTTCTTGTACTCCGTGAGCAATCGGCTGCGTGCATCATTGAGTGTGTTTGAGAGCAAAGCACCTGTGACACCGTGTCGAGCAATGGAAGCAGAATCTGCTTCACTCCAGATACCGCCTTTTCCTTGCAGCGAAGCCATTAACTGGGCTCGATGCTTCTCAGAGGTACGAGGGTCGTTGATTCGAACCCATCGCTGGAGGTGAATTCCTGGACCCTCATAGTCGGCGTCAAAGTCCACCGTATCGGACATACCATGTGCGAGCATGTGGCTTGAGACTGCGTTCATTTGATGTAGAGCGAGAGCCGTCTCAGATGCGAGAACTCCGACTGCTTGTCCACTGAGCAGGCGCTCTCCTTCGCGAGGGTCGGCTTGCATCCATGGCTTTGCTTTGCTTCGGTTTTCTTCGAACTTGCGGGTATCGACAATCAAATCTCGAATAACAGGGTATCCAGGAAGCGGTTCAATCTTCAAGCGTCCGTTGGATACGAGATCGCCAACTCGAGCGACGTCGGAAAGAACAACTCGTCCATTTGCACGAACACCTGTCGTGGCTGTGCCACCAACGACACCACGTCGGAAAGCAAAGCTTCCGTCAACATCACGCTGGAATGTGGTAAATAAATCTTCGAGCGATGCGGAGGATGGTACGGTTGTTGCAACAACATCCCATCCACGCTCGCCTTGGGCAGGGCAGTAACGGAACAATTCCAACTCGACTTGGATTTCAGTTGCATCGATCGTTCCAGGAGCAAAGTCACCTTCGATGACATCGTCATCGTCCGATGTTCCATAGGCTTTCATTTCCTCGACGAGTTCGAGTTGAAGGGTTCCTGAATCATCGACACAAGCGATGCGAGGGAGTGCTTCTTGTACCCACTCAACCCATGGCGGTTCAAAGTCAACATCGCACAATTTGATTTCTTGGACACTGGTTGCACCTAGGCTGGAAAGTTTACCATCCCAGTCAAGCCCAGCTTTGCAGAATTCGTCATAGGACGTGTCCCCGATAGCACAAACGGAGTAGTGCATGGTTGCAAGTGCTGGTGCACCAGATTGGACGGATTGCCAGAGAACTTCAGCATTATCCGGCATTTCTCCCTCACCCCATGTTGAGGTGATGACGAGAAGACGTTTGATGTTGGCAAGGTTCGATTTGTCGTATCCATCCATATCAACCACGCTTGCATCTAAACCGTAGTTCGATGCCATCTTTGCAGTCTTTTCCGCAAGACCTGCTGCGTTCCCGGTTTGTGAGCCGAACAGGATGGTCAATGAGCGATCTCCACTCATCAGTGCTGTGAGTTCTTCGGATGCAGCGCCACCGACAGCGACGGCCGCAGGTACTGCTTCAACAGCCGCCTCAGCAGCAGGTGCTTCTGCGGCGGCTTCAGTTTCAGCACCATCAGCGACAAGTTCGAACTTGATGACTTCAACCGGACAGGCCTCCGCAGCCTCGAGGATGATGTCAGCATATTGTGTTCCAAAATCGCCAGACAGAGGGCTTTTGCCTTCGTTACGATCAAAGCCACCGTCCAAACGAACCGCAGCCAAAATTTGCGATGTTTCATCGGTTACTTCGAAGACTTCCGGGGCAATGTCTTGACATGCATCGCAGGTGATGCAATCTTCGTCAATCCAAACCTTTGCAACGACTGTCATTTCATGACCTCCAAAGCGTCCGCTTCGCGGACAATTTTGCCACCGAACATCGGCCTTTCAACCTTGCCACGTAACCGTGGCACATTTTGTTATGTTTTTCAGGAGAGGAATCACATATGGAAGTCGTCTTCACCGCCGAATCCATCAGCCATACTGACGCCCTTGGAAGAGATAACATCGTCAATTCGCAGAATCATTATGGCTGTTTCAGTTGCGGATTGAATCGCTTGTTCAACGACTCGCAGAGGTTCGAGAACGTTGGCAGCCTGCATGTCAACAACACCGCCTTCGTAAACATTGATTCCAGCATGAGAGGCACCATCAGCGTGTGCCTTTCGCAGTGCAATGATGGTCGTTACCGGATCAAGACCAGCGTTTTCAGCCAATGTACGTGGAATGATTTCGAGTGCTGAAGCAAAGGCTTCAATTGCCATTTGCTCACGCCCACCGATGGTCTCTGCATAGGTTCGCAAATCACGACTCAATGCTGCAAGGACACTTCCGCCACCTGTAAGGACTGCTCCATCTTCCCATGCGACTGATACAACACCAACCGCGTCATCGAAGGCTCGGCGAATTTCGTCAACGACGTGCTCGGTTCCACCACGTAGTAAGACTGAGACAGACTTTGCTTCAGGACATCCGGTGATGAACGTCATATCGCTCTCACCGATCTTTCGCTCTTCAACACGGGCTGCTTGACCGAGATCTTCTGCAGAAAGGTCATCCATGTTGGTAACAATTCGACCTCCTGTGGCCTTCGAGAGTGCCTCCATATCGGACTTCTTGGCTCGACGAATGGCAAAGACACCTGCTTTACTCAAGTAGTGTTGGGCAAGTTCGTCAATGCCCTTTTGACAGACAAGAACGTTTGCTCCACTTGCAGTAATCTTGTCCACCAGGCCTCGAATGTAGTTCTCTTCTTCTGCGAGGAAGGAGGCAAGTTGGTTAGGGTCGGTAATCTGAATCTTCGCATCAACTTCGGTTTTTTTGACTTCAACAGCTGAGTTGACGAGTGCAATTTTGGCATCATTGATGCTTCGAGGCATGCCCGCATGAACACGCTCCTTGTCGAGGAGGATACCATCAATGAGCGATGAGTCCTTGATGGAGCCACCTTGACGCTTTTCGACCTTGATGTCGCTGAGATCAACGAGGCGTTCACCCTCATCGATAACCCCGACTGAATTGACGGCACGGACACAAATATCAGCCATGAAGGCCTTAACTGCGCCTGCTGACTTTCCAGTAAGGGATGTTTTTGCAACCTCAAGGAGAACTTCGTCGTTTCCTTCTGTTGAAATCCCATGGCTCTCCAGCAGTGAAATTGCTTTTTCTGCAGCCAATCGGAAGCCTTCGCAAATAACGGTTGGATGAACATTTTGTTCAATGAGGTCTTCAGAACGCTTGAGCAATTCTCCTGAAAGGACGACGGCTGATGTGGTTCCATCGTAACAATGCTGCTCTTGGGTCTTGGCAACTTCGATAATCATCTTCGCAGCTGGATGTTCGATGTCCATCTCCTTCAGAATGGTTGCTCCATCGTTGGTAATGACAACATCACCCATCGAATCGACAAGCATCTTGTCCATTCCTTTTGGACCAAGCGTTGAACGTACAGAATCAGCAACCGCCTTCGCAGCAGCAATGTTGTTTGATTGGGCACTGCGGCCACGGGTGCGTTGTGTTCCTTCTTTGAGAATGAAGATTGGTGCTTGTCCATTTCCATACATGTTGTTCACCTTCGTTTGTGGGCGAGTTGCTGAGGGTCTTGAACCCTACGACTGACCAGTTTACAATTGTCCGTCGAGATATTGCTGACCATAATGCTCCCATTGCTCCATTGTCCAACCATCTGGCAACCCTCCTGGAGGGAGTGGTGGCCCTGTGGAAACAGGTGCGGGAGGTGTTGGTTCCGGCATAGCGACCGGTTCAGGACTTGGTGGTGCACTCATCGGCACGGTAGGAGCCGCTGCAACTGCACCATAGGTAGCGGTTAGCGAGTCTTGATACATATCATCCCAGAAATCCATATCGTCTTCCTTCTCGATGGTGGTTAGGATCTTGAACGTGATAAATCCAAGGACACAGACAACGATGAGGAATCCAGACCAGAGGACGATGTTCTTGACAAGTTCCCCATCATCCTCTGAGGAGGCTCCATCACCATCACCATTGCTTGCAGTTTGTTTCTGAAGAACAACAGTCAATTTTGCGGTAGGGGAATCAGCGACCGTTAAGGACGTAGCATAAATTGTGAAATTTACGGTAAGACTTTCAGACGGCAAATTGATGAGCGTTGCTTCACTGACCTGAACCTGTACTGTTACCGTTCGAGACATGTCGGATTCAAGTGAGAACTGACCATCGTTGTTGTCAATTCGGACGCTGAGGTAACTCGACCAATCTCCTGGTACCTTGTCCATTGAAATGGTTTGGGATGGGAAGACCAGCGGATTCAATTTGTTCTTGACTTCGATATCCATGGTGTAGATGAGGTCTGCTTCATCGATTGAGATTGGGGCAGGAGGTGTAAGGTCAATGGTTCCTTGACGACCGACGAGGTAGGTTGCTTCTCCAGTGGCAGAAATGGTTGGGTCATTGACCGATGTTGATGTAAGTCCAAGTGTTCTAGAACCATCTGCACCTTCGAGGAATCGGAAGCGAACCTTGGCTTCCCACGTTTCACCTGATTGAATGACTGGGGTTGTTGCGACACCGCCGATTGGAACAGGATCGATGAGTTCAGCAACCATTCCATCTGGAATATCCAGCGTGATGGTAAAGCGATCTTCGCTGTTACCATAGTTGGTGATTTCAAACGAACGATCGGTTGTGTCCATCGAACCGGGGAGGAAGGATTGGTCGGATGATTCATCCGAAACTCCAACTGCGGCAGTATCGAGAATTTCGACATTGATTCGATACGTTACTGAAACAGAAGGATCGTCAACGTTGGTTGCAATGACATCAACATAGTATGGTGCAGGCGACAATCCGACTGGCATCGGAAGTGTGAGAATCAGTGTTGTTTCACCATCCCATGCATCGAGAATTGCAGTGGTCTCACCAGCAAGTTCTGCGCCGAGGATGTATTGATGCGGCCCGCCGAGTGAGAGCGCATATTGCTCGTCATCGTTGCCGAGGTTCAGTAGTGTCATGTAAACCGTCTCAGTCACGCCATCTGCAGCGCTTTGGAAGGTGTTCTCGTCAGCAGAAATGGAAGCCTGTCGAAGGATTGGAACCTCGATGTTTCGTCCAAGAATATCTGCACCGAACAAGGAGGTACCGCATGAAGGGCACGTAGCACGAAGGTTGAACGAAACGATACCAGGTGTTGCAAGACTGTCGGCCGTCACGTTCAGGAACAAGTTCTCAACTTCGGCTTTCTCAAGGATGATTGGGTTGGGAACTGGGACACCAGTTTCGTTTTCAACGACCGCACTCCAACCATCTTCCGAGAAGGTTGTAACAAGATTGTAGGATGCATCACGATTTCCAACGTTTTGCAATCGTATTGGGATTTGACCGGACTCGCCAGGCAGCAGCGTATCTGCAAGCAAAGGAACTTGTGATGTCAGGGAAACGCCAAACTGTTCTGTAATGGCAAGATTCATCGACAAACGACCCTTTTCTCCAGAGTTCGTTCCACCGCTGTCTCGGAACCACACCTGCCAAGTTTGTTGTTGGACATCAGCTCCTGCGGGGATGCTGATGTTGACGAAAACGTCTGTTGATTGGCCGGCTCCGAGGCCTTGGATGATGACAGGAGAGAAGAAATCGTTCGGATTTGTTGTTTCAATTCGAATCGATGGGAAGGCCGGATCCATCCATGTGAGGTTGGTCACGTTGGAGTAGACAGAAATCGTAGCACTCGAGTATCCGTTATTGGTTACGATACAGTGCAGGGAAACGGTGTTGGAAGGTGGCGAAGAGAATCCAGCCTCTGGGTTATCACAATCGATATCGAGGGTAAAGTCGGCGACCTTTGAAACGCCGAATTGAATGAAGTCATCCACGTGCATTCCTTCGGAAGCGCCACTGTTATCGGAATTGAACAGAAGGCCGATTGAGTAAGAATTTCCACCGAGGAACAAATCGGGGTTGGCTAGACCTGGGATTTGAGCCCAATCAACTTGGGGATCCCATGAAACGTTGGTCCATTGACCTGGGGCGGGGCTGGGTGCCCCGTTTGAGAAGTTCCATACAAGGGACTCCATCTTGTTGTTGTAATTTCCAGAGCCTCGCCACAATTCGAAGGCCACGTTATCACCAGCAGCAAGTGAGCCCCATGTTTGTGCATAGAATTGTGTTGAGATGAATTCACCCGCAAAGAAGGTCTTTCGGCAAACGTAGGTTTGGTAGGCTTGTGAGATTCCAGGGTCAAGTTGACCGAGAGCGCCACACTGGCCACCAGCAGGGAAGAACATGTGAACGAGGCGGTCATGCGCTCCCGATGGATAATCTGCTCCGGGATTGGAGTGTCGCCAGTGATCGGTTCCTTCTGGACCTCCTGTGTCGGTTTGCCAACTGCCTGCACCTGTTGCATCTCCACCGCTAGATGGATATCGCCCTGAGATAAAGGTCGGAGATTCAACAGCAAGGGTTGTCCCATCGAATTTGTCCTTCATGATGGCAACTGGGACGGCCTTTTCCATGACATCGTTCCCGTTGATGTTGTCGTTGGAGTAGAGTACACTTGCACGTACGATGAGGCCTCCACCAAGGTCGTTGGTTGTGGTATTGAGAATCGAATGGGCAATCACTGGCGTCCATGTGTAAGACCCTTCGTTTTGTTGTCCACCCAACAAATCAGGGGTGGTGAAATTTGAAGATTCAATCACATATCCAATAGGATGAACGATTTCAATTTGAACTTCTGCGGACTTGCCTGTAAGAGAACTTCCTCCCAATTGAACTTGCACGATGACTTCGACTTCTTGACCCATAATGAGATAATCAACGGTCGATTGATCCGATTGAACCCAAGTGAACGCTGGATCGGAGACGTTTCCGATTGTAATTTTCTTCAAAATAAAGTCATCATTGTCTCCACCTCGGCCAGAGGCTGCTTCGGCTGAATCCAGCACGAACAATGAGGCGGTTTGAAACATCATGAGAGCAATCAAAAGCATAGGTATACTGCGTCGCATCGTCATCAACGCTCCTCCCAACAACTTGCATCATATGAAGATGGTCGTTGTTTGCTCTCTAATTCTCGTTGCGATGTTCGTCGGAAATCAGGCCTTGTATCGTGGGTTGGTCATACGGAGGCGTCGGGTCAGAATCCAACTCAAGCAGGCGGTTGTCAAATTCAGGGAAATCAAGCGACACATCCTCACTAAGTGACGGAAGTTCTGGTGTAGAGAGACTTGAGGCTGTACTGCCTACTGCATCTACGCCGGTTGGCGTGGCTGCTGCCATGACAGAAAGTCCTGTTGCAACTTCTTGGCCTTTGGAAGCGACACCTGCGGCAGCAGCAACTGCAAGTGTAGCCGTGGTTGAGACTGCTGCGGTTGTCACTTTACCGAGCAGACCAAAGTCAGGAGAATCTCTGCCATCAAATCGAGAAACAACATCTGCAGGTACCTCCATCCAATCGGGGGGGTTGGTTGAACCTCCTTCCAAGACTGCAAGCGTCGTAAAGGCTGCAAGCGGCATAACAGCAAGCGCTGTCAACAAATCGAGGAAACTTGTTTCAGGAATGACCGCGTTACCAAGGAAGGTCTCAAACAGATTGGCTTCGAAGGTGATGGAAAGTTCGGTATCTTGACCCATCCAACCTAGAACAACCAAACTTGCAAACCGACCCATCAACCACAAGACAAGCACCGGTGCAAGCCAAGAGAGTTTGGTCATCGAGATCAACCAACGACGAGTAAAAGTTGCAATTCCGATGTATTTTCGGCAGAATCGAGGATACAAACGCATCGCCATGAGCAAACCGACGATGTACAACAGAATGGCAAGTTCAAGTCTCCGATTCAATTGAACAATGGATTCAGGAACCATCATGACCAAGGTAAGCGGGATGGTCACGAGCAGAATTTGAAACGGTACTGCGAGAAGAAGCAAACCTCCATGGGTCGATATCAAGGAATGACCGCGCATCATCCGACGATTCACAAGGGTTGACAACGAGCCGTGAGGGGAAGATGTGAAGTTTTCACGAGCTCGACGCAGACTGGATGCAGAGCGTCCTCCTCGTGACATTCCAAGTGCGGCCATCCATCCTCCTCGCTCAACAATTCGAATCGGTTGATAGCCTCCCATGACCAAGGCAAGAGAGAGTGCAAGCATGCCATAGCCGAGTGAAGCGGCCATAATCCATGGAAGCATTTCAGATTGAATTCCGATGGTAATGTTCTCACCGGCCATATCGAGCTGAAACAGATAGGTGATGGAAAATGCAGCCATCGGCGTCAAGAAGATTTGACAAAATACCACGATGGTCAACCAGATGCGAGCAGTCAAGGGTCCACGTTGACCAGCCCGCCCCATAGACCCGATGGATTGGAATGGTTAGACAAAGGTTCCCCTTCATTTCGAGCGGGTGGGATTAGTTTTTGCCATCATCGGGAAGAACCATCGGATGACCGTCGCTTAACCACAAACGCAACCATCCGCGAAAGAATCCATCCTTGCGTGGACGACCAAGATCGGGACGGAGCATGTTCTCGAGTTTTTTGGAGCAGGATTCGCAGCGAACCGATTCCGTCCACCATTGCGGTTGGGGGTGGGGACAACATGCATCCTCTGAGTCTGCGATGTTCATTACAAGTTGCAGACGTTGAGCCATTTCAAGCGTGCATGCCACAGGTGAACCTCCCAAAAGCGCCTGCGCTCGTGAGAGAAGTGTCCAGCCGCCTGCGAGAAACAATCCATATCCAAAGGTGGATTGACCACCTAGAATGCTCAGATATCCGAAGAAGAGGGGAAGAACGGTTGTGTAGGTGCCAAGCCGATGGAACCAACGCATGTGAAGGACACGTTGCGTAAGTCGAGGCGTGAGTGGAATTGGTTCAGGATGAGGAGGGAATCCTTTGTTGAACCCCGATGTTCGACAGAGTACCATGAACGGCACGCGTGGCATCAGATGACCAAGCAGGAATCCTGCAATGAAAAACACAATTGCAGAAATCATGCATGGCACCTTATTCTTCGTGTAGCCGCTTTAAGGTTGCTTCAACCTTATCCATGCCACGAGAGATGTCTTCTTGTGAGATAGTGAAAGCGAAGCGTAGGTGGCCTTCACCCGATGGTCCAAAAGCCGTACCTGGTGAGCAAAGCACACCGTCCTTGAGCAGTTCCATTGCAAGTTCTTGGCTGTTGAATCCAGGAACCTGAATCTTCGGGAACACGTAGATTGAGCCTTTTGGCCGGTGGCACTCAACACCAGGCATAGCATTGAGTCGATCAACGATTAAATTGCATCGAGCATGGAATTCTTTGGCGAGAATATCGGGGTAATCAGATGCTTTCTCCATAGCTTCAAGGACGGCATATTGCATCGCATCATTTGAACAGGCAGTGATGTAATATTGCATCTTGATAACTTGCTTCATCGCTTCAAGATTCGCCGACATGATGTAGCCAATTCGCCACCCTGTCATGGCAAAGGTCTTTGAAAAAGAGTTGATGAGGAGGATTTTATCGTAGTCCGTTCCTACAAACGAGACGTGTTCAGAATCAAAGACAATCCGGTCATAGACTTCATCCGAGAGAATCCAGAGGTTGTGTTTCTGGGCAAAGGCAAGAAGAGCATCTCGTTGTTCAACGGTCAAGGTTCCTCCCGTTGGGTTGGACGGGAAATTGTACAGAATCGCAACTGTGTTTTCATCGACCAACGATTCAAGATCTTCGATGGTTGGTACAAACGCATTTTCAAACAAACACGGATAGTACCGGCTTTCACCACCGCATAGTGTGACATCTGGCCCGTAAAGTGGGAAATATGGTTCGGGAAGAAGGACGTTCTTGCCAGGATCAACCAAGGTGAGGAACAAGTTGAGCAATGCATTGGTTCCAGACATGGTAATACAGACATTGTCTTCCGTCAATCCGGCTTCAAGATGATGCCATGATTCTGCAATTTTGGCACGAAGAGGCGGTAGTCCTGCTGTCGTGGTGTATTTGTTTCGACCATCGAGCATCGCCTGATGGAAGGCTTCGATGGCAATCGGAGGTGGCTGGAAATCGGGTTCGCCTAGACCGAAACTAATGACATCATCTCCGGCTAAATCAAACATTTTCCGGACACCGGTCGGTTGAATGGCCAAAGCACGTTTGCTGAAGTTACCCATCAACTTCACCTCCTTCGTCTGGTTCGATGATTGCATCTATGACATCGGGTTCTTCCAAGGACGGTGGAACATAGGTTGCATTTTTGCTCTCATAGTCATCACCATCGCCTCCAAGGAGAATGATAAGGGCGAGAACAAGCAATGCAATCGCTAGTCCTGCCATGATCACTTCTTGGATTCCAAATCCTTCATT
>Ga0213864_10001109_pt1 | contig 12213 bp, 8 predicted proteins | sample PICome_5_FD_160078 | JGI IMG/M metagenome (GOLD analysis project Ga0213864, IMG submission 160078) | Coastal seawater microbial communities near Pivers Island, North Carolina, United States - PICO247 | ecosystem: Environmental > Aquatic > Marine > Coastal | place: USA: North Carolina | collected... | reverse complement strand
AAATCTACAGTTTCTGTCTGGTTATTAAACACTAATGAACCCACTGCGGGTGTTGGTATATTATCACGCTGTGTTGTATTAACAGACGTCATATTAAACGTGTCTGTAGTACCTATTTGTCTTATTTGACCCTGAGTTAATAATGATGAGCAAAATATCTCACCATTAGCGCGTATTTCACTAGTAATATTACTAGTATTATCAATTGTTGATAGAAGCGGGAAACCCGAAGCAACGGCTGTTGAGCGTAAGTTTAATGTATTACTATCTGTTGTAATTTGATTTCCATTACTGAAAGCATCCTGAAGAGAGATATTTGATAATCTAAATTCACCACCGGCAGAATTCCTACGATATAAATTATCATCTGTTTTAAAATACAGTTTTGAATTATTAGGCACCGGATTAGCATGAGTATCAGAATTCACGAAAGTCTCACTTGACAATCCTTGAATTTGATTAGACTGTAGATTAACGTTATTAGTGATATTTACTGTTCCTGTTTGTGCGTTAATATTATCTGTATTTATTGATGAGCCTGTTATAACTCCCTCAGCATTAATTGAGGCTACGACTGTATCTGTACTATTTTTAATCTCTAACTGTGTGTTTGACGCATTACCTTCACTTTCTTTTATTTCTAACGCACCTATAGCAGCAGTTGTTTCAATTAACGGATTGTTGTTATAACCGGCTTGTAATGACACCCCGCCACCGCCTACAGCAACTTCTGTACCTGTTTGGTCTCGTGTGTATAAAGCGCCATCTGTTTTAGCGTATAATTTAATTTGTCCCGACGTGGGGTTTGTTTGAGTATTATTTTCATTAAATGTAAGATTATCTTTTATTTTTAATTCCGTGTTTAAATTTGTAACATCGGATATATTCAAATTACTTGATTCTATACCTCTAGTAGCATTAGTTTTTAATGCACGCGAGGCATCTAAATTAGCGACTGCGATAGAGCCAACAAATAATTCTGCTGTACCGTCAGATAAACCACTTAGGTCTCCAGACGGCGGCCTCAGAAACTTGTCGGACATGGTTCGTGATAAAACTTTGTATCCACGGAACTAACTACGTTAGTTTCGTGTGCGTGTATATACAATAACCAAAAAAAAATATTATATAAATTTATTAATTACCGACAGGGCGACAGGCGTCTAAATCATTAACGCTACCTCAGCACCATAGTCATCGAACATCTTTATAAACGCCAGACACCTCTGTCCACAGTTCTGCTCTAAAATTTTTTGCTCTGCGTCCAACTCAGTATTCTTGATTCTTCCGTTACCAGAAAATTTCAAGTTTTTTATGATTTCACTATGACAACGACCAAACGAATCATAGAACAAGCATTCGTTCCTATCCCTAATTTTGCATAAAGCGACCCAATGTGAGCCGGGTTCTTTACTTTTATCTAAATTTAGAATACAATATGGTGCTAAATCATTTAGTGTGGGTATTTTATCTGATGGAAAAACGCCTTTAAACTGAACTCCAAATAGTTTTTTTCCGGTTTTCTCCAATTCTGATAAATAAGTTGTATCATTACTAGACATCATATTTTCTACCTTTTTTAGATAAAGTTTATATTCGTTTTCAACTTGCTTTTTAATTTTGCCATGAGACATCGTGTAATTAGTTCTACTAATTACACGCGTATATATTATTGTACATATATTTTTGTTAAAATTTTATCCACGGAATTAACTTTTGTTAATTTCGTGCTCACATCCTAGACAGGCAAAGCCTGTCAGATTGACGCCCTACTAGGGCGTCTAAGCATCTTCAAGTTGGACATCCACAGTGCGTCCGTTTTCGACCTTAACACGAGCAACCTGCTTAGAATGAGAGAATAGAAGAACACGCATGTTAGTTGTAGTAGCGGCATTGAACTGCTGGTGAACCTGTACACGAGTGCTTCTATCAGTGCCATCACGAGGCCATGCGAAGTAGTAATACGAACCGCGTTCATGGTATTTTTCAATACTTTCAGTCCCACCAGTGTCAAAATAAGCGCCAGAATAAACTTGAGATTCCAAATAGCGTTGTGTAGTGTAGTCTTTAGAAGCAACAAACTCAGGGTCAGCATCAGGGCTAGGAAGATTTTGACCAGCATAGTTAATAAACATACGGTTAAGCTTCAAACCTTCATCACCGATGATTGTTGTAGCATCACCTTCGGTTCTAAATTTAGAAGACGAGAATCGAGTGTCAGAGCCTACACGCGTGTCCTGATACCCTACGGTCAGAGCATAGGTGGAAGGTGAAACATCGAAATTTTTCTGTTGGAAAGAAGTGTTATCAACTTTATCGGATTGGCAGACGGTCTGTTCAAGGTCAAGAAGGTACGTCAGGTCATCGGCACGCTCTCCCATAACGGTGTTAGCATAGAAATACATTTGGTCAACAACAAAATCGTAATCACCAGTAGCGCCCGGTGTTTTAGTAGCGCCAGTAGATTCAATAGCATACAATTTATAAGCAGAAGACGTTTGCGGGTTCAAAACCAATTCAAATTTACCAGAGGGGATAGCGTGGTCGATTTTGAAAATAGACAGAGGCGGCGTCCAAGTGACTTCAAATTCAGAGAGTTGTCGTCCAGTACCATCAGACGTAGTATCGGCTTTACGTTCGGTATTAGATTCACTCCAGAAGTTGGTGCTTTCTCCAAGGGTACTCAAATAAGAATCAGATTTGTTAAGGCGGTGTTCGAGGGCATCAATCTGCGGCATAAAGTCAGAAATACGAGATACGGTCTTACCGTTAATACGGAATTCGGCGGATTGGAAAAGGTTAGCGCAGAGGCCCATATTTGGTGCGATGTTATCAGCGACAACAAGAGGTGTAGAACCATCCCCCTTAGTCAATTTACAACGAAGACGAAGGTACGAACGAGAGGGAATAAACCATTTTTCACCGCTCGTTTCCCATCTGATATGAATAGCACCGTTAGGGAAGTTATTTCCGGTTACGTCCCTTGTAGGAGGGTGTTGGTCGTAACTCATGCGAGACATGCCTTGGATGGCGCTCTCGAGTTCTTTGACATCTTTCTTAAGAGTAAAAATAGAATCCATTGTGTTGCGTAAAAATAACTCTGTTATTTCCACGTGTGTGTATATAATATATAAAATAAAAAAATAAATAAATAATTAATTACCGACAGGGCGACATCTTAGACACCCATTAGGGTGTCAGATTGACAGACTTCGTCTGTCGGAAGCGTGTGTTTATAAAAGTCCAGCAGCCACATCAAGCGGAACTCCTAACTCAGGAAAGCCTACAGCGCTTAAAGCAGTTCCAGCGACGCTGGCGACAGGCTTAAAGATTTTCTTAAATACAGAAGCAAAACCCTTGAAGAATGACGAGAACGAACCGCCAGATGACTGTAGTCCTTTACCCTTCATACCGAGATGTTTAGTCATGAACCATTTCACAGACTCCCATATTCCCTTTGCTAGAGTAGGGAGCGTGGTTTTAACAGCATCAAGAATGCCAGAACCGGCCATTTCAATTTTAAGTGCCTTAGCCTTACCATGTGTTAAAATAGGTAAGATAACCTTAGACAGATTATTGACTAGACCGGCGATATCACCGCCTTTAACCTGTTCTATAGCCTTTTGAACAGTACCGATGATTTTAGACATAGGGATATGTTTAATATCAACCCCGACCTGTTTAGCGAGTGACGGGATTAATTTTTTCATAACAAAACCTAGAAGGTCTCCTTTACCCATAATAGAACCGCCAGGTAGTTTAATACCTTGACCACGCATCTCATGACCCTTAATCACGCCATATGTTTTACTCTTAGACGTGTGCGCTCCAGTAGCGCCCTTTCCAGAACCTTTCTTACCCATTACAACACTCTCTAATTTCTGTTTAGCGACAGGGGCTACGACATCTTTTAATACTGTTTTACCCACTTCTTTTAGCACTTGCTTACCAACCTTCTTAACTAAGGGCTTGCCAAGAAACCCGAAAATCTTAGCGAGAATGGAACCAAGCCCTTCACCTTTCATTTCTGTACATATCTTTTTAATACCACGCATGTGCTTCGGGGTCAAGCCACGTTGCCCTGCTAACAACAACGCGCCTCCAGACGGTTGGAGACCACCTCCAGACGGTCGTAACCCACTACCACGCTTCGCCTCACGACGAGCCTGTTTAAGCATCATTTTTTTCAACTGACCACCTGGATGACCGAAGCCCTCCATTTGGAGTTTTTCTTTTTTACTCTTCAACAGAATATTTTCTTGCGGCGATAATTTCTTCAAATCGCCACCGAACGAGCCTTTCTTCAACAACCCGATATCTTCTGCCTTCATTTTAGCCTGAATGAGTTTCTTACCTTGTAGTGTGTTAAACTTTGAATCAAGGCCTTGTTTTTCAATAGACTTCAATTTAGAAACCATACGCTCATCTGCTTCACGAATTAATTTATTTTGAGTTGCTTTATCTTTAGCGCCAGAGGCAAGAGTGTAATCAATATCGTGCCTCTGAGCAGTTTTATCACTAAGCGTTCTAGGCGGGTCTCCACGCTGTAATCTTTCAATTACATGCGTTGAAGGGCCCATATAATTGGCAATACCCATTTTACCATTAGGTAATTTTAAAAGAGCATGTCTCTCACCGGGGTATGAAGGACGAGCACTTTCATCTGACGGCGGTATCAGATTCAAAACGTCTGACAATCCTTCACCGGATTGTTTAAAAGACTCTTGAAGAGCGCTATAAGTGTTATGAACATTAGTTATAGAGCCTACGTTATTATTCACCTGTTTAGGCGTGACGTAGCCAATTCCTCTTCTTGAAGTTTGAGGGCGTCTCATTTCGTACGCGTATCCACGGAATTAACAAAGTTAGTTTCGTGTGTCCGTGGAATTAGTTCTACTAATTACACGCGTGTATATAATAAAAAATAAAATAAAATAAATAATAAAATAAAATGACGGCAGGACTAGAAAGGAGATTTTTGAACAACCATAGGCATCAAATAATGAATGACTATACGAGCACTCCAGAATTCTCCTGCGGTATTCACACGCCTGTTTTCATCGTCAGTAAGCCAGAAACGTAATGTTGTGCGCTTTGTACCTGCTAACTCCGGCGCATTGATACGAGGCGGGTTAAACGGTTGTGATACGATTTGAGACCCCGGCGGGACATCAATCAAAACACGAGTCAATGTTTGACTATAATTGTTGTTAATACGGATTCCTTTGTTTGTCAAATCGCTGTGAATTAGAAAATAATTAATAGTATTGAATGCGGCTGTATTAGGCGCTAATTGAGGGTTACCACCGGTTATAGAATAAACCAAAGCATCAAATCCAAGGATTTCTCTTGGAGTTTGAGCCTGTGTAAAGTCAATAGATGTCCCTGCGTATCCAAAACGGATTTCAACTCTTTGAGTTGCTTCGTCAGGTGATAATGAAATTAAAGGGTCAGGGTCGGTTTTAGCACCTGCTTGTTCTAACTCACGTGCTATAGCCTCATTAAGACCAGATAAATCGTATAGACCCTGCGGGATTGTAATTGAAAATAAAGTACTCACGTCGGACGAATTCGGGCCTGTTATAAATAAGCGGTCATTTTCACCTGTAATGATATTTGGGACTGTCCACCAGACAGTACTATCTTCAACTTCTACATTCACATTTAGCGCTTCTTTAGGAACGTGTAGGCCATCTTCTAAATTTATTTCAAAATATGAACCGTCACTACTTCTATTTACAGCCCCCGCTTTAGGGTCTGAGGATACAATCATTGTTATTTCTTGCGGTACAGTAGCAAATGAACCAGACATTTTTTCACGTACTCGGAACTAACTTCGTTTTATCACGTGCGTATATATATAAATAAATATAATTATTTATTATTTATTTCAAATTTATCTTGTTTTTCTTTTTCTTTTTTACTGTCAGTCCCTAATTCCTTCTTTATCTTTTGGAACCCGTTTTTACGCAATGGATACGGGGTATGGCTGGTTAAATCAATCCATAGGCTGTCTTTAGGCTCGGTCATTAAAGTATCAAATATGTTTTTAAGATTAGAGGCTTTAAGGCCTGTTTTTCTAGCAGTGCATGCCATAGAGTCAATATCGGTCATTTTCCATAGAATAAATACATTACAGCATCGTCTTACACACGCAGGAACATTAAAACTGTCCTGTGAGCATAATATGCAACTAATATTTTTATGAGTGCTGACATAACCAAATAGCCTGTCTAGATTGCGCATTTGTTCCTTATTCATAGATTTGAATTCTAAATCATCAAGAATGACTAAAGTCTTTTGCTCGCCTTCCCAGTCCTCTGGTGCTGGGACTGAACCCATAATCTCAACATCAGAACCCAAGTCATCGTACTCCTGTGTATATTCAGGGTCGCAGTGTATAACCGTTATTTTTTCAAAAGGAGGATTCGCACGCACTAACAAATTTTTTACTGTAGTGCTTTTTCCACAGTTCGGCGGGCCCAGACATATGGCTCTATATGGATGTGGTATATCAAGCATATTGCGTGATTTAGACCATCTCTCATGGAATTGCTTATCAGGGTTGCTAAGCGCTATTAACTTATTAGGAAGCCTATACTTACTGCTCATTATAGCGGTATATAATAGTTAATTATTTTTTTTTAAAATTTTATTATTTATTTATATATAGTAATGTCTCTTCAGGCAATCATGAACCCAAGGACGAATCGGGCTGTTAGGGTCGGTTCTCCTACGTGGGTGACACTTGTAAAAGAGGGTGTAATTGAAGATACGAGGCTTACTGAGAAAAACGATAAAGTGCTCTATAGTATTGAAGAGGATGATACAGACGCTACTGTTAAAAGTAAGATTGATGAAATAAACGAACAATTACCGTTGAACACTCAGGCTGTGCGCGGTCGGGGAAAATACGCTGGTAAGATAGTTAAACGCTCTAAGCCTATAAATACTGAAGAAATGGCTCGTCATGCTATTAAGGCTACTGCTAAAAAAATAAAAGATATTGATGTATATGAAGGGTTAAAAGAAACAGAGAAATTTGAGGAATCTCTGGAGGAATTAATAATGCGTGATTTGGGTCTAATGCGCTTTGAAAAAGAAAAAGAGAAAGAGGCTGATGATACTTTTGATTTAGACCTTCCAGAGGATGATGATGAGGATTTAGATGAGGAGTGTTTGTTGAGTTCTGATAGTGAATTAGATTTATATTGTGACGAAGAATTCGACCTTCCGGAGGGAGGTCAATCTGACACCCATTTGGGTGACGAAGAGTTTAATTGGGATGAAGAGCCCGAAACTACGTGCCCAGACATTGCTAGTACAACCGAATGTGAGTATGAAGATGAGGATTGTGATAATTAAATAAATTTATATAATTATTTTTTACCTATATATAGATTCGTGATGTCGTGCTATGCTTACGAGTCTGGAGCGGTTCGTGAGAGCCTGAATCAGACATACCCTGCGTTATGCAATGATAAAAGTAAATTTGTAAAGACACGAAGGGGGAGTGTATTCTCTCTTCAAAGACCTGCTTTTAAATCAGGGGTGTCTTCTATTAGAGAAGCCCCTATTCCGGCGTTAAAACCTAATGAGAGGCGTGGGTTGGGAAATTACCATATACAAAGGAACAACTTTTTACAACCTCCAATCAAAGGTAGGCAGGCTATTAACACGGAGAAATTGCAAGTTTTTGGAGTTGGAGAAGACACGCCAACAATAGAATTAGGAGATAAAACCATTGAAAAACTATTAACGATTCAAGTAGATGACCCGACAGATGTAAAATGGATAGAACAAAGAAATGAATTGATGAACGAAAGGGGGATAACAAAAGAAAAAGCCACTAGACTGATGGCTCGTCCGCAAAGGAAGATACGAAAGCAAGTTAGATTTGGGGCTCGCCATATAGATATAAACGATGAAGTTGAAGGGTTAAAAGCCGCAGTAACTCAAGGACTGTTAAATAACAGTAAAGATGCTACAGTTATAATGAAATCACTCCAACTTTTACTATCAGAAACTGGGACTATTTCTAGGCTTACAGAGGCTGGTATGGATAATTTAAAGGATGTATTAAAACGTATCCCTGTTCCAGTAACACATAAAACCGCTGGTTTAGAAACACGATTAATTTCAAGAGACCAATATAGGAAGAATGCTGGGAAGATTAATCTATTCATTCTAAATAAAGCAGAAAAGGCTGGAAGATTAGATAACCCGCTGTCTATTGTGGATAAAGACGCAGTTATAACTGGATATACGAACCCTTCGTCGAATCTCAATTCTTTATTAGGTTCTAGACCCGCCGGAATACAAGAATTCGGTCGTTTTATTGATTTAAAAGAAATGGCTATAATACCGTTTAATATAGCAACAACTCTATCAAATAACGGTGTAGATAATGGTCAGTTAGATGGTAAAAATCCTGTAGACGGTCTGTGGGTACCTGATAAACCATTATCTGAACAAGTCAGTGATGTTGTATTTGAAAGTAAAGAAGATATTATTGAAGTATAAAGTATAAAATGTTATAATTAATTAATTTATTTTAGAATAATTATTTTTTTATGTATATAAGATTGATAATATGGAGACTTACAACAAAATGAAAACCATCGTAGCCGCTATGGAAGGTGAGTTACAAAAATTCCATGATAAACATGTGAAAGTGTCTGGAAAGCGTGTTCGTGCGCAGTGTCTTGAAGTGAAAAAGTTAGCAGATACGCTTAGAAAGGAGATTTTGGCTGCTACTGCTCTTATTGAACCGCAACTCCATAAGGCTCCTAAGAAGCATTATTTAAAAAAAGAAAAACCTGTGGAGACCCCTGTAGAAACCCCTGTGGAGACCTCCGTCGAGACTTCAGCAGCACGAAGTGCTGTCGGTTTAGCGTCTAAAGACGCGTCAACCCCTGTCGAAACCCCTGTTAAGCCTAAGAGGGTTAGAAAAAAGAAAGCCGCTACTTCTTAAAATTTAACTTTTCTTGTGAATGTTTTTCGTGTTCTTACTTTACCATCTATATATTCAAATAGTACCTTTTGTTTCTGTTCTTCTTCATTATAGGGATTTAGTGTTATTTCTATTTCGTTTCCGTTTGCTAGGTCAGTATATAGTCCTTCGTATGAATTAGTATATTTTTTTGCTATATCTTCTAAGCCTTCTTCTGTAATACCTTTCAATCTAATATGCTGTCCTTTTATGATATTACCATTTTCGTTCTTGCTTTCAAGTAAATCGATATATGATTTTTTACCTAAGAAAATAGACTTAGTTGCGTATATTTCAGACACTGCTCCATTTAAATTAAAGTCCGTATGGAATTGTTCTAATTGTATTCCATTAAGTTCTTTATTGTATCTTTCTTTATATTTATGTTCTAGTTTAGGTACATCTTCTAAATTGCAATGGAGACTGTCTGTATCTGTATAATAAATAGGATAATTATTGTCGTTAGCGACATCAAAAACTTCATTCATAATTCGTTTAGACATGCTTAAAATAGCACAACCTACATGACCTCGATTGAATGAATTATCAAAACATATATTCTGAACTTCAAAAATGTTTTCACTTAATTGCCTCCAACTTTTTATAGTATTAAAATTATTAGATATATATTTTGAGACAGTGTCGTTATTAACAATTATCCAGTCCTGTTTTTCTTTATTACAAATAAATTTATTTTTAATAATCGAATACTTTGTTTTAGACTTTTTCATAATTGTTTTTCCATATGATGAGTTAAGCATTAATTTTATTGTGTTAGATAAGGCTGTTTTTTTATCTTTTTTAGCCTGTAATCTTGCTTTGAATAATCTTTGAATTATCTCACCCATTTTAGGATTAGAACCTTCATTCCAGTATATGCCATCTAATAAATCATATTCAATTTTATGAAAATTAATATAGTCCTCTAAAGTTATGCTGTCAATAATTATATTTTCTTTTGGTGGAGTGTTTGTATAATCTAAAATATCATCTTCACTTTTGTATGCTATAAATGGCATTTGTTGGACTTTATTAACTTTCGTGATTTTAACAGTTAAAATAGAATATAATTTAGATTTCCATCCGTTAAGTTCATCTTTTTTATATCTCGTCGCCTTACCTTTTGGAAGTCCTATTTCCCTACACAAACGGTTTATAGCGCTCGGATATAAACTTACACCGTCGTAATCACTTATTTTCCCTTCTATAATTTTCTTCTTATATTTTTCATTAACACAGACCCTGCCTCCATATACGGCTTTTGATATGTACGACCTAAGGTTTCCCTTTACTTGATATATTCCGTCATAAGCGCCTTCTTTAACCATAAATTTATCTGTTAATGAAGATATAGTAAGATAATCGTATATAGACATACCTCCTGTAATTCTGCCTATTGTTGCGTTAAATTGTTCTAATCCTTTTTTCAGTACTAAACAATCTAATATAAGATATTCTTCATAATAATTTAAAGGATTAAATCGTTTTCTATAACTATCATAAGTTTCGTCATTTTTAACATTCTCGTAAAATATCTTTTTTTCAGCATTTGATAAACCTTGTGCGTACTCTTCAATTCCAACCAGTTGGTTATGATTTTCCTTAGTATAATATGTATAATTAATCGCCTCTTTCTTCGAATATCCTAAATCAAATTCTTTATTAAATTTGGATAAAGCAAAGGGTAGTAATTTATAACTATCTCGTAGTTCAATTGTGGCTTTATTATATGATATTACTACATTGTATAAATTACCATCTTTTTCACATTTAGACCTAATATTAAGATATGGTTCTAATAAATGATAATCATATTTAAGATTATGAAAATAGACGATTGCGTTGCTTTTACTGTTATTCGTAATATCTTTAAACCATGAATATACTAACTCCTGTATTGAGCCTTTAAAACGGGGTGTGAGTACATTATAAATTAATACATTGTCACTTTTAACACCTGCACATCCTAAAATGTATAATTCGTGGGCTGTATCTTTATTATGTACAAAACTCTCACAATCAGCATAGAAAATGCTTGATATATTTACACCAGTCTTTTCTAGTTTCATTAGTTCCTGTTCATTATCAATATTATCTAAATAAATATGTTCTCTTACATCTTGGTGGGAGGCTGTTTCTTCAAATACAGACATATCCAGTTTCTTAAATAATTTAGAATTCAATAACTTAACAACCATATCTAAAGAGTTTATTTTACTATTTTTTGAATATCTCGGATATTTACCTTTATCTAATTTTACAATATCCTCAGGTGTATGTAAATTACAACATTTATGATAATTTTTAATTAAAAACTTGCTGTAAATAGTTTCTTCAAATGTAAAATAATGGTTTTCATGAATTGCTATTTTAATAGAGTCTAAATCTTCGACACCCGCATGGGTGTCAGATTGACGCACGGGATGCGTCGAAATCTTATCTCCGTAATTGTATTTTCTAATTTTTTTCGCTTTATCATCCCAGTAATGTAATACAATGAACTTTTTTATTATATTAGATATTATTTTTAAGTCAGACTTTTTAATACTCGTACCTGCTTTAAATGAAAGTTTTACTTCATTTACGAGATTTTTATCTATACCGCATTGTAATAAACTATGTATTAAGCAGTGTTCTCTATTTTTTATAGCATATGCTTGTTCTTGATTGAAAATTTGATATTTAGATAAATCTAAAATACTATCATTAATATATGGAAAGAAACGACCATCTCTATTAGGTAATTTTGCTTTTGGTAGTTTGTAAATTGTAATTGAATCAATTTGACTAAAATCAATATTATCTAATGTATCAGAGCCATAAGTCGTTTCTTCTTGTTGGATAAGACCGCTTTTAAGAATATCAATTATAAAATCTTTTGTATTGATATTTATTGGTAATAATTGAGTTTTTTTGTTAAATGATATTTTTAAATTGTATAACTCTCCTGAATTCCTAATAGTATTGAATAAAGAGTTTGCTTGTCTTGAAGATAAAATCCTATTTTCAAAAACCAGTCTATTAAAAATTTCTTGAAAATTACCTCTTTTTAAGTCTAATTGGAATTGGCGTTTTTTAACTTTTGAAAGAAGTTCATCTTTAATACGTTCATTCCGTACTCTGACTTTTAATTCTCTAACCTTCTTTTGCCAGAACTCTTTTTTCTTGGTTCTATATAAGGGTTTTAATATGTCAGGAGAGAGACCTAATTTAACATATAA
>Ga0213864_10001108_pt1 | contig 12214 bp, 10 predicted proteins | sample PICome_5_FD_160078 | JGI IMG/M metagenome (GOLD analysis project Ga0213864, IMG submission 160078) | Coastal seawater microbial communities near Pivers Island, North Carolina, United States - PICO247 | ecosystem: Environmental > Aquatic > Marine > Coastal | place: USA: North Carolina... | reverse complement strand
TTGGTTCTGTCTGTGAATTCCCCTGACAGCGGCGCCGCAGAAGAGGAATTGGCGGTGGCTTATGGCGACGAGCGTTTGGAAATTGGATTTAACGCCAAATACCTGCTTGAAATTGCCAGCCAAGTTGATCGCGAAAACGCTGTGTTTATGTTCAACTCATCTGGTGATCCCACATTGATGCGCGAAGGCAACGACACGACAGCAGTCTATGTTGTTATGCCAATGCGTGTGTGATCCGCGGGTCGGCATTGGGTAGGTAATGTTACATCTATCTACCCTTCTTCTCTCTCATTTTCGCTCTCACAAACTGGCGCGTTTAACGTTTGATCAGCGCCCTGTTGCAATTTATGGCAACAATGGTTCGGGCAAAACGAATATCCTAGAGGCAGTATCGCTATTTTCCCCAGGTCGGGGCATGCGACGTGCCAGCGCACTGGATATGACACGTCGCCCCGAAAGCTTGGGTTGGCAACTCCAATCTGACCTTGTTCGGGATGAACGTGTTCACCAGACAAAAATCACATCGGACGTAGGCGCCGCACGGCGGGTTTTAATTGACGATAAACCTGTTTCGCAGCTCGCCCTTGGGGAAATATCACGCGTCATTTGGTTGGTACCCGCCATGGACCGTCTATGGATAGAAGGTGCAGAAGGACGTCGCCGTTTTCTCGATCGTATCACGCTTAGCTTTTTCCCCTCACACGCCGAAGCGTCACTGAATTACGAAAAGGCGATGCGTGAACGCAATAAGTTGTTGAAAGAACAAATTCGAGATGCCCACTGGTATCGCGCCATTGAATTGCAAATGGCGCAGACTGGTATCGAAATTCACACGGCGCGGATGCGTGCGCTGGACCTGATACAAAATGCCCAAGGTACCGCCGCCACTGAGTTTCCAGTGGCGCAGTTGACACTTGAACAAAGCGAGGGCGACATACCCACCTTGGTCGATGACCTGAAAAGCGCTCTTGAGGAAAGCCGGTTACGCGACATGGCCGCTGGCCGCACCTTGGTCGGACCGCATCGCACGGATATGAGCGGTGTATTTCAGCGCAAAGGTGTGCTTGCAAAGGATTGTTCAACAGGTGAGCAAAAGGCGTTGTTGATCTCCATGATCCTTGCCAATGCACGCGCGCTAAAGGAACAGATAGGCACGGCCCCATTGGTCCTGCTGGATGAAGTTTCGGCACATTTGGATAACCAACGACGCGCGGCCCTCTATCAAGAGGTCTGCGATTTGGGTGCTCAGGCATGGATGACGGGCACTGAAATCGACGTTTTTCAAGAACTTGGTGATCGTGCTCAGGCGATACAAGTGACGGATGCAAACGGCCTGTCAACCTGCACACAACATGACACTTGTTTAATCTGATCATCAGGCGTAGTGCATCGGTCAAAGGATCGGTTCATGACAGCAAGCATTTTTGATTTGGCACTTTATGCGGGTGGAATTTTCGTCCTCTTCCTAACACCTGGGCCTGTGTGGATGGCAATTGTCGCACGCACCCTGTCTGGCGGTATTGGCTCTGCTTGGCCCTTGGCGCTTGGGGTTGTTGTGGGCGATATTTTATGGCCGATCCTCGCAATCCTTGGGGTAAGCTGGGTCGCAACACAATACGACGGATTTTTAGATGTCCTGAAATATGCCGCCACAATGATCTTTTTCGCTCTCGGGATCAGCCTGATCCGCAATGTCGATCAGTCCATAAGCGGCGACAATAGATTGACCAGACCTGGCCAATGGGCGGGTTTCATTGCTGGTGTTGCGATAATACTCAGCAACCCCAAAGCGATCCTGTTTTACATGGGTGTTCTGCCAGGATTTTTTGATCTGTCTGACGTCACAACACTTGATATCATCGCGATTTGCACGATCTCAGCCATTGTTCCCTTTCTTGGAAACCTTGGGCTTTCGTTGATGGTGGACCGTGTACGTCATCTTCTGAACTCGCCTTCCGCGCTGCGTAAGGTCAATATGACTTCTGGCCTTCTCTTGATCGTGGTGGGTATCGTCATCCCCCTGACTTAACACACAAAATATTGTGTTGGGGCGTGACATTCGCCCCCAGAAATCGTATAATTTCGCGAAAGAATAGAAGGTGGCATGAATGTCAGAGCCAGAGCAAAACAACAATTCATACGGCGCAGAATCTATTAAGGTTCTCAAAGGGTTAGAGGCAGTTCGCAAACGTCCAGGGATGTATATCGGGGATACGGACGATGGCTCTGGTCTGCATCATATGGTGTACGAAGTTGTCGACAACGGCATTGACGAGGCATTGGCGGGACACGCCGACTATGTTCACGTAAAAATTCATGCCGATAGCAGCATTTCGGTTCGCGACAATGGCCGCGGGATTCCCGTTGATATGCACCCAGAAGAGGGCGTTTCAGCAGCCGAAGTCATCATGACACAGCTACACGCTGGCGGTAAATTTGACAGCAACTCTTATAAGGTGTCTGGCGGTCTGCACGGTGTGGGTGTTTCCGTCGTGAACGCCCTATCCGTCTGGTTAGAGTTAAAAGTTTGGCGCAATGATAAAGTCCATATCGCACGCTTTGAACATGGTGAAACCGCCGAACACCTAAGGGTGATTGGCGATGCGAATGGGGAAAAGGGAACTGAGGTTCGCTTTCTTGCCTCAACTGACACATTCTCTAACCTAGAATATTCATTTGAAACTCTGGAAAAGCGTCTGCGTGAGTTGGCGTTTTTGAATTCAGGTGTGCGCATCATTCTTGAGGATGAGCGTCCTGCAGAACCCCTTCGGACCGAGTTGTTCTATGAAGGCGGGGTAAAAGAATTTGTGAAATATCTGGACCGTTCAAAATCATCAATGATGCCAGAACCCATTTTCGTCACGGGTGAACGTGATGATATCGGGGTTGAGGTCGCGATGTGGTGGAACGACAGTTATCATGAAAACGTACTACCCTTTACAAACAATATTCCGCAGCGCGATGGTGGAACGCATATGGCGGGTTTCCGTGCCGCGTTGACCAGAACGATCAATAACTATGCACAAACCAGTGGTATCGCCAAAAAGGAAAAGGTGAACTTTACAGGTGATGATGCCCGCGAGGGATTAACCTGCGTTTTATCGGTCAAAGTGCCTGATCCTAAATTTTCCAGCCAAACCAAAGATAAGCTGGTTTCTTCAGAGGTTCGGCCCGCTGTCGAAAGCCTGATGAACGAAAAACTGGCTGAATGGTTTGAGGAAAATCCAAACGAAGCAAAAACAATCGTTGGAAAGATCATCGAGGCGGCCCTTGCCCGCGAGGCTGCGCGCAAGGCGCGTGAACTAACCCGTCGTAAAACGGCGTTGGATGTAAATTTCCTTGCCGGCAAGCTAAAAGATTGTTCGGAAAAAGACCCATCCAAAACAGAAGTATTCTTAGTCGAGGGTGACTCAGCTGGGGGTTCCGCGCAAACAGGGCGTGATCGTCGGACACAGGCAATTCTGCCCCTTCGCGGGAAAATCCTGAACGTGGAACGCGCACGTTTCGATCGCATGCTGGCCAGTCAGGAAATTGGCAACCTAGTTATGGCATTGGGCACTGGGATTGGGCGCGATGAATTCAATCTTAGCAAACTGCGTTATCACAAGATTGTCATTATGACGGACGCCGACGTTGATGGCGCGCACATCCGTACATTGTTGCTAACATTCTTTTATCGCCAAATGCCTGAATTGGTCGAAGCGGGCCATTTGTTCGTCGCCCAACCACCTCTTTATAAAGTCAGCCGTGGTAAATCCGAAGTGTACCTAAAGGACCAGGGCGCATTGGATGACTATCTGGTTCAGCAGGGGATTGATGGTGCGGTTCTACGGCTCGGCTCAGGCGCCGAAATGGCGGGGCAGGATTTGGCCCGCGTCGTGGAAGAGGCGCGCCAACTACGCCGCGTGTTAGAAGCTTTCCCAACCCATTACCCACGCCATATTTTGGAACAAGCGGCCATTGCAGGTGCATTCGTTCCAGGTGCGGTTGATGCAAACCTGCAGGGGATTGCAGATCAGGTTGCGGAACGTTTGAACCAAATCGCGCTGGAATATGAACGCGGTTGGACAGGTCGCATTACCCAAGATCACGGTATTCGTCTGTCGCGTATTTTGCGTGGCGTTGAGGAAATGCGTACACTTGATGGCCCAATGTTGCGATCAGGTGAAGCACGTAAGGCCGGCAGCTTTACAGAAAGTCTTAAGGAAGTCTATGGCAGCACCGCGACATTGGTGCGCAAAGACCGTAGTTTGGCCATTCATGGGCCACTGGATCTGCTGGATGCGATCCTGAAAGAAGGTGAAAAGGGTCTGACATTGCAACGCTACAAGGGTCTGGGTGAAATGAACCCTGATCAGCTATGGGAAACCACATTAGACCCAGATGCCCGTACTCTGTTGCAAGTCAAAATCGAAGACGCCGCCGAGGCAGATGATCTGTTCACCAAACTTATGGGGGACGTCGTCGAGCCGCGCCGCGAGTTCATTCAAAGCAACGCGCTAAGCGTCGAAAACTTGGATTTTTAATCTGACTGCAAACACGCGATAAATTGGTCAATCATATCATGCGTGATTGACCAATCGCAGACCAACCGTCCCATAATCATTTGGTCCATCGGACCCTCGACATCATCCCAATAGTATACGGCACCTGCGGCCTCTGCACGTTTGTGTAGCGCTCGGGGCATATCGAAAAAGGTCATGTTGCCATCGGGATTACCACGCAACTGCACATCAGGGATTGTTTCCAGCCCCGCTTTTAGTCGCGCGAAGTTTCCATTTGCACGGCGTGCCAGATCCAGCCACAAATCATCTGTAAGATAGGCCAACATCTGCGCCGACAAATAACGGTGCTTGGAAAACAGATGCGCACCACGTTTGCGACGCAGTTCAAATTCCCATGCATGTTTCGGATCGAAAAAGATTACACCCTCGACCCCCATCAATCCGTTTTTTGTTCCCCCAAAACTGAGGGCATCGACCCCTGCACGCCATGTCATTTCGGCAGGCGACGCATTTCGCGCCACAATGGCATTCGTAAATCGCGCCCCGTCCATATGTAGGGCAAGGCCATAGGTTTTGGCCACATTGGAAATGGCTTGAACCTCTTCCACGGAATAGGAATGCCCTTTTTCAGTGATTTGGGTAATGGAAACAGGCCCGCGTTGGGGGCCGTGAACGCCACGGTTTTCTTCACCTTCGATCGATTTGAACAAGGCCTCTGGCGTGATTTTGTCGCTATCGCCAACTAAGGTTAGCTTGCCGCCACCCAGATAAAATTCTGGCGCATTACACTCATCCTCATGAATGTGCGACACGGGTGAACAGAAAACTGTTTCCCAAGGCTGGGACAAAGTAGACAAAGCCAATGCATTTGCGGCCGTTCCCGTGCCGACCAAATATACCGCTGCATCTGGTGCTTTAAATTTTTCTCGAACCAGACGAGTCACCTGTTCCATCTGTGGATCGGCCCCGTAGCTGGGCAAATATCCAGAATTGGCCGAAACCATTTGATCCAAAACTTGTTGCGGCACAGGACCCGCATTGTCAGAGGCGAAAAACATTATTCAGGCTCCTCAATCAGATGATTTTCCCAATCATCTTCATCCACTTCAAATTCGGGAACGGTCATGCCCTGAACAGAAACCCCTGCATCATGTACGGATTGTGGTGTTCCCGAAATCAGGGGATGCCAATCGTACAGCGGCAAACCATCCCATAGTAATTTATAGGCACAAGTTTTCGGCAACCAATAGGCATTTTGTTCAATCGTATCAGGATTTAGGACAATACATTCGGAAACGAATTGATGGCGGATGTCATATTGTCCGCATCGACAGGTTTGATCGTCCAATAACCGACAGGCGACACGTGTTAGATAAACATCACCCGTATCTTCATCCTCAATCTTATTTAGGCAACATTTGCCACACCCATCGCACAGGGCCTCCCATTCAATGGGGTTCATGTCTTTTAGCGGTTTTTTCTCCCAAAACTTTGGAGATAATCCACTGCGTTTTATGGGATCAGTACTCATAACGATTGAAGGATTTCGCGTGCTTGCGCACAATCAGCATCCATCTGTGTGATGAGCGCATCAAGTCCGTCAAATTTCAATTCGGGACGCAGGAAATCAACCAAACCGACAGATAAGGTTGATCCATATAAATCGCCTGAGAAATCGAAAATAAACGTCTCTAAATTCGGCGTATTTTCACCAAACATTGGACGCACGCCTAGGGATGCTGCCCCGTGATAGGAACCCGCATGTGGACCATCCAGCACATCAACAATCACGGCATAGACACCCAATTTTGGCAAATGGAGTCCATCCAGTGCCATGTTCGCAGTTGGGTAACCCAGTTCGCGACCACGTTGTTCACCGCCGATCACCTCACCCTCGATACGGTGCCAATGGCCTAACTGTGCGGCCGCATCCCGCGGGCGCCCATCTGACAATGCGTTTCGGATTGCGGTTGACGAAATCTGAATGCTGGCATCTTCGATCAGGGGGGCAATTGTTACGTCAAACCCCATCTCATGACCAAACTTCACCAAATCTTTGGTTGTACCCGCGCGTCCTTTTCCAAAACAAAAATCAGCGCCAACAACCACGTTAACCAAACCCAACCCGTCTACAATCACGTGCTGCGCGAATTCACGCGGTGTTAATGCTGCAAGCGATGTATTGAAATTCAATTGATACAGGCGTTCGATCCCCAATTTGGCCAAGCGTGTTTCGCGGGCATGCGCGTCCATCAAACGAAATGGGGCGGCATCTGGCGCAAAATAGCTGCGGGGATGGGGTTCAAATGTTAAAATTCCCAACGGGGCATCAAGGCGTTTTGCACCATCGCGCGCCAAATCAATCACCGATTGATGGCCTAAATGCACACCATCAAAATTGCCAATGGCAACACTGGCACCTTTATCATTTGGATCGACAAACTGATAATCGCGGATAACTCTCATATGACTGAGGTAAACTGCACCCGCCGCTGATGCAAGCGGCAACACTACGTCATGTGATGTTAGTCAAACTTACGGCTTGGCGCCATAACCATGGCTTCTCCAACCAGCACCTTTTTGCCTTCAACTTCGCATTTGCATTCAAGCTTTACGCGTCGCTTATCAATAACGATGTCGGTGACTTTTACCTCTGCATAAACCAGATCACCGGGACGAACAGGGGCCAGAAACTTTAGGTTCTGGCTCATATAAATTGTGCCATGCCCAGGCAGTTGTTCACCAATCACAGCAGATATCAAACCAGCCGTCAGCATACCGTGCGCAATGCGTCCTTCGAAAATTGTATCTTGTGCATATGCGTCGTCCAAATGTACTGGATTGCGATCAGTGGATACCTCGGCAAACATTTCAATGTCTTTGTCTGTCACAACCTTGCGGATGTAACGCGTCATACCCATTTCGATATCTTCGATGCAAATTGTGCCGCGCGGTTGATTGTCCAACATCTGATTTCCCTGTTCGATGCGTAATAATAATTACTTTCTACACATATAATTGTAATTTTATTACTTTGCAACTGCAGAAAGCAGGATTTTGCACACGCAAAACAAACCCTAGTAGTTAATTATTCTGTGGTATTTAATAGGTATTACTGTTTAGTAACAGAGGCTTAGCGCAAGAAACCGATTGAAAATGTCGGGTCCAACTGTTTTTCCACAACATACTGCGACAATTTTTCAGGATCAGGCTGTGTCACCGTCGCGGTTTCTTTGGCCGCTAGTCCGCCCGTTATAAACAAACTATCGATTCCCTCGCCTATTGCGCCTTGGATATCGGTTGTGATCCCGTCCCCAATCGCCAGAATACGATCATCTGAGATATTGGGACGAATGGCCGACAATCGGCGGCGCGCCAAATCATAGATCGGCGCGTGGGGTTTCCCAAAATAAAGCGAGGTACCGCCCATTTCGGTGTACGCCTGTGCCACCGCACCCGCGCACCATTCACGTTTTTCGCCGCGGTCCACAATAATATCAGGGTTCGCACAAAGCAGCTTTAGCCCCTTTTGTTTGGCATAAAGCAGGGGCGCACGCACATCATCGGGTGTGCCATCGGCGGTTGGTAGGCCCGTGCAAACAATGCCCTCGGCCTCTTCAATCGGGACATGCGAAATCTGAATCGGATCATCAATCAGTTTTAAGGGTTCGAAAAAGGGAAGTTCCGCGTCCGTACCAATGAAATAGATTTTCTGACCAACAGCACCCAAGAACAACGCAGAACGCGCGCTGTCACCTGATGACGCGATGCTGTCCCATGCATCACGTGCAACGCCGAAATCGGCCAATTGCTGTTCCACTTGGGCGCGGGGTCTGGGTGAATTGGTCACCAATACAACGATGCCACCGCCCGCGCGATATTCAATCAAGGCCTTATTCGCGGCATCAAAGGCGCGCACACCGTTGTGCACGCATCCCCATAGATCCACAAACAAGGCGTCATATTGCGCCGATATATCGGATAGGGCGTTGACAATCTGTGTCATGGTAATCTGCCTTATACGGCCAAAACAGGAATGATCTGTTTCTTACGGCTCATCACACCGGGTAGAACCACGGTGTCACCTGTGACGGTCACCCCGAATGATTTTTCGGCAACTGATTTGACCAAATCGTTGGGAACCAGCAATGTCGCCTCTTCGTTTAGAATATCGACGACAAACAGCAAAACTTGGTCTGCACCGTCTTCGGCCGCAACATCCACCATGCTGGCCATCAGGCTATCTTTGCGGTCTAAAACGATTTTCGGCGCCGTGGTTTCCAAAACGGACACACGGAACTGTTTTCCGCCCACTTCATATTCCTTGGAATCCATACGCAACAATTCTGCATCGCTGAACGCCGATACATCTGATTTCGCCTCGAACAGGTCGGCGGCATAGGTAGCCATATCAATTCCCAGATCATCTGCCAATTTCTGGGCAACCGCACGATCATGGTCAGTTGTTGTTGGGCTGCGGAATTCCAATGTGTCTGACAAAATACAGGATAGGGCCGCGCCCTTGATCGCCTCGGGCATTTTTGCGGCATCATCACCCATCAGATCGTACATAATTGTTGCGGTGCAGGCCAACGGACGGATCGTGATATCAATTGGACCCTTTGTTTCCAAACCACCCACCAATTTATGGTGATCAATAATGGCCTGAATATCCGCATCATTGATACCATCGGGCAATTCAGCGGGGTTATTCGTGTCAACAATCACGACAGGTGCGCCGGCATCCACACCGTCAATTATTTCTGGCTTATCAAGGTTCCAACGCTTAAGGACGAATGCGGCCTCGGTATTGGGTTCACCCAATAGTTTCGGAGCGGCTGCGATGCCTTTTACTTCGTTCAAATACCATGACCAAACAATGGGAGAGCCCGTTGAATCTGTGTCTGGGGATTTGTGGCCAAAAATCTGTAGTGTCATTGCAGTCGTCCTTTGCAAAATCATCTTTTGCGCGCCTTATACGCGGCGTTCGGACGATTGTCACCTAGTCAGAGGCGCGCAGGAACACGGGTTTTTCGGGCGATGACATTTCAGGCTGATAGGCATATCCACCCACCGTGAAATCACAAAGCGCATCCACCGTTTTAACACGATTTTCCACAATATAGCGGGCCATCGATCCACGCGCGCGCTTTGCATAAAAACTGACGATGCGAGGGCCTTTTTCATGTTCCTCGTAAAATTGCGGCGTGATTACGCGCAATGACAATTTTTTCAAATCAACTGCCCCAAAATATTCTTGGGACGCACAATTGACCAAAATCTCTGATCCCGCTGCCTCTGCGTCTTGGTTCAGCTTGGTTGCGATCCGATCACCCCAGTATTCATAGAGTGAGGATTTGCGTCCCACTTTCAAACGACTGCCCATTTCCAAACGATAGGGTTCAATTTCATCCAAGGGGCGTAACAAACCATATAGGCCCGACAAAATGCGCAAATGATCCTGCGCCCAGCGCAACGCATCCTCATCAATCGTCGCGGCCTCAAATCCTTGGTAGGTGTCGCCAGCGAATGCAAATACCGCAGCTTTCTTTTCTTGTTCACCAAATTCAGAAAATCGCGTTTTGTTCAGTTTGGCCAATGGTTCAGACAAATGCATCAAATCCCGCAACCCTTTGATCGACAAACGACCTGCGGCCTTGGCCAATTTTGTGGCGTCCTCGGGAAAACGCGGTTCTGTGACCGTCACATCCGTTAAGGGCGACATATCAAGTTTTTTGGCAGGCGAGACGACTACAAGCATTTGAACATCCTTTCGTATCCCTGATTTAGAGTGATGTAGGGCGCTATTCAACATACTTTGCAAAAGCAGTTGTTAGAGAAGCATATTCAATGGGCGGCAATGACAGCCAAGAACGCCGATCCGAACCGTTCCGCACGTCGATCGCCTAAAATACGGTTCATCGAAACAGCATCCCGCGGCTTTAATTCAGCAATCTTTGCAAGGAGTGATGCAGAACAACTCATTGGTTTTTCAGTGCCGCATTCGCCCCGCATCAGATCCGCCTGCACCTCAAGCAGTTGGTCATAAACGGTGCCCTCATTGCGGCCTGCGAATTTTTTACGACTGGGGTGCATTTCCTGAACTTCTCCAGCGATGACCTCTAGAAATGCCGCACCATAGGTATCCAGCTTTTTAGACCCTATTCCACTGATTTTGGCCATTTCATCGAAGTTCTTCGGACGCTTTTGCGCCATTTCGATCAGGGTTTTGTCATTGAACACGATGTAGGCGGGAACATCCGCCTGTTCTGCCAAAAATCGCCGCTTGGCCTTTAGCGCAGACAACAGCGGTGCATCCTCATCCGACACAAGCGTCTTTACATTTGGACGTGATTTTTCAACCTTCAGCGTGTCCATGCGCAATGTGATGGATTGCTGATCCTTTAAAATTGATAGACCCGCTTGAGTCATGCACAACGCCCCATGGCGGGACGGATCAGGGCGCGCCAAATCATGGCCCATCATCTGCCGAAAAATACCTTGCCAATTCTGTTTGCTGATATCACGTCCCACGCCAAAGGTGGGCAAATCGGCATGACCATGCTGACGCATTTTTTCGGTATCGGCCCCAATTAGAACATCAATCAAATGACCAGCGCCAAAGCGTTCATCCGTGCGCAGCATCGCAGAAAGCGCCTTGCGCACAGCCGTTGTGCCATCAAAGGTTTCAGGTGGTTTTTCACATAGGTCGCATTTGCCACAATTTTGCGCCTGTTCCCCAAAATACCCCAATAGGACCGAACGGCGACATTCCAACGCCTCGGCCAATCCCAAGAGCGCATTCAAACGCCCATGATCTGCATGGCGACGTTCGGGGGACGCAAGGCTTTCGTCGATTTGGGTGCGCCGAAAACGAATATCTTCTGCACCATATAGCGTTAGGGTTTCTGCTTCGGCGCCATCACGCCCCGCGCGCCCAATTTCCTGATAATACGCCTCGATTGATTTGGGGAGATCCGCATGCGCCACCCAACGGATATCAGGTTTATCCACCCCCATGCCAAAGGCCACCGTGGCCACCACGATTAGGCCCTCTTCTTTGTTAAAGCGTTCCTCAACCACACGCCGATCAACGGGGTCCATTCCGCCATGATAGAAACAGGTTTGGTGCCCTTCGTCCGCCAATGCCTTGGCCAGGCTTTCGGTTTTTGATCGTGTGCCGCAATACACAATCCCCGACTGCCCACGCCGCGCTTCGGCATAGGAAACAATCTGTCGACGCGGGTTGTTTTTGACAGCAAATGCCAGATGAATGTTTGGGCGATCAAATCCACGTAGGAACGTTTTTGGCGGATGATCATCAAATAGGCGCGTAACGATTTCCGCACGTGTTTCGGCATCTGCCGTGGCCGTAAAGGCAGACAGTGGGACACCCAGCTGTCGGCGCAATTCGCCAATCTTTAGATAATCGGGACGAAAATCGTGGCCCCACTGACTGACGCAATGGGCCTCATCCACCGATATCATACCGACGCGATACCGACGTAATACCGACGTGATTTGCGCGGATCCCAAACGCTCTGGTGCGAGGTACAAAAGACGCAAAGAGCCATCCTCAAGCCCTGCGAAAATTTCATCATTTTCTTCTTGGGTATTTGCAGATGTCAGCGCCCCTGCCCCAACACCAATGGAACGCAAAGCACGGACCTGATCGCGCATCAGTGCGATCAGCGGGGATACCACAATCG
>Ga0213864_10001107_pt1 | contig 12217 bp, 17 predicted proteins | sample PICome_5_FD_160078 | JGI IMG/M metagenome (GOLD analysis project Ga0213864, IMG submission 160078) | Coastal seawater microbial communities near Pivers Island, North Carolina, United States - PICO247 | ecosystem: Environmental > Aquatic > Marine > Coastal | place: USA: North Carolina... | reverse complement strand
ATCTAGAGATTATTACAAACCAATATCTTTAGAGTGGCTAGAAATCTACAACGACACAATAACCACGGACGCTAAGGTTGGTGTTAGTGTATTCTACAACACTGGATCATTAAGGCTAATAAATTTAATTGTACATGATGTAAATACAACAAGATATGGAACGTCTAATAGTACGGGAATATATACCAACACAAGTATAACAAATGTTGACATTCTTAATTGTTTAGTATATAATATATATAATGATATTAATTCCACTGGAGCAACTTACGGAATAACATCGGCTGGTAATACTTCTCAATACTATAGACTACTTAATAACACCATATACAATGTTACAACTATTGGTACTGGGGACGGCATTGGAGTTACCGTTCCAGATCAAGCGAATGATTCTATAAGAAATAATATTGTTATTGGCTGCACAACAAAAGATTTTAATACAACTTCTTATACCAACGTGACAGCCAGTAACAACATGTCTTCTGACGGAACCGCCTCTGGCACAGGCTCAAAAACAAATCAACCAGCCTCAAGGCAATTTGTATCGACCCTCTCAGGGTCGGAAGACTTACACCTCATATTCAAATCAGCCGCCATCGACGCTGGCGTAGATTTAGGAACAACGCCCGATGGTGTTCAGTACGACATCAACGGCAAGGACAGAGATACAGAAAATAGTATTTGGGATATTGGCGCACATGAGTATGGCGACAATGTTGTATTTGGACTTTTTAGAGTATAGGAGAAAGATATGGAAATGCATCCAGATGAATTAGCAAGAATGAAAATGCTTGACCAAAGCAGAGTCACATCTTCCCTTCCGGGAAATATTAAACCTTGGAACGGCCACCCTGTGCCAGTTAAAAAACTAGACCCAGCGGCCACACTTCCAACTAAAGCAAATAGCACAGATGCGGGCTATGATCTCTATGCTCTTGAGGACTGTGAGATTGGGGCTAACAACCATAAATTAATTAAAACAGGTATTTCTATGGCAATTCCCAAAGGTTATGTGGGGCTTATCTGGCCGCGCTCTGGGCTTGCCTACAAACATGGTCTTGACGTATTCGCAGGAGTAATAGATGCTGGATATAGAGGTGATGTTGGCGTGCTTCTTTATAACTCGCGCCTAGAACATTATAAAATAACTAAAGGTGACAGGATAGCTCAAATACTATTTCAAAAAATTGAGGACTTTGATTTAGTAGAGGTAGATAACTTAGACGATAGTGAAAGAGGAGTAGGAGGGTTTGGTAGTTCTGGTACATAACATCTAATATAAGGTAAACTACATGTCTAAAAAAAGAACCAGAAGAGAAATAGAAAACTCACCACAAAAAGTTAAAGCTGTAGAGGCTAAAACAAATAATCAAAAAGAGTATATACGATCTATTATAGATAATGACGTTATATTTTGTACTGGGCCGTCTGGCTGTGGTAAATCTTTTATTGCTTCTGGTATTGCTGCCGAGCATTTACACCGTGGAGACATAGAACAAGTCATTGTAACTCGTCCGCTGGTATGCACCGGTAAAGAGATAGGGTCGCTTCCGGGTGAACTTCTCGACAAGATAGCGCCCTATCTCTTGCCAATGCAAGAAAATTTCAAGTTTTTCCTTGGAAGAGCGTACTATGGACACTATTATAATGAGGGGAAGATTAGGTATGCGCCACTTGAAGTGATGCGTGGATCTACCTTCCATAACTCGTATATGATTTTGGACGAGGCGCAAAACTGTACGTGGGAACAAATTAAAATGTTTATAACACGTATGGGTCAAGGTAGTAAGGTTATCATTAATGGTGACATACGACAAACTGACCTTAGCAGACAAAGTGGACTTGAACAAATAATTGAAAAGCTAGGGGACATTGATGGTGTCGGACTTTGCCGACTAGGATATAGTGATATCCAAAGGAATGGGATTTTAGGACGAATACTTAACGCGCTGGAGAACTAATGCCTATTTATGATTATGAATGTAAAAGCTGTGGAGCGCAACTTAGTGATGTGTTTCAAAAGGTTACAGACCCAGAACTAACTAAATGTGAAGAGTGTAACTCAGACTCTTTATACAGAGTGGTCACTGGTGGCATCCACAGCTTTATGGCGGGAAGTAATACAATAGGAAGTATTGCGGACAGGAATACAAGGATTAATAAAAATCAGATTAACGAGATGGAAGCCAGAAAAAGAGAGGCCAACCCAACTCCAGAAAAACCTTGGTATCAAACCCAAGGTAATAAATCTATGAAGGATATAAATAAAATGACGGACAAGCAAAAAGCTAAATATATTATGGAGGGAGATTGATGGACTTTACTGTAAGTGGAAAAAACCCCACAAAAGAATATGTATATCTTAACAAGAATGGCAAAGTTATAGAGAACGATAGGGATAAAGTTTATGCTCAAGTGTTAGTTGAGGGCGAACGAGAAACTCACTACATCGTTACCTATCAAAACTCACCACTAGACCCAATGGGTAGATATCAAAAAAGACAAGCATATCTTGAAACCAAAATGACAAAGGTCGCTAAGAAAACCTTTGATTACTACATTACTTATTTACAAACTAACAATTCTATTTATTTAACCAGAACCAATAGGAGTTATCAGAATGGCTAAGACTGGACCTTTAGGAGATGTGGAAAAATTTTATCTTGAAAATAAACATCAGGAATTTACAATAGAACAACTTGCTAAAAAATTAAATAGACCAAAAGCTACAGTAGAAAAGTATGTAGAAAAAGCAAAGTCAGAAAGAGTTCACACTCAAGAAGAAAAACCAAATCTATTTGCTTCTCATAGAGGGTCAACCGTTATGACTCAAGCAGCATCAGAACTTGGGGATGAAATCAGGAAACAAAATAGGGATAGGAAACCGAGCGCAAAATGCACGACGAACATCAGATAACTGACAAGAAGAAGTGGTCAGAAGTATTCAGAACAAATGTAAGAGCTACATGGCTTATTGTAACCCTAAAAGATGGTACTGAATATTTTATTGACAACACTAATCGTTGGCATGAACTAAAAAGATATTGTGATAATAACAAAGTCTTTTTAAGTAAATTATCTATTCAGTTTAAATCTCACAGAGAAAGAATTGACATAACAAATATTGATGGTATATACTTTGCTAAGTCCGTTGTTGGTATGCTTGGCGCAGAGAGCAAACAGACGTACACTATTGGTAAAATTAAAGATGGTATTGTTCATAAAACATTGTGGCTTATACCTGAATTGATTGTTGAAAAGGAATATGATGACTATGAATCAGGTTGTTTTGAAGAATCCATTATCTATGACCAAGAGAAAAAGAACTGAGAAAAGCAAGTACAAACACCAGTCTACTGGTGATCACTGTACGTGCGCCGCTTATTTAGCAGAAATGATGTGTCTGAGGCTCGCGGAGCATAAAAACGAAGGCAATTTAACTTACAAGTTTTGGAACAAGAAACCTTGGGACTGGACTTTTAAGCAACAGCTATTCACTGCTAACACTCTTATTAAAAAGTATGGGGAATTGGCCGTCATAAGGGCGGTCAACTCTCCGTATTTATCTAAAGTATTCTCTCTAAAGAATAAAAGAGTTGAGCCAGAAATCAAAAGGCAATTAAAACTCATTGAAGATAATAAAGATAAAAAACAAGAGCTAGATATAAAAGAAGAGCCAAAGACGAGAAAGAAGACATACGGTAAGAAATCTAAATTAAATAAGTTGAGAGGATTAAATGGCAAAAAAGAAAGCGAAGGCTAAGTTTGACGATGATATTGTAAGCAATCAAATCATTGGAAAGTATGGCGACATTGTAGAGCAAGGCACAAAAGTTCTTGCTGACTTACAAAACTTTAAGACTATTGGTATTTCACCAGCACTAGATTTGGCGACTGGCGGTGGTCTTAGAGAGGGTAGTGTTGTTGTTATGACTGGCGACCCTAAAACTGGTAAAACAACTACATCACTTTACTTTGCGGCAAAAGCACAAGCCGCAGGCAAGAATGTATTTTACTTTAACACTGAGGGTAGACTTACTAAAGAAAACTTTACAGGTATTAAAGGTCTTGATGCTAGTAAAATTAAAGTTATTCAGGCGACAGATAATCAGCCAGTTGTATCTGCTGAGACTTTTCTAAATGCTATTGAGACATACGTTAAGAACACTCCAGACTTTGTGGCGATCATTGACTCTGTATCCAATATGGTTCCACAGGACGAACTTGACGGCGATGTTAGAGGTGGCGTTAGAGCGCAACTACCTAGACTACTATCCATGTTCTTTAAACGTATTAGTAATGATGTAGCAAGAACTAAGGCTATACTTATTTTTATTACTCATAATATTGCTAACACTGGTGGATCAAGATGGTCGCCCGCAAAACTTGCCGACTGTGGTAACATGCTTCAGTATCAAGCTGGTACTAATATGGTGATTACACACAGAGGTAAATGGGAAGAGACTGACGCTTCTGGTAACGATGTTGGTCAAGTGGCTAACTGGGTGATTAAAACATCTGCCGCTGGTGGTAGACCAAACTCTAACGCCGTATCTTACATTAGATATGGAACTGGTATTGATGAGGTTAGAGAACTTTGTGAAATCGCAAATGAGCTAACTTTTATTAAACAAGCTGGCGCTTGGTATACGATAACTACAGCTATAGACAACCAAAAAGATCCAGCAATTCAAGCTCTGTTGACTAAAAACGATGTTGATGTAAACGATGCTGAAGCTGTAGAAAAATTCTTTAAGTTCCAAGGTATGTCAAAACTTGGTGACTTTATTGAACAAAACGCGGAGATTCAACAATTTTTATACGAAGAAATAAGAAACGTGCTATGAAAGTCGTAGGTCTTAACGGTCGTGAATACAATTTAAATTTAAATAAATATATTATAAAAAAGGATGACAAGACTGTTAAATCAAAGTATCATTTAGCAGCCAGAGAGTTGCTACATGAAATGTTTTCAGGTTACACGATTCTTGAAGAAGTCAAACTACCGGGATCAAGAGATCCAGCTAAAAAGTCCACATTATTTCTAGACTTTTTTATTCCCAACTTACAGCTTGGGATTGAAGTCCACGGACGACAGCACTATGAGTTCTGTAAGTTTTTTCATAAAACCAAAGCTGGGTTCTTGACTTCGGTTAAGAGAGACTTTATAAAAGAAGACTGGTGTGAGCTAAACGGTATTGACTTGATAGTTCTTAAATATTCAGATAGCATAGACGATTGGAGAAATCAAATTGACAGCCGCTGAAAGACTTAAACAATTCTTAGACGGTATTGAGACGTATATTACTGGTAAGAATATAACACCTACAAAATTTAACGCAGAGTTTGCTTTAGCGGAGACACTTTCGTTAGAGGACTTAGAACGCTTAACTCAAGATGAATGTTTTGGTCATGCGTATCAACTTATGCAATATGTAGATCACGTTGGAACAGAGCGCGCCCACTGTGAGAATGTTATTCGCTGGTGTGAAAACTCCCTACAGAGTATCATATCAGAACAGCTAGCAAGTGGCGTGTGGGATACATATGCTAAACACGAAACTAAAGTTGCTACTATTCTAAGAAATAACGAACTAGCCAATAAAATTAATGAATGGAAATTAACTGCTCAAGGAAGGCTTGAAAATATTAAGTCTAGAGAGTACAATATAAGAAGAAAGGCAGACATACTTTTTGAAAAAGGTAAAAGGAAATGATAGATAAAGACTTACTTAAAAACTTGACCAACGAGCAGAAACAAGCGCTGCTTGAACAATTGATGGCTAGCTTATCTGAACCAAAACAAGAAGAGGTTGCTGTAGAAGAGCCTCAAGAAACTACAGAGAGTGATAAAACTGATTTTACTATGCATAAATCTGATTCCAAACCTAGAGGAAGGAGAGAACCCGTGAAGTTCAAAAAGAACGCTTGGCAAGATGATGGTCTTGAGTTTTCTGATATGGAGACACCTCAAATCAAGAGGACTCCCAGAAACAGAAAGAAACCACAGAAAGCAAGTGTTGAGTGCCATGTTTGTGGAAGAGAGTTTCAAATAAACTCTAGTTTAGTTTACGGCGAATATCACAGGTGTAACCGATGCGGCGGTAGATAATATGACAAAAATATTGCAAGACCTTGGAGCAGAAAGAGCAGTCCTTGCTGGTCTTTTCGCTTACGGTCTAGAATCATACATTGAAGTTTCCGACATATTAGATCATAACAGCTTTGCTGCGCAGAATAATCAAATCATTTTTAAATGTGTTGAGAAGATTTTTGCCAGTGAAGCTGAAGTTGATATCGCATCTTTTATCTCAGCGGCAGAGCGGCTAGGCTTTGCTGAAACATTTAAAGATAAGAGAGAGCTAAACTATATTAAATCGTTGATGGATTTTCCCGTCAAGCGAGATAATATCATACACTTTTGCGCACAGATTAAAAAGTTTGAACTAGCTAGGAAGATTAAATCGCTGGCTAGTAAAATATCTTATGATGCCGAGCAAATAACTGGCGATGAAGATATTGATGAAATTGTCTCTATCATTGAAAACCCCATTGTAGATTTTCTAAAAGAAGATGATAACAATAAAAGACCAGAAAAGATTGGAGAAGGTGTAGATGAATACATTGAATTCTTACTGGAAAATAAATGTGACCAACTTGGTATTCCAACTGGGTTTGATAGATATGATGCCGCTATTGGTGGTGGCCTTCGTCGCAAATGTGTAGACCTAATTTCCGCTAGACCTAAAGTTGGTAAGTCTGTTTTTGGTGACAATGTTGCCATTAACGTTGCGAAGCAAGGTATTCCAGTTCTGATGCTGGACACCGAGATGAGCAAAGAGGATCATCTCAATAGGATTCTAGCGAGCATTAGCAAGGTTTCAATTAATGATATTTCAACTGGTGCCTTTGAGCATAATGAAGAACAACATATAGCTGTTCAAGATGCCGCTAAACTAATTAAAGAAATACCATACACCTATGCTACTGTAGCTGGTATGCCATTTGAGTCTATCTTAAATGTTATCAAGCGATGGGTGCTACAGGAAGTTGGAACAGATGAAAACGGAAGGACTAATGAATGTTTAGTTGTATATGACTATCTTAAATTGATGTCGTCTACATCTATCACTAATAATATACAAGAGTATCAAGCACTTGGTTTTCAAATCACCAATCTACATAACTTAGCTGTTAAATATGATTTTGCTTGTTTATCTTTTGTTCAGTTGAACAGAGATGGTATCACCAAAGAATCTACAGATGCCGTTAGCGGTTCTGATAGACTTATTTGGCTTTGTACATCATTCTCTATTTTTAAGGAAAAGTCGGCAGAGGAAGCCGCAGAAGATGGTCCGCGAGCAGGCAATAGAAAACTTGTTCCCATTGTCTCACGTCATGGACCGGGTATGCAGGATGGAAACTATATTAATCTGCAAATGAGTGGGCAGCACGCCCTACTTACAGAGCTTAGAACTAGAGATGAACTCGTGGCAACTGGTGGCGCTGACGCAATAGAAGGCGCTGAACTCCCATTTGAGGAAGACAATGAGCTATAAAGCAAAATTCAACGGCGGTCCATTACATGACCAAGAACTATCACTACCCAAAACTCAAGACGTACTAGAGTATACTAAAATATATGATAGTGGATTAAAAACTTTGAGTAAATATCTTCTCCGTAAAGTAAAAGAAGATGTTTTATATTATGATATAATGGAAGAAAGATTTCTTGACTATTCTAAACATATGGAAAGGCATCCACGATGAGCATACCAGCGATATCTATTGCTACTATTTGTTACGTTGCTACAGCGTTTGGTAATCTAAAGCAAAAAGATTATCCGCACGCTTTTGTTTGGTTTTCTTACGCGCTTGCTAATTGTGGACTACTTTGGTATGAGTACAACAAAACAAAAACTTGATTTAGGTAAAGTTAGAGATGCTATCTTTAAAGATATATTCCTACTATTAAACGATCTTGAGTTAGACTACCAAATTAAAAACAATAATGTCTTTATGTCGTGTCCCATTCATCATGGCGATAACGACAACGGTGTGTCTATATCATTATCACACAAGAACTGGCGCTGCTGGACAAGGAGTTGCCACGAAGATAGTAGTACAAATATATTTGGGTTTATACAGTCTGTATTTACAGAAAGAGGTAAAGACTCATCTTTTTCTGATGTCCTAAGATATGTATGTAAACTGTATAATATTAGAGATACAGAACCAAAAAAGGAAAAGGTAGAAGATCCATACGAAGATTTTAGCGAATTTGTAAAAATCTTTAAGGATAATTCGCCACTCAGCCATATAACTACTGAGGATGTAAAAACCTGTGGGAACTCACCCTACTTTGAATCCAGAGGTTTCTACACCAATACTCTTAGACATTTCGGTGTGGAGGACTGTCTAGAGAAAAAGTCAATAATGAAAGATAGGTCTATTGTACCTGTTTATTATAACGGAGAGAAAGTCGGTTTCATAGCTAGAGCTACTAAGTCATGGCAGTCGCCAAAGTATTTGTTTTCTGACGGATTTAAGAAAGCAAACTATTTATATAATTATGATAAAGCATTAGATAGGTCGCTAGAAACCGCCACTCTCTTTCTTGTAGAAGGTCAAGGTGACGTATGGAGAATGTACGAAGCTGGCGTTAGAAACTGTGTAGGGCTATTTGGTAAAGATATATCAAAGAAGCAAAAAGAGTTGCTGCTAAAAAGTGGCGCTACTAAACTTATTGTCTTGACTGATAATGACCAAGCCGGTAGAGAGTCAAAGATAAAAATACAAAGAGAATTATTTCGGTCATTCAATTTAAAGTTCCCAAAGTTTGACGGGAAGGATATTGGTGACATGTCAATAGAGTCAATACAAAATAACATTCTTTCAGATTTAAAGGGTACTTACTGATGATTTTAGGAATTTCTGGCAAAAAACAAGCAGGTAAAACGACTATTGCCAACATTATCCACGGAGAGGTTTTGCTTAAAAACGGTCTCGTTAAAGATTACAATGTTAATGAAAAGGGTAAACTTATTGTTAACACGGTAAATGCCCAAGGCAAAGATGGATGGGGCGAATTTGATATTGAGCGAAAAGACGAACAGTTCGTAGAATATGCTCACTATAATATGTGGCCTTATGTTAAACTCTATAATTTTGCTGACTCACTTAAAGATATGTGCATTAATTTGTTTGGTTTTACTTACGACCAAGCCTATGGAACAAACGAACAAAAGAATGAAAAGGTAAAACATTTACTATGGAGTAACATGCCTAGAGGTAAAGTTAATAAAAAATCTCCAAAAGGTGAAATGTCTGCCCGTGAATTTATGCAATTCTTTGGCACAGAAGTTATGCGAAAAATGCACGATGATGTATGGGCTAATGCCTGTCTGAATAAAATTATTAAAGAGGGTAGTGATCTCGCTATTATAGCAGATGTAAGATTCCCAAATGAAGTTGAAGCAATCACCAAAGCTGGTGGTAAAGTGTTGAGATTGGAAAGGAATGTTCACGAGGATGACCATGATAGTGAGACCGCCCTAGATGCGGACAATTACGATCATAGTAATTTTTGGCATGTGCTTGACAATAGAGAGATTGGTATCGGGGAAACGATAACTGAAATTAGATCTCTATTGGAGAAAGTTTAATGATTGTTACTTATATCAGATCGTCTAGTTATAATAACTACGACTTCTGTCAAATGCAGTATTTCCTAACATATGTTTTAGGTCATAGGTCAGACAGCAATAAAAAAGCTGACATGGGAACTATGGCACACAAGGTTATGGAGATATTAGCAGGTCTAAAGAAATTCCAACAAGATAATCCCCGTAAAAAATATCTAGAAATTGTAGATGATAAATGTGGGAAAATCAGAGTTAGCAAAGACAGGCTGTATTTAGACGACTTTGTAAACGAAATGTGTGAGTTAGCCGTTGACGCATACGCTAGCGACTCTATACATAAGTTTTATCCAGCAGACAGAAAGGTTGTTGTCGAGACTGTATTTACATTTCTGACTCACTCAGACGGAATGTTTGATCCACGGCAAAGGACAATTTACCACCCAGAAGCTCAGTTTGACATCCCTATTGAGGAAGATTGGGCTAAATTTGAGTACGAAATTGACGGCAAAAAAGTTTCTGGACAATTAGCAATCAAGGGAACTATTGACTTGACAACTCTAATTGCCGATGATACTATTGAGGTTATTGACTGGAAGACTGGCCGCAGGATGGACTGGACGACTGGTGAAGTAAAAGATTACAAGAAATTAGAGAAAGATGCTCAACTATTATTATATTTCTATGCGATATCTAAACTATATAAAGATTTCCCTAATAGAATTATGAGTATTTTCTTTTATAAAGATAAGGATGGTAAGGTTGACCCCATGCCATTCAGCATTTGTTTGGGACCAGAAGATGAAAAAAGGTTCCTAAAAATGCTCAGAAAGCGGTTTGAGGAAATAAGAGATAATGTATTACCCCAACCGCTAAGATCGGACAGATCTAGTTTTAAATGTCAAAAGCTATGTCACTTCTATAAGAATAACTGGGAAGGGACAGACGAGAAAATGTGTATATTTATAGAGAAGAAGTTAAAAAAGGATGGAATGGAAAAGACCATCCAAGACTGTACTAAAGACGGTTTTTCAATTGGTTATTACGAAGCTCCGGGTTAAAGGGAATAACATGTTTAATCATATTCATATTGGTCGTAGAGCATTTCTACAGACAAGTCTTTTCGCCGCCGCTGGCACTCAGTTTGCTCTTGGCGAGCAGAAATACTATGAAAGCATTGAAGGTCAGGCTAAAAGCACTATTTTTATCTACCTTCCTGGTGGAATTTCCGCTCAGGAGTCGTTTGACCCTAAAACCGTAGCGCCACTAGAATATCGTGGTTCTATGAGTGCGATCAATACAAATGTTGCTGGGATTCAAATTAACGAAAGATTCCCAAAAACTGCTCAGGTTATGGATAAACTTACGATCATAAGGAGTATGACACATGGAGAAGCTGCTCACGAACGAGGAACAAACAGTGTTTTCACGGGTTACAAGCCTAGTCCTGCACTCAGCTACCCTTCTATTGGTTCCGTTGTTTCTCATGAGTTCGGTTCCAGGAATAATCTTCCAGCTTATATTTGCGTACCAGAACGACCCAATGAGTTTGCGGGAACAGGATATCTAAGTAACGCCTACGCTCCATTTGCGCTAGGTTCCGATCCTGCTTCCGATGGGTTTAAAGTTAGAGATTTGTCTATAAATATTACAGATGAACACTTCACAAGAAGAAGAAATCTGCTAGATATTGTAAATAAGAATATGACAGAGCGCGTAAACTCTGATGCTGTAAAAGCTATGAATACTTTTTATGACAAGGCGTATGACCTTGTTGGTAGCCAGAAGGCACAAGACGCTTTTGATATTGAAAAAGAAAAGCCAGAAGTTCGCGATAGATATGGTCGTAATCAAGCTGGTGCTAGAATGTTAATGTCTAGAAGATTAGTTGAAGCTGGTGCTAGATTTGTGACGATGACCTACGGTGGATGGGATATGCACCAAGACATCTTTAGTGGTATCAATTCACAGGTTCCACCGTTTGACCAAGCGTTTGCCGCTCTTATTCAAGACCTAACAGAACGGGGTTTGCTAGACTCTACACTTGTTTGTGTGATTTCTGAGTTTGGTAGAACCCCAAAGGTGAACAAGGATGCGGGTCGTGACCATTGGCCTAAAGTTTTCAGTTCCATTCTTGCCGGTGGCGGAATCAAGGGCGGAATGACTTACGGTACTACCGATGCCACTGGAACCGAACCAGAAGATAATCCAGTGACAATCCCACACTGGGCAACTACGATTTATCACCAAATGGGAATCAATGCCGATAAAGAACTTATGGCTCCGGGCGATAGACCTATTGAAATTGTAGATTTTGGTGAAGTAATTCAGGATATTATTGCATGATAAACAGAAGACATTTTATAGAACATGTTGGTGGGCTTGCCTCATTATCTACCGCCTCAACTTTATTTGGTCAAAACATAATTGACAACAAGGATACCTTGGTCAAGAATGAAAAGGCCGCAATACTTATCTGGCTTGGCGGTGGTCCACCAACTATTGATATGTGGGATGTAAAGCAAGGGTCTGCTACTGGCGGACCTTCGCGGGCATTGTCTACGACTGGTGAT
>Ga0213864_10001105_pt1 | contig 12231 bp, 13 predicted proteins | sample PICome_5_FD_160078 | JGI IMG/M metagenome (GOLD analysis project Ga0213864, IMG submission 160078) | Coastal seawater microbial communities near Pivers Island, North Carolina, United States - PICO247 | ecosystem: Environmental > Aquatic > Marine > Coastal | place: USA: North Carolina... | reverse complement strand
CTTATGACACCGTCTTTTTTGAGAATGTCTTTTCTTGGCATTTTGCACCATCCTCTGCTTGGATTACCTAATAACACATAGACTTTTTTCCGGGTCGTTCCCTCATCCCTAATTAGTTGAGTATCTTTAAGCTTTGTAATACCTCTTGAAATCAAAGCTCTACTCAATGAGGTAGAAACTTCTAGCTGACTGTATGTTAACGTTGATTCAAACTGATCATAAATGCGCTCATAGCACAGAGAGTCTTGATACTCTTTCCTTTGAATAACTTCTGAATGCAAACATAAAGATATATAAATTTTTAAAGCAGCAATATCAGTAGAAAGGTTTACTGGCGAAGAAAATTCTTGCTGTAGTTTATTCCTTGCTATCCAGTCAGAAGGCATTTTAACCCATAGAAGACCTGGCATTAACTATCACCCCACTATAAGAGCTGAAAATTTATCGAAAAGCAGCGCAGCACAAACAGCAGTGCCTAACATAATCAATAATATCTCCTTGTGAAGAGGAGCAATTCTTTCCAAAAGATTTACAAGAGTTTCGAGCTTCTTCATAACTTCACCTCACTGTTTATTTGCGGATAAAACGACCTACAAGCTATTAATAACAGTGAGAGTAATATCTAACAATAGAAGGACTATTTATCTTTCTAGAAAAGAGGAAAGTGTTTATTATAGGTAATATATTGATATATATGGCTGTTTTTACTTATAGAATAAGATCAGTTAGTTCACGGTAATACTCTATTGGTTCATGGATTAGGTTATAATGTAGGCAAAAAAACATCGGGGCATAGCTTCATGTAGCACTCTAGACATTCAGAAATAGAGTCATTTTTAACCCCTTTCCTGATACAGCTTCGACTGAAACTCAATAAACGCATCCCTAATAAGCGGAATGCTTCCAATCTGCTCTTTGGCATCATTGATTGAGTGGTATTTCAATTCGATCAGGTTTGGCAGTTTATCTTGATCCAACTCGCCAACGCCTTCTTTGATGTATTGCCCCAGAACAAACTCGATGAACTCTTTGAGCTTGTCATCATAGCTGTTGAAAATGTCATCTTTGCGGTTTTGAACACGCTCTTCTCGCGTGATAGGAGAGAGGGCAAAGGCAATGAAGGCCAACACGTCATAAATATCGCTGTTCTCGGCGTTTATCATGCGGCTAATATCCCTTAGCTGCTCATTGCCAAACCCTTTTTCAGATAGGTTTTCAAGCAGGGCTTTGCGGGTATCGGGCTTGCCCCATAGCTTGCGAAGCTCGTCTTCATCCTTGAAGAAGGCGGGGAGTTCACCGAAAAGGCGTTCAATGAACTGTGCTGCTGACATGGGTTTACCGTCTGGACTCCAAAAGCTGGTTGCCATGATGTGCTGAATGGTGCGCTCTTTCCCATCAGCCAGCTTGATCTTTACTTTTTGCGGGGTAGGGGTTGGCTCGTCCTCGCCGCCTTCACCGTCTGTTGGTTCTCTTGGTTCACCTTCACTGCCGCCTCTTGGGGTTGAAGGAACTGGCTCAACGGGTTCACCGTCCCATTCAGGGTCATTGAAATGCTCATACGCCTTCACAAAGTCATAGATGGTGAAATAGTCCTTCCCATCAAAAAGCCGTGTGCCACGCCCCACAATTTGTTTGAACTCAATCATTGAGTTTACAGGGCGCATAAGTACAATGTTGCGCACGTTACGGGCATCAACGCCCGTTGATAGCTTCTGTGAAGTGGTCAAGATGGTTGGGATAGTCTTTTCATTATCCTGAAAAGTGCGCAAATACTGTTCACCCAACCCCCCATCTTGCGCAGTCACACGAACGCAATAATTCGGCTCACTGCTTTCTTTCATCTGGTTTATGAGGTCGCGCACAGCCAATGCATGATCTTGAGTGGCACAAAACACGATTGTCTTTTGGCTTTGGTCTATGGCTTCCATGAAGAGCTTCACACGGTATTTTTCACGCGCTTTAATCTCTATGATGCGGTTGAAGTCGCTTTCTGTGTAGCGTTTTCCTTCTTCAATGTCGCCTTCAATGAGATCATCATCAACGGTATAAACGTAATCATCTAGGGTGGTAGCGATTTGTTTGACCTGAAACGGCGTTAAATACCCGTCATTGATGCCTTCCTTGAGTGAGTAGGTATAAAGAGGCTTACCAAAATAGGCATAGGTGTCGGCGTTCCCTTTTCGCTTGGGTGTGGCTGTTAGGCCAAGTTGAACGGCAGGGGAGAAGTATTCAAGAATGCTGCGCCATGTGCTTTCATCTTTCGCACCTCCCCTGTGACACTCATCAATGATGATGAAGTCAAAGAAGTTGGGCGGGTACTCGCCAAAGCTAGGGGCTGGATTGCCTTCACTGTCTTTGCCTGTCATGAAGGTTTGAAAGATAGTGAAAAAGATATTGCCATTTTTCGGCACTCGGCCTTTTTTGCGGATTTCATCGGGAGCAATGCGCACAAGGGCATCTTCTGGGAATGATGAAAAAGAGTTATAGGCTTGATCGGCTAGGATGTTACGATCTGCCAAAAACAGAATGCGCGGCCTGCGTGTTGGCTCACGCGATACATTCCAACGGCTTTGAAACAACTTCCATGAGAGCTGAAATGCAATAAAGGTCTTGCCTGTGCCAGTGGCAAGGTTCAGCAATAAGCGGTCTTTGCCTTCTATGATCCCTTCTAGGGCTTTGTTTACGGCGTTGTGTTGGTAGTAGCGTAGTTGCCACTGACCGCCATTATCTTCAAAAGGTACTTGTCCAAAGCGCTCACGCCATTGGTTTTCTTCTGAATAGGTGAGATTCCAAAGCTCATTAGGTGAGGGGTAGTGGTTGATATACCGCTCTTCACCTGTGTGCATGTCAATCTGATAAATGCCTTCTCCGTTGGTGGAGTAGGTGAAGCGGGTTTGAAGCTTTTCAGCGTATTTTTTTGCCTGTGCCACGCCCTCAGTATCGGGCAAATCTCGGCGCTTGGCCTCAATGACTGCGAGCTTTTGCCCTTTGTAGAACAAAACATAATCAGCTATATCTTGCTTTGCTCGCCGCCCAGCACCTTGAAGGCGACCAAGTGTAATCACCTCGCGACCGACACGACTATTTTCAACAACGCCCCAACCCGCACTTTTAAGGGCTGGGTCAATCAGCTCTGCGCGGGTTTCAGCTTCATTCATGCCACTTCCTCTGTTCTTAGTTCATCATCCTTGATGGTTGTTAGTTCGCCACTAAATGCCTTATTCAATATAGACTGCTTGAGTTCAATCAAACTCTTTCTTTTGTCGGTATAAAGCCTTTCTAGCATTTGCACCTCATTAGACATGAGTTCAATTTTTTTTGCGTATTCACGTTGCTTTTCCAAACAAGGAAGGTTCAAAGTGTACTTGAACAAGTGTGTCCTATTAACCTTTGGCATTCCCGCTCGTTCAGAGCCAGAAATAGCATAATCAGTAAAATGTTTACTTAATAGCAGATAAAATAAGTAACTCCGATCCAGCTTTTCAGGAATGGGAGATAATGGGTAGACATCGGCGCTACAAAGGCCAACAAAATCAGGCTTACAGACCTTCATAAGGTATGGCCTAATTTTACTGTATAAAACCATACTCTCATCAAAAACGAACTTACCTGAAATTAACTTTTCTTCGCGCGCTGTTTTAACCTCAACCAACCCTCCTGTACCGCTCTCCATATTTCCAGCTCCTACATGAGGCAAATCTATATATTCACCCTCTCTGGGGTCTACCAATTTAGAAGTAATTTTACAGATATCAGACATACTATGTTCAACCCATCCTTCACCAGTTTGATTGAACATTTGATTTAATACAGACTCAAACAACTCACGCGCATTGGCTAGGTTCTTCTCGGTGTTGGCAATCGCCGTATCAATCCCCTCAAAGGCTTTATCAAGAATGGCGACTATGCGCTTTTGTTCTGGTAGGGGTGGCAATCTTAGTTTTCTTTTCTCCATTGAGCTTTTGGTTACATGGATCATAGTTGATCCAGCACCATGGTCAGACTTAATTTGATTGGTATCCCAATCAAACCAATAATAGAGAAATCTTTTATTTATTCGCTTATCATCAAGCTTAGTTTTCCATATATGGTAATGGTAAATAACCTTTTCCCCTTCCCATATTCTTGGTCCGAAAGAGGCTGACCAAGCATATAAAAGGTCTCCATTATCGCAGTATTTATTTTCTTCAAGTTCTAAGTCGGAGTAGTACCATTTTCGATTAGAAAAAAAGTTACCTACCCTCAAGACAGGATATTTACCTTCTGAAAGTAATTCGTTTTTTTTATATGCCCTGCCGTTTAAAAGAGTACATACATCGCCTAAAGCGACAGTTTGCCAATGGCTCATACCATCCCCCTAATATCTTCGAGGATTTCAAAGCTCTGGCTATCCAGTTCAATGATTTCAGAGATGATTTCAGAAGGATCACGAAGCGGGTCTTCTTCTGGCGCGTTAGGGTTTTTAACGGATAGGTCAAAACTATCTTGATCAATGTCTTTGATATTCACTGTCCAAGACTGGGCAGAGTCAGCATAGCTTGATTGCAACTCAACAAACTCTTTCAGGTCATCATCATTGAGCGCATTGGTCTTGCCAAGGCTGCGCTTGGGGTCTAGCTGGTAGTACCATATCTTTCGGGTTGCTAATCCCTTCTTGAAGAACAACACAACGGTTTTCACACCAGCGCCAAGGAATGTACCTTGTGGGCAGTCTAATATAGTATGCAGATTACAAACCTCTGTTAGTTCTTTGCGCAGAGCCTTAGCGTCATTGTTTGATAAAAACGTGTTCTTGATAACAACCGCGCACTCGCCGCCAGCTTTCAGATACTTCATGAAGTGCTGCAAGAAAAGATAGGCGGTTTCACCTGTTTTAATGGGGAAGTTTTGCTGTATTTCCTTGCGTTCTTTGCCGCCAAAAGGTGGATTGGCTAGGATAATATCAAAGCGGTCTTTATCCTGAATATCAGCGATATTTTCAGATAGTGAATTGGTGTGCGTGATGTTCGGCGCATCGATGCCATGCAAAATCATGTTCATGATAGCGATGACGTAGGCAAGGCTCTTTTTCTCTTTGCCGTAGAATGTCTTGGTTTGAAGCTTTTTAAGCTGGCTGGTTGTCAGGTCTTGTTGTCTAAGGTAGTCATGCGCCTCACACAAGAAGCCAGCCGAACCCACAGCGCCATCATAGATGGTTTGGCCAATCTCGGGCTTAACCACTTGGATCATGGCTCTAATCAATGGGCGCGGCGTATAGTATTCACCACCATTACGCCCCGCATTGCCCATATTCTTGATTTTGACTTCATACAGGTGTGAAAGCTCGTGCTTCTCTTTTTGGGAGCCAAAGCGCAAAGCGTCCATCAATTCAAGGGCATCACGCAAGCTGTACCCACTTCGAAAGCGGTTTTTAATCTCGCTGAATGTGAACCAACGGCAAAGAGGTTTGACATATCAAATATCAAGTTATGTTAAAGTTGGTTTTCCAATTATATCAAAAGGAAGTCTGTATCATGACCACTATTTACTCGCCTGACAGTTCACCAGAAGAACAAAAGCAGTTCATGAATGGAATTAAGGATTTAATGCAACTGTTTAAAACTAACCCAAATGCCGCCGATCTATTAAAAGAGGCCCAATCTGGGAATCTATCAGAGGATCAGTTTATGATTGAACTGATCAAGTTGCAGTCTGTCGAGAAATAATAAGTCTAATAAATTGATTTGTTAGACAATATGTGGATATATTGGGTTTCCTAAAGACATGGAAGCCCTATGGAAGTTTGTTACGCTGATTTTAAGCAGGATATTGATCATTACCGAAGATTGGGAGCTGATGAGGATGCACTAGTGCGATCTGAGGGGCTGCTGAACCACTACTTTTTTGTGATTCAGCAGCTGGATGAACTTGAAAGAAGTCTCGAGTTGAAGAACGCTCATATTGCCCGTTTGCAGGAACAATTATTTGGCCCTAATACACCAACTGATGATGATCTTGCCGAAGAATCTCATGATTCTCTCAAAGATAAAAATAACCCCCCGGTCGACGATGCCGATTCAGAGGTTGAAGCCAATGATGAGCCTTGTGATGAGGCGGATAAGCATGATGAGACCGAGATCAGTAACGGCGATCCAGTCCCAAAAGAGAAAAAACCAGGACATGGTCGTTTGGGTGCTGATGAATACACTGGAGCAGAGCAGGTTTTTTGTTCTCACGAACACTTAAAGGCGGGGGATACATGTCCAGAGTGTTTAAATGGTCGAATTTACGCGGTTGATCCGATGAGACGTGTGGTCATCGATGGGCGAGCGCCGTTGTTGGCCACGGTTTTTTTGATTGAAGTGTTACGCTGTGCTTTGTGCGGAATGCGCTTTAGAGCCCAAGCGCCAGTGGATACTACACAGAAGTATACGGCTTTAAGTAAATCAGTTTTAGCGTACCTGCATTGTGGTTCTGGCCAGCCCTACAACAGAATTGAGATTATGCAGAGAATGATGGGTATGCCGGTACCGGCAAGCACTCAAAGTGATCTGCTAGAATCAATGATGGGCCCGCTTTATCCGGTTTTTACAAGATTAATTTGGTACGCAGCCAACAGTGATTGTATTTACCAAGACGATACGTTTATCAAAATACTCGCTTTAATAAAAGAGAATAAGCAGTGCCAACCAGCTAGAAAAGGTATGAGTAGCTCAGGGTTCGTTACAGAGGGAAAACACCCCATCGCTTTGTTTTTCGCTGGTCGTGAACATGCTGGGGAGCACTTTGATCAGATTATGGAGCACCGATCAAAAGATGCTGATGATATAATTCGAATGGCCGATGCATTAAAAGCCAATAGCAAACACGAGCATCCAGCTAAGAAAAGTAAGTGCAATGGCCATGCTGTTCGACGGTTTAAACCGATCGCGAATTTATTTCCGATAGAGTGTCATCAGATTCTTCAATGGTATAGTGATGTTTATGATCATGAAGCTTACTGTAAGGAGCATGAACTTACGCCTATTGACCGTTTGCACTACCACCAAGAGCATAGCAGTCCAATTATGGAACAGATGAAAGCATATATTGAGCACCAATTGGATGGCAAATTAGTCGAGCCCAATGGGGCTTTGGGGAAGGAGTATAAATATCTACTCAACCACTGGGAAGAGCTCACTCTGTTTTTAAGGGTTGCTGGGGCTCCATTAGATAACAACCCCTGCGAACGAATTCTAAAGTCGCTAATCATGTACCGGAAAAATAGCCAAATTTATGTTACCCAATACAGTGCTTACAATTTGCATATTATCACTAGCATTATCGCCACTTGCCGGCTGAACGAGATTGATGCCATTGACTATTTGACGCAATTACAAAACCATGAACAAGAGGTCTGGGCAAACCCAGACCAGTGGTTGCCTTGGAACTATTTAGAAACAATTGAGTGCTTAAGTCAACCTCCGCCGGAGACCATTAATGGTCTCCAATCATCAGCCATATCAGCTTGATCCGGGGAACCATTCCATAAAAGAACCTGCAACTCACGTGCAGCGAATGGGCACACCGCTTGTTTTTGGGAAGGCCACCATTTTATCTTGCCTGCAGAAAAGCGCTTTTGACAAAGCCAGAAACCTTGCCCATCATAAGCCAAAATCTTAATGGCGGTTCTGGCTCTATTGCGAAAAACGAACAGGGCTCCTGACATTGGATCGGATCCAAGTTGCGCGCGGCAATGGTGCGCCAGGCCATCAATCCCTCGCCGGAAGTCAACGATTGATATAGCCACCAAAATACGAGTTGACGGACCTAGCATTAACATGACTGATACCCACTAATGATATGATCTAGTATTTGTGAGATTGGTTGCTTGCCAAAGCCAGCTATATTCAAGGTTAAACCATTTGGCAAAGAGACGGTGATGGTTAATGGGGATGTACTCTCTGCCGTATTGGGTAATTCAACAAACTCGGGATTAATATCGGAAGCTTCTGTTTTTAGCGATTTTATTCTCTGTAACTGTCTAGGGGTGATACCGAGATGTTGTCGAACGGTTTGATCATCAAAGTGATCTGATAGTTCACGCGCCTTCTCTAGCAATTTCATTGGAATTTTAGCTTGAGAATGTGTCTTGTGCTTACGCCACTCGGTAAACTCATCTTGTAATTGGTTTAATGCTTTTTGAGCTTGATTGGATGATGTATCTTTCATGATTCAAATCTCCTGTTTCGTTGGATATCTGAATCATGCTATATGGAAATGATTTATGCGTCACACCGCGTTGCCGTTGGTTCACTCTTTATCACAATCAAAATCACTGCATATCAAGTACAGAGTGCCTTTACTACCATCCTTGTTCGTAAAGATTTGCTTATGAGCAAGTACTGGGAAATCCAGACCCTTTACCGGGGCGCACCACCCGATTATAAGGGCTATTCATTCAAATGCGTAACATCAGCTCCTAATTTAAATTGCCCACCAAACGGGGGGAAGATCAAATAAATTTGGTCGCCAGAAAAGCGTACGGATTTAGAAGCTTTGAAACGATTGAAATAGCGCTATTCATACCATGGGTGATCTAACAGAGCCTCAAATCACCCACGGATTTAGCTGAAGAGGCAAATTTAATTGATCAAAACAATCACGGGAACGAATTCATGTCGCACTACACTTAGATTTACATCCTCCATTTCAGTTGCGCACAACATATTCTTTGCTTTGATTCCTTGAGCTATCCTTGAGCTATTGCGTGAGAACAGCAGATATGGGGATTATCTTTTAAAAAATCAAGCGCTTAGATTGTACTTGTGCGCAACACTCACCGTGCAACAACCCCCTAAAGAGCTATAAAAATATTATTTGGTGTTGCTGGATCCCATTCTCCATTACCCTCATGTCTCGCAATAACACCCGTAGAAGCATCACCATCATCAAACTCTTCATCTAACCTTTGGCATAGATCACCTGGAACACCAAACATTAAAAGTTTGTGCCCCCATTTTCCATTAGCCCAATTCCCAGTAGCAATACTATTGTAAGTACCACCAACAGGTGTTCCTTTTCTAACATTACCTGTTTCTGGTGCAGGATCACCTTTGATAAGTCCTGCTAGTATTAAATGCTGTAGAGCAACTCCAGACTCAACATTTAAACCAGAGTTTCCACCTCCATCTATAACACCACTACCATTACCATTGCGAATGGCAACACCTGTAGGAGCTTCAAGTCTAGAACTAGCATTATTCATATCACCCGGCAGCGCACGGTATGTAGTTACAAATGTAGTAAACGCCGATCTATAAGAATCAATTTCTCCAACCCAAGCATTATACTTTGCATTTTTAATTAATGTTTGCCCATTTAATACGCCACCTAGTAATAAACCAATTATTACAAGTACAATGGCAATTTCCACTAATGTAAATCCACTTGATTTTATCTTAGACATTTGCTTTCACCTATAAAATTTTATGAAAATAGTAATTATTTATATGCGTTATCTATACCAAGATAAAATCATAAATAACTTTATATTTTCATTAGTATTTTAAAATTTACCGATGTTCAAAAATCAACTATTGATGTTCAAAAATCAACTATTGATGTTCAAAAATCAACTATTGATGTTCAAAAATGGTAGCGTCGCATCTGTTTGGTTGAAATGATAGAATTTGATCTTATTTTTACTTCGTCCTCCGCTACCTGAATCCACCCATCGAGTCCCATGTTACGTTTCAATATTAGTAGGATTGATACAGCTAGACCTGTGAGCTTTGTGCTAACGAGCCAATACCAAGAGTGAGCGTGATTGCTCTGCCACTGTAAAATAATACTGATCATCAATGTAGTGAATAGAGCAAAGACGGTAAGAGTAGTTGACCATTGCTCTATTAAATCATGTGCAAGATCAGTATTTTTCTGTTCAAAATATTTTTTCTCTATAGGTTGGTTAGGCACTAATAAAATACCTGTCCAATTTTCAGAAAAAGTTGATAGTGAGGCTGTTTGAGAGCCTTTCTCCGGATCAATGTAACTTACCTTTCCGGCTTTATACGCGGTTATAACTTGAAAGCAGCTTTGCTGTGAATCCTGTTTTTGGATGTGTGCAAGGCAGGGTAGTTTGATATCCGATAAAGTTTCGGGATCTATTTTGATGGCATCACAAGAGATACCGAGCTGAATCAGTACATCTTTGACTGCGTACAGTGAGGGGAATTTCGGATGGGTTGTGAGCTTTTGTTCAAGCGCCTGTGAGGTAATGTAGAGCCCAAGCTCATCCAGTAAGTTTTTTACTGTACGGGTGGTTTGATCCAGGCGTTGAAACCGAGATGATAATCTTGCAATTCTTACCATAAAAATAAACTCTGGTTGCATGCCAAGTAATTGAAAGTTTTTATTGTAGTAGATTGGATCGGTGTTTGATTTTTTGTGTTTAGCGTGAATTTTTGATGTATTTAATTGTGCTTTATACATTTTTAAACTCGCCAACTATTGGTTAAAAGTTTGCGAGTTTTCCCGACCCCTAACCCACTGTTTTAATTCATCTTATTCCACCTTCGCTTAAATCTTGGCAGCCATTGCGCCTCAAAACTTGCCAAGTTATCTTGTAAAACTCATAAAAGCTAACAAGATCCACAGGGAGGTTAATTAACATGCAGGCAAAATTTGATCTGGCTAACAAACAAACTAACAAGGTTCATAAATCCAAACAAGTAAGTTTTAGACCGGCCAAAGGATCGTCAATCAAAGTTGAGCCCATCAAAGACCTCAAAGCCATTAAACGCATCAAGCAAATCCTCGCCGATAAGCCCCGTGATCTATGTCTGTTTACCCTTGGGATTAATACCGCGTATCGAGCAGGTGAGTTGTTATCGATCAAGGTGGGTCAAGTTGAGCATCTCAACGCTGGTGACAGTCTAACAATTAGACAAACTAAGACAGGAAAACTGCGCTCCGTCACGCTCAACCAAATCTGTATTATTTCAATCCAGTCCTATTTAACTCAAATACCATTACAAAGCTCTCAAAACCTCTTCACAGGCCAAAGAGGCGTCTTGACGGTATCTAGTGTTAACCGGCTCGTAAAACGCTGGTGTTCCGATGTAGGGCTTCGTGGAAATTACGGGAGTCATACGCTCAGAAAGACCTTCGGCTATCAGCAAAGAGTCAAGCAAGGCGCTCCACTGCCGCTGTTAGTTGAAGCGTTTGGCCATACCACTCAGAAGCAGACACTAGACTACTTATGCATTCAGGAAGAGGAAATTCGGGATCTGTATTTATCAATGGAGTTGTAATTGAGCATCTTCTCAAAGAAAACGGGGTTAAGCATCGCTCAACTGTGCGTCAATATCCATACTCTCATGGAGGACGCGCACAATATTGATTCCGTCATCCTCGATGAGATAGACAATCAAGTGATGGGCATGATGATGAATTCTAACTGACGGCCTGAACTCACTGCGCTCACGGCATATCAGCGGTTGTTCAGCTAATAGGTGTAACGCAGCTTCAAGGTCATCAAGATATTTGTCAGCCTGTTTCTCGCCCCACTGCCCATAGGTATAAAGCCAAATATCAACCAAGTCTTGCTTGGCTTGCTGTTGCTTGTAAATACAAGGCATAAATTAACTGATATCCAATCCTGCTTGCTCTCTTGCAAGGCGCTTTATTTCATCCATATCAAGCGTACCGTCTTTACCGCTATCAATCCCTTTGGTTATTGCCATTTGTAGCGCTTTAAGCTTGTCAGCCCGTTCCTGATCCTTTCGGATGAGATCGCGCACGTAGTCGCTATTGTTGGAATAACGCCCACCTTGAATTTGCGCTTCTACCCAATCCCGCATGGGTTCAGGAAGAGAAATATTCATTGTTGCCATGATGTACACCTCTCAATCATTACTCTTTAATAGTGGCAAATATTGGCAAACTTTGTCAATTAAAGCAGCCGGACATTTGCGACTCTTTTCCTCCAATTGCAGGCTTACAAAGATGATTCTTTTATGGAAACAATGCTCTAACGTTTTGTTTTACCCATCGAAAACGAAGAACACCACAGAGATGGTTAATTAATCAATATGTAGTTCTTAATTGGCACTATTGCCTTATTCAGATATCAAATATATAAATACGTAACTACGTATTTGCGTATAAACGTTTTTACGTAGAACAACCGCAAGGAGGTAACTATATGCACACGTGGGCATTAATCACTCAAAAAGGTGGGGCAGGTAAAACAACTCTTGCTACAAACCT
>Ga0213864_10001102_pt1 | contig 12246 bp, 5 predicted proteins | sample PICome_5_FD_160078 | JGI IMG/M metagenome (GOLD analysis project Ga0213864, IMG submission 160078) | Coastal seawater microbial communities near Pivers Island, North Carolina, United States - PICO247 | ecosystem: Environmental > Aquatic > Marine > Coastal | place: USA: North Carolina | collected... | reverse complement strand
TTTTTCCTGACGAGCTGGCTCCAAAAACACTATAAGGACCAATAGCATCCATGGTAGTAAGTTCTATTCTATTGCCATTGCCAACGTTGTCATTGAAACTGATGATAATCCACCCATCAGTGCGGTTACCTCCGATACTCATAGGTCTGTGAACACCACTGCTAAAACCAGTGGCAAAAGATTGTGGACGATCACTCACAATAGATCCTGTACTGCTACTAAACCTTGCTACAAACATTTCATTATTGGTCTGATCATATGCTCCAAGATAAAAATAAAGATCATCTGTACAGCCAGCATAGTGAAGTGCTACACCCAAACCAGTATTGTTCACATTTGAATACTCAATGTTTCCACCTAATTCAATTTGATCTACTATAGTACCATCCTCTGTTATTAACATCAAATAAGTGTCGCCTGTTGATCCAGGAGCAGAATTTTTTGAATATATCCAAAATCCATCTGTGACTTCGTCATGATATATCTGTGCGTTTTTGTTACTTCCTAAATGACTGTAGTTTTTTCTTTCTAATATATTTCCAAATCTATCCATTAGTATTAACATAAAATGAAAGTTGGGAATATCTTCGCAAGCTAAAGCAATTATACCTTTGCGATTAACAGCTATAGATCCTTGCTCACTTACAATGTAGCTGTTTGGCGGATTGTGTAGACTCATGTAAAAACTACTGTTAGGTAGTCCTCGTACTCTGCTGATTACGGATGCCAGTTGACTAAAACGTGCCATTATGAATAGTCCGCTTCGTTAGCAATTACTGTCCAAGCACTGCCTATGCGAAATAAATTGTAAACAAAAACATCTACACCGTTTGCATTTGAACTACTAAATGCAGTGCCAGCACTGTAGTTAACAGTTGTTCCAACACCATCTATTTGCAGTGCAGCTGGTACACGAGGTGTAGCACCTTGTATTACAACAATACTAACTGTGTACACATAGTTGTCTGTAGTGTCCATGTTTGTGATGTTTACTGTAAAGTCTGCTGCTGGTGCTGTGTGGTAAAACACTTGTGCTCCACTGTAGTTGTGTGCAACAACACCTGTTGCTCCAGTCAGTGTTGTAATTTTTTCTCTGGTGGTTGTAAAACTACTTTTGTTGAGTGTGTTCATGCCAGTGGTAATATCAATACCATTTGCATATCCTATAGTACTAACTGTCCCGTTAACTTTGGAAATATCTAAAGCTCTTAGCAGTAGATTTTCTTGACCAAAAACAACCATACCTTGATTGTTGCTAACGGTGCTTATTGATCCATTTATATTTTGATCTCCGCTTGTGCTCGGAGATCCGTCTGTACCTGTAGTACCATAGTTTATAAAGTCAATCCAAGGATCATCTTCTGGTCCAGTATCTTCGCCTAAACTCAAACCTAATACTGCACCAGTGTTGCCTTGATCTGGTTCAGTGCGTTCCACATGCATAATGTAACCAGTATTATTACCACGAAATTCAAAATTAGCTAGATCAGGATCGTTACTGCCACCTGTGCCGTCCATTATAAACTGAACGCCGTTGCTTGTGCCATTGCCATAGCATTGGAATGTCAATCTGCCATCTTCTGATCCGTTGGTTACATCGCTCGCTTCACCAAAAATGGAAGCAAACAGTGTGTCGCCGCCGTTGCTGTCTTTGCCTATAAATCTAATAAATCCAAGATCATTGCCAGACAATATAGCATTAGTAGTTCTTTGAAAATGTAGTTCAGGTCTAGCAGAGAAGCCATCTTGATCATTTTGTAATATAATTCTAGGTCGCTGGCTGTTTGTGCTGCTGCTAAAAATTATATCATCACTAGTACTTGTTGCATCGCCTACTATAACGTGACCACTGTGATTAGGCAGTGTGATTGTATTGTCTTGTGTAGGATCTACAACTGTGAGTGTTGTTTCGAAGTTATCTGCTGTTGCTCCTTCAAATATCAAGTTTCCTAACAGATTGACATCCCCAGTTGAACCAATAGTCATTCTTTCAGTGAATGCGGTACCAAAACTCATAACATTAGTAGATTGATTATAAGTGATATATCCTTTGTAGGCATTTGTCCCAGTTGGACTATCAGCAAAATATATATTACCTGAAGTACCTGCAGAAGAATATATAGTTAGACCATGAACAGCACTGCCATCACCAATAACAACATCATTTGCATTACTATTGAAGTCTCCAGGGTTGTTTAAACCAACGCCAATTCTACCAAATACATCTAGATCAGCACTACTGATAGTAACATCATTGATCAATGTCCCCACACTGGTGATATTATTTAAATTGCCTGTTGTGATCACTGTACCCGTTGCATCAGGTAGTGTTACTGTTCTATCTGCTGTTGGATTTGTAACTGCAATTGTTGTTTCAAAATCATCTGCTATACTGCCTTCAAATACCACACTGTCAGTTAAAACACTGGTTGCTGTGAGTGTTCCAGTCAGCTGTAGATTGCCAGATACATCTGTCAGTGCAACTGTGCCACTAGCATCTGGTAGTGTAATAGTGTTGTCTTGTGTGGGGTCTGTGGGAGATAGCAGTGTTTCAAAATCATCAGCAGTACTTCCCTCAAACACAATACCGTTGTTGTACAGTACAATTTCACCATCTGCATCTGGTATAGTAATTGTTCTATTAGCAGAAGTTATGCCTTTGGTAATCGTTGTTGTGAAGTCTGGATCAACACCTGGCGTTACTGGGTCATCTGCTAGTAATAAATTTGTGCCTTTGATAACAAATGGTTGATATGCTGTGGTTCCTGTACCATCAAAAAATAAATAGGTATTTCCATCAATTCTAATATTAAATTCACTACCACTTGTAGTATCTGTAGGATCTATGTCAATAAAAGTTGTATCGCCGTCTATGCTAAATTCACTATTTCCACCGGCACCTAAATTTAAAATTATCTTAGGTTGCGAGCCTTGTAGTGTGACTTGCGCTGTTTCTTTGGTACTTTCAACTAGATTTAACCAAGTACTGTTGTAAACTTCAAATTTTGTATCTGAACTGTTGTATCTTATCATACCAGTAACTGGCGAGCTTGATTGTTCAGCAGTTGATCCCACTGGCAATTTAACTGAATCTGTCGATACTATATCCAGTGTTGCTTGAGGTGTTTGTGTGCCAATTCCAACAACACCCGATTGCAAAATAGACATAACACTATTACCGCTAATTCCTGAACTGTCTTCAAAAGTAATAGCATCGCTAGCAGTTCTGTACAATATAGACATACCATCTGAACTAGTATTATCATACCCGAACTGTATGCCATGAGGTCCGCTGTTTGAACCTAAGTCACCTAACTGAACAAGTGCATCGTTTCCGCTTACAATAACTTTTGATGTACCTTGAGATCCAACGCCTGTTCCGCCATTGACTTCAAAAAGAGCTGTAGGTTCATCTAATCCTATACCTACTCTATTGTTTGTAGCGTCAATTGCAAGAATGCTTGTTGTAGTCGAAGAACTGTGAAATCCTGCAACACCACTGGAGCCTACTTCTTCCAAAATAATATCGTCGACTGTTGATAAAACAAGTCCCAATCCTTTGTTGATTTCCCAAATGTCTCCTGCACTAGAATAATTTAGTGTAGCATTAGCACCGTCCACTGTGAGACCTGCGCCGTTTGCACTTGCTGCATCTGCAGCACCACTAGCAACAGTTATGTTTAGATCATCTACTTCTAGTGTGGTGCTGTTGATAGTTGTAGTAGTGCCGTCGACTGTGAGGTCTCCTGTGATGTTTACATTGTCTGCAAAGTTTACTACACCACTAAATGTACCTCCGCTGCTGGCACTAACACTGTCTGCGGCATTAAAAGTTTTGTGAGATATTACAGTTATTTCATCATTTAATGATGCGCCAACTGCTAGAACAACTGTAGCACCATCTGTAGCTGTATAATCAGTAGGAGACAACAACACACCATTTTGAAAAACATCAATAAATGACGGTGTATAAGGCAAATTAAATGTTTGTTGGTTGGCTGTAGCAGTAAAGTTGTGTGCTATTCTTCTACCTGAACCTAAACTTCTTCCGATATATGGCACTAGAAAATCCTTGTAAATGTATTATACATATTTATTCATCCGTCCTCATTGATGAAATTTCTATTAGTCCATAGAGCATAAATGTATGTTCCTGGATAGGTGCTATTATTTTCCCAAAATGTATTGTTAACTAGATGATCTACTTCCCAAACGTCAGGATCAGATGATAAAAATCTCTGCTCCACACCGTCCTGAGTATTGTTATTTGCTGTCGGAGAATTAAAATCCCATCTATAGTCATTTCCACTACTAAAACTCTCAACAGCAATTGTATTATTGGATAATGCTGGATCTGTTGTAATCTTTTTATACATACCAAACGAAGGATTATCTTGTCCAGTTGAAATTGTAACTGTTGAACTTGTAGGGCCAGTAAATTTGCCTGTTAAGAAAGTACCACCTTCTTGTGAGAACAATACAGCTATGTATTTTCTGTTAGCACCTAAAACTCTTTCAGTACTGTCGTGACCTACAGTAAATTCTGTACTAGTAGGACTAACAGGAAACGGATATTCATTCACTGTTAATTCAGTTCGAGCTCCGGAAGAAGACTTATTAAGTTCAAGCCACTGATTGTTGGGATTTGTCAAGTCTTTATGATAACAAATCCAATCTCCTGTTCCACTAAGTGGTTTGATCCACATCATATCAGGAACAGCTTGTAATCCGTGTTTAATTGTCTGAGTAGAACCTGTCGTAACACCGGAATCACCTTCATAAACAAGTATATCCATCTCTTTAGGTGCTTTTCTCCACATGTGTCCTGTAGATGTATAACTAGGACCATTGACGGTTTGTCCAACTCTGTTGTTGAGCATCATACCTGATTTGTAATCCCATCTCCAATCACCAGAACTAGTTAAACCTTGATCAGCAGATAAAAGCAAGTAATTGTTACCTAGTATTCTGGCTCCAAACTGAGGCATGTTTGTACCACTGTTGTCCATCCATATTCCCATGTCCCAAGGACCATGATCTATTTGATGCGCAAATCCAAATTTTGGCTCATTCAAAGCAGTAGGGCGATTATCTTCGTCTGAACCTGGTTTCGCTGGGTTTTCGTATAAATCCTTAAAATAAGGGTATTTTATATTTCTATATCCTGTACCTATATTGCCTTCGAAAGGTAAAAGATATCCACCGATTTCTGTTAACCAATTTCTCATTGTGTATCTAATTGCAACATACACCACACGTTTATTAGTAAGAGATCTGTGAGAAAGGTCAACATTAAAACCAACACTGTTAGAGTGTACACCTGTACCATTTGTTAGTGTGTTTACAGTACTAGAACTCCAGTATATTTCTTCACTGAGAAAAGGACTCATCCCTGTTCTGTTGTTATATTCTGTCCAATAACCGTCATCTACCGCACACAAAGACACCCACTGTGGATCCCATCCAATATCTACAGATGCTTTTCCGTTGGCATCTGTATCAAAATGCCCACAAACAATTTTTCCATTGCTTAAACTAGGATCATGTGCAAAAATATAAGCAATGTATTTGGCACCGGCTGCGTTAACTCGAGAATCTGTACCTACACTAAATGAAGAACTAGTAGGTGTTGTTCTACGCCAAACTGCATCATCTGCTGCAACGCCGTCATTTGCTACTTGATCATACCATCCAACGGCACTGGATTGATTTATTGTAAAATATCCATCTTGTGGATTCGATGCATCTGCACTTCTGTGAAACGCTATCCAATCTGCATCTGCTTGTAATAAACTACTGGAACCTGTATCATAACATTTCACTATTATCATACCTGGTCTTTGGTTTAAGCTGTGTTGAATTTGTCTAGCAACACCTGTTCCATCATATTTCACTATATCAAAAAAGTTTTCTTGTTTTTTGATAACCTTTAATTGAGTTTTAGTATTATTAACATTAAAATTACTACCAAAAACAGAACCACTAACTATATAATATGTACTTAGTGGCCAAGGAGTCCAATATTTTAAGTAATTATTACTGTTTGAACTGTTAGTTGTACTACTAGGAGTTATTAAAGTTCCTGTTCCTGAACGACCTCGTTGGCTGTCAATGAAATAATTTTGACTATTATTGAATGTCTTCATCCAATACAGCGCATCAGTTAGTTGTTGGGTATCTTCTAACAATTGATTGCTAGGAGTTTGTTTAGTAACATTTGTTTTAGTATAAGAAGTGCTGCTACTATGATTATAATCATTAACATCTTCATTAGCGTTTACTACTGATGTAGATCCTGAATATCTGCTCCAACCAAACGGACTAGCATCATTTGTAAAGTTTACTGGAAAAGTTGTATCAGATATAGAAAAATGACTTCCCCAAAGACCATTACAATTGTTGCCATCAGCGGGTATTTTAGCTACAAACAATTGCCAACGATCATCAAGACTTTGTGAATCATTTTCACTCGTCTTACAATAACCTATCAACAAAGGATCTCCTGAACTAGACATTGAAAGATAAAGACTAGCATCGCTACCCGAATCGAGGCCATCGTGTAAAAAATCTATTTTCTTAGCCCAATTGTTAGTGTTACTTGTGGTTGTTACACCTTGATACCTCATTAATATACTGCCAATTAGTATGTAAATAGGATAATTTTCACTTGCATCACTGGAAAACACAACCCTTGAAAAACTAGGATTTGAATTACCTGTTGGATCTGTTATATAAAAACTTTTTACTTGATCTCCGCCTTGACTGCTACTACCATCTAAAATTGTACAATAGCCATATGTTTCGGTAGTAGTTCCACTTATAATTTGTTCAGCAGTACCAGTATAAACAACATACTTTGCATGAGCGCCTGTACTGTGTTTGTGACTAAATGTTGCATAGGTATAGATATTTAAAAAGTTACTAGCATTTGGATGATCCCAGGATATTCTATACCCTGAACCTTGAGATATATTAGAAGTGGCAGAGCTCCAAGTCCACGATGTTCCCCATGAAACGTTACTGCTTTGTTCAGTTGCGGAGCCAGTTATCACAACATGCTCATCTCCACCGACATATGCCAACTGAATATCTCCTCTAGGGATAGATATGTCTGGGTCAATTTGCGGAACTGGACTGGTGTGTCCTACTGTTTTTACATGTTGTTGTATAGAACCTGTTATATCTCCGTTACTTTGTTGTACCCTTATTATTTTTCCCGATGTACTATCATCATAAAGATTCTCAATACCCCAGCCAAATAGCCATAAATTTTCTTTGGTGTCGGCTTCTATTAGTCTCATTCGCCATTGGTCTGTAGCTGTGCCGCCGATAGTAACATAGCCATTCACTGGTTGTATACTTCTATCCCAAGCTGCTGAACTAGAAGAACCATAACTTATATTAGCCGGAGTTCCATCCAGCTGATAACCATCTCTTTGATATTTTATAACTATAGATTCCCATTGGTTAGTATTATTATTGACTCTATCGCTACCTAAAGCAAACAATTCTCCGTTGGGATTAAGACAAGCATCCTCCCAATCACGTATACCACTTGTGCCGAATCGAATCCATCGACCTGAATTGACAGTGAATGGTTGAAAATCAGTCGACTCTTCTAATACTATACAGTTGTTGTATTCGTTGCTCTGAGAAGAATATCCTCTGATAAGTATTCTACCTGATCCGGTATATTCTTTAATTGCTAAGTCCTTGGTATATCCTGGAAAAGTGTCATAGGTATAAAGAGTACCTGCTGATGGAGTAGTTTCAGCAGTTGGATACAACTGTATTGGTTGTGTTCTTTCTGAGCTGCCATCACCATACCATGTGTCAATATGAAACAAATCTTCTGTAAAAGAAATTGGAAGAATGTTACTAATAAATGTAGAGGATAGTAATCGTCCTGTGGTAGTTTTTAAAAAAGGCATCAATAATTACCCAAATGTTGATAAGCCAGCAAGTACATCATATGTTCCTGAATTGTTTACTAGAGTGAAATTCACCACGTCTGTTTGGTTTGCGTTTCCTGTTGGAGCAGATGCGTTTAACCATTTAATGGTAACACTTGTGCCATTTACTGTACAAGTATTGGGTATGTAAGCACTAGCACCTTGTGTGATTATTAATGCTACACCAATTGTGTATGTCCCCGATGTAGGCGCATTAGTAAATGCTACTTCAAAATTTGCACTAAGACCGCTTACAGTTTGTGTGGTGTTAGCAGAACCTAGTATATCTACTGTTAAAGTATTGGTAGTAACAGTTCCGACAATATATTCTTCCCATATAGATCCTTCGACTTTAAGAACACTGCCAACAACCAAGTCTGAACTAAAAGTCTGACTTGCTGTAAAGTCTTGAGTGCTTTCAAGCAAGGCTACAGTACCAGTTGCATCTGGAAGCGTAATAGTCCTATCTGCTGTTGGATTAGTGACATTAAAGAAAACTTCGTTAGTGTTATCACCTGCACCTTCAGCAGCAAAGATTGTATTTCCTACTGCATCGTCAAAATACAATGGACGATAAAATACTACTCTTTCTGTACTGTCAGGTGGTGAAGCTGGTCCTAACCTCATATAGCTGTCGCCGTTTACTGTTAGATACAACGAAGATGAAGCAGCAGCCGCATCTGGGTTTACAGCAATTTGCCAACGGTCAAAGTTTACGTCAAATGCTGGACCAATTGCTAATCTAGTTCTTCCACCTGTTGAATTAGGAGCATTTAAATTTAAACCAACAGACCCTTGAAGACTAGCGGAATCTTCAACTTGTAAATAACCGTCAGTTGTTTGTACTGCTAGATTACCAGTTGTGTCAGGTAGTGTAATTGTTCTATCAGCAGTTGGATCAGTTACAGCTAGTGTTGTTTCGAAGTCATCTGCTGTTGCTCCTTCGAATGTGATACCTCCAGTTAATACACCTAAATTGGTAATTTCAGTTAGATTTCCAGTAGTAATTACATTACCAGTTGCATCAGGTAGTGTGATTGTTCTATCTGCTGTAGGATCATTTACTGTGAGTGTTGTTTCGAAGTCATCTGCTGTTGCTCCTTCAAAGATAAGATCGCCTGTAAATAGAACATTACCATCCTGTTGAACAGACATAACCCTGTTGCCAGAAAGCCCTGAGCTATCTTCAAAGGTAATTGCATCACTAGCAGTTCGATACAATATAGACATGCCATCAGATGAACCAATATCGTAACCAAAATGAAAACCATGAGGGCCGTTATTACTACCAAAATCCCCCAACTGAACAAGTGCATCACTTCCAGTTAAAAAGAGTTTCGTAGTGTTTTGGGCTGTTCCAACGTCTATTGTAACAGTATTGTCAGTGGCTTGTAGTAAAACAGTCCCTGTTGCATCAGGTAGTGTAATTGTACGGTCAGCGGTTGGGTCTGCGGCTGTTACTGTGGTCTCAAAGTCATCGTCAGTTGCTCCCTCAAATACAATATCACCTGTCAGTACGCCCAAATTGGTTATTTCAGTTAAGTTTCCAGTGGTAAGCACTGTACCACTGGCATCAGGTAGCGTGATAGTTTGGTCTGCTGTCAATGAACTTGGATCGAATGTCGCAGAATTAGTATCTCCAATCTCAAGTTTTCCTGGTGCCTTAATTCTATCATAATGAAATTCTGCAGAAGTATAAGTACCGTCTGGTATAGAGCCACCGCCAATGTTAGTGACACGATGTTGAATTTCAAGATGCCCATATCTTTGACTATTGATCAAATCCACATCATCAATAACGCTAGAGATATAGTTGTAAGGTGCTCTGAAGCTTTGTCCTGAAATATCTCCGCCTTCAAATACAATCAGAGCTGTTGTATCACCAGCTGCTGAGTTTCCGTCATTTGTATCTCTCCAAAATCTTAATTCTGGAATTCCTTGCTGGCTCCCTCCGTTACCAAAACTTCTTAGTTCAATTACAGCATTGTTTTGACCAGCAACTTCTGGACGAAATGTCACTACATCATCACTGTTGTTCGAACCATCAATTTGGAAAACATGGTCTGCGTCTAGTGTTGTTATAGACGATAAATTATCAAGTGTCTGTGATGTTAGAGCAACCGTTCCTGTAGCATCAGGTAGTGTGATAGTTCTATCTGCTGTTGGGTTTGTAACTGTTAAAACAGTTTCAAAGTCATCTGCTGTAATACCTTCAAATGTTAGTGAATTTTGCACTGTGATTGTTGTAGCATCAACTGTTATAGTTGTTCCACTTACTGTTAGATCACCTGTAATCTGAACATTGTCTGTAGCTGTGTTTATTTGAGCGTAAGATCCAAATTCAGCTAGTTCTTTTGATTTACCCATCAGTTATCCTTACGATTGTTCTAAAACACTCACAATAGCATCAACACTGGTTGCAGTGTTGCTTACTACCACAATTGTATCACCTGCTTCTGCTATAAGTTTACCTTCAATACAATCTAATGTACTGCCTGTAGGTATAGGAGCGTCTTTTACTATGTGTACAGTATTGAGTTTTGCAGTAGCATTGATCTCAGAAGCTGTAATATTTGATAGTGTTAAACCAATAATAATACCTGTAGTAGCCACAGGCACAGTGTAAACTGTGGTGTCTCCTACTCCTACTCCAGATGCTGTATAGTTTTTAAAAGTTTGTGCCATTTTATTATCCTAGTGCAATAGCTAGTGCTGTTGCATCTTCAATTATTTCTTGATATTCTTTGTTGTCCAACTTGTCTGCATTTAAATTACTTACCAACGTATCACTGGCTACTACAAGGGGTGCTGTACCTTGAGCCACAGTGCTAGTCAATGTATTTACACTTATATCATTGGTAGTGGTATTACCATTTGTAGTAGCATTGTCCAATGTCACAGCAGGTGGAGTATATGTAAATGCTCCTGTATTGCCGTCATAAGACAATGCACCATTTCCACTAGGTGCGTTTGTTGTTATAGTAAGTGTAGGATTACCTGTAAAGTTTGCATAATCCAAATAGTATGGACTGTCTTGTCCATCTAACAAGTCAGCATCAATGCCGCTGCCTGATCCTAAATCAGCAGTTGTTAAAATTCTTTCAGTTAAAAAATAAGGTGCTTTGTTGAATACCCAACTGTTACCTGCGTCTGAATAAACAATAGTTGCATTAGCGCCATCTACTGTTAACCCGCCGCCGTCTGCATCAGCTGATGTTGCTTTTCCTCTTGCTACTGTGATGTTAATATCTTCTACGTCTAACGTGTGTGTATTAAGTCTAGAGGTGCTACCTGTAACTTCTAAGTTACCTAATATAACCACAGTACCAGAGTCTACAATAGATCCGCCTGGTTCTGCTGTATCGTCTGCTGCTGGATCAAGATAAAAAGTAGCTGGACCTTTTATATTACCTCCAACTAAAATGTTATCTACTGAAAAATCTTTTGTTGACATATCTTATACCAATGTGCTTATTCTTGTTATTTTGTATTCTGTGCTATCAGCACTTGATGCGGTTGCTAGTAATCTAACATTTCCGCTGTTGACATCTGCATCCAAACTTAGTATACTAGCACTACCAGTAAAAATTGTGCCATAAGTTGTTATGTATGCACTACTACCATCATGAATTACAATAGCTTCTGCTGTTTGATATTCGTTGGTAACTGTGTTGGTGGCTTGTATTGTGTATTTGCAACTTCTGAAAGCTGTGATAGCAAATGTGTCTATAGCAGTGGGTGTTACAGTTGCTAGTGTAGTACTAGCAGTAGCCAGTGAGCTAACACCGTCAATCCTGATAGCACCATCTACGTGTAATTTTTCTTGTGGGCTTGCTGTTCCTAATCCAACATTACCTGAAACATCTACACTGATATTGTTGTGATTGGCTATGCCCAGTTGTTCTAAATTTACCAAATTAATACTGGTGGTGTAAGCATACACAATAATAGTAGTATTGTTTGCAGGAGGAGTATTAAATGTAACATCTCCGTTGGGTGCAATTGTATAGTTTGCACTGTCTTCTAACAATCCGTCAATAAAAATTTGATTGTCATCTATGTTAGTATTACTAGTAGAGAATGTATCATCTGCACCGTTGCCTGTAAATGTATGAACAGTGTAAACACCTGAAGGTGTGCTGGTTACTGCGGCTGTGGTAACAGACGTAACTCTGCCTTGTTGATCAACTGTGATAACAGGAACAGTTGTAGCATTACCGTATACACCTGGAGTTACAGTAGTGTCGTCTAAATCTATACTCACTTGATTGTCGGTGACCGCAGTTGTAATTCC
>Ga0213864_10001100_pt1 | contig 12251 bp, 8 predicted proteins | sample PICome_5_FD_160078 | JGI IMG/M metagenome (GOLD analysis project Ga0213864, IMG submission 160078) | Coastal seawater microbial communities near Pivers Island, North Carolina, United States - PICO247 | ecosystem: Environmental > Aquatic > Marine > Coastal | place: USA: North Carolina | collected... | reverse complement strand
GTCCACGACCAAAACGCGCCCAGTCGCCCTCGCCCTCGACGCCCCGCCCCCCAGCGCTACGTCCCCTAACCGCACGCCGCCGAGAAATAGCACCCATCGCATCGTTCTCCATCGAATCCCATCGCACGCGATCCTCTCCACGACCGTCGCGTCCGCGCTCGCGGCGCACCCGCCCGCGCGACCCTCACCCTTTTAGGGCTCGGCCCGGCTCGGCGGGAGTATTCCCGATCAGCGCATCTGTCGCGGCGTCGCGCGCGCATCACCACACATCAACGCGTTGCATCTTCAAACATCATCACTCCATTCATTCCACGCGTTCTCTCGCCCTCGCGTTCGTCGCATCGTCGTCGCATCCACGCACCTCGCTCGTTCTTCGCGCGCGTTAAAGAGACGGAACCCGCACCTCGGCGTCTCGAGGTGAGCGAGCAAAGTGAGACTTTTCAAACCAGGACCGATTCACACAATCGTACGCCACCTGCTGTAAATTTAAATCACTCCGGTGGAACGCCTCGGACGCGCTCCAACGAACGAACGAACGAACGACCGGCGGCGCCGGCAGACGAGGGACGACGTGCGTTTCCGATTCCACTCGAGGTGGGACGGTTGACGAGGGTAACGAGAAAACCGACCGACGTCCATGCGTGAAGGTCGCGATGATGGCCACCACGCCGGCGTGACGACATCGAACGGAGGCGCCGGATACGGCGACGAGGAGCCACCAGCGCCGTCGAGTCGATTGTGCGTGAAGAACGTGCCGAAACACCTGAAGGAGGCGCGGTTGAGGGAACACTTTGCGTCTCAGGGAGAGGTGACGGATGTGAAGATTGTGCGCACGGCGGATGGGACGTCGAGACAGATGGCGTTCATTGGGTTCAAGACGGAAGCGCAGGCGACCAAGGCGTTGGGATACTTTGATAAGACGTTCATCGATACGAGCAGAATAGAGGTGCAGTACGCGCGAAGCGTGCACAGCGCGGCTATTCCGAGGCCGTGGTCAAAGTATTCGGTGGGGAGTTCGGCAAATAAGGAGAAGGAGGAGAAACAAAAGAAGAAGAGTAACTCTGGGAAAGGTAAGGGCGGGTCCGAAGGGGATAACGAGGACGAGGAGGGCGAGAGATGGATCGGGGCAAGAGAGGCGAAAAAGTTGGCCAAGCAAAAGTTGAGAGAAAAGTACGATCCCATGTACAAGGCGGAACAGTTGATGAAGGAGGATCCAAAGTTTCGTGAATTCATGGAACTCATGTTGCCTGGTAAACATAAATTCTGGAATGACGGATTTTTCGAAAATCAAGACGCTTTGGAATCGATCAAGAGTACGCAAAAGGCGCTCGAGGAGGATGGCGACGCTGGAAGCAGCGACGACGAATACCAAGACTTTGACGGTGGAGATCCCGATTCTGAGGCCGCTGGAGAGGACGATTCGGATTCCGACGAAAACTCTGACGATGATTCCGATTCTGAGGAAGACGATGATTCGGAGAAGCTCGCGAATGATGACAAGGTGTCAGATATGGATTATTTCAAGTCAAAGCAGTCGACGTGGAACGACGAAGACGACGACGACAACGATGGCTCCAGTAGCTCCGATAGCTCCGATGATGAAGATGATAGTTCGGATAACGAATCAAAGTCTAGATCAAAATCGGACGATGCCACATCTGATGATGACGACGACGACGACGACGACGACGACGACGAGGATAGCGAAGATGAAGAAAAGGAAAAGTCTGCAGAGACAGAGAATAAGGATGCGCCCGAGGATGTTAACGCAGCGGATATGGAGGCCCTCTCTGAGACTGGCAGAGTCTTCGTTCGTAATCTGCCGTACACTGCAACCGAAGAAGAAGTCGCCGCGCTCTTTGAGCAGTTTGGTAAGCTGACCGCGGTGCACATTTTAGTCGATCGTAGCACCAAGAGAAGCAAAGGTTTGGCTTATGTCACGTTTGCATTGCCAGAAGATGGAGTCAAGGCTATGGAGGCGATCGATGGTTCCATTTTCCAAGGTCGTCTGATTCATTTACTTCCCGCCAAGCGCGCTCCGCAACTCGAGTCTACTATGGGTGGTGTTGGACGCACTGGAGAAGGTGCGGAGGAAGAGGATGAAAAGAGGAAGTCTTTCAAATCCGAGCGCGACGCGGAGCGCAAAGCCGACGCTGGCAACACAAAGGCTTGGAACTCGCTCTTCATGCGCCAAGATACCGTTGCAGCAGCGATTGCTGCGCACTACGGTGTCACCAAGGCTGAGCTTCTCGAATCTGGAGCTGATGATCTCGCGGTACGCATGGCACTTGGGGAAGCGCACGTCATCGCGACGACAAAGGAACAACTGTCAGATGCGGGAGTGGATGCTGATTCTTTGGAGCAGTCTGCCGCGTCTAGCGGTGCGAAGAGTGCAAGCAGAATCAAACGGAGTAACTGCGTACTCCTTTTGAAAAACTTACCGTACGAAGCTGAAGAAGATGAACTCCGGGAGCTGTGTGAGAAGTTTGGAGGCTTGGCTCGCTTCATTTTGCCAGACACGCGCACCATTGCGGTGGCAGAATTTCTTGAGCCCGCAGAGGCGAGACGCGCGTTCACAGGTCTCGCTTATAAGCGTTACAGACACGTCCCTCTGTACTTGGAATGGGCACCAGAGGGCATTTTCTCTGCGGGTTCCAAGGTTGACATCAAGGGTGCAAAGGCGTTGGCTGTCGCGGACGCTGCGAGCGACTTGGCGAAAGAGGCCAGAGAAAAGACCAAAGCCAAGGTGGAGGCTGCGAACGATCTCGGTGGTAAAGCGGCCAACGAAGACGCAAAGTCCATCTTCGTCAAGGGTTTGGATTTCGGCACTGTCGAGAACAAGCTTCGCACGCACTTTTTGCCGGCGGCGCAGCGAGTCTCTGGACAAGTTCTCTCCACTCGAATCGTCATGCACCGTGGTCCCGGTGGTAAGATGTTGAGTCGCGGCTTTGGTTTCGTCGAGCTTGATTCACATATTACTGCGAAATCGGTTCTACGCGCGCTCCAAGGTTCCTCTCTTGATGGAAAGACTCTCAAACTCGAGCTCAGCACTCAAGGCCAAGGCGTGGGCGACGATGACGACGACAAGCTAGGCAAGGTTCCCAAGGGACACAGCGCCACCAAGCTCGTCATTCGTAACGTTGCGTTCGAAGCCACGAAGCGTGACATTCAAAAACTCTTCAATCCCTTTGGAGCTCTCAAACAGGTTCGTTTACCCAAGAAGTTTGACGGCGCGCACCGAGGTTTCGCGTTTGTCGAGTTCAACACGCGCCGTGAGACGCAGGCTGCGATGGACGCACTCAAGGGTACTCACTTGTACGGTAGACACATCATCATCGAGCGTGCCGCTGATGATGACGACGTAGAGACGATTCGAAAGAAGACGACGTCTAAATTTGATGCGAACGAAAAGATAGCAAAACGCGCTCGCCTAGGCATGTAAGTAGTCGGGAACATCACCGATATTGATTGATTTCTCTGATAAAATAACAATAATCATCATATCCATCGACTCGTACTCGTGCTACCGAAATCTCTTTGAAAGAATCAAGTAATGACAGTCCTCTTCCTCCGGGCTGTTGTCGTCCACCTCGTACTTCATCTTGTTTGCATAAAATCCGCGCGCCGCCTCGTTCACCTTGAGCACCGTCAACACGACGGCGTCCATGTCCTCACTCTCGCTAAGCCTCTCTACGCACGTCACCAACTTGCGCCCCAAACTCTTCCTCTGATGTTCAGGCTCGCACTGCAACTCGTAAATGTACCCCACCGGCGCGTCCACATCTTCGTCCTCCTTTTCAAACCGAAAGTGCACAAACGCCGCCGGTGCCCCGGTTTCTCTTTGTCTCGCCACGATAAACCTCGCCGCCCCGTTATTCAACTCCCGCCGTTTCTCCACAGCGTCCCATCCCCAGCTCATCTCATACATCGCTCGCATGTTTCGCCTCGTCAGTTCAAAGCACCACTCCCGCGTCGTTTCGTCCAGTTCTCGAAAGCTCCCAAACATTTCCAATTCGTACTCGTCGGCTTCCTTCGCATCATCTTGCTCCTTCTTCACCCGCACGCGCATTTCCTCCGTTCCTCGTTGAGAATTCGCCCGACGAAGCGTCGTCGCCGTTCTTCCCTCGTCCTCCCTCGTCGTCATCCTCCGTCCGTCCGTCCGTCCGTCCGTCCGTTCGTCGTCGAGTGACGACACCGGTCCCACCTTTCCGTCTGTCGTCGAGCGAGTATTCAAAACAGACCGGACACCTGGACCGTCTAATAAAAAATACAGATTATACGAGGCCAGATACAATACTACAACTACAAAAAACACTGATTCTGGTGAAAAATAACACTAGAACCGCGCTCAGATTTCGAAGAAATCAAATCAATCAAATCAGATTTCCCCCGTTCGTGGGTTGATTTCCACCGATCGCGACCCGTCCCATCGACCCCTCCTCCCCCCCGCCCCCCGAAACACGTGATCCGTCGTATCTTTTCCCCCGAAACGAGGGCGATCCCCGATCGGTCGGGCGCGTCTTCGTCTTCGTCTTTGTGACTTTTAAACGTCGCCATCGACCGTTCACGACCCATCAAAAACGGTAGACACAACCACCTCCCCCGACGCCTAAAAAACCCGGGCGCGGGTTCGTCGCGACCCGTTTCGCCGGTCTCGCCCCGCCCGGTCGATCGAACGGGACATCGCGACGCGAACGACGAACCCACACGACGATGAACACTCTCGCCCAGGTGCGTGCGACGACGAGGATGGAACTCGCGACGACGACGACGACGACGACGAACGCGACGACGACGAGGAACGCGCGCGGCGACGAGGATGAACGCGCGCGACGACGAGGATGAACGCGCGACGAGGGATGGGGTGCCGATGCGCACGCGAGTCGAGCGCGCGGACGGAAGCGAACGGAACGAACGACGCGGTTGGAAGAGGGAAACTCGACGACGACGATGATGATTGCTGATGAACCGAAGTGGGTGGAAACGGGTCGCGTTCTTTCGCGGTTCGCGTTCGCGCGCCGGTGGAATCGATCGATCGATCGTCGTGGCTTCTCCTCGCCGCACCGCGGTCGCGCGCGTCGCCTTCGGCCGGTTTCTTCGAGCTTCGTTCTTCGGGCGTCGCACCCTCTCTCTCGGTTCGAAAATCCACACCCACGGGTCGGGCGATACGGTTCGGGCCAGCCAGGCAGCCACGGAGAACGATCGGGAGATCGTCCGCGGGGGCGTCGAACGGGACGCGTCCGAACACCCGGATCGGACGTCGCGACGGACGGACGTCGCGACGGACGGATCTCGGTCGACGACGCGACGCGACGCACCGTCCGTCGTCCGATCGGTCGTCCGATCGATCGCTCGGTCGATCCGATCATCCGTTCGTTCGGGGGTTTTTCGTGGATATGCTCGAAATCTTGAGCGATTCAGTCTCGAAAACTCTTGATACATGGGTATAACATGGTTATAATATGGGATTTGGTGGATTGATTTGGTTGACGATGCGCGCGCCGTCGGCGTCGTTTTGGTTTCAACGACTGATTGGTTGACTGACTTGACTTTAATCGCGATTGAACGAACGCAGGCTCAGCTTACCAGCAAGGTGACCGTTTCTGGTCTCAAGCAATCCGGCCGCGTCTCCGCGCGCAAGGTGCAAACCGCGGCGCACTGCTCCGCGGCGGATGCCACCCGCAAGGCGGCGTCCTTGGCCGTCGCCGCCGCCGTCGCGGCGTCCCCGCTCGTCGCGGTTGAAGAGGCTTTCGCGCGCGATGTGCAGCCGTACGCCGGCCTCACCCCGTGCAAGACCTCCAAGGCTTTCGCGAAGCGTGAAAAGACTGAAATCAAGGCGCTCGAAAAGCGCCTCAAGAAGTACGACGCCGACTCTGCGCCGGCGCTCGCGCTCAAGGCGACTATCGAAAAGACGAAGACCCGCTTCACCAACTATGGCGAAGCTGGTCTTCTCTGCGGTAAGGATGGTCTCCCGCACTTGATTGTTGATGGTAACCTCGAGCACCTCGGTGAGTTCGCCATCCCGGGCTTGGGCTTCCTCTACGTGGCGGGCTGGATTGGCTACGCGGGCCGCTCTTACATTAACGAAAACGCCAAGGCGTCCAAGCCGACTGAGGGCGAAATCATCATCGACGTCCCGAAGGCGCTTGGCCTCATGTTCCAAGCGGGCGCGTGGCCGCTCCTCGCTGGCCTCGAGCTCAAGAACGGTACCCTCACCGTTCCGGAGAGCGAGATCACCGTGTCCCCGCGATAAATTGTTGGGCATAGAATCCAGAGCGCTGTGCTGTAAGTGCGTCACAGGCGTTTTAGTTACTCTCTTGTGATGTTTAAAAACATGTCTTAAAAACAAAGCACGCAACTCTGTCTTTGCTACGAATGAATGTTTTCATTCTCCTTTCTACTTAATCTATCTATTGTATACAACCAGTGTCGCGATTCGGGCGTGCATCAGTGAATGCCCGCATCGATGAGCGAGTCCGGCTGGCTTGACTCTTCGACGAAATACTCAATCAACATCACAGCTATGAACGTGCACGCAATGGTGATACCGATTCCAGCGCGCATGAAATTTGATGAAGATTTGATCCAATTGACGACTGGGACGAGAAACGAAGGTGAAGCGCCGCCGTCGCCGACATTGTTTGCAATCGTCACAGTTGAATCAGAGAGCGACGCGAGCGTGGCGTCGATCTGTAACAACACTTCATCTCTCTTCTTTCTGCTCGCCCGCCGAGCTTCCTCTTCTTCCTCTCGACCTCTAAGAACCGACCGCGACCGCGGTTCTGGAAATCGACTCTCCAGTTCGGCGAGCGCGCGACGTGAGCGCTCCATCGCATCCTTCGACGCGAACGCCCCGTCGTCGTCGTCGCCCACACCAAAACCCATCGATTTCAACACCCCGTCTCGACCGTTTCCCACCGATCCCGGTGCGTTTCGCGTTTCCCGAAGCTCTCTCGTCGCTGCCCACTCGTCCAACTCTCTCAGCACCTCGCGCTCCTTCCCTTTCGTCCCGTCATCCTTCAACTCCATGTCCCATATCGCCCGGTGTCCCACATCCAACGTGCTCTGCACCATCTTTTGCACCGCCTCGAGCTCACCCACGGCGCTTCCCCCGATCGCGGCGCCCTTGGACAGGAGCGCTCGAGACGCGCTCTCCAACGACTCGAGCGCGCTTCGCACCTCTCCCGCCGACGTCCCATCCATCGCGTCCCGCCGTAAGCTCTCGCATCGCGCGTAAACGTCCGCGATCGCATCCGCAATCGATCGCCCGGGAGTCGACGCCATGATGACGACGCCGCGCGCGTCGGCGTCGCGGCGTCAACTGGCGTTTCGGTTTCCATTTTGTGTCTTGATCCGCACGACGACGCGCTCGCGCTCTAGAGAGAGACGCTCTAAAGAGAGACGGGTTTCACGCGCCGAGGCTTCATGTCGACGAAAAAGGTACGAAGAAAACAGTCGTCGTCGTCTTCGTCTTCGTCGTGAACGTCGCGCGTTCGGTTTCTACGCACACGACGACACTCGGGTCGGCGGGTTTCGCTGGATTTGGTGTTGGATTGTTGAGTCTAATCCAACGCTCGTCGCGAACGTTTTTGAATTGTGTGACTGACGAAATCACTCGACTATTTTGAAATCACAGCGTACACTTTTAAAGGTTATCATCCTGGGTGACTCGGGGTGCGTCTCGCAAGACTTTGAACTCGAAACACTGATGCGAAATGCAAAAGCGAAACGCGCACGCTCCATTTGAAACCGTCGGAACAAATGACTGACTGCGCGTTTTCAATCCGATGGCACAGGGTGGGGAAGACGTCCCTGATGTCCCAGTATGTGAATAACAAGTTTTCAAAGCAGTACAAGGCCACGATTGGGGCTGATTTCATGACGAAGGAGATCACCGTGGACGACACGATCGTGACGTTGCAAATTTGGGACACGGCGGGTCAGGAACGGTTTCAATCTCTCGGGGTTTCGTTTTACCGAGGCGCCGATTGCGTCATGTGCGTGTACGACGTCAACTCGGCAAAGTCTTTCGAGTCGTTGGAGAACTGGCGGAACGAATTTCTCATTCAAGCTTCGCCATCAGATCCGGAAAAGTTTCCCGTCGTCATCGTCGGCAACAAAATCGACGCCGCTGACGGTGGCGAGAGCAAGAGGGTGATCAGCGAGAAAAAGGCCAAATCGTGGTGCACATCCAAGGGTGGTCTCATGCACTTTGAAACGAGCGCCAAGGAGGACGTCAACGTCGCCGCCGCTTTCGAAGCCGTCGCTCGTTTTGCTGTTTCAAACGAGTCCAAGGAGGAGGACGTCTACCTTCCAGACGTCATCCAAGTCGACACCGCGGCTGCGTCGTCCTCCGCCCAAGCCGGTGGCGGGTGCTGCTAATCATGCCCCGCGGTCATCGACGTAGACAACGCGATTAAACCAAACAATCGTCATCCTTCCGTCGGTAGACTCGTCCATAACTCTCAACTACTTTTTAGCAAGCCAAGCGACGCGAGTGGCAAAACGTGTGTACATCAAAAATCAGCAGTATGGATAAACAGTATAACATCTCGCAACCTCATCCAAACTCTTCGAAGCCTGGGACCCCCTCGTGTCAACCAAAAAGACGAATCACGAACCGTCACATGTGTGTGTGTGTGGATTTTTGGATAGCGACGTCACTGACGCTGGAACAAAATCTCTTTTCATCTTCTCATCAAACCACGTCGACGTTCGTCACACGCGGACGCGATTGGGAGCGAAACACCATGTCTGCGACGACCATGACGACCATGACGCGGACGATGTCGATTTCCGCGACGAGCGTTCGACGCGCGCGAACGACGGCGCGACGAACCTGTGGAGCGAAGACCCGAGCGATGGTGGATGCGGCGGCCGATGATGCGACGGCAGAAACGACGGCAGCGCCGACGGTGGCGGTCGATCTCGGGGTGTTGTCCGATGAAAGGTTTTCGTGCCTGCGCGCGGCGCTCGACGCGGCGGAATTGACGTCGGCGATTGCCGGGGCGACGGCGGAGAATGCGTTGACGGTGTTTGCGCCGACCAACGCGGCGTTTGCCCGGGCGAGCGCGGAACGCGGGTTGGCGTTTGAGGAATTGGCGAGCCGAGAAAACTTGGGTGATATTCTCAAGCATCACGTCGTGTCTGGCGCGGTGAAATCGACGGATTTGCCGGCGGAAGGACGGGTGAAGACGCTCGGTGGACGGGAGCTCAACGTCAAGGTTGCCAGCGGGTCGGCATCGGTAGACGGCGTCGCGGTGTCTGAGGCGGACATCCAAGTTGGATCTGGCGTCGTCGTGCACGTCGTCGATGAAGTTGTCTTCCCGGCGTTCTCCATCAACGCGAAGATTCAAACTCCGCAAGAAATCCTTGCCTTTGAAGGTTGGGCCCCAGAAGTGGTCAACGGCAGAGTCGCGATGATTGGGTTTGTGCTCGCCGTGCTCGGCGAAATCTCCACGGGCGAGTCATTTGCGAGCCAAGTCGGGAACAACTTTGGAGAAGTTGTCCACACTTCCTTCGTTTGGTCTTTGGCTTCCCTCTTCCCGGCGTTCAGCTCGAACGAGGGTTACGAGGCGAACCCGTTCAAGATGGCGGGAAGCAAGGAGTGGGAATTCGTCTTTCGCGGCTGCCCGCCGTGGCTCGCGGTGAAGGACCGCCTCTCGCCGGAAGTCGAGCAGCTCAACGGTAGAGCTGCGATGGTTGGCTTGACAAGTATGTTTCTTCTCGAAGCTCTTCTCGGACATGCTCTGTTTTCTTTCGCGTAAAAACATGCGGCGTGACAAATGCGTATGACGAAAACTGAAAATGTGTTTCATCTTAATTTGGTGGATGTGTTTCTTTTTCGTATTAAAATCATCAATTCCTGTTTAGCTAAAACTTCTGTAGACGTGCGCTGTCAATTTTCAATTCATCATCATCACAAGCGAAATCTTCTATCCGCCGCCGTGCTCTTTTTGATAACCTCTTCGCTCTCGCTCCCAGAGAAGATCTCGTACTCGTCGTCGGATGACGTCGTCTCTTCTTCAACGATGGCCGGTTTTCTCGTGCGAGCCGAACGCTGGAGTTCCATCTCCTCAACCGCGGGAGCGTTGATTCGATCTGACACGCGCGTCGCCTTGTTCCATTTAAAGGCACGGCGAAGAGCAACCAAATGGAGTCGAAGCGAGCGAGCGTCGCTCGTCTCGTTCGATCGCATAGCGGATCGTAAGAGCGGCGAAAGCCAGCTCCACGGAAGCCAACCGGGATGCAGCCAATCGCTGTCGATGGCTCGTTCAAAGACGATGATCGCGGCGGTGAGACTCGGAAGTGATTGAGCCGCTGCGGCGAGGTTCCGCCACATCTTTCTTCTTGCATCGCTACCGAGAGATTTATCGAACGCGGCGTCCGGGATTTCACTCTCCAAAGTCAAAAAGGCTGATTTGACGCGAGCAATGCCTTCTTCGGCGTTTTCGGCGTCGTTTCCATCCTTGCCCCAATCGCTGGTGACTGGACGAGGCGGTATAGGCACAATATCCGGCAAAGCGCTCGGATCGGCGCCGTAGCGTCTTTGGAGCGCGCGCCAGAGGTCTCCTTCACGTCGACCCTTGGGGTTGATGGAGCCGATGAGCGATTTCGTATCCTCCAAGGATAGAACTCCATAGTTGGGTTCAGTCTCGTGGTTTGCAGCATCCTTTGGTGCTTGCACAATGAGTTCGCCCCAATTACCGAGAGCCCAGTACCTTTGCTTGTGACGATCGGATCCCAGTGGTTCCCGTCGAATCGACGCACTGAGAACGGGTGCCTCAACTTCGTGCCATTTGCTTTGCCAACGTACTCTCGCTTGCGCAATCTCTTCATCCGTTGGGATCTTTTCAATCTTCTTGACAGGCACCGGTCTCTTCTTCTTTTCCTTGTCCTGCTCTGATGGCTTAGTTTCGGATCCTCCATTTTCACCGTCGACTTCCATCTTTTCAGCTTCTTTCGCTTCTCTTTCGGCTCTCTCTTGTTCTTCCCTCGCTTTCGCTTCTTCTTCCGCCAGTCGAGCCTCCTCGGCGTCTCGGGCTTCACCCTTTCCATCTTCTCGGTCCAGTCGGTACTCGCTCCACGCCTTGATGTGCTGTCTGATTCCCTTTCTAATCTCGAATGCACCGTGCACACCATTCTCGATGGAAGACTTGAGGCGTGATGAATCTAAAGCAAGATTCATGAGTGTTCGCATCAACGTCAATCGGACTTGCGGCGAGAGACCGTCAAAGCCGACCGAATCCAGGGCGCGAGCCATGGATCGTAGGCGACGCGCAATCGCACCACGGCTACCACCAGTGGGTCTGGCGTTTCCATCTTCATCATCGCCTTCATCCTCTAAGAGTGCATCCTTGACTGTGATTGCTTCTCCGGTGGCCGCCTTCTCCAGTTGAGTGCCCTTGAAAGCTTGGCATTCATGCACGTTGAGAGTGTTTTTGCCCTCTTTTTCTCGCGTGCACTTCGGGCAGAACCATTCGCCCTCTGGTTCAGAGGTTAACGGCGGATCGAGGCATTTGGTGTGATACTCCGCATCGCAACAATCACAAAGTAAAACAATTCCACTCATCACATCCAAGCCGCAGACGGAGCAGCCTTGATCCCAAGGCGCCTCTGGTAGCTCTTCATTGCTCTCCTTCGTCAGCTTCAGCGCAGCGTCGACGGCGGCGATCAAGTCCTTTTTAGCCTTTAAACCATTTCCATTCGTAAGGTGAGACAATGTAGTCGCCGCCTCGAAAGTATCAGCTCGAATCATGTCATCCATTTCGTTGTTATCTTCAGATTGAATGCAGTAAACGCCTGCGGCAAGTCGGGCATCGAGCATTCGCAAATCCAAACCACGTGGTTGTTGTCCCTTGACTGCTGCGGCATCACCGCGTCGACAAACCTGATTCAATGCGTGGACATACGCAGAGTTCCTAAGTGCACATCGAACAGCATGGATATGGTCTGACTTGGATGCGTTTGCGGCGGAAGTCAACGCCTTTGATCGACGAGACTCCATGACGCGGAAGCCGGAATCACCAGCAGCTCCAGAGCCTAGAGAATAGAGTTCTACTTCAGCTGCCGCCAGTGCTTCAGCGTCCGCCTGAGCGCAAATTCCGGGCGCAACTCGACACTTATAAGAATCGACAGGGTGTCCATTCCACGGAGAGCCTTCCTTGTGTGAGAGAGGATCCATTCCCGCGTTGCCCGCGCACATGTAACGCGCAAACACATCGGCCGCCTCGGGCAGGATCGGCGCTGCA
>Ga0213864_10001099_pt1 | contig 12252 bp, 25 predicted proteins | sample PICome_5_FD_160078 | JGI IMG/M metagenome (GOLD analysis project Ga0213864, IMG submission 160078) | Coastal seawater microbial communities near Pivers Island, North Carolina, United States - PICO247 | ecosystem: Environmental > Aquatic > Marine > Coastal | place: USA: North Carolina... | reverse complement strand
GATCTAGAAAAAATGTCTTTAGTAGACTTTTCCTATTCTAGAATAGATACATATAATCAGTGTCCAGCTAAGTATTTTTACAGTTACATATCTAAAGAGCCCAGGCAATTCGCCCCAGCGGCAGTTCTGGGGAATATAGTTCATGAGGTCTTTGAGAATACGCTTGAAAATGATTCTGAACTTGATTTAGATCTATTAAAGTCTGAATACAATACGACGATACCTAAGTATGATCCTTCTAATCAGATACCTACAGAGCTTCTTGATGCGGGAACGACGATACTAGAAGAGTTCTATGACACTCATTATGATGAGGACTTCCACATCTATGCCAAGGAACTTGGCTTTGAAATAATCGTAGGGTCCTATGTAATTAGAGGTTTTATAGACAGAGTTGATATGTATGATGACCTGATACATATCATAGATTATAAAACTGGTAAGTGGGAAGTAAGCAATAAGGATATTCCCACGAACCTCCAGTTGGGCATCTATGCCTTAGCCGTTTCGCATTTGTTTCCTGGTAAGAAGGTTTATGCGGAGCTGTATTACCTTAGGTCTGGTAGAAGAAAAGGGCATGAGTTTTCTGAGCAAGAGCTAGAAGACGTTAAAGATAGGTTAATCGAAAGCATGTACAATATTGTGCACGACACTAACTATCTTCCTACCGCGAACACAAGAATATGCTCCTTCTGTGATCACGCAAAGTCAGGAGCATGTGGCACTGGTGTGTTTAGAAATAGTAAAAGATACAAATAAAAAAAGAGGACGAGCCAATTAAGGCCCGCCCTCTTTTTCTACTAGGTCAATCAGAAGGTGCTATCTGCAACAGCCTCTTCGAGAGCCTCATCACCAAGGGAGGCAAACAGTGCAGCCTGCTCGTTGTAGTTGGGAGCAAACTTGGTGATCATCGTATCAGCTTCCTCAGCCGAGAAACCTAGTGAAACTAGATCATTCATCGTGTTGGTCTGAATATTCTCGTTGATGCTGCTGATAAGTGTGTTAAGTGTGTTCATTGGTTTTGTAACCTTTCTTTGAATTTGTATTTTTCTTATTTTTGTTGTATAATTATTACATTGATAGGTCTACGAGTAAAGGATATCACAATTATGCTAGAGGTTGTCAAGTCGAAGGACTTTTTTCTTCAGAAATCTTCTTACAAGAAGCATCCTAACCTGAATAATATCAGGAACAAGCAAGTAGAACAAGTTCTTCTTGATGATGATGGCATCGTGCAAAGGAAACATGGTAACGCCTTTCAGTATACAAAGACTGGATATAGAAATGACATTGGAATTAATGTCAGGTCAAGTTGGGAAGCTAATTTTATCAGGGTTTTGAATCTTTACAAAATTGGATTTGATTTTGAGCCAACGGTTTTTCCATTTCCAGTTAAGAGAGGAACTAAAGCATACACCCCAGATTTCTTTTTGCCTAGAGAACAAGAGTGGATAGAAATTAAGGGATACCTTGATGATAAAAGTAAAATAAAGCTTAAAAGATTTAAAAGATATTATCTGGAAGATTTTTCCAAGCTCACTTGCGTAATCAGTAAATACTCAAAAGCCGCTATTAAATTCATGACTGATTTAGAGGTCCCAAAGGTGATCTTCTATGAGGACATTAGAGATGAGTACTCTGAGTATTTATTGAATTGGGAAGGAAAAAGATGACGGAACCCGCAAAAAAGAAAAAGAAAACGTATAAAGAAAAATACTACGCTCTTCCTGAAGAGGAAATGCAAGCTTTAATAGCTAAAGCTAAAACTGGATCCCATAAAGATCAAGAAGAACTGCTAAAAGTTTTTGATAATTTCTTGAGTAAGTATAGTGCACTTTTGTACTACAATAGATTTAATCTAAACGACTATGATATAAGAAGATTTATTTCTTTATTTATTAAGGACCCGTTTACGAGATTCGCTCTGAGAAAAAATAATGTAAAAGGTCAAGCCATGAAAGATGTTCAGGAGTGTATGAGAGGTATCAACTACATGGCTAGGAGGTATGGGGATGAAGAAGATATTCGACAAACTGTAGACATGACGTTCTTTCAATGCATAGCTAGGTATGAACGAAAGGGTGCTATTCCATTTAGCGGGTTTTTGTATAGCTATTTCTTTTACCTTCTGAAGAAAAATGTTGACACCTTCTTAATAGATCAGTTGGGCAGAAAAACTTTTCCCCTCATAGCAGATGAGCCTTCGTCTGATGAAGATTCTGAAGATAGCTACGTGGGCTTTCGTGCAGATCCAGTTGAAATGACCGTAGAGGAAATGTTGTCAACAGATAAAATAGATGAATTCTGGGTTCTAGGCGAGAAAAATTCTCCACCATTTGATAAACTGTCTGTACAAGAAAGGCAACTACTCAAGTGGAGGTATATAGATGGTCACAGGTCAAGTCAGATATCTCAAAAGATCAACGAACATCCCAACACTGTTAGAGAGCATCTTTCTAAAGTGAAAAATAGAATAGTGGATTATATAATAGAACAAGATTTGTACGAGTATAAAACACTAATAAATATGGAGAAAAAGTAATGAATAATTCTTCACTGGAAAAGTTAAGAGAACTTTTAAGTGACTTTCTTGGACCACATTTGTCCGAAGTTATTGATGCGTACAGTTCTGTAGACGAAAAAAACAAGTATTTTGTTGAGATACCTGAGCACGATACAGTTGATATGGGTTTTGATAATATAGCTTCAATTGTGGCTAGGACTTCAAATGTTTATGGACGAGCAGCCCGCTTTGCAGGTATGGCTAGAGCTCAGTTTAAGATACTTCAGGGTGACTACAATAGAGTCTATAAGGCTAATAAGATTGGTAGAAACGACGCAGAGAGAGAAGCCTCCGCTATATCTGCTGCCGAAACAGAATATTCTGCTATGATTACATGTGAATCTATAGTGCACCTAGCAGAAGCAATAGAAGTATCCGCAAGAATTGCCTCAGAATCTGCAAGAAAGTTGATGGACAAAATGCAGTCCATGCAGCTTGCAGCTTACCGTGAGGAAAGAGGCTCTTACAGTGATTCAGATTTTAACACATACTGAGAGGTTTTATGTTTTACGGAGTTTATAAATCAGTTTCTTCTCCAGAAGAGTTTTTTGCAGAACCAAGAGAAGAAAACAATTACCCATCACAAGTAGAGTATGGTGGCACTAGATATTCTCTCACTAGAACAATACTTGTACCCTCTGAGTCTCTCAGAGATAAGTTATTAGCTGAAGCAGAAAGATTAGGTATTAGACATGGAATTAAAATTAGCTAGGTTAGATAAATTGTGAACGTAGAAGTATTTTGCGACGGAGCATCTAGGGGCCAAGGACAAAAAAAGTTTGGAGAAGCTTCTTGTGCAGCAGTCGTGTATAAAAATAGAAAAAAGGTAGCCCAGTTTGCTAGGGGTCTTGGACCAAGAACCAACAATGAAGCTGAATACGAAGCTGTTATTAGTGGACTTCTTATCTGCTCAATGGCAGATTTATTAGATCCAATTATATATACGGATTCAGCTGTAGTTGCTAATCAGGTTAATGGAAAATGGCGCTGTAAAAATGAATCCTTGTTACCTCTCCTGATGACAATAGAGGAGATAAAGGAAGAGTTTAACTTTAGAATTGTTCAAGTTAAAAGAAACTATGTATGGGAAGCTGATGGTTTAGCAAATCAGTTTTTAGATAATTTGCACTTTAGAAAAGAAGAAATACAAACAAAGATCGTGGTAAAATGAATGATATGAAAAATTTTAATCCAAATAAACCTATAATTTTAGGTCTTGCAGGTAAGGCTTTGACCGGCAAGACTTCTTCTGCAGAAGCCATAGTGCCCAAAGCTAGGATAGTTCAATCAGACAATGAAATGGTTTGGGATCACATATACTTTGCCCTGCCGTTGTATGAGTTGGCTTCTACAAGAAAGATGGTGTCTGGTAGTCGGGCGTCAACTCGTCAACTTTATGCAATACATGACACATTGTATGATTTATTTGGCGGTTCTCCAATAGCTAACGTGCCGGTGTATGAAGAAATGTTTAGTTTAGTTAACCGCATCCACAATTTGCCAATAGAACCAGAGGGCATTAAGCCAAGAAGCTTTTTGCAGAAGGCTGGCGATCTGTGTCGAGAGCAGTATTTAGATTGTTTTGCAGACTGGGCTATTAATAAGGCGAAGTTGTTGCGTCAAGAGTATTGTAGATCTCTTCAGGAAGATGTTGATCCGCTTCCAATGACGGTGATTATATCTGATGTTAGAATGATCAATGAAGCAGAGGCTATAAAGGCTAATGAAAATGGAATCCTTGTGTGCTATACTGCCTCTGAAGAAGTTAGGCAAGAAAGAATGATGAAACGAGACGGTCGTCTCATGACTGAAGAGCAAGCGAATCACACTTCAGAATTGCAGATGGACGACGTGTGTAAGATGGCAGATTTAGTTATGGACACAGATGATAAAACTGTTGAGTCCCAAGCCGCATTAACAGCAGAGTTCGTTCGCAGTTTGGTTGGTGTCTATGCCTAAAATAGTGCCAAGTGCAATGGAGCAGTCTGAAAATTCTATTATGGAAAAGGTGATAAATACTATGTCAGATCAATTAAGTGTTACTACAAACCCAGTTTTTATATGTGGTGTAAATCGCAAAATAAATATAGGTAATTTTGAAAACATAGATGTCTATGCTGGAATAACTTTACCGTTAAACGATGTTTCTTTAGAAGATAAGGAAGCACTTCAGCAAGCGATAGAAGAGGCAGCATCTTATGGGTTTTCTATAGTTTCTAAAGAGACTGGTGAAAGATATATGTTGATTAAAGAGTCACAGCAAGGAGCTTGATTATGAATTTTATTAAAAAAATATTTAGAAGAAAAAAGAGTACAACTAAACTTGGCGGGTATGATTTAGATGATAAGGGTCATGCGGTCTATGTAGAGCCATCGGGCCCAGAGGAGCTGCTTGAACCAGAGTCTGAAATTCTAAAAATAGAAAAGATAGAGAAACCAGCCGAAGTAAAGAAAAAACCTGGTAGACCAAAGGGGTCTACAGCCAAGAAGGCTCCTGCAAAAAAGACTCCGGCTAAGAAGACGCCAGCTAAGAAGACACCGTCGAAAAAGACTCCGTCTAAAAAGAAATCTTAGTTTTAAGATCGCAAAGTTGAGAGGGTTTATCCCTCTCTTTTTGTGTTTAAAGTATTACTATAGGGTGTAATGTCTTAGAAAGGTTCTTATTATGGCTGATAAAAAAGGTTTTGGAATGAAAACTTCCAGTATAAATAACTATTACAAGCTTCTCGCAGATGCTAAGCCCAATGTCCAAGATCTTCAGCGTAAAGGTGGAGAGTACTCAAATCATTGGAAAAATTCTAAAAAGAAAAAGTAAATGGCGATAAAAAAGTTTGTTTATATTAGTGGCCCACGTATGGGTACTAATAACCAGAAGTCTAATGGGCCGGTTTTAAAGCCCGCTCGTAAAAAACGTAAGGCTAAGAAAAAAAGGAAGTAATATGGCTCAAAAGAAAGACCCAAGGTTAGCTAGGGCAGGTGTGTCCGGGTACAATAAGCCCAAGAGGACTCCTAATCACCCGACTAAGTCGCATGTCGTTGTTGCAAAATCTGGTGATAAAGTGAAGACTATTCGTTTTGGCCAACAAGGCGTTAAAGGTTCACCCAAAAAGAAGGGTGAGTCCTCTTCTTATGCGGCACGGCGCAAATCTTTTAAGGCGCGGCACGCTAAGAATATTGCTAAGGGAAAATTGTCTGCCGCCTATTGGGCTAATAGGGTTAAGTGGTGAGTCATGATTGAAGCTATTGTCGTTGCAACTATTGCTGCTGTTGGTGGTGTTTTAGCTGCTCTTGTTCAAAAGGGTAGGAAAGAAAATAGAGATGACCATAACGTAGTGGCTGGATTAGTGAATGGTGTTAAGGACGAACTTTTTAATCTCCATCATAAAATTGACAAGGTTGATGATCAGATGCAAGATCATATGATGTGGCATTATGAAAAATCTGATCCAGTACCTAAGAAAACCAGAGCTAGAAAGAAGGCACCAGATGCATAAGCCAGGTTGTGGATGCAAGTCATGTCAAACTAGGGCATCGTCTAAAATGGAAAAGCGACAAAAGTTTTCACTTATAACAGTTTACGATAAAGATCCCGATAAGAAAAACAGTGCTTATTGGGGTATGGGTATAAATAAAAAAAGAAGGAGAAAATAAATGGCATACGCTAAGAAAAAGAGAAAGCCAGCAAAAAAGATGGCAGCTAAAAAAACTGGTTCAGCTAAGAAGAAGGCTGCAGCTAGCAATGGTTTGACAGCGGGTCAGAAAAAGTTACCTCCAGCTATTCAAGCTGCTATTCTTAGAAAGAAGAAAAAAGGCGGTAAGTAATTTATGGCTCCCCCTAAGCTTAAGAAGGTAAAAAGAACAGCTGCTTACTATCGTAAGAATCCTAAAGCTAGAAGAAAAAAGGCAGCTACGGATAAAAAGTTTAATTCAAAACCTTCACAAAAAGCAAAGAGAAGACAGTTAGCTAAGGCTAGATATAAGAAGGGCATTATGGGTAAGGGGGGTAAGGACCTTTCTCATACTAAGTCTGGTAAACTTGTTCCGGAAAGTCCTAGTAAGAATAGGGCTAGGAATAGAGGAAAGAAGTAGACAATGGCTACTAAGAAGAATGATAAAAAATGGATACAAGGTGCGATTAAGCGCCCTGGTGCGTTCACTGCTAAAGCTAAGAGAAGAAAGATGACTGTTGCACAGTTTGCTGCAGCAGTTAGAAAAAATCCTTCTCGTTATGATGCAACAACTCGTCGTCAAGCTAATTTAGCAGTGACTCTTAGAAAGATTTCTAAGAACAAAAAAAAGAAAAAGTAATAAGGAGATTATGTTATGGCTTATCCATGTATTAAGTTAGTAAAACCTTCAGCTATGGCTGGTCAAAAAAATGGACGCCTGCCGGACAGTATGTTGGCGAGAGTTAAAACTGGTGGACGTATGTACGCACCTGTAGCGGAACATTTTAATGCTATGTATGACGCGGCACGAGCTGCGGGCCATAAACTTCGTAATGTTGGCGACTATAGACCGTACGAAAGGCAGCTAAATTTATTTTTAGACAGATATTCTACGACTGATCTTGGTAGGTCGCCACAGGTTGCACGTACTTTTAGGGGTCAAACTTGGTACCTCAAGCCAGGTAAGGCACCTGCTGCTGTTCCAGATGAAAGTGGAGTTAGAGGCTCTAATCATGGTTGGGGCTTGGCTATTGACTTGGCTTGGGAGGATGGTAATGGCCGTCTCCGCAGTATGGGTGGAGAAGTTTTTGACTGGATGTGTGAAAATGGTCCAAAGTTTGGTTTTTATCTTCAAACAGGAGATCGTGGATCTAGATACTGGGAGGCGTGGCACTGGCAGTACTGCCTCGGTGATGCAGCTCCCGATCCCGCAAACCTGCCAAAGATAGATAAGCTTCTGAAAAAAGAACAGGGTAATCAGTCTTTGCGCAAAGGTGCTCAAGGTGAAGATGTTAAAGAAATCCAAAGAATAGTTGGAGCTATTCCTGTTGATGGTGACTGGGGTCCCAAAACTGACAAAGCTGTGAAAGCATGGCAGAAAGAACATGGATTGAAGCCTGATGGAATTTGGGGTCACGCTTCTGATACTCACTCTAAAGATTGTGATTGTAAAGCTGAAGAGCCAGCTCCAGCTCCAGCTCCAGCTTCAGCTCCCGAATCAAAGAAGGCATCACATCCTTATCCTGGCAAGTCACTTCGAATTGGTAGTAAGGGTGAAGATGTTAAGTTGGTCCAGGGAGTTGTTAAGGCTAAGCAGGATGGTGATTTTGGTCGTAAGACTAGAAGAGCTGTTATTTATTGGCAGAAAAAGAATCCATCATGTGGTCCAGCAGATGGTATAGTTGGTCCTAAGACTTGGGGGGTGATGTTTGGATGAGAGAGAAAATTATGTATGTGCTTGCTGTTGGTGTAATGGCATGCATTCTTGTCGCCATTATCGGTGATTATGTGGTCGCATCGTTCGAGACATTTGAGACTGGTGAGCCTGTTGATGTTTCTTCTGATGTTATGACTCTTGTGCAGACTGCTCTTGGCGGTGTTATTGGTATTATCGGTGGATATTTTGGTGCGAAAGGTTCTAATAAAGGAGACGATTAGCATTGAAAACACGGGGGGAATGGCGCATAGTTGATGGTCAACGCGTATGGTATATAGTGATATTGCCAAAAGATAATAAAAAACAAGGAGAATAACATGTCTATTAGACCGTATACCGGATGGGATCGCAATAGTTCCAGAAGGCGTGCAGGGACAGAAGCTTTGATTAAACAAATTAATTTTTGGAGTGGAGGAGGACTGTGGAATAACGGTTCATGGGTAGTTAGGCCAATGAGAGGCAAAACTAGACCCAGTGTTCATGGGACAGGGCGTGCCTTTGATATCTCTTGGCGTGGTGGAAAATATGGCGGTTATGGAGATTATGAGAAGGTAAAGGTTTGGTATGATTTCTTCTGCGAACACGCTGATGAGTTAGAAATTGAAGTAGTCTTTGATTATTTCCCACGTCCATACGGTCGTGGCTATAATTGCAATAGAGATGTTACTGTAAACTATACAAAGAAATCTTTAGCTGGCGCTCCTGGAGATTGGTTTCATCTAGAGATTTCCAATAAGTATGCAGACGATGCGGACTTCTATAATAACAAGATGCCGGAGCTAATTATGGGCATTAAGCCTGAGGCACCAGCTAAGCCAGCAGTGGTTGTTGAGGCTCCAGATTTGGTAGATAACCCTACGGGTGATGATTATCCAGGTCATGTTATAGGTAGGGGACACGACCATAAGCATGAAGTGATAATGATACAGTCTAGAGTTGGCGCTACCGCAGATGGTGCGTTCGGTCCCAAGACTGAAGCAGCGGTAAAGGCATGGCAAAACTCTAATGGCTTAGAGGCCAGTGGTGAGGTTGATGAAAAAACATGGAAAGCAATGTTTGATGCTAGTGAAAAGGCCGAGCGTGAATATCCTGGTAAGCCAATAAGAATTGGTTCTGAGGGTGATGATGTTAGGGCAATACAAGCTGTAGTAGATGCACATGTGGATGGAGATTTCGGTCCTAAAACCGCAGCAGCTGTTAAAGCTTGGCAGACCTCAAAGGGCCTGGTGTCCGATGGCATTGTCGGACCTAATACATGGAAGGAAATGTTTAACTAATGGCAAGTAGAAATAAGCCCACTAATCCAAAACTTTGGAGTCGCGCTAAGTCAATGGCTCGTTCAAAATTTACAGTTTATCCATCGGCGTATGCTAATGCTTGGGCTGTAAGGTGGTATAATAAGCAGGGCGGTGGTTGGCGCACGGTTAGTGCTACAAATCCTCGTCGTAAAAAAGCTACTAAAAAGACAACGAGAAAGAAGAAGTAGATGCCAGGCCCTAAAGGCGTTGGCCTAACCAAATGGTTTGATCAGCAATGGGTTAACATTGGTGCTCCAAAAAAGAAAGGGAAATGGCAAGCGTGTGGTACGTCTGGCAAGGGCGGCGGCTATGCTAAGTGTGTCCCAAAAAAGAAAGCTAACTCTATGTCTAGTGCGCAAAGAAAAAGCGCAGTTCAAAGAAAGAGAGCTAGTGGTACGCCAACCAAGGGTAAAAAGGGTCAAAAGCCCAAAAATGTTTCTACTTACAAGAAGAAAAAAACTACAAGGAAGAAAAAGAAAAAGTAGTAATGTCAGATGATTTAACAGGTTTCCTGCCTTCTATGCAGAGTATACAAATATCTGAGAGTAATCAAATGATTACAACAGATGGAGATTTAATCTCCGCGCACAGTGTCAGACTGCGTCTTCGTGATGGGTCTGACATTGTCTTTTCTGTAACCGAAGAAGAACTACAAAAATTATTCTTTGTAATATTGAAAGCACTGTCCTAATTTGTGCTATACTAGAAACACCTTTAAATAGGAGAGGTGCCAGAGCGGCCAAATGGGACATCCTGCTAAGATGTAGAGGGTGCAAGCCCTCCGTGGGTTCGAATCCCACCCTCTCCGCCAAATAGATCGGAGATCGTATGGTTAAAATTTTGTATTATGACATAGAAACTGCCCCAAATCTTAGTTATGTTTGGGGTCAGTTTGAGCAAAATGTTATAGACCACGAAAGAGAATGGTACATGTTGTGTGTGTCATATAGATGGGAGCACGAGAAGAGAACTCGTGTGTGTTCCATGGTAGATTTTCCTGACGCATATGGTAAGGATCATGAAAACGATTTCCATGTGGTTAAAAAGTTGTGGAACTTATTTAATGAAGCGGACATTGTTGTGGCTCACAATGGTGATCGATTTGATATGCGAAAAGCAAATGCTAGATTTGTTGCGCATGGTCTTGGTCCGGCTTCACCTGTTAAACAGGTTGACACATTGAAGGTCGCAAGAAGATACTTTATGTTTAACAGTAATAAGTTAGACAATCTTGGCAAGCATTTAGGTGTTGGTAGAAAGGTTGATACCGGAGGTTTTGAGACTTGGGCTGGCTGTATGCGAGGCGATATGAAGTCTTGGAAGCTGATGACAAAGTACGCTAAGCAAGATGTGGATCTATTGAGGGATGTTTATCTAAAGCTTAGACCATGGATGACTAATCATCCGAACCTTAATGTGTATGATGGTGGAGCGGATTGTCCTACTTGTGGATCTGGTAATCTACAGAAGCGAGGACAGAGATATACGCAAGTCGCTACATATCAACAGTATTATTGTAATGATTGCGGTTCCTGGAGTCGTTCAAGACTTATGGAAGAAGTTGAAAGACCAGACATTGTTTGAGTGATAAAGAATAGGATATTGATGAAAGACAAGAATGTATTGATAACTGGTGCAACCGGAAGTTTGGGTTATGCACTAACTGAAAAGTTTATTGCACAAGGTGCAAATCTAACTTTGTTTAGTCGTGATGAAAAAAAGCAGTACGACATGAAAAAAATCTATCCAGATTGTAGATATATAGTCGGTGATGTTAGAAACTATCACTCAATAAGAGATGCTGTTAGAGGTATGGATATAGTTGTGCACGCAGCTTCTTTGAAGTACGTGAATATTAGTGAGCTTCAACCCTACGAATATACAACGGTTAATGTTGATGGAACCATTAACTTAGTTAACGCAATTTTGGAAGAAGGAACTATAGAAAGATGTGTTGGCATATCCACCGATAAAGCCTGCCTCCCTGTAAATGCGTACGGTCTTACAAAGGCTCTGCTGGAAAAGATAATGTTAGAAGCGAACAGCAGACAGGGTGGTAACACAATCTTTAATGTGGCTAGGTATGGTAATGTTATTGGAACAAGAGGCTCTGTCATTCCTTTTTGGAAAGAGAGAAGAGAGCAAGGTCTTTCACTTCCAATAACTAACCCGGATATGACTAGATTCTTTTTTACGCTAGGTGAAGCAGTTGAGTTGATCGAGTACTGCTTACAGGCACCAGCTGGTGTAATAGTTTCAAAAGCTATGGGCGGTGTTACTTTGCGTCAGTTGGCTGAGGTTATGCAGGGCGATTGCGAAATAGAGCTTGTTGGAGAGCGACCTGGAGAAAAGCATCATGAAATGCTTCTTTCAGAAGACGAGATAAAAAAGTCATATAAAGACTCTGGAATGTGGATCTTTAATCCGCAAGATCTGCCAAAAGATAATGAAGAATTCCCATCAGGATATTCCTCTCAAAATGCCTACAGAATGTCAAATGACGAAATAGCTTCAATGATTGGGGAGTATATCTGATGGAAGGAACATCCATAGCAGTTCTTGCTATGAATAGGCCGGAAACTTTAAGACAAACTCTTGATACAATCAAAGCAACTGCTGTACAGCCATACGAAGTTATCGTAGTTGATAATGGCAGTACTGATCAAGCTACATTGGATTTGTTGAGAGAGCGAGAACAAGAAGGGTCTATTCAGTTAATAGCAAATGATGAAAACCTTGGATTGTCAATAGGTACGAATCAGGGTTTGCAAGCCGGTAAGTATGATACTTTGATTCATATGGATGATGATTGTGTTATCAAGACTAATGGCTGGAATCTTGTACTTCGTCACTTCCTTCAGCGTCCTGAAGTCGGCATGGCTGTTCCTGGTATATTTGGTGAACACATACCGCACGAAGGCGGATATGCCGAGCTTAGATGGGGACTTGGTATGTGCTGGGGAATCACTAAGGATCTGTTTGATGATATAGGTGGTTACGATCCAC
>Ga0213864_10001095_pt1 | contig 12262 bp, 10 predicted proteins | sample PICome_5_FD_160078 | JGI IMG/M metagenome (GOLD analysis project Ga0213864, IMG submission 160078) | Coastal seawater microbial communities near Pivers Island, North Carolina, United States - PICO247 | ecosystem: Environmental > Aquatic > Marine > Coastal | place: USA: North Carolina... | reverse complement strand
AAATTGCTCATGTTTTTAATCAATCAATCCATGTTATTTTTGAGCTTGAAGAATCCGATTGGGAATCCTGATATGGCACCGTTTTGGCTAAACTGCGTTTTAATGCAGTTTAGGTTTTGTTAGCAAATGCTTTTTTTCTGATTCAAAATAATCTCGCTTATTTTCTTTGCACCCCTTTCATTTTTGGCAATTTATAAGGTCCATTTAAAAGGCTGTCGTCTGGCCCATAAATGCGCAATACCGTGTAGAAAGGTCCTTCAGGCGTAGGTAACCAATTACCCTCTCTTTCTTTACCGGGAGAGTCCGTTTGAAAGTAAATGGTCATAGAACCGTCTTTATCCTTTTTCAATGATTTCGTTTGACTACCTATGCTGTATCTTTTTATTGAATTTTCAACCAAAAATCGATTTGGAAGATCATACATTGTGAACGACCAAAAATAGTCAGACTTTGGTAATTCATTAGCAGAAAAAGTTATTGAATAGTTCTTTTTACTTCCATCAAGTAATTCGCCATTAATGTCCGTTTGAAAGCTAGGATAAATGGCCTGAGAAGGATAATTCCCAAATTGGCCTACAACTACTCCAACAGTTCTATTTAAATAATCTTCACCAATAACTTCTCTTGTATTAAATAGCTTATTACCGTCGCTTGTAATAGCTACTTGTCGATCAATTTCTCTAAGTGCCTCTTCTATACCAGCCTTAATCGCCAACACAAATGAACTGTCCATTTTATTCGGTTGCCATTCCCCGCCAGCTTCAACACCTATTTTTTTGGCATTTTCAAGCATCGTCTGATCAGCTTTATTAGGAATGATATAGTCTAGCATAAAATTCGCGTATTTAAAGAAATTGATGTTCTTTAAGTCACGCGATTCATAGCGTATCCAATTTATATTTTCTGATATTGTTTTTGGTTTAGATCCTATGTATGAACTCAATGGTTGTAGAATATATCCGTTTTGTATATCCTCCATTGCTGGGATGTCATCTTCACCATTTACCCCCGTTCTGGTTAAAGTTCCAATAAACTGAGATTCCGAATAAATCGCACGTTTAATACCTTTCGGAATTGGTCCGTCAAAGTCTTTCGTAGTTAATAGGTAATTCCCTCCATCTTGTCCATCTATAATAGATCCAGGGGCATCAACTACATACCCCCACATATCATCCCATTGACACACATAATATCGATTGCCATCTGAAGGAGGCATGGTTAATACCCAAGGCTCAAGCCGCAAATCGACCCATGCCCAAGAATAGGGAGTATTATTATTTGGTGTTGGAATATCCCTGTTTTCTGGAGTAGATAAGCCATAGTGTTTGTAGATTCCAAATCCTCCTATGTATTCTGATGCATTCTTATTAATTGCCTGATTGTACATCGTGCCATAATTATAGACAAGTGGAAATAAGGCGATGTAAGTTTCTTTTGCAATGCGTTTTATTTCATTTTGATTCAATGCTTGCGCATTTTGAGTTACTGTCTTTTTTTCTCCTTCATTCTTACATCCTAATAGTGAAAATAGGACAATAGAAATAGTAATTATTTTATATTTCATTTTGATACTATTTGTTTTTTAGTATTTTTTATCGTTTGGTTATAAGACCAAATTGTGTAAATTTTTCTATTAGAAAATTAGCATACCGAATGAATCCTAAATCGGTGAAGTGAACTCCATCAACTGTTCCTTCATGGTCATCTCCAATAGCATTTTCGCTATTGACATAATAAATGTTATCAAATCCATCTTCAATCATTTTTGTGTATTCCCTTTTTAGAGCATTATTCAAATTTTTAATATGCTCCTCCATTTTTTTATCCAGAATTGATGGATCGTAGATAAAGTTTTCAACAAGTAAAATTGGTGTTTTATGACGCTTCTCTCTAATAGTTTTTACTAAAGGGATAGTTCTCTCAGCAATTTGTTCCGCATCCTTCATGTTGGGTAAGCATTCTATTACATAGAGAGCAGGGTTTAATTCTGACATCAAATTGGCTATTGGCTTTTCCATTCTTCCATTTCCACTAAACCCAAAATTGATACAGTCAATATTTAATTTTCTGGAAATAATGTTTGTATGTGCCATTCCCGGTCGAGATGCACAGCCACCTTGTGTTATACTAGTTCCATAAAAGATTATTGGTTTAAGATTGTTCTTTAATGGTTTTTTAATGACACTATTAGAATCAATGCCTACTTCAATATTCATAAGACCATCGTATAAGGGTAAAAACATTTTAAATTCCCTCATTTCACTTGCCATATTATTTATTAGCAGGGATTCATTGTCAACATCTTCTGGACGAGCAGTATTTAAATATTGCCAAATCCCTTTATTATTAAAGTATAAATCAATGCCTTTAATTCCAGTTTCAGCCATGTGATTCATTTTTAAATTATTTAGAACCGTCCATTTTACACTAATACTAGTAGAATTAGAAAGGAATCTAATTGACATTCCTGCTGGGGCTTTAGATAATTCCCATACAGGTTTTCGAACAATATCTTTATAGGAAAGAGGTAATCTATCATATCGGTTTTCTTTAAGAGAGTCAGGAATTCTAGTACCTTCTAGTATAAAAAAATCTTTATCGAAATAGTTGATACTTTTTAATTCTTGTGAAATAGATAAATTTGGAATACTAAACACCATAAGAATACAGAGGTGTAGATATCCTATTTTAAATTTTCTTGTCATCATTATTAACATCAATTATTTTGTAAAAATATGGCTCATATCTCTTTGATTTCATAAACCATATCGACTTTGTGTATCGCCTATTTCGAAAAATCAACTATAATTTTTTAGCCATAATGTAAACAGATCAAATTACAATGAATGCAGATTAGAAAATTCATAAGAAATGAGCCATACCAGTAGTTGCAATATGTTATTGTAGATCAATATTTGTCACTTGTTTTGTCTTTCGGCTTTTCTCTGCCATAAACCCCATAATGTGACTTTCTACTGAGGCATCTATTGTTGAGGTCAGCAAACTTGGATCTTGTTTTTTTACCGCATTGATCCAATCTGTTACTAATCCCCAATCTCCACCGCCATGTCCACTGTCTTTATATTCACTTGAATTATCAACATGAACATCCCATTTTGTCACTTTACCCGTTACAAAATCGGTATAGATTAGTTTATTCATATCTCCAATAATATCACCATGAGAGCCCATTACTCGTGTTCTTCGACCATGATATGATGTAAATGCTTCCATAGAGAAATTGACTGTAATTTCATCTTCAAACTCTATTGAAGTAACATAGTGATCAGGTTGGTCATTTTCCATTTTATAGACACAACGCCCATAATTTGTTGTTTTTAATTGTTCTAAAATAAAATCATCATGCTTGGATTTATCATCTGGTAAATCAAACACGTAAGACCAACCACTCTCTTTGGTATAAATTTTTAACGCTGAATAAGGACAAGTGGATTCTACTGCACAACCATCGCTACATCTATTTGTACTTCCTTTTGGAGCATTGGCTTCTTTAAACCATTTTAAACTTCCAAATGCAGAAATTCTTTTACTTGGTTTTCCTATAATCCATCTTAAAATATCAAGGTCATGACATGATTTTGCTAGAATTATAGGTGTCGTTTTTTTTGAGTTATGCCAGTTTCCTCTAACGTAAGAATGCGACATATGAACATGCTGTATAGGTTCCAGATGTTGCATACTAATAAGTTTTCCAATTGACCCAGATTGAATCAATTCACGTAATTTAATAAAATATGGAGCATATCTTAAAACGTGACAAACAGCTACAATTCTATCTTTTTTATTAGCTAGAGCAAGAATATCCCTACATTCTTTTTCTGTAGGTGCGATTGGTTTTTCTAATAGAACATCATAGCCCATTTCTAAAGCTTTCATGCATGGTCCATAGTGTAAATCGTCAGGTGTAGTTATTATAATTGCGTCAGCAAATTTTGGACGATCAAAAACTTGCTCCCAGGTTGTAAATCGATTTTCTTTAGAAATAGTATGCTTTTTTGAATAGCGTTCATTTCTAATAGAAATAGGTTCGGCAACGCCAATAATATTTAGTTCATTTGGAAATTGAATACCATAGTTGCCATATACGTTACCACGATTTCCAGCCCCAAGAGTAATAGCAGTGACTGGGTTTTTAATATCGGGATTTCCAATTACTCTAGCTGGAATTTTTTTGCCTTTAAGACTTTTATTTGCAAAGGTGCTTAAAGACGTTGATAACATTGAAACTCCACCAATTCCAAAGGTCAAATTTTTAATTGCTTTTCTGCGGTCTATTTTTTTCATATTTAAATAATTAATGAAATCCTTTTTTAATAATGTGTTACAGCGGTTTCGTGTATCATTTTGTCGCTCATTTAGTGACTTCACTTAGTAAATAAATCACAGATACTGTGAGGATTTTTGTAAGTCAGTTATAAGTAGTAATGCATTTTAGATTCCTTGGGAGTCGTCTTAATCAATAATAAATGTAATAAACTTTATATGAATAGCAAGGTTATACATCTAACTAGTCAATTAATGCCTGATAAACTAGCGCCCTTATTTTAGCATGATCGTCAATTCCATTCGCTGGTATTAGTTGCGTAAAATAAACTACTACAAGCTTTTCTTTAGGATCTACCCAATAGCTAGAGTGATAGGCTCCGCCCCAACCATATTCTCCTTTTGAACCTAAAACTCCTCTTAACCCTAAATCTTCTACAATTGAAAAACCCAAACCAAAACCAGTACCCTTTTCCCAAGGAAAAGGAATTTCTCCCAGGTGATTGACCGTCATGAGTTCCACGGATTTAGATGAAATTATTCGCTTCCCATTGAATTCACCTTCATTTAGCATCATCTGAAGGAACTTGGCATAATCGAATGCGGTACTTAGATAACCGGCGCCACCTGAAAAACTAACTCGTGGCCCATTCACATAAGCACCTTGGCCGACCTCCCTTCCAGGATTCGCTGCTCTTTTTAGACCTTTTTTAGTTGAGGAGTAAACTACAGTCAGACGCTCTCTTTTATCTTTAGGAAGATAAAAGTGGGTGTCATTCATATCCAGGGGATCAAGTATACGAGATTTAAGAAATGTGTTTAATGGTACGCCTGATACAACTTCTATTAATGCCCCAAGAATATCAGTACTGTAGCCATAAACAAATTTTTCTCCTGGTTGTGCCTCAAAAGGTAAACTGGCCATTCTTCTCACTGTTGCTTGTATAGGTTCTTCCCGGTCTGCAAAATACCAACCTTGTATATTTGCTTTCTTCCAAAGATCGCTGGCTATCCCATCTCCGTATCCGATTCCTGCAGTATGTGTCAGTAAATCACGAATTGTTATGGGTCTTTTGGCTTTTATAATTTTATATTGACCATCCCCATTTGGCACGGCTACGGTAGTTTCTTTAAATGCAGATATATATTTTCCCACAGGATCAGTAATTAACAATTTACCCTCCTCCTGAAGTATCATTATTCCAACACTTACAATTGCCTTAGTTTGTGAAGCAATTCGAAAAATGGAATTCTCTTCCATTGGAATATTATTTTCCCTATCGCTTTTCCCGAAAGATTTAAAATAAGAAATCTGACCTTTCCTTGCAACCAAAACTACTGCACCTGATAATTTGCTGTTGTCAACATATTCTTGAAATGTTTTTGTTAGAAATTCCAACCTTTCAGCAGACATACCAACTTTTTTAGCGGGCACTTTTATAAATTCTTGAGCATGTAGAGTAAGATGCAGTATAAAAACCAAAAACAAGGTTACGGACTTAATTAATAGTCTTGTTTTCATAAGAATTAAATTATTTTAAATTGTAATTAGTAGCTTCACAAAGTGGTTTATTAGATGACTATCATCGGTTTTGTGTAGGTTTAGTTTCGTGTTTAAGCTACCAATTTAATAATCAAAAAGGAACGAGAGAAAATTCTTTAGGAATTTTCCAAATAAGCACTTTCCAAAGTAGTTAAATATGTGCGTTTTTGTAATTAGGTAATTCAATTTTGCAATTCTATTTTATTTTAGATTCTTACTTGGTATGCTATAATTAAGCAACCCAATATGATCAATATGTTTATAGCAGCTCGCATTAACCATGGAAATTTAGAGAAATCATTTTTCGCATAGTCACTTAAAATCACACTGAGCCCCATAAATAAAAACCATGGGGTTAGGAGTAGGGTAAATTTCCATTTAAATAACATGATTGCCACGTCATGGATAAATCCGCAAACAACAAAAGTAAATACTAGGGATAATGCTTTGGGAAAGATACGTTTAAGTGGTTTGAATATATATTTCCCCAGATAGAATCCCCAGATTGGATTCCAGTATTGCCAAAATATCGAAAACTTTCCGGCTCCCAGAGAACGGGTTAACATATTGCGAAGGGAATCACTGTTACCTAATGGTACACCGTTTCTTCTTTTTACGTAATCAGATAAATTCAAATTAAAAATTTATATTTTCTCTTTTATAATTAACAACGGTCTGGATTTACAGTCTCTTACGAGACTGGGATAGACTTAATAGAATCAAAAACCAATGGTTTATAGCCATTGTTGGCAACTGTTTTATTTTAATCTGTTTTCAATGTCCATTCTTTGGTGAAGGATACGTATAATCTCAATTTTATTTTCTTTATTGTTGATTTTGTAAAAAATAAAATGAGATTTCATTTTTGCCCTGAAATACCCGTTTCTTAAAAAACCGAAATCTATTCCAGATTTTGGGTTTTGGCAGATATAATTAATCTCTTCAAAAATTAAATTGATGTATCTATCAGCTTTTTCAATTGACCAAGTTTCGAACGTGTAACTCCAGATTTTTTCTAAGTCTACTTCCGCCTCATTACTTAACTTGAAATTCATTTATTTTAAGGCCTTATCATGCATTTTTTGCAGAAACTTGTTCTTGTCAAAACTATCTGAGAAACCTGACTGTTCGCCTTTTATAAGTTCTTTAATCAATTCTTTCTTTTTGATTTCCTCTTCCTCGAACATTCTTAATGCAGATCTCACGACTTCACTAGCAGAATTGAATCTTCCACTGCTAATTTGTTCTTTAATGAATTCATTAAAGTAGTCTCCCAATAAAATTGAAGTGTTTTTAGGCATAAAATTCTTTTTCTCAAATATACCAATAATTGGTATAAGTTACAATTTTTTTCCTTCTATTAATAGTTGTCAACGGCCTAGTATAAGCGGCCGTTTTAATGCCGCTTATATATTGTTATGTACTCCAATATAATTAAATTCTTAACCTTCCATTTCATAACAATTGAGTTGATTTAAACTTTTGAAGTGAAGGTTTTAATTCCTTTGATTTACAGTCGTACAAATCGGATAGTAAGAACTCCTGCGCTTCTTCATTGTACTCGAATCCAGGTCTTGATATTTTCAGGAATTTAGATGGTCCATTTTCTGGGATTCTCTTTTCAATATTACAGATCCCCAAATTATCATCAAATAGGTATGTGGTGGACTTAAGTGTTGTAAAATACTTTTCCCATCTTTCCACATGAATCATTAAACTTCTTTCGTTCAATCCTTCAATACTTACATTCTTCAGTAATTCCTCAAAATGATCCTCAAGATTTGGTTCAACTTTTCCGAATTTATCAATGAAATTATAGGCTACGGTCTTCGACCATTTAAGCGCATTTCGATGATCTCCAAATAATTCCTTCGTTATTGCTAAAACAAACAAAGATGAGCGATATACCAGTTGCTTATAGTGTTCTATTTTTTGAGATGTGTACTCATCATTAGATGATTGGAATTCGAATCTGTTAATCAAGTTTACAAACTGTCCCAAAATATTTAGAGTAGCTCCTGTGAAGCTTGTCAATTCTGAAAGATTACCACGGCCAGGATATAGCGTAAACTTTTCACCTTCTCCCTCCTTGATTACTTTCAATGTGACTTCCCGTTCAGTGAATTGGATTAGTTGTTTCATGACAATTAAAAACATCGCCATATCAATCAATCCGATTTTATGCTCTTTCTTTAACGCACTATTTTTCAAGGCATTTTGATAATTCACCAAGAACTTCTCGATTGCCTTTCGCTTCTTCTCTAAAACCTTGGTAGAATTTAATTTGATCGTCTCCGTTCGATTCTTTTTTTCCTTACGTGTTCTGCTGGTTGATGCATCTCCTTCTTCCTCATCATCCATATCCTCCTCAGACTCTTCTATCGCTAATTGATTAAAATACTTTTCGATAGCATCCCATATACGAACAGAATTGTGCTGCTTTAATGTTTTCTCAACATCAAGCTCCTCCTCTTCCATTGCAAATATCTCATCATAAGAGAGGTTAGTTGCATTCTTATCTTCTTTTTCACCGGATTCAGGTCTAAACGAATTCACTACGGAAGATGGCGTTCTAGAAGAACGAAGCGTGTTCATGAAATCAATCACATCGAACACTTTATCATTCCCTAATTCAATTATACTAGCCAATCTCAGCAATCTTCGATTTTCTTGAGAAGGATTGGTATTAATAATATCACTGAGATTATTGACTATCTGCTTATTAGAAACTTCCTTATTTGCATCATTATAAAATTGGACAAAAGATACTCTGCCAGAATTCTTTTGATCATTCAATTCATATAGCAGCTTGTCCTTAGTCAGTGTAAGATTTCTCTCCTCCAATCGAATACCCCATGCATCAAACAAAACACATTTAGCCGTTTTAATCTCTTTCTTATTCTTCAGATATACAGTTAACAGCTTTCCATCTTGATCTACTCCTGTGAGCTTAACCCTATTTATTCTTTCCTCGGCTTGCTCATCCAGTTCTTTTTCAGCCTTTTCTGATAATGGCTGTTCTTTAGGTGTAGCTTTTTCATGTGCTCCATCAAGTGTTAACTCCTCAATGAAATTTCTTGATTCACTTTTGAACAAAATACCAAATTCATCATTCGCTCCTTTGGAAGAATCAGTTCCAAATGCTTTTATTGTTGCATTAGGACTTCCAAACAAGCAATACTGGTTGCCGTCCTTTTCTTCAAACACAAATACCTTAGCATGCAATTTTCTATCGCTTAATTTCTTAACCTTCGATTCTGCTCTCTGAGTACTTTCCCATGCAAAAAATTCAACGTTGTTAGCGCTATCCATCTTGTGAGGATGAATTCCTTTCTCCGCTTGAATGAATGCTCTTATACTTGCTTCACTATAATGAGTTGATAAATTCTTGATAAACGATCCGGCTTCATCATAAAACGGTGAATAAACCGAAATACGCTTTACGTTTCCAGACGGTACTAATGCTTTGAGTTGATTCCAGATACTTAAATCATCATTGTATACAGCAGCCACCGAAAGGTCATTATCTAATTTTGACCAGGCATGCTTTTCAATAGCATCCTCATTCAATAAACCACAATTATTTTCTAACCAGGACATTTTGTCTCCCGATATACCTTCGGCTCGTTGCCCCAAGAATTTTAGGTAATTCCAAGTTTCTTGAATGATCGGTAACTGCGTTCTATTGTCATTATTAGCATAAAACACTCCGAAAACTTCGTGGTTCTTACCATGACCTCCATTCGTAATGTTTCCCGATCCCTGAATCATCATAACATCCTTTTCACCTGCTAGAAAGATGATCTTTGGATGAAACGCACCAACACTAGATACACCATTTACGACATATGATGAACTGATCGACTTTAAATATCCCGTACTTAATCCTATTGCCTGATCAAGCATAACGTCATCAGCAAGAATATTCACGTTAATAATGCCTTTGCTTTTTAGCTGACGAAGGACCTGTGACTCGAAATGATAAAAATCGAACGAAAAACTTGTGAGTACAGCTGAATGAAAATCTGCTGACTTGGGTATCTCATGTATCAGCTTCTTTTCAATCATACGTTAGACTTATTTAATTCTGAAAGTAATTCTTCCCCTCTCTCTAGAATATTCCCGTCTTTATCGATTACTCGAAGATCTACCATAAAATTGAACAGTGTTTTAAGACGTGGATTGGTAAAATTTGGGTTCATCGTTTCAATATGAACCAAATAGTTGTCCTCAATTAGAAATTTCAATAGGTTTTTCTCACCGTTGCCCATCTTATAATAAGCAATGGATATATGTTCATTCATTAAGGTATGCACTACCTTTCTTATGAACTGCTCTAGTGGCAGGTCTAAATTTGAACTTATGTAATTTTGAAACACCTCAAGCGCATTCCCATGTTTTTCATGAACTTGATGATTGTATGCATAATATTTTAAGTCTTCAATTTTCTGCTCGTTCTCTTTATAAAGTGAAAGTAGTCCGCATATTCCTCGGGCTATCCCTTCAGAAATTTCATTCGATTTTACATTACCTCCTATTAAAGAAACATTTTCCAGTGTATCCAATTCTATCGAACTCATCCACTTGGATGCGGATTGATCTGAATCAATTCGAAATAATTCGGAACATACTTGAATCGAATTCGAACTAATATGTTTCAAGAAGTGTTGAAGAGCGTATTCTTTTGAATCCATCTCTTTCAGAAGGCCCCAAAAGATTGTTTCAAGATAGTAATGCGTAAATTCATTTAATTGATAAAAATACCAGCCGAATGAAGCTTCCGAAACATCATTTCTGTTTACTGATAAATTATCCAGATAAAGCAATACAGGAAGTTGCTGCCAAGCATTTTTATCCTTTGATTCCTTCAGTTTATTTAAAAACAACTGAATCGACTCTTTTCGCTGATGCGATATTTCACCCGTGTAGGTTTTTATTTTATCGCTATCCGGTCTTAATAACATCTCGAAATAATACTGACCTTCTTCTTTTTTTTCTACGGAAGTGTTTAATGCAAACTTCGAAAGCCTCTTGATATCCTCCTCGTACAACTTTCCTTCAACTACTCGATCAAGAAAGAGCTTTCTATCCTCTACGTCAACGGAATTTCGAAAAGCATTAGCTAATACAGTTCCTTTATCATCCGTTCTTCGAAAGCGACCTTTTCGCTGTTCCACCAGGCCAAGTCCAATTAAAGATCCCGCGTAGTACTGTCCAAGTGCGCCAGAAGTGTAATCCCAGTATACCTTATGCTCTTCTGATTGATATTCCTTGTCTGCACCATGTTCGATATCATAGAATCCTTCCTTCGCAGCATCTTCTTTATGGTCCGCTACATAATTACTTCCAATTACACTTAACTCTTCCGGATTTGTTTTAGCCATAACAAAAGCTAATATCAACTCAGCTCTTCTGATATATGTATAATGCGCTTCTAATTCATCCGACTTAATATTGCGCAACTTTTTGTCTTGTACTAAGTACTCATCCAACAACCACAAATAAAAACCATAATAGCGTAAGCGTAAAGTCAGGTTTGTCAATCCTGGCAATAGTGTTGCATAAACAGAAATGGAACTATTTTGCACACCAAGTGGATCACGACCTCTCACGAAGTTGCCACTCTTTGCCCAAAAGGGTTCCTGATATGATTCAATATTGTACATAACGGTTCGGCTATGATTTCGGCGTGGATAAATCCCTGACTGCCTCAGGCAGGCGCAGGATTTGTCCAAAGTAGAAATCAGCCAGAACTAAGTTAGGGATTTTGTTTGAAAGTTAATAAGCAGCGCTGAATTATAGCCATTGTTAGCACCCGTTATTTTTTATAAAATTCAGATATTATTATTGGAAAATCAACTTTAGATTTATTAGATGCGGAGAAGTTCCCACCAAAAGCACCGTCACTACCATACTCATTTTTCAAAGAATATTTGATAGTATTTATGTTATGGTTTTTTAATTTACTAAAATCGTCATCTGTCAAATAAAATATTGCTAAAGCTAGTTTATCAACATAATCAAAAATACTTTCTCTTGAAGTAGTAATTACCATACCATTATCTAAATAAATAATTAATTTTCCAGCAAAATTGACATCCTTTGTTTTAGTGGTTAAAGCAATCATTTTATTCGTTTCATCTTTCACAAATTTTATTTCTAGGTCATTGATAAAATATTCGTCTGAATTAGACTTTAAATTATAACCTTCAGTAGAAATAAAACTTTTTTCTCCAATGAAAAACAATCCTTGTCCATTTACTTTGAAGGCAACTAACAGTAATAATATAATAATTGTATTCTTCATGTTGTTATTATTTAATTGGTGCTAACGGTTTGTGTATGATTCCGTTGCGGGAAATTCGTTAGAATTTCCGTGTAAGGAATCAGTACGAATTAAAAGTAGTAAATATTCTTTGAAGTAGGGGTGCAGCT
>Ga0213864_10001092_pt1 | contig 12279 bp, 11 predicted proteins | sample PICome_5_FD_160078 | JGI IMG/M metagenome (GOLD analysis project Ga0213864, IMG submission 160078) | Coastal seawater microbial communities near Pivers Island, North Carolina, United States - PICO247 | ecosystem: Environmental > Aquatic > Marine > Coastal | place: USA: North Carolina... | reverse complement strand
ATTATATAGAACATACATATAACCATGAACTACCGAAGCAACACGCATTATTAAAAACAAATATTAACAACACCTAAACTGCATTAAAATGCAGCTCCACTGCCCTCACAGCAAACAGCTAAAAGCAAGCAGCTAACTTGTTTTTGTTAAAAAATGTAAAAATTGTATTGAATTTCGCTTCCTATTGTTAAAAAGTATTAAAGTTGGGTTTGTAGCATACGAACTGGAATCATTTTTGCGTTCAAAAAATTGAATCCACTTTCCAAACAGAACTGATCACTCTCCTAACGAATTCCCGGATTCACACACAGAAGAACTTAATGACGGAATTGATGAATGATGCAATGTGGCTCATCAATTAAAACGCTCTAAGGAGCAAACACTCAAACCCAATAAGCAACGAGGGCTTTGCCGGGAATCTTGAACCTAATCGTGATGCCTCGAATCACATACCAAAGACTATAAGAACAAACACACTACCGCCACTCCAAATGCACCTGCCTGCCGCAGGCAGGGAAAACCGCGTTTGTCAAGCGCCATGCCTGCGGCAGGCAGGCAAAAACCGAAAGCCTTGGGCGGCCCAGTCGCAGAGTTTTACATCGTATATCTAAACATGAGGTAAGTATGTACACCTCTTTTAAGTACCTACAACCATTAAATCCGATATATCATGGTAACATACAAAGTAATCAAAAGAGCAAATCCATTAGACAGAACCCAACCAGAGAAGCACTACGCTTTCATCGTGAATGACAGAAACCGAGACTTTCTAAGTTTATCTAGAGTAATTTCTAAAGCCTCAACCATTAGTGAAACCGATTGTTTAGCCGTGTTAAACGAGCTAGAATTGACCATCATGGAAGAGTTGAGCGAAGGAAGACCTGTTAAATTCGGAACCTTAGGTGTATTTAAATTAAGCTTAAGCTCAAAAGGTGTTATTGATGCCGACCAGGTAAATGCCGATCTCATTACCAAATCGAGAGTCTTGTTTTATCCTTCGAAGCGAATTAGAAGATGGCTAAAGACCATTGAGTACAAGAAGGCAGCGTAACCCCCCAGCACAGCAACAAACTAAAACCTCAATACTTCGGTATTGGGGTTTTTCTTTTGCGGAAAAACACATTATTTTTTACAGAATTTTGCACTGTAATTGCAAAAAACCGCACTATGATTTGAAAAAACCGCACTGCGATTTTCAAAAAACGTGCTGCGTTTTGGAGAAACTGCACTGCGTTTTTGAAATACTGCATTTTGTCATTTCCTGCCGGCCGGCAGGCGGGCGACCGAGTGCAACGAGCGGAAAAATCTCAATTTTACTAGTCTTCAAAGTTCTTAAAACCCTTACCTTCCTATACCTAATTAACTTTTTAATTTCATTCTTCTTATAAAGAGAGTAATTTGGTGTAGATTCTATAATAGCTTAATGTCATTTTCCACATTTAAAACTGCGGGAATCCGCATTTCGTTGTCCGTTTGCCGCGTTAGTTATTCGTAAAATCCACATCCAGAATTACGGAAAACCGCATTTCGTTATTCGATGTCCCAGCATATCGATTAGCAAATACCATAGAAAAGCAACAAAATAATTTTATCAATTTAGAAGGTAATATTTAGAGTGACATGGTTTGACAGTGACAGCATATATATTCGCCGTCCATTAAAATTGCCATCATGACTTACCTAAAAATCCAACATTCAATTTTATTAAAACCTAAAAACAATCAAACTATTTTAAACCTGCCAAAACTTCAACAATCACTTACCAAATTTCCTTCGTGGATATTAATTACCTACAACTACAACGATGAAACTCATAAAACCCAAATTATTCATTTAGATAATCCATTGAAAAACCTCAAAAAACACTCCTTAAATAATCAACCTTTTTTCAAAGGTCTCACTGAGGAGTTTAGTTCCAATAATTGTAAAAACATAGAAATTCTAATTTGTAAAAATTAATGAAACTACCCTTACGCTCAACCTTGTTGGCTAGAATGCCATACTTTGAATTACTGTTTTCATCTCGATTTGAAAATTTTGATGAAGATTTTGCACTCTACTATAATAATGCTTTGGATAACGATCCCATTGAAGTCCTAGGGACTTACAAAGATTTCTTTGATAGAGAAACAGATATCCAGAAGAAAATTATCATTCATAATTTGGGGTACCGATACTTTCATTATCAGAAAAAATATTGGTCTAAAAGGCCACAGGCTAAAATCAATTTACTACAGTGGGAAAAATGCTTTGAAACAGAATTACCTACCTACAACGAAACTGAGGACATCAAAAGGTTACGACTTGAAATCCCCAAAAGCAGAAAGAATAAAATAACAGTCCAGGAACCCGATTACAATGAAGAAATTCTTACAGCTATGGATTTATTATTTATTGACGAAACTGTGCCAAGAAATCTACTTTCTGGCTTCTGTTTATCGATATTGATTACGTATTACAATCATATTGAAGAAATTGAAACTTGGTTACAAAAAGAAGACACTACACGAAAATTATTATAAGTATGGATACATTTAATCAATTTATTGAAGATTTGTTTTGGCCAGAAGGATTAAAACCAATTAAAAAGGGCCGCTATTTAACCTATGCAATAACAAAAAGTAAACTTATTTCCTTATTTCGAAATAGTGTAAAAGTAACTTTTTACAACGACGATGAAGTATTTTTATTCTGTAAAAAGAAAGATATCAACTTATTATTGTATTTGGTTAGAACACATTACAAATTATACATCGAAGAAGAATTTGAGGACAGTAGATATTTCAAAGTATTTCGATTTTTTCCTCAAACCTTTCGAGTTAAGAAAGAGATAACAGAAAAGAACCACCCTCATTTTCGGGGTAATCTCAAAATAGGAGCTGAATTGGTATTGACCGAAGATCATTATGGTGTTGTAAACTATGCCAAGGGCCTTCCTTTATACAAAAACGAAACACAAAAATCTGATACAGAGACTTCAACTCAAATTAATTATGAGTATATTAGAGCAGTTTAATTAGTTTTTTTAAATATCCAAAGAATTCATGAAAGACGTAATTTTATTGAATAACCTATTCAATGGAGAGTACATAAAAGATAAAGTAGGCGGTGAAATTATCAACATGTACCAGTCAGATAATGGTAATCATTATATTTATGTAAATCCCTACGGAAATATCCATAAACAATGGGATTATAGAATTAAGGAAATATTATTTATTCGTTCAATAGGTAATGGTATTGTAAAAGTGATCGCGAAAGCAAAAATTAAAGAACAAATATGTATTAATGGTGTTTTTAAAAAAAATAACTACACAATAGATCCTAAACAGAAAGCTTATATAGATGAAAACAATATTACGTATGGAGGTGCAAAAATTTCAAGTTTGGGTTCAGAATCCAAATATTATGTAACATTCGAAGCTGAAGGAATTTATAAAGCTAAAACTGATATATATTTAACTACAAATAAAAATAAAGCCAATGTGGCTAATAATATTTTCGTTTTAAAAGAAATAGGAAAAATAAATAACCAATCTCAAAAACTATATATCGAGCCACAGAATATTAATTACACTTTATTAGAAAATATTTTTTCTAACACCTCTTATTGGGAATCTAATAAAGTGGGCAAGGTGGATTTATCGGTTAACAAAACAAAATCACAAAGTTTTCTTTCAATAATTAAAAAAGAAAATGATGAATTAGTGAATTCTAATTTACTATGTCACTTTCTTGAAAACGATGAAAAATTTTGGGCTGACTTTGCGGAAAAAGTATTAAAAATATCTGATAAAGAAGTAATTCTAGGAAAGCCAAAAATTACTAGAGAATCATTTCATAATATCGATTTATTGATTGAAGTTGAGAATTATGCCATAATTATTGAGAATAAGATTAAATCACGAATAAACGGACAAAAAAAGGATGGCTATTCGCAACTTGAAAAATATGTTAAGAAGACATATGAACATTTTAATAAATCAACTAACAAACTTTTTTATCTGTTAAGACCTGATTATAATAATGAAAGTTACAAGGATTATAATAAAGCAGATCAGTATATCGAAATCAAATATTCTGAAATATACGAGATAATTAAAATCCGTGATATAAATATGTATTTTGATGAATTAAAAAGAGTTGTTCAAAAACATTCAGCTGAATACGATAATGAACTTTTTGAAATTATGGATAACAGATTTATCGAACAGATAAAAAATAACCGACAAAAAACGTAATTTATATCATATGAATTTAAAAAGATAACAACTGCCCCTTAATTTTATTCAAAGATTCATCAAGCTCCGCAATTTCAATCATAATCTCATCATCCAAATACTCTGTAAGTTCAAGATAATATTTCGACTCAGGTGTGATATCAAAGATTTCAAGGACTTGGTGGTAGCAGTTGAATTTTTGTTCAATTAAGTATTTCACATAGGCATCTGCCTGTAAAAAGGTAACTATTTCACCTTTAAGGATACTTCGATGATATTCATCATATACAGCCTCAGTAATTTGGACCAGGGAAATCCACTCTTCGGTATGGGTTTTTAATTCGTTAATAGTTCTTATCGCATAAGATCGTATCAAATAAAATTCGATGATTTCATCTGTAAATGCTTCTAATAAATAGGAATAGAGTTCACCTGTACCTTGGCTTTTATAGGCGTATTTAGAGTTGTTTTCAATTTCCGATAAATAAGCTTCAAACTCTCTTAGCAAAGCTCCCGAAAAATCAATATCCTTTAACGATTGGTTTACCAATTCTTTAACTTCTTCCTCGGATTCAATTTCACCTTCCGAAACCTCAGGATGAGCTTCATCAAAATAGGTGATAAAAGTATCTTTCATTTTCTGTTTTAAATAAAATAATTCATTCAAGTTGATAGAATGAAGACTAATTTGAAGGTTATTCATGGACTAAATTAATTGGTTTAAAAATTGAGCTTAATAATTAAGTAACTGTTTTGATTAAGGATGTAAAAAGGTAGAACAGTTTATTTATGTTTTTTTACTTAGATAATATATGAATCAAACTGTCATTTTGTGTCAGTCACTAAAAAATACATAATGTCATCAATTGACAGTCTGAATGTTATATTGGTTCATACAAATTATTTTTTACTAATTCTTATGTCTTTAATAAGTAACAAATCAACTTTTTATAATTCCTACCAATCCTACATTGAAAGTTTAACTATTGATTTATTGAACTCTTATAATCAAGGAAACTTAAACAAAGACCTAAGCGCCATTTTTCAAAATTTAAAAGAAACTAAGAATATCAACGAAGGTTTTTTTGGTAGTGAAAATTATTTAGGAGTTAATTTGATGATCTCTTCAGAACATTCATATGCTGGACTAAAATTTGAAACAAGATTCTTTGTGTTGGCATTCTCTGATGAAGATGATACTTTTTTCCATAGAACAGTAGACGCAATAGCCTCAGGAGTATGGGCGTTTGAAGCAAACTCTGGTTTCATTTTTATTCTTGGTAAAAACAAAGAAAAGCAGCAAAACTGGATAAAAGAAATAAATAAATCTTTAGAAGATGTAAGTATTTACAATACAATTTCCTTTTTACTAGGAAAGGACATAGGAAAATTTGTAGCTAAAAATTTAACCAATAAATAATTTAAAATCCGAATCATGATTACAATCCAACATCAATTAAAAAACGAACAGTATTATATTCCAAATTGGCCTATTAAATTCTTATTTTTAGGGACATTCAATCCACAAGGAGGTGAAAATGTCAACTACTATTATGGACGAGAAAAAAATCAAACTTGGACTTTACTATCCGAAATATTTAAGACATCTTTTAACCCAAGGGATTCTAATTTCTTGGACAAAATAAAAAAATACGGAATTGGCTGTATTGATATGATAGATGAGGTTAGAGCACCACAACATTTTATTGAAAACATAAATGGAAAGGGTTACAAAGATTCAAAAATCATTAACAAAGTTGTAGAAAGAACCTATAACACAACTATTATCCAAGGATTAATATTAAAAAACCCAAATGTAAAAGTCTTTAGTACATGGGGAAAGGGATCAAATCTTAAGGAATGGAAAAATGAAATCAATAAAATAGAAAATCTTATTTCTTTGGTTTCTCCTAGCTTGGCAGCTAGAGTACCGCAAGGAGAGTCTAAATTTCAATTCATGCTAGATGATTGGAAAAGTAAAATTCTAATTTCTTGATGATGAAGGGAACGCTCATATTTTTTTACAGTAATATGCACTACTTATAAAGATGTTATTTGTAGCGATCTTGAGCTTCTTCAATCATGCCTATAATTTCCTCCTTCAAATGAAGTGGTTCTATAATATCAAGTTTCGTTGAAAAACTTAAGATCTGATATTTAAATTCAAGATTTGGGTAAAGAAAATACTCAACCCGATATTTTCCTGATACTCCAGTCGAGTAAATTAATTGAGAGTGATGAAGGGGCAAACTTTTTAAATACTTAACCAAAATTTCATCTACGTTACACACTATTCTTTCAGGTTCACCATCACCATAGTAAACTCCAATGGTATGATTAAACTTTTTTAGATGCTCTTGAAACTGCTCTCTTTTGATTGAAGATATAGAACCTATTTCTAAATCTGAAATTCGATCGATCCCAAATACTCTCATCTCCGTCGGGTTCATGGCACCAACAACATACCAACGATTTGAGTATTCTTTTAATAAGAAGGGAGTAACAGAACGTTTTTTGTGCGTTTCCTTTTGAAAATTATAATGGGTAAAACTAATTTTTTGCCCTCTTTGTATCGCCAGTAGTATAGGTTTCAGGTATTCAATCCCTTTAAAGTTTCTAGAGTCATCAAAGGATATTAATTGAAGATTTTTGCTGTTTTTATTGAGATCTTCGGTCAGAATATTTGTTAAACTAATGTGTTCCAAAACATTGAAAAGCGAATTATTGAATTGACTTTCCTCGTGATTAATAAAATAACCTTCATGAATTTTTGAATATTCTATATCCAACCCAAAGTCCGTTTTAATTTTTTCAAGGTGTCTATAAAAGGTACGCTCTGAAATGTTTATATCATTTTCTCTTAAGTAGTCTAAAACCTGATCTTTGGATGGATATGCTTTATGTTGAATTAGTTTTACAATCAAGTTAAAACTCAGAAGGAAAGTATATTTAGACATTAGTTCATCGTATTTAATACTAAAATAAAAAAAATACGACTGTCATGAAATGTCAGTGTAATTAATATATTATTAACTTACAATTACACAACAAAAACAATCCTAATTCATGCTATCAAAATCTCGCTATTTAAAAGGTTTAAAATGTACCAAGGCTCTTTGGCTAAGTAAATTCAAAAAAGAAGAAGCCTTCTATTCTGAAAGAACCAAACAAATCTTTCAACAAGGGAATGAAGTTGGAGAGATTGCTCAACAGTATTTCCCGGGCGGCAAATTAGCTTTGGTAGATTCATTTCCTAATGAAAAGGCGGTTGTAAAGACAAAACAATTGATTGAATCAGGCGAAACTACTATTTACGAAGCTACTTTTGTAGCACATAATACCTTGGTCGCTCTTGATATTCTTCATAAAATAGAAGGGAAATGGTACGCTTTTGAGGTTAAAAGTACCAATTCAAAAAAAACTGAACATGTTCGTGATGCAGCTATCCAATATTATGTTATAAAGTCGGCTGGTATAAAATTAGAAGATATTTCAATTATGCATTTCGACAGGTCTTATGTGAGGCAAGGTGATATTGAACCAAAGAAATTATTTACCTATGAAAGTGTAATACATGAGATTCCACCTTATTTAAAAGAAATTCCTAAGAATATTGAACTTTTTCTTGAGGTTTTCAAGGCTGATGAGCCGGCGATTCAAATTGGAGGACATTGTGACAAACCTTATGCCTGTGAGTTTGCTCAGTATTGCCATAAACTACCTGAGAATCAAAAGCTCATTGGCAATGAAAATGAAACTGAATTAGACCGAACCATTACCTGGGTGGACCAACAGGCAGTAGAACAATTTTATCAATCAAACTATTACCCTGTTTATTCATTGGATTTTGAAACCGTAATGGAAGGAATCCCTCCCTACAACAACTGTAGACCTTATCAACAAATTCCATTTCAGTATAGCCTACACTATCAAGAAAATGAATCTAGTACACCTCTGCACTTTGATTTTTTTCATGATGGTTCAATTGATCCGAGAGAAGAGTTGATTAAATCCCTTATAAATAATATTAGAGAACAAGGGACTATTTTAGTTTACAATATTCGATTTGAAAGAGAACGTATTAAAGAACTAATTAGAGATTTTCCTGAATATAAAAACGAATTACAAAATATTTTAGGTCGATTAGTTGACTTACAACCTGTATACAAAAACCTGATTAAGTCAAGAGCGACTGAGAAAAGCGCAAGTTTAAAAGTTGTTTTACCTACTTTCCTGCCAGACAAGTCATACGATGATATGGAAATAGCCAATGGCATGGAAGCTATGGCAACATTTAAAAACTTAAACAACTTAAACAACGAGGAAAAGGAAAATAAAATAACACAAATGCTTGAATATTGTGCCTTGGATACTGAGGCAGTATTAGAATTGTACAAGCTTCTTCCAACTTTTATCAATAATTAAATAAAAAACAGAATTGACTTTTGCGGTTATCCGCACTTTTAGTCGTTAGTGATTACAATTATCATTTATCAGTGATCATTGAATTATTCAATTATTAGCTTATTAAAAACTATCCTCGTCATTGCCTGCCTGCCGCAGGCGGGCGAGGCGCGAAGCAACGCGGCAATCTGAACTTACATATCGTTTTCTGGCATAGTAAAATGCAGAAAACCGTAAAATTTATATTTTTAAAGACCCTTAAAAATAATTACGATAAGAATAAAAATATGCTCTGGACCATTTGTGTTGCAATAATCATAGCCCTATACATAGGCTATTTGAAGTTTGTAGAAAGAAAAAAATACACAGACTCCAATTATCTTGGGTTTTTAAAAAAGGCTGATGAATTTTTAAAATTAATTAGTGATTTAAATGACTACATCACCTGGGTAGAGAAATACCAAATTAAAATTAAATACGAGGATACAGGAAGATTTTTCAAGAATAAAAGTAGTTACTACAAAAAAGAAGAAACGGTAGATAGGTTCAACGGGGTTTTTCAAAATTTTGATGATTTTGTAGTGAACTTTAATATCAAGTATGTTAGGACACAGAGGGAGAAGTATCAACAATTCTTTGATAATATTGAAAATAAAAAGCTTGATGAACAGCAGCGAACTGCTGTAGTTACAGACGAGTATTCAAATCTTATAGTTGCAGGGGCTGGATCTGGAAAGACCTTAACGATTTTAGCAAAGGTAAAGTACCTAGTTGAAAAGAAAATGATACCTCCAGAGGATATTTTAATCCTCTCATTCACACAAAAAACTGTAGAGGAACTAAACCAGAGATTAAAAGATATTCATCCTAACGTAAGGGCCCTGACTTTTCATAAACTTGGGTATAATCAAATAAAGAAGCATCTTTCTTTAGCACCTGCAGTTACGAATGAAAACACCCTCGGCAATGTAATTAAACAGTATCTACTTAGAGATATATTCAATGATACAAAGGCTCTTAATGCCTTTGTTCAATACGTTGCGTGTTATATGAATATTCCCGAGGAATATGATAAATATGACTCACTGGGTGAAAAAATAGATACTGAAAAGGGCATTGATTTAAGAACACTTAAATCCAAATATGAACCCTTAAACATGGTAAGGCAGGCCAACCTTGATACATTCCAGGGAGAGAAAGTGAAAAGCGTCGAGGAACTTACAATTGCTAATTTTTTATTTCTAAAGGGTATCAATTACGAATACGAAAAGAGATACCCCATTGATGAATTTGTTTATCAACCAGATTTTTACTTAACCGACTACGATATCTACCTTGAGCATTTTGGGGTTGATGAAAACAATAGGGCGACCTGGTTGAATGAATTTAATGAAAGAGCCTATATTGAGGAGATGGATAAAAAAAGGCAAACGCATTTAGAAAAAGGCACCAAACTACTAGAAACCTATTCTTACTACAACAAAAATAACGTACTGCTCGATAAGTTACAGGAAATGCTTGAAGCTGAAGACGTAAAGTTTTTACCAAGAGATTCAAAAGAAATATTAAACCAGGTAACTAGCAATAACCAAAACTTTGGTAATGAAATAAATAAATTAATAGAAACATTTATAAACCTCAGTAAATCAAGAAGATTAGGTGAAAATGATTTAAATAACCTCTACTCCAGTCAAACTATTTTTAAGATTCAATTTATGAAGGAGAGGTATAAGTTATTTCTTCAATTCTCAATTCCAATTCTAAAAAAGTACAATGAAATTCTAATAGAAAGGAATGAAATTGATTTTAATGACATGATCAATAAGGCCACTGACCTTATAACTAAGAATAAAACCAATTTCTCATTTAAGTATATAATTGTTGACGAGTATCAAGACATCTCCTTTTCAAGATTTAAATTGATCCAACAGATTAGAGATCTCTCTGGCGCAAGATTAACTTGTGTTGGGGATGATTGGCAGTCCATATATAGATTCGCTGGCAGTGACATTTCTTTGTTCAGCAACTTTGAAAAACATGTTGGTAAATACGAACTGTTGCTTATAGAGCAGACCTATAGAAATTCACAGTCTCTCATTAACATCAGTGCAAATTTTATAAAGAAAAATAAAAAGCAGATACAAAAAAACCCATTATCTCAAATCAGCGACAGATATGAGCCATTAAAGTTCATTGGATTTACACCAGAAAATTTGGAGCAAAAATTTATCAATGAGGTGGAATACCTAGTTGATAAATATGGGAATGAACCAATATTAGTATTGGGCAGGCACACCTTCGATATTAAAAATTTAATTCTTCAAAATGGTAACAGTCGGATTAAATATATTGAGAGAAGTGGAAAACTTGAAGTTGATGGGTTTGAACAGGTAGATATAAAATTTTTAACCGTCCATCGCTCAAAGGGAACTGAAGCTAAAAATGTTATAATACTAAACTTAAGCAACAACCTGATGGGCTTTCCTAATAAGATGACCGATGACCCTATATTATCCCTATTATTAAGTGACCACGAGGAGTATCGTTTCGCTGAAGAGCGAAGATTATTCTATGTTGCTCTAACGAGAACTAAAAATGAAGTGCTTCTTTTCCTGCCCTCTGACACCTCTATTTTTGCTGAAGAATTACTTAGTGACAATGACTACCTTTTAACTAATGTTAAAGGAAAGCCAAAGACTACTAATTGTCCATATTGTAAAACAGGTAAATTAGTTGTTAGGAAGAACTCTAGAAATGGGAATAATTTTTTAGGATGCTCCCACTACCCCGCCTGCAACCAAACCTATAATGATATCAATATCTTGAATAATGAATTGATCTGCCCAGGCTGTAAAAGTGGTTTCATGGTAAAACGTGGGGGAACGTTCGGTAATTTTCTAGGATGCACAAATTATCCGCAGTGTACGAATACAATTAACCTAGCAGAGTAACTGGAGAATTGAATTAAGGTAAGATTGAACTTCACTTGACAAGAAACATCCATTTGGTGCTAAAACACAGAATCTCGCATTTGTTTAGGTGTGTTTTTTAATAACAAAAACCCAAATTACCCATTGCAGAAAACCGTAAAATTTATATTTTTAAGGTCAATCAAAACCAAATCCCTCAACCAACATTCAAAATTGCTGAAACAACCTGGTACTGGGAAGAAAAAATAACAATTTCATTGACCACACCTAACTTTTATAATCCCGAATCTTATCCCCTGCATTGTATCGAAAATAGTGATGTTTTTGATAGGTTGATAGATGAAAATGGTGATATAAATCAAGGAGTAAATATATCTGGGAAACAAATAAAGGTTTTATCTAAAGTCAAAAGGATTAAGGGTTCGCTAATAATAATTGATTCTACAATTGAATCTCTAGGCTCGTTAGAGGAGGTATGGGGTGAATTAAGAGTGTCTTCTTATGTTTTGGATTCGAATCTAAAGAGTCTTGGAAATTTAAAATTTGTCAAGGGTGATGTGTCACTTCATCATTCAAAAATTACGAATCTAGGATTTTTAAATATAGTTGATGGTGCCTTGAGATTACCTAAGACTCAAAAGGGAATTTTGGATACTTCAGAAATAAAAATTTCAGGTTCTATACGATATCTGGGTGCTAAAAAAAATAACCCTGGTAATGGCTTA
>Ga0213864_10001085_pt1 | contig 12330 bp, 9 predicted proteins | sample PICome_5_FD_160078 | JGI IMG/M metagenome (GOLD analysis project Ga0213864, IMG submission 160078) | Coastal seawater microbial communities near Pivers Island, North Carolina, United States - PICO247 | ecosystem: Environmental > Aquatic > Marine > Coastal | place: USA: North Carolina | collected... | reverse complement strand
TCATTCCTCTGAATAGTTGGTACAATGGAATCTACTTTCGAAACGACCTTTTCGAATTTGTTGTCTTTATACAGGTAATATAATTTCTTGTAAAACTCCTGAACTACATCTTCTTCTACCTCTTCTTCAATTTTCTCTTCCGGATTTTGAATCACTTTAGCAAAAACAGTCTCGGGATAATTGGACAAAATGGTATTTTTATATTTCTCTGATTTTGCTAAATCTGATACCTTATAAATCTGATACAAATGCCAGTTTAATGGAAGAATTAACTCCTTCGCAGGCGATAATTTTTCCAATCTTTGGAACCTTTTGATCGCTAAATCAGCATTTTTAAATTGCTCTTTGTAAATGAGTCCTAAATCATACAATGCCTGATTGCGTTGCGCATACAAACTGTCTAATGCACTTTTATCGGTCGGAATCTGAGCGATATAATCATCCACATTATATCGATTATTCACAATCTCCTTTTTCTCATCAGTTTCCGAATTCCGAGCGGATCTTTTAGTCGACCATCTCCAATTGTCCTCCAATCTTCTCGTACCCCAAAACTTTTTGAATTCACTTTTACCAAAACTTAAAACCTGTGGATTGTAGAAATACCACCCTTGCTTTTTTGTTGATTGTAGAGAATTGTTGGATGAGAAATTGGCGCGATTCAATAATAATTGAGCTAACTCTTCATCAGCTTTTTTCAATTTTGAAACATAACCTTCAAAATACACTCTCTGATCCGCCTTAGAAAGATTTGCAAGTGTTAAAATGCTATCATTTTCTGTGACGATTTGCTCGTTTTTAATCAACTCTGCTAAGTTTTTGGACTTTCTCATGACGCGACGAATACGTAAATTCTTGTCATCCTCTGCAAACTGTAAAACACTATCATAGTGAGCACTTGCAATGGTGTAATTGGCTTTATCGAAGTATAAGTTTCCTAATCGTTCATGGGTAAATGTTCTTTGCTTCTTGCTTCCACCCACAGATCGTAACGATTTATTATAATCATCAATAGCCAAAGCAATACTATCATTCGTTTGGTGAAGAACAGCTCTTTGAAAATACAACTCATCTAAAAACTTTCGATTTTCTCGATCTTTAATCAAATTGTCCAATCGATTCATAACTAGGACTGCTGCAGAATCGGAAGTAGTGTTTTTGGCTAATTCAATTTCTCCGTGAATGCGATATTTCTTTGGTGCCTGTTTAAAATCAACAAGTCTTTTAAAAACCATAACTGCAGAGTCTTTATCGCCGCGGTTTGCATACACCTGACCCAAAACAAATAAATTTCGAGCACCCTGATCTTTCAACTTTAACGTTCTTGTTGCTAATTGTAAGTGTTTTATTGTTTTTTGAAGTGTATCCGTTTTAAAGTAGGCCATTGCCATCGCTGTGTGCGCCTGTTCTTTGATACGATCAGAGACATCTGTTTCAAGGGTATCTTTAATGTAGAGCAACAGATTCATCGTCTCGATAGCTCGCTCTTCGTTATCATTACGAACATTGGCTTTGGCTCTCCAAATTTTAGTTTCAGCGATTAAATCGGCATCCGGATAATTAGCAATTACATAATTAAAAGCCTCAATAGCCGGAATAAATCGCTGTGAGTAATAACGTGCCTTTCCAAGTAACAGATAAGCATCATCAATCTTTCGATTGCGCTCGAATCCGTCAAAATTCATGCTGTGCTTTTGTATGGCCTTTACTGCCTTCTCTTCTGCTTTTTCAAAAGGAGTTTGCTCTGTTTTTTGATTGGTGTTCGAGTTGGAATTAAATCCTGAATTGATATTAAAATTCATGTTTCGAAGCACCACCTTGTTTCCTTCAAACTTGATCGGCTCTATCGGAAGAATCTCAAACCAGTCGTCTTTATAATTTTCATTTAAGGACGTAATTCCGTTTTCTAAGGCTTGCTGGCCATTAAATAATACATTATAGTTGGTAGTCAGTGCTTGATAATTTCTAGAAATAAAAGTGTTTTTTTTGGTACTACATGCATCTAGTAATACCAAGCTTACCACCAAAGAAATTAGGAAAATGAACGACTTCTTCACGCCTTAAAACTAAACTAAAAATTAATTATACGAAATAAAAAACCCTTAATTACAACTGATTTCTATTCAAAATCGTATGTAAGAAAGGGTAAATATTCAGGAATCGCGTTCTACTACACCGAGAAATAGGTTTCCAATTCCTTTAACGTTGCCGGTGACGTCTGAATATCTTTCACCACATTACCTTTATCTAGAACCACAATTCGTTCACAAACTTCGGTAACATGCGATAAGTCGTGACTCGAAATTAAAACCGTAACATCTCTATCTTCTGTAAGTTCTTTAACGATCTTTTTTAATCGAATTTGAGTGGTCGGATCCAGATTCGCAAAGGGCTCATCGAGAATAACCACTTTCGGGTTCCCCATCATGGCTGCCACGATTCCAGCTTTTTTCTGGTTTCCTTTACTCAAATCACGCAGGTATTTCTTTTTACCCAAGATTTCACCGTTAAAGAACTCATCGAATTGCGCTAAGAAGCTTTGTACATCGGCCTTATTCATTCCGCGAAGATCTCCAATGAACTCAAAGTATTCTTCGGCAGTTAAGTAGCCAATTAGAAAGGTTTCATCTATAAAGGAACTGGTAAATGTTTTCCACTCTTCACTTTCATTGACCTGGATATTATTATTGGTAATTGCGCCAGTTGTTGGGCGAACCAAATCCAACATGGTATTGAATAAGGTAGTTTTTCCGGCACCATTGTTTCCTACCAATCCGAAACTTTCACCGGTTGGAATTTCTAAGGATTGTATGTTCAACACCTCAGCTTTTCCATATTTTTTTGATATCTCTTTTACTTGAATCATAATTTTATTTTTTTTAAGCTTTTTGATCAAAAGCGTGGATTGCAGCATATTTGTCTTTGATGTACTTACGCTCTATAAAATTCATGAAGTACTTCTTGAAAACTAAGGTTAGTAAACCTACTAGTGCTATGGATAAAATTCCGGCATTAAAACTTACCGTTGTTTTGAAAATCCAGAACAATAACATAGGTAATGCTAAGATTGGAATAATAACCACAAATTGGGTTGCACTTGTCCCTTGATAATTCGCAAAAGCACTCTTGTCCAAATCAATTCGTTTTCGATTAAAGGACCCTGCATAAAGCAATAAAATGGAATTGAATCCGATGTTATATATCGCCCCGGCCGTAATCATCAGGAATTTATCGACACCAAAATAGATGTAGGGAATACTCAATAGGTATAGCACAAAAGTCATACCCACCATAAGATACCATTTCGACTCCAAGAAGAGACGATACTTAATGTTCTGACTCATCAGCATTTTATAATAGGCACTGTCCCAAGCCGGAATAAATTGACCAAAATTCATTACAAATCCGCCGGTAACAAATAAGGAAGCGAAAATTAAAAATACGGGCATTTTCTCTTCATATACCTCTTGAGTAAAAAAAATCAAGGCATAAGCCACAAATAAGAACGATAATAGAAAGACTGTTTTTGGTCTTTTATTACGCCAAATCAATCGGATATCATTCTTAATAAAAGGAGCCACTTCTCCGAGTCGATCTGTCCAAGATAAATCGACGGATTTTACCTCTTTCACATCCTTTTTGATGGCATCATCTAGGTACACTCTCGTTTTCAAATAATTGAAATTCAAATTGTAGGTAATAAGAAGTAAAGCGAATGGAATGAATACAAAAATTGGATTCGCATATAATGCATCAAAGACCTGACCCACTGCTGCCGAAATATCGTATAATTCAAAATATTGAATAGCACAAAGCCCAGCTAATACTGTGGCTAAGCTGAAGAAAATCTTCTGGTTTTTATTGATTAAAAAGTTTACATAGTTGTTAAATAACGTAAGGAAGATCATGGCGAAAAACCATCCTAATACTCCTGCTGTATTATAACCCTCACCGAACAATACAACTGAAAATGGCAGGTAAAAGAATAATGGCATCACGTTGAAAAACGAGAATGCTGATTTTGTAAGAATGAAATGAACAATAGATTTCTTTTTAATGGGTAAAATCAATAATGGCTGAATATTCATTATTGGAATTTTTTGCATTAAAAACCGAAATACCAAATCACCTAGAAAGGCAAAAACAAGATAGGAGTTCACCACTTGAAGCGGATCAGCATCGGGATATATTTTTCTAATGATAAAAAAGGAGCCGATTCCCAGTGCCAAAAAAGTCACCAAAAAATACAGTGCAAAAAACACCATGATGACTTTTAAAGCGATTCCTGTTTGCCAATACGATGATCTAAAATATTGTTTCCTTTCTAGTCGTAAGAAATGAGAAATCATAGTTAGTGCTTGGTTAGTGTAGTTGATTTATTAGTAGGGCTAAATTTACAATTGTTACAGTTAGAAAGAAAAATTTCTCACTATATTCAAAAAGAAAACCATCCTTCAAAAATTTCATAGGATGGTTTATATCTTTCGGCAGGTGCCTTTTTTTAATTATTCACTTTCAATACCTCAGCAATAATTCGTTCCAATTCCTGCTTTGGTAGCGCGCCATTTGCCATTTGTGGCATTTCATCTTTAGGTACAAAAAGCAAAGAAGGGATACTTCGAATTCCGAAAGCTGCCGCTAATTCCTGCTCCGCTTCCGTATCAATCTTATACACATCTACTTTACCCTCATACTCCTCTGAAATTTGCTCTAGAATTGGAGCAATCATTTTACACGGGCCACACCAATCGGCATAAAAATCTATAATAGCTGGTTTATCACCTTCGAATTTCCATTCTTTATGCTGTTCATAATTAAACACCTTTTCTAAAAAGGCAGTTTTTGTTAAATTTTTTGTCATGTCAATATATTTGATTGCACAAAATTAGTCGTATTTTTCTGAATAAACTTAGAACACCAAAAATGATAGTCTTATCTGTATAGAACTGTAAAATAAACCTATGAGTAAACGCATAAAGCACTGCGAGATTTGTAAAAAAGACTTTGTGACCCTATATCGTATTCAATACAAACAACCTGCAAAATGGGTTTTTGTTTGTGAATCTTGTTTATTGACGGTTAAACCAAATAATCCGTTTTATAAATATGGCGGAACCTGGAAACGTTAGCAAAAAAATAATGAGAGGAGGTAAAATGAAACAAGTCAGGCAAAACCAACCAAATGCCTGACTTGTAAATGTTTCAATTAATATAACACGTTAATCGACTATAAAAGTACATTGAAACTATTCGCTAAAAAAAAAGATTCTTTAATCTGCTAAAAAGTATAGATGAATGTCTTTCTCATAAAGTTAAATGGTAAATGTTTGAAAATTCACCCGTAGCCGTGAAGCTCAACAACTAAAGATTTTAAACATTGCAATACATTTTGAAACTGATTTTAGTAAATGGTTTTATAATGTTTGGTTAATTATCCACGGTTAAGGCTATGTTTTTAACCGTGGATTAAAAAAATTTAAAAATTGATGTGAAAAGTACAAGAACAATTACGTTATCAAAAGAACCAACCACTACAATGAAAAAAATTAATTTATCGTATGCTGTAGGTCAAATTTGCAGGCAGATTGTAAATCATCAAATCGTCAATTACAAAATTTTAGATATTAAAACCACCTGGAATAACGAGGTGTGGTGTCTGGTACAACGCTTGGATACCAACGAATGTAAATTCGTTAACAGCATTCACCTCATTATGCGATAAGGTAAACAGGTATTACTTTATCATTTTTTCTGTTTTCCCACATAATTGGTACATACAATAGAATAAAAAAGAGAAACTCTTTCGAATTTCTCTTTTGTTTTGTGGTCCCACTTGGACTCGAACCAAGGACCACCTGATTATGAGTCAGGTGCTCTAACCAGCTGAGCTATAGGACCCTTAAATTTGGATTGCAAATGTACATTATAATTTACCTCTTTTGCAAGGAAATTTCTAGAATTTAAACCGCTCTATTCATTAACCATAAAGCGAAATTCGAAAGGTTTTGTTTTTTATCGGCATCTATGTCCATCTCGTCCAAAGTCGCCAGTGCCAGCTGTGTGTAACTTTCAATTTTAGCTTTGATTTTGGACGGAATCTCATATTTTTCAAACAGTCTTTTTACCTGATCCACCTTCGCTGAAGAATCCTCAAATTTTTGACTATATAAATCAAGTAATGCTGATTTATCTGCGGCATCGGCATCTCCTAAAGCTTTTAAATACAAAAAGGTCTTTTTGTTTTCAATAATATCTCCTCCTACCTGTTTTCCGAAGGTTTGTGGGTCTCCGAAGGTATCTAAATAATCATCTTGTAACTGGAATGCCAATCCCAGATTTAATCCGAAGTCATACATCAATCGCGCATTCTCATCCGAAGTTTTCGAAACTATAGCTCCCATCTCTAATGCTGCTCCAACCAAGACAGAAGTTTTTAATCGTATCATGTTGATGTAATCCGGAATAGACACATCGGTACGTGTTTCAAAATCAACATCTAACTGTTGCCCGTCACACACTTCTAACGCTGTTTTGCTAAACAACTTCGCCAACTTCTGAAAAATTACAGGATCGTAATTTTCAAAATATTGATATGCCAAAATTAGCATGGCATCGCCCGATAAAATACCCGTATTGATGTCCCATTTTTCGTGAACAGTTTTCTTACCTCTTCGAAGCGGAGCATCATCCATAATATCATCGTGGATCAAGGTGAAATTGTGAAATACCTCAACTGCTAAAGCAGCAGGTAAAGCATTTTCAAATTCATCAGAAAAAGTATCACAGGCCATTAAGGTTAAAATGGGGCGCATGCGCTTACCTCCAAGTTGTAAAATATAATCAATCGGTTCATATAAATTCTTGGGCTCACGAACCCATTCTTTCGATTCTAAATACTGCTGAAAGCTCGATTGGTATTTTTTAATGTCCAATGCTGAAAATTTTTACCAAAAATACATCAATCTGTATCTAAATGCGTAGCCAAGTGTTAAAAAATCATTAAAACCATGGAAACTTTTAACGTTTCTAAAGTTTCCTGTTGTATTTTTGCGCCCTCATGACAGAGAAAATATTACACAAGGCCAGCGAGCTCTTTTTGAATCTCGGATTCAAAAGTGTGACTATGGATGACATCGCCAACAATCTTGGTGTCTCTAAAAAAACCTTATACAAGTATTTCGAAAACAAAACATTTTTAGTGGGTAAGGTAACCGACTATATGTTCGGAATAATTTCTGAAGGTATTGACAGGGTTTGTGCGCTTGATTTAAATCCGATTGCCGAAATCTTCGAAATCAAAAACTTAATGATGCAACATTTAAAGGATGAGAAATCATCTCCTCAGCATCAATTACAGAAGTACTACCCAGGAATCTTCGACGCATTGAAAAAGAAACAATTCAAAATGATTCAAGAACTTACTATCGAAAACATCAAGAAAGGAAAAGAACAAGGCCTGTATCGAGCAGATCTTGATATTGATTTTGTCACTCGTATCTATTTTATCGGTGTTACGGGAATCAAAGACAAAGATTACTTCCCTTTGGTCAATTACTCCATGCAAACCTTAACCGCATTCTTTTTAGAATATCACCTTAGAGGTATTTGTTCTGAAAAAGGAATTATAGAATTAGAAAAACAGCTAGAAAAAAATAAAAACTCACTGTAATGAACTACAAATCGTATATAACTGCACTGCTCTTATTGATATGCAGTTTTGGCGTAGCTCAAGAAACAGCGTTAAAATTGTCTTTGAATGAAGCCATAAAATACGCGTTAAAAAATAGCTACAATGTTAAGGCCGCTGCCAATGATATTGCCTCGGCAAAGAAAAAGGTCTGGGAAACAACCACCATCGGATTACCTCAAGTGAACGCTAGTGTAGACTACCAATATTTTCTAAAACAACCTGTGTCTTTATTGCCTGCCGCCGCTTTTGACAATACCTCTTCGGTAGTTGAAACGGTAGAAGAGTATTTTAACCTACAGGCGAATCGAGAACCAAGTGTTCCTGAAGGTTTTATTCCGGTCGTATTTGGAACCAAACAGAATGTAAATGCTTCGGTAACCCTAACTCAGTTGCTATTTGACGGGTCTTATTTGGTAGGTCTTCAGGCATCGAGAACATTTTTAAAAATTTCGGAACAAGCGAATGAAAAAACAGAATTAGTGACACGTGAAGCTGTAATCAATGCCTATGGAAATGTTTTAGTGACGGAAAATAGCATCGCTATTCTTCAAAAAAACCTTAAAGTCTTAGAAAAGAATTTAAGTGACGCAAAGAAAATCTATGAAAACGGATTTAATGAGGAAGAAGACGTTGAGCAACTAGAAATAACCTTAGGCAAAGTAAAAGCGCAATTGAATAATGTAAAACGCTTCAAAGAAATCGCCTACCAAATGTTAAACTTGGCCTTAGGGAGTAAAATTGATACGGCCATCATTTTAACCGATAGTCTGGATTCATTAACGCAACAAAATATTGATTTGAATATTCTTACTTCAGATTTTAACGTATCGAATCATATCGATTTCAGAATCGCAGAAAATGATCGTGAATCAAAACGATTAATGATGCGTTTAGAACAGAGTAAAGCGCTTCCGAGTTTCGCTGCATTTTTAAATTATGGAACACAGGCGTTTTCTGATTCCTTTGATTTTTTCAATTCGAATCAGCGATGGTTTCAGTCGTCACTATTAGGTGTTAGTTTGAACGTTCCCATCTTTAGTAGTATGGGTAGAGCTTCGAAAACTGCACAGGCGCAGATTGCTCTTGAAACTGCCGATATCCGATTGGAAGAAACCAAACAACGCTTAAATCTTCAGGTTCAAAAAGCGAGAAGTGATTATCAGCTAAGTATTGAAAATTACAATACCAATAAGAAGAATCTGGCCTTAGCAGAACGAATCGAAAAGAAACAACGCATAAAGTTTTTCGAAGGATTATCAACCAGTTTTGAATTGTCCCAAGCACAAAATCAATTATACACACAACAACAAAATTACATTCAGTCCATGTTGGATGTAATTGCCAAAAAAGCTAGTCTAGAAAACGCATTAAACATACCATTACAATAAAATTTCGCTACATGAAAACTACATATATCACAGTGTTATTAGCCATCTTCTTTATCTCATGTGGAGGTAATGAAAACCAATCGATTGAAGATATTATTTCTTCAAATGATTTAAAATTGATTCGAGCAAAAAGATCCGCTTTAGATAAGGAAAAGCAAACTATCGATCGGCAGATCAAAGATTTAAATGGTGCAATTGAGCGATTGGATTCACTAAAAAGAAATCCATTGGTTACTGCGCTTACCATAGAAAATAAAGTGTTCAATCATTATCTCGAATTGCAAGGGAATGTAAAAACCAAACAGAACGTATTAATCTATCCTGAAATGCCAGGTACCTTAGAGGAAATCTATGTAAAGGAAGGGCAATACGTTAAAAAGGGGCAAGCTCTTGGTAGAATTGACGACGGTGGAATGGCTCAGCAGGTAGCTCAATTAGAAGCGACAACAGCATTGGCAAAGACTACTTTCGAACGTCAGGAAAAATTGTGGGCAGAGAAAATTGGGTCTGAAATTCAGTATTTACAAGCCAAAACAAATTATACTGCTTCAAAAAACCAGCTTGCTCAATTGAAAAAGCAATTAGGAAAATCGGTTTTAAAGGCGCCTTTTTCTGGCGTTATTGACGATGTGATTAAAGAGCAAGGTACAGTTGTGGCTCCGGGGCCAGGATCAGAAATCTTCAGAATTGTAAACCTTTCAAACATGTACATCGAAGCTGATGTTCCAGAAACCTACATTTCATATATCTCTAAAGGGAAGGAAGTGGAAATTGAATTCCCTGTTTTGGACGAAAAAGTGAAATCATCTGTGAGACAGACTGGAAACTTTATCAATCCGGCCAACCGTACTTTTAAAATTGAAATTGGTGTGCCAAATTCAAAAAAGAGCATCAAGCCAAATTTAACTGCAAAGTTGAAAATTAATGATTATACAAATGAGAGCGCCATTTTGATTCCGCAAAGTATCATCTCAGAAAATGCAAATGGTGATCAATATGTGTATTTGGTAACTCAAATGAAAGACTCTATTGGAATTGCAAAACAAATTGTTGTTCAAACTGGAAAAACCCAAGGTGATTTTATCGAAATCCTAGAAGGAATTTCAGCGGGTGATCAACTCATTGAAGAGGGAGCGAGAAGTATTAAAAATGGACAAAAAGTAAAGGTAACTAGACAATAGTCTGGAGTCTTTAGACGGTAGATATGGAGAAGAATAAATTCAGCTTTGAAGATTTAAAAGTGTATCAAAAGTCGTTGGAATTCATAAATTTGACTTATGATATTACTTCTAGATTTCCTAAAGAAGAAAACTACCGACTGAACTCTCAATTTATACGTGCTACTCATTCCATTGCTTTAAATATTGCTGAAGGAGCCGGAGACTCAAACCCGCAATTTATAAGGTTTTTAAAAATTTCCTCAGGTTCTGTAAAAGAATGTATCGTATGCATAACCATTGCTAAAAATCAGACTTTTATAACGGAAAAAGAATATCAGAAAATGCGTAAAGAATTAACTGAAATTTCAAAAATGATTAACAGCTTAATTAAATATTTACGCATTAGCACTAACGACTAAAGTCTAATGTCTAACGACAAATAAAAAAATAATGACTACCAATAAGAAAACCGATAAAGAATTTAAGCTAGCATCATGGGCGATTGCCAATAGTTCAACCATGTATGTGACTATATTTTTGATTTTACTTTTGGGGATTTCGGCCTACTTCAATATGCCTAGGGAGGATTTTCCGGAAATTAAAGAGACAAAGATTTACATCAGCACCTTATTTCCAGGCAACACTGCTGAAGATATAGAAAAGTTAATTACAGATCCTTTAGAAGATCAATTAAAGAGTTTGCGTGGTATTGTAGAAATTACGTCCACTTCTCAAGAAGATTACTCCATGATCATTGTAGAATTTGATGATGATATGGACGTAAATAACGCCAAGCAAATGGTAAAAGACAAGTTAGATACCGAAAAAGCATCAGAAGATTGGCCTACGTTTAACGGTGCCAAAGTGGATCCAAATGCCTTTGATTTAACCATGTCTGAAGAGATTCCGTTTTTGAATATCAATATCTCCGGAGATTATCCGCTTCAGCAATTAAAAGAATATGCCGAATATCTTCAGGATGAAATTGAAAACTTGGATGAAGTAAAGCAAGCCGATATTCGTGGTGTACAAGACAGAGAAGTTGAAGTCGCGGTAGATATCTACAAAATGATGGCGATGCAGGTAAGTTTTGATGATGTTATCAATACGATTGCACGTGGCAATGTAACTTCTTCTGCTGGTAACTTAATCGCTAGCGGACAACGAAGAACCATTAGAATCTTAGGAGAAATTGACAAACCAACAGATCTTGAAAACTTTGTGGTTAAGGCAGAAAAAGGAAAGGCAATTTACTTAAAAGACATCGCTACGATTACCTTTAAACCCAAAGACAAAACCACTTTCGCGCGCAAAGAAGGGAAACCTGTGGTGATGTTGGATGTCAAGAAACGTACGGGTAAAAACATGGTTGCAGCGGCAGAAAAAGTAAAAATAATCACCAATAAAGCCCTTGCAGAACGTTTCCCAAAAAATCTCGATGTTTCGATTACCAATGACCTATCTGATAAAACCATTTCTCAGGTTGACGATTTGGTAAACAATATCATATTCGGGATTATTCTGGTGGTTACGGTATTAATGTTCTTCCTCGGATTTAAAAATGCGCTTTTTGTAGGATTCGCGATTCCGATGTCGATGTTTATGTCGTTGTTGATTTTAGACACGATGGGTTATACAATGAATACCATGATTCTCTTCGGATTGATTATGGGTCTCGGAATGCTTGTAGATAATGGTATTGTGGTTGTCGAAAATGTATATCGTTTGATGGACGAAGAAGGCATGTCACGCGTAGAAGCTGCTAAAAAAGGTATTGGTGAAATTGCGTATCCAATTATCATTTCGACCGTAACAACAGTAGCTGCTTTTGTTCCCTTAGGTTTATGGCCAGGACTATTTGGTCAGTTCATGATTTATTTTCCCATAACATTATCGGTCGTACTCGGTTCTTCCTTAATTGTGGCTATTTTCTTTAATTCCGTTTTGGTATCTCAATTGATGAAAACTGAAGACAAAAACATGCCGCTTCAACGAATCATTTATATTTCGGCAATTACAGGAGGTTTCGGACTTCTAATTATGATTATCGGAGGAGAATACAGAGGGCTTGGAACCGTGATGTTCTTTACAG
>Ga0213864_10001083_pt1 | contig 12335 bp, 8 predicted proteins | sample PICome_5_FD_160078 | JGI IMG/M metagenome (GOLD analysis project Ga0213864, IMG submission 160078) | Coastal seawater microbial communities near Pivers Island, North Carolina, United States - PICO247 | ecosystem: Environmental > Aquatic > Marine > Coastal | place: USA: North Carolina | collected... | reverse complement strand
TGTGATCCTTCCCGCGTTTGCGAGGAGGCCTCCACGCCCTACGGTGACGTTGACATTGACCCGTGATGGTTCAGATGGCGTCGAAGTCCTCTTGGGACGACGTGCTGAATCGATGCGAGCGTTTCCTGGATACTGGGCTTTCCCTGGAGGAGGTGTATCTCGAACGGATCGTGAAGGTGAGGCTTTTGTTCAGAACACGTCAAGTGGCTCAACTTCATCTGTCGTGGCTGTTGTTCGAGAGATGACTGAAGAATTGGGCGTCGTTCCAAATGGTTCCTCTGTGGCTCCAATCGATGTTGACTTGCGAACGAACATCCTTGTGGATAAGTTGGCCTTCATCAGTGCGTTGAAAGACGGGGACATTGTCCTCAACACTTCAGATTTGAAACACATCTCCAGCCGAACAACGCCTCCATTTGGACCGATGCAATTCGAAAACACGTTCTTTCACTTGCACATTGGAAACCAAGAATTCAATCCTACAACAGAGTTGCAAACAGAATTTACTGCCCTTGAATGGATGAAACCATCAGAGATGATCCAACGCTGGAAACGACACGAGATCCGTGTTGCACCGCCTGTTGTCACACTCTTGATGGAAGTTGAACGAACGCTGAAACATTTTGATGGAAATATGATTCAAACTGCTCAGGATTTGCAGGAACGACAACCCGGACGTCGCTCAATTTTGTTTGCTCACGGAGTCGAAGTTGTTCCAGTCAAAACAGCAACACTCCCTCCGGCCGACCACACCAATGCCTATCTTGTTGGTGATCCGGAAGGCGAATTCATTCTTGTTGATCCTGCTTGTCGTATGCGAGAAGGTATGGAACAACTTGCTGAAGCCGTTGATCGACATCGAGGTGAACTGGTTGCGATTCTGTTCACGCATTCACATGGAGATCACATCGGAGACATGGATTTGCTCCGTGAAGCGTTTGATGTTCCAGTTTGGGGAAGTGAATACACCTCAAAAACGGTGCATTGTGACCGAATTCTTGTCGATGGTGAAGTGCTTGAACTCGGTAACCAAGACTGGACGGTTCTGATCACACCTGGCCATCACCCTGGTCACGTTTGCCTTCTTTCCGAAGCAGGGCTCGTTGCCGGAGATATGGTCGCAGGAATTGGTACAATTCTCATCCCTCCTGGAACGGGTGATATGGACGTTTACATTGAGCAACTTCAACGGTTGCAACAACTCAAGCCTCACTTGATGTTCCCGAGTCACGGCCCTGTCATTCCGCTTCCAGACAAAACACTCACCTACTACATCAAGCATCGAATGGAGCGGCATCAACGTGTCCTCGATGCAGTCGAATCGGGGCTTTCAACAGTTTCAAAAATCTCTATTCAAGCCTACGCCAATACACCTGATGCTCACCCTGGCCTTGCTCAGGATCAGACGCTCGCTCACCTTCTTTCACACGAACGTGCTGGACGAGTCAAGCAAACAAATCAAGGATGGATTCGAGGAGATGATTGAATGGCATATCGAGTTGTAATCACGAAAGCAGGAGGACCAAACGTCCTTGATATCCAAGAAATACCCGTTCCTGAACCTGGTCAAAACGAGATTTGTATTGCCGTTCACTATGCCGGAATAAATTTCGCAGACACCCTCATGAGGCTTGGTTTCTATCAGCCACGTCCACCGTTTCCGTTTACGCCGGGTTACGAGGTGAGTGGCGTTGTTCATGCCATCGGCAACGATGTTGAAGGGTTCGAAATAGGACAACGCGTTGTTGGATTGATGCGTACTGGAGGACAGGCCAGCCACGTCATCACAGATGCTTCCAGAACCTTACCGATTCCTGACGAGATTTCACTCGAATCTGCTGCCTCAATCCCTGTGACCTACATCACTGCACATCACATGCTCCACCATCTTGGGAATCTCAAACCGACCGATGCTGTCCTCATTCATGGAGGCGGAGGAGGGGTGGGTACTGCAGCACTCCAACTGTGTCAATGGGCGGGCGTTGCCAACGTTTGGTCAACTGCTTCTTCAGGAAAAGCGGAGATCATTCGCTCCTACGGTGCAACAGCCATCGATCGACACAACGAGGATTTTGTTGAGATCGTTCGCTCACAAACAAATGGACGAGGGGCTGACCATATCCTCGATCCGATTGGTGGAAGTCACCTCAAACGCAGTCTTTCTGTTCTTGCTCAGGGCGGTAAGTTGTACACCTATGGAATGTCATCCGCTGCTCCATCGTCAAAGCGGTCTCTTTGGAAGGCACTCAGAGCCTTACGAAGTCGGCCAAGGTTCGACCCGATGCTCATGATGTCCAGAAATCAGGGCGTCTTTGGCGTACATATGGGTACATGGAACGATGAGACCGTGATGCAGGAACAAATGCAAAACATCCTTCAAGGAATCAAAGAGGGGGCTTTGACTCCAATTATCGACTCGATTTACGATGCAAAAGATGTTGCAAATGCACACCAACATATCCATGATGGAAAGAACATTGGTAAAGTACTGTTGAAATTTGTAGAGTAGGAGAGGGTGGCATGAAGGACTCCATGACTGGTTTCGATGTTCGAGCGATATCGCTAGAACTTGATGCATGGTCTGGAGCGTACGTGAAGAAAGCCTACATGCCACATTATGAGCAGATTGTTCTTCGAATCAATCCAAAGGAAGCAGAGCAGTTCGATTTGGTCATCGTTCGAGGACAACGCGTCTACACGTCGAAACGGGATCGTCCGATGCCAATGACTCCACCTTCGTTCGCAATGGTCTTACGAAAGCATCTCAAAAATGCTCGATTGACCAAGGTTGAACAACTTGGCTTCGACCGTGTGCTCTTGTTCCGTTTCGATACAAAGAATGGTCAACGCTCCTTGAGCGTTGAATTGTTTCGTAACGGAAACGTCATTTTGATGGATGAAAACGATGTCATCATTCAACCCCTTACGCATGCGAGCTATTCTGGTCGAACCATCAAGAAGGGAGAAATGTACATCCCTCCACCGGCTGCGATCGATCCTCATCAATTGACCCTTGATTCACTAAAGGAGGCTTTTGAGGAGTCGGATCGAGATCTTGTCTCAACCTTGGGTGGAAAAATCAACCTTGGTGGAATCTATGCAAATGCTGTTTGTGAGCATGCGAATCTTGAACCAAACAGCCCTACAACGGATGCTGATCCTTCGGTCGTTCTCAACTCACTCAATCATTTCCTAGGTCAACTTCATTCAAGTCAAATTGGACATCTTATTCTCAAACCGAGTCCTGAACATGATGAAAACTCACTGCAAGCCATTGCTGCGATGGAAACACTTGATGCTGCCGCTAGTACGGCTATTCGGGAGACTGCAACGGAAGCAACCCCTCTTCTCCTTCCAGCTCATAGCGGAAAAATGACCTATGCATGTTCAAGCCTATGCACTGCAATCGATGCTTGGAAGGGGCATCATGATGCCAATGCACTTGCGCGTCGGGAACAAGAGAAATTGGATGCCGCAGCCCCTGGACGTGGCCATTCTACAGAAGTCGAGAAATTGGAACGACGCATGAAACAGCAGGAACAAGCACTCGACGGATTTTCTAAGAAAATCGAGAAGCAGCAAGCCATTGGTCACGCCATTCAGGAGCATTGGACGCATGTTGATACCATTCTGAAACAAGCACGTGAGGCTGTTGCAAAACAAGGATGGAAGCCAGTTTTGAAAGGATTGAAAGAAAATCCGTGGGTTGACTCAGGGAATGCTGCCGACCGTACGATGATGGTTCGACTTCCGAATGATGAAGGTCAACCAGGCCAAGCCTTCACCTTGCATCTTGATGATTCTGTCTACCAAAACGCACAGCGCTACTTTGAAACTGCACGGAAACTGAAAGACAAGACTGTTGGAGCAACCACTGCACTTGAAGATACGAAAACTGCCTTCAAGCGTGCTCAGAAGAAAGAGGCGAAACAAAAAGCCAGTGGGCGCATGCAAACCGTTCGTCGCTCGAAACGACTGTGGTTTGAACAACATCGATGGAGTATGATCTCTGGAGGTCATCTCCTTGTGGGTGGACGGGATGCAAAAGGAAATGACTCCATTGTCAAGAAGCATCTATCAGGAGGCGATATGTACCTCCACGCTGATATTCATGGCGCTCCAAGTTGTAGTCTTCGAGTTTCTCAAGGTTTTGCTATCGTTGAAGAACCCTATGGACAACTTCTTCCTGGTGTTCCGTCGTACAAACTCGTCGACAAGCTTGGTGATGAGCGCATCACGGATGAAAAATTGGAGGAAGCGGCAACACTCGCCCTCTGTTGGAGTCGTGCTTGGAACGGTGGAGGAGCACATGGAACCGTGTTTGCGGTTAAACCGGCTCAAGTGTCAAAGTCCGCTCAGACCGGTGAGTACGTCGGAAAAGGTGCATTCATTGTTCGAGGTCAGCGCCAATGGTTCAAGGATTTGGATGTACAATTGGGGATTGGTTTGGTCGCCATCAATGGTGTTCCTTTGCTCATGAGCGGAACGGTATCATCGATCAAACAGCGATGTGAACGCTATGCGATCCTATCACCTGGTCCGACCAAAAAGGAACAACTTGCGAATCGAATCTACAAAGCGACCGGTCTACGAACCGATGATGTTCTCTCTGTGTTACCTGGCGCATCCGATATCATAGAGGATACAGGAATCTTCACTCCGTTTCAGTCGGCAGAAGAAGAGTAATCTCTCTTCATCGGCGGATGTACATTGCAACGGCGTTACCGCCACCAAGGCACAGTGTAACAATTCCAGATTTCGCATTGAGGCGCCGCATAACGCCAAGCATGGTGATCAAACATCTGGAACCGCTTGAACCAAGCGGGTGGCCAAGGCTGACTGCACCTCCATGAAGATTGAAGCGGTCATGAGGAATTCCAACCTCCTGTGCCACAGCACATGAAGCGGATGCAAAAGCCTCATTGTGTTCGTAGATATCTACATCCAACACGTCGAGGTTGTTTCGCTCAAGGAGATGCTTGACTGCTGGAATTGGGGCGCTCATTACTCGCTCTGGTTCGACTCCTGCCGTGCAATAATCTTCGATGGTAGCAAGAATCTCCCAGCCCTGTTCGTTGGCAAAAGCCTCACTTGTAACGAGAACGGCGCTTGCACCATCGTTGAGCGTACTAGCGTTTCCAGCTGTCACAATTCCGTCTTGATCGAAGACTGTGCGAAGGTTGGAGAGGCTTTCTGCAGTGGTTTCTGAACGCACTCCTTCATCTCGATCGAAGACAAGTGAATCGCCTCGCCTTTGAGGAATTGAAAGAGGGAACGTTTCCCAATCGAACCAACCTTCAGCCCATGCTTTCGCAGCCTTGTGATGACTTTGCGCTGCGAATTCATCTGCCTGTTGACGACCGATTGAACATTCCTTTGCAACGACTTCGCCCGTGTTGCCCATGTGCATGTTGTTGTAAACATCCCATAGTCCGTCGTGAATCATTGAATCGATGAGTTTCGAATCGCCCATCTTCTTGCCGTTTCGTTGCCCCATCAACAATTGTGGAGCATTGGACATACTTTCCATACCGCCTGCGATGACGACGTTGTGCTCACCGAGGCGTACACTCGTGGCGGCTTGCATCACCGCTCGGAGTGAAGATCCACAAACCATGTTGATGGTTACACACGATGTTGTCACCGGCAAACCTGCACCGAGAGCAACTTGACGAGCAGGAGCTTGCCCTACACCGGCCTGCAAAACTTGACCCATCAGAACCTCATCAACCATTCCAGATGATGGTTCAAGGCCGACCCGCTGGCACAATTCTTTCACAGCCAGAATCCCGAGGTCAACGGCTGTTAGCGATGAAAGGGAGCCCATAAATCGACCAATGGGTGTTCGCGCAACACCGCAGATGACTGCCTTGTGATTTGCCATATTGTCCGCATTGTCAAGAGACTCTTGAACATACGCATGGCGTGATTTCAACCAAACAAAAGAGTTGATGAACTCGACCTCTTGCGAACATCATGGCCAAATTCAAGACAGAACTGACAACATCTCGAAATGCTGATGAAATGCGAGCCGTTGAGGTTGAAATCGATTTTACCAGCAATGCACTCGCTTCCATTCTTTATCGACAAGGTGAAACCGTGGTTCTGGCATGTTGCACAAAAGAGGCACGACTCCCTGGATGGTTCCCCCGTGATTCGACAAAGGGCTGGGTTCATGCTGAATATTCACTTCTCCCTGGTTCTACAGATTCCCGATTCCGTAGAGAACGTCGAGGTGCAAAGGGCCGTACTCAAGAAATTGAACGCCTCGTTGCTCGCTCTCTTCGAGCTGCTGTTGATCTTGAGGAGCTCGGCCCAATCGCACTGAATGTTGACTGCGATATTCTCAACGCCGATGGTGGGACGCGCTGTGCGTCCATCACCGCTGCGAATCTTGCCCTTCGGCTTGGTGTCCGACGACTCATCGCTGCGGGAATCTGTTTACCTAAGAACATGAGGCCAACAGAGGAACAACGACGATCGGGTTGGAGTGCTCCGGTTCTTTCTGACCAAGAACAACTGGCTCACGAAATGCGAGTCATGCCCCACGATGTAGCTGCAATTTCCGTTGGATTGATTGACGGTCAGTCCTATCTTGATCTCGATTACATTCTCGATTCAAATGCAGATGTTGACATGAACGTTGTCAAGGTAAGCAGTGGTGCTTTTGTCGAAGTACAGGGCACTGGTGAAGAATCGACATACCAGCGCGAAGAACTGGATGCACTTCTCGACATGGCTGAGATTGGGTTTGTATCCCTCTTTGAGATGCAAAAATCCATTCTCCACGGTCAAGCATAATCAACGAAGCCTTGAAATCTTGCGTGCTGTCGCAGGGACGCAAGGGTTGGTAGCTTAGTTGGGAGAGCGCGGCACTGAAGATGCCGAGGTCGCCGGTTCAAGTCCGGCCTAACCCACCACATGCATAGCAATGGGTTCATTTGCTACCGTGCATGTAGGAACCACATGGGGGAGGCTGTGAGTGGGGACGAACTGCCAAAGGAGCAGGTCGAAACCGATTCGAAGAGCGACCCTTTGCTCAAAGAATTGAATGAAATCCGAAGACGGCGAACCGATGGCGACCATCGGAGCATGTTCGCAAAGAAGGAAAATCCGGTCTTGCTGATGGGGATTGCTTACGGAATGATCTATGCTGCACTTATCCTTTCAATGTCTTCAGGACTCCTCGGTCAATCCACTTCACTCGATCATTCGGCCTCAACGACGTTTCTTGACATTGGAGATGAATGCATCGAAATCGATGATGAACCTTGGATTCTCATCTTCCCAAATGAAGATGCTGAGCAATTTTCGTTGAATGCTTACAATCTTCCTGCTGGTGTTGCAGTCCTTGAATACAATATCCAAAGCAAAGATGCAACCGAAAATTCCCCTTCAACCGAAGTTGAGCGTCGACTCAATAATGAAGTCAATCGAGTTCATGCAAAGGCAGACTACAGTACATTAAGCGAAGGTGATTATGAAGTTACGTTGTCCGTTTCACTTTACAACAATACAGACGATGCATCGAACAAAACAAATATTACAGAAGCGTTAACGAAGACACTCGAATTTGAACTCGAGATTGGAACAAAAGGCGGCATTATCCCATTCATTGGAGGCGAAGAACATCGTGAAGTCCGAATTACAGATTCGGGGGCTCGCTCGTGCTGGTCCATTCAAGAACTAGGGAACTGGGGATACATTCTCCTCGTTGCTGAACTTGGAGGTGGAAGAGAAACCGCCATGCTTGCTGGTGGGGCTGCAGGAATCCCTGCTTGGTGGATGGCCTTCAACTCCCTTTCTCTTTCCGTCTTTTCATTGCTGATTGCTTATCCGCTGATGTACAAAGTCTATCATCAGGAGGCAGACGACATCCTCTCACGGAACCACATTATTCGATTGGTGGACGATATCATCACTCGATGCGAACGTCGTCTCGGTATTGAAGTCGACCACGATCTTGCGAAGGTGGAACCGAGAGAACTCTCCATTGACATCATGGTTCCATACAAGAACACGGAGAATACACTGACAGATAGCAAGAGTATACGTGACGAAATTCTGAAAGATGTCCTCGACGAATTTGCATTGTTCCGTGTCTTCAAACCCGTCCAACTCACCGTTCGAACCATTGGCTCAGGACAGGCAATCGATTTCGATTCAGGCGTTGGTGTTGGCGTTGGTGACCGAGACGATGAACTCCCACCTGAAAACTACACATTGTTCTTCGAGGAACTCCATTCGCTTTCACGAATAGAAGACGAAGTTCGTGATTCACTCGATCTTTACTTCGTTCGTGACAAGACACTTGAGTTGCAAAATGCTGTCATCACAAGCGATGATCGTATTGTGTTTGTATCCATTATCTTCAAACCAACGACACGTCTTGCCTTCTTCCGATTTAAGCGACAAGCTTCCGAAGTTGAAGATGAATTGAGAAAGTACATCTCTGAGCGAAACCAAGACATTCTTACATCTCAGGAATTGATTGTTAAGGCACGCAACCAGGTCTCAACCCTTGCTGACCGCTCCGGTGCTGGACGCGTTGAACGCAAGGACGACAAAGACGAGCGAATTGCGGCTGTTGCACGACAGGACGGTTTTGGAGGCCGAATGTTGCAAACAAAATTACTCGGGGACATTCTCTCAACAGTCGAGTATACTGCAAATGAGAAACGTGAAATGATCAACAAATGGGGATTCTGGGGTCTCATCGTCTTCGTATGGATTCCGTTCATGGCTTCTGGTGTTTTGGTGGGTGCCATGCTTGGGCTCCTGTCCCGAATGAAATTCATGCGTGTTCTTCTCGCTACGATGATTGGAGGATTCATTGCTTCGGTCACTTGGGCATATACCGCTGAAGGCATTATCAAGATCATGCACAAGTACAAACTTGAAGCAGTCATTCCAATCATGATCATTGTCTTCATCCTCGGCGCAATCCTTCACATTCGTTCGACCAAGATTCGTCGCCAAACGGAATTGTTCGAAGACACGCTTCTGGACAACTTCCACAACGATATCAAAGAAAAGTATGGCTCATGAGGTCTTTTTATGGACGCTCTAACCTTTATCGAAGGACATGATGATTCGGTTGGAGAGGAAGCAAAAATCGGTATTTTGGTTGCATCCGATCGTGCTTCATCGAATGAATATCTCGATGAAGGGGGTCCAGCGATTCTCCAATTTCTCAGCGAAGCTACGAAATCTCCTCTGGAAGTGCATTATCGATGTATACCTGACACCAAGGCTTTGATTGAATCGGCGATGATTGAGTTGGCAGATGATGTGGGATGTCATGTCATCGTTACCACGGGCGGAACTGGCCCTGCAGTACGCGATGTTACACCTGAAGCAACGGAACGGGTTGTCGAACGAATCATGCCTGGCTTTGGAGAACAGATGAGAGCCATTTCACTGCAATACACCCCGACAGCCATTTTGTCTCGACAAACCGCTGGGATACGAGGCTCTTGTCTCATTTTCAATCTTCCAGGGCGGCCAAAATCAATTCGAGAAACCATTGATGAAATTTGGAAAGCAGTTCCATACTGTGTGGATTTAATCGGTGGGCCATACATTGATTGTAACGATGAAATCTGCAATGCGTTTCGTCCAAAAAACGCAAGCCGTCGATAAGAGCATTCATTGACTTGTTTTCCCAGCAATGTCTGATTGAAGATGTCAAACCTGCTAATCCAGAATGCTACCATGGTTCTCCCAGACACGACTGTTGTTGGTGATTTGCTCATTGAAAATGGATTGATATCAACCGTTCTCCCAGGTGGAGGCCTTCAGGTCGAAGGTGTGAAAACAATCGACGCAACAGGGCTCCATCTTCTTCCGGGAATCATTGACCCTCAAGTTCACTTTCGTGACCCAGGGCAACCTGAGAAAGAAGATCTCTACTCTGGCTCATGCGCTGCGGCAAGTGGTGGTGTTACGTCCTTCCTCGACATGCCGAACAATGTTCCAAGCCAAACAACGCTTCAATCGATGTATGAGAAAATAGCGACGGGAAATCGACGTTGTGTGACAAACTTTGGGTTCTTCATTGGTGCAACTGAAAGTAATGTCGAGGAGTTGGTGAAAGCTGTAGGTACACCTGAATCACCAATCGCTATTCCAGGCATTTGTGGTATCAAGATCTTCATGGGTTCGTCAACAGGCGATTTGCTTGTCAACGATTCCGATGCTTTACACGAGATCTTTACCAATACTGCTGGCCTTATCGCCGTTCATGCAGAGGATGAAACTCGAATGATTGAGCGAAAGAAGATGATTGATGGTCGAACCGATATGGCTGCACATGCTGAATGGCGTGATGACGAAACCGCCTTGATTGCAACAAAACGTGCAGTTGCATATGCGCAAGCGACTGGACATCGTCTGCATATCCTTCACCTCACATCAGGAATTGAGGCCGATTGGTTAAACGGAATTACTTCCTTGCACGGCCGAGAAAACGAGGCACACATCACGACAGAAGCATTGCCTCAACACTTGACGTACGATGAACGAGATGTTGAACGACTCGGAACTCGATTAAAGATGAATCCTCCAATTCGTTATCAAAAGGACAAGCAGACGCTCTGGAATCGTCTTCACGATGATACCATCACTTGCATTGCAACAGATCACGCCCCACATACGCTTGATTCAAAGGCAAAGGGATTCCCAGCAGCACCGAGTGGAATGCCGGGTGTTGAAACCTCACTTCCTGTGATGTTAACGCATGCCTCCAGAGGAGCGTGTACCATTGAGCAGGTTGTCAAATGGATGTCTTCCAATGTTGCAGAATGTTATGGTATGATCGGAAAAGGACGTCTTGAAGAAGGATACGATGGAGATATTACCCTTGTCGACATGACCATGGAACGCACAGTCGATGATGCAAACACATGGACGACCGTTGGCTGGAGCCCTTTCCATGGAAAGAAACTCGTAGGTTGGCCAACACTGACCGTTGTAGGTGGTGTTCCAGTGTTCGAACGAAATGAATCAACTGGACCAAAAGGAACCATCTTGGTAGCAGAAGGTGAAACCGGTTCGCCACTGCTCATGACCCCTTGGAATTAGTTCATCTAAGATAAATTGACGACCGCAGTTATATACTCGAAGAAGAATTTCCCACTGAGAAACATGAGCAGTATGGAAGAACAATTAGGAAAAGGATACCAACAAATGATGATTGGATTAATCATTTTCATCTCGGGTGCGATCTGGGGTGGCATGATTGCAACCGATGGAATGGTGGCTGAGGACATCTACTGGCCAGCCGTTATGATGCTTTCTGGAGCAATGATTACATTGCTTGGAACGACCTTTGGAACCGATCATGAAGACGATCGAAGCAACGACCTAAGTGACGCAATCATGGAGTTAACAGAGCGCATTAACCGACTTGTTGGTTCGTCAAGTGGTGATGATTCTTCCGAAGAATCAGAGTGAGTAAATTGCTCCGTACTTTTCTTCGACGTATCGAAGGAAAGGTTCACTTGAAGGCGGGGAACCTGTCGCTTCTTCGATAAGATCTGCTGGCAACAATGCACTTCCTCGCTTGTGTACTCGTTCACGCAGCCAGTTGAGCATCGAAGACCAATCGCCTGAAGAGATTGATTCTTGAATTGAACCTAAATCTTCACTCATTGCTTCCAATAATTGCGCCGCATACAGGTTTCCTAGTGTATAGGTTGGGAAGTAGCCAAACGCTGCCATTGACCAATGAATATCCTGCAGGCAACCCAAGTCATCGGATGGAACAGTTAACCCAAACCAATCAGAAATCATAGAATTCCACAATTTTGGGAGTTGTTCCAGCGGATAATCTTCATTGAAGATTTTCTTTTCGATCTCGTAACGCAGCATAACGTGAAGGTTGTACGTCACTTCGTCTGCCTCAACCCGAATAAAACCAGGTTCAACGGCGTTTGCGATTCGGTTCAGCGTTGTCGAATCCCATGACGGAGCGTCTGGGAACGATTCCTTGAAATCAGCCATAACGACATTCCAGAATTCTGGCGTTCGACCAATTTGGTTCTCCCAGAGTCTCGATTGCGACTCATGCACTCCAAGAGATACTGCATCACCTCGAGGAGTGAAACGGTGGTTCTCGTCTAAACCTTGTTCATAGAGCGCATGACCTGTTTCATGCATTACAGCGTACAGACAAGAAAAGGGATCGAGTTCATCATAACGGGTCGTAAAGCGAGTATCGCCCGGCCATATACCCGCTGAGAATGGATGTGTTGATGCATCCATTCGACCTGCGGCAAAATCGAAACCCATGCGCTGACTTACTTTTGTACAGAAGGTTTCTTGCTCTTCGACAG
>Ga0213864_10001080_pt1 | contig 12360 bp, 8 predicted proteins | sample PICome_5_FD_160078 | JGI IMG/M metagenome (GOLD analysis project Ga0213864, IMG submission 160078) | Coastal seawater microbial communities near Pivers Island, North Carolina, United States - PICO247 | ecosystem: Environmental > Aquatic > Marine > Coastal | place: USA: North Carolina | collected... | reverse complement strand
CCGTGAGCAGCGACCTCCCGCTCGTGCCAACCATCACAGGCTCTGGTGAGATTACCTCGTGGGAAATCAATGCCTCCCTGCCGAGCGGTGTTTCCTTCGGTTCAAACAACGGAACTTTGTGGGGAACGGCGACCGAGTTGTGGACCACTACAGCCTACATGGTTTGGGCGAACAACAGCGGTGGTTCGGTTGTTGCATACCTCAATTTGACCGTCGTCGATGAAGTGCCAGGTACGTTCACATACACTCCGAACAGCTTGAACTTGACAAAGAATGGTAGCAATCCAGAATTGCCACTTATTCCAATATTGACTGGCTCGGGTGAAATCACCTCGTGGGAGATCAATGGAACATTACCAGCCGGACTCTTCTTTGGTTCAGAGAATGGAACGATTTGGGGGACACCAACCGAACTCGTTCTGACCGCCGTTCAATACACGATTTGGGCGAACAACTCAGGAGGTTCTGTGAGCACAACCATCAACATCATCATCGTCGACCAAATACCAACCATTGCCTACAACATGACCGAAGTCGTCCTTGTCAAAGATTTGGATATGGAGGCACTTGAAGCAGTGCTTGGCGGTGGAGCCATCACCAGTCTTGCAATAAGTCCAGATCTACCATCTGGTTTGGAATTCAATGCAGACAACGGAACGATTTCGGGTATGCCGACGACCCTTTGGAGCCGCACAGCGTACACCATTTGGGCGAACAACAGCGGTGGCTCAGCGATGACGACCGTCTACATCAGTGTTGAAGACCAGTCGCCAGAATTCAATTACACCGTTCTTGAACTGGTGCTCTATGTCGGCAACGAAGCAGATGCTCTACCGCTCATAGCCAATTCCACAGCAGGCGAAGTTGCCTCTTGGGCTATTGATGCCTCATTACCAGCAGGATTGTCATTCTCATCGAGCAACGGCAGTATTTGGGGTATACCAACAGAGGCGCATGAGCGAACACAATACAACATCTCGGCCATTAACCCACTTGGCTTCCATGTTGTCTCAATCAACATCACCGTGTATGACTTCGAGTACAACGTCACCATCGACCCGCTCTATCTTGTCAACAATTCCGAAATGACACCAGTCGAACCATCACTCGGTATTGCAGGGGCAACCTACGAGGTAGAGCCAACCTTACCTGAAGGTATCAGCATTGACGCCTCCACCGGTATCATCAGTGGAATACCGACAGCGTCGATTGACCTCACACTCTACACCATCTATGCAAATGGAAGCGGATTTACACTCACCGTCCAGTTCAACCTCTCGGTGCTCGAAGACTTTGATGGCGATGGACTTCCAAACGAGGTCCCAGATGATAACAACACCGACCATTTGACTGAAGACACTGACGACGATAACGATGGAGCAGAAGACCTCGAAGAAATTGAATGTTTAAGCAACCCTCTCAATGGTACATCGGTGCCTCCCGACCTTGACATGGACGGAATTTGTGATGAGGTTGACGATGACATCGACGGTGACGGATACTCAAATGAGCAAGAGCGAAACAACGGCACTGACCCAGAAAATGCCGATACCGACGGCGATGGGTACTGCGATGGACCGATTCCCCCACCATTCCCTGCAACATGTTCTTCCGGACCTGACGACTTCCCAAGTGATGATGCTGCATGGCGAGACACTGATGGTGATGGTATGCCTGATACTGTGTTGCCTAACAAGAACACCAACCTCATCGAAGACATCGATGATGACAACGATGGGTGGAACGATACGATTGAACTCGATTGCGAACCAACCGACCCACTCGATGAAAACGATGTGCCAGAAGACAAGAACCAGAACGGTATTTGCGATGTTCGTGAAAACATGAGTGTGAGTTATTCGTCAAATGAGTTTGAGGTGGTCATCTATCAAAAGAACGTCTCCTTCGTACCGATTGCAGTGGATATTGAAATTGATTTGTGGGAAATTTCGCCTGCTCTTCCCGAAGGCCTCACCTTCAATGGACGTTCACCAGCCCGAAGTTTGGGCATGAATGGAGCTATTAGTGGTGTGCCCCTCATTGAGTCGCCGAGGACTACTTACAATGTCACGGCGACCAACCTCACCCACGGCATCGTAATTGTGGTTTCATTCAACCTTACCGTCCATCCAGACCACGACGGTGATGGATTTGCAGATAATGCCACATTGACTGACTACATCTTCGAAGATTTCGATGACGACAACGATGGTTTCAACGACACCTTTGAACTTGAATGTGGTTCAAACCCATACGATAACACGAATGTGCCAACCATCAACAATAAGCGAGAATGCGTTGTCTTTTCGTTTGAAAATAAACAACCAGAAAAGGAACCTAATGATGGTATTAACCCAATCTTCTGTTTCCCAATCATCTTGATTGTGGTTCTCCTCGCTCTCTTCGTATGGCTTGCAAATCGTGAAGACGAAGACGAGCTAAAGGTTGAGGAAGAAGTGGGTGAAATGGAAAGCGATTCCGAGCAAGAAGATGAATCGGATTCATCGAACTAGTAGGCTGCCTTTGTTGTGCAAAACCTCCGCATTCAAGTAAACAAATCATTGATACGATTTCACTTGTCCCAGTGGCTTGATAGTATGTCTTTGTTTGAGATGAATGGCGTAGAACGCCACTATGAAATGCCATCAGGTGTGGTCAAAGCCCTCGACGGCATCGACCTCAGTGTCAAAGAGGGAGAGCGTGTCATTTTGCTTGGGCCATCCGGTTCAGGAAAAACCACACTCCTCAATTGCTTATCAGCACTTGATAGCCCGACAGGTGGAACATACAAATTTGCAGGCCAAGAAGTTCCCCGAAACAATTCCGAATCGATGACGAAATTCCGACGAGATCACATCGGCTACGTGTTCCAATTCTTTAACCTCCTTCAAGACCTCACCGTTCTTGAAAATGTCCTCCTTATCCAAGAACTCGCCGGAGGCAAAGATGTACAACGAGCCAAAGAACTCCTTTCAATGGTTGGTTTATCTGAAGAAGTTGACCGATTTCCTGGTGAAATCAGTGGAGGGCAACAGCAACGTGTTGCCATCGCTCGGAGTCTCTCGAAGAGCCCAAGATTGTTGCTCGGTGATGAGTTAACAGGCAATCTTGATAGTGAGACAAGCGAGAGTGTTATGGAGGCACTTATCTCATCTTGTGAGAAAGAGAACATTACAGCAGTGTTTGTCACACATGATGAGAAATTGACAAAATATGCGACTCGAGTCATTCGGCTTGATAGTGGAAAAATCATTTCAGACGAAACAACTCAATAAGCGTGATATCGATGTCATCTCTGCTCACCAAGCGACTGTTTCGCAATTTCTTACGCAACAAATTGCGTCTTGCTGCAGTCGTCTTGATGGTCTCCATCGCAGTCTTTGCAGGCATCACATTTGGAGGATACGCAGCAAATCTTGAGCATGTCTATGATGCCATGTACGAGGATAGTGAAGAAGGTACCAATCTCGCTGACTTGTGGATTGATAACAAAACGACCGTATGGAGTGAGAACGAGGTCGAAACCTTTTGCACAACACTTCAATCGAACTGGATGTCTGACTATCCTTCCATCGACGCATGCGAATCTAGATTGATTCTCAACGGAGCGATGTATCTCGATGGCTCACAAGAAGGTATTGCGGGAGTATGGCACGGGCTACCATCAACTGATACGGTAGATCGTAATTGGTTCCCCGACGAATCTTGTTGCCCAGGACAACCTGCTGTGAGCGAGGATGAAATTGTCCTCGATGCCCATGTGATTGACACGATTGATGTCGATATTGGTGATGTGATTGAGGTTGGTGTTGGTGAAGGCAAAGTATCCTTTACCATCACAGGTTTTGCCTTCCATCCACTTCACGTGTATTTCGCCCCTGAAGGCTCAATATTTCCACCTGAAGAAGGTACATTTGTTGTTGGATACATGACTGAAGAAGGAATGGCGCGTCTGTCAAACACAAGTGTTGGCTCGGCCAATACCATTCTCATCGATATCGACGGAACACCACATTTCGATTTTCCAAATACAGATGAATTCGAGGGCAAAGAACTTGCTGACATGAAGCAGACCTTCGTTCAAACCGCAGAGGAAACAGGTTTGAGTGGTCGTATTATGGACCGTGGTGAACAGACACCTGTCGAATTCCTGCGTCAAGACCTCGAGGGTGCAAAGCGGACTGTGGTACCATTCACGGTCATGATAGCACTGATTTCATGTATTGTCATCGTTCTCACACTGCAACGATTTATCCAATCGCAAGCACGTGAAATTGCTATTTTGAGAACCCTCGGCATACCTCGAGGCTCATTGATGACTGGTTATTTGGTCGCCCCATTTGCTATCGGCGCGCTCGGGTGTCTCTTTGGCGGTTTACTCGGCCCGTACGGCATGAATTTCATGCTCGATTTTTACGAGGACATCATTGGTCTACCCATCGTTGAGCGTGACATTCCACTGAGTTTGTTTGTTACCGTCATGTCGGCAACAATGCTCGTAGTGATGGTATCAGGCGTCGTCCCTGCCTACCGAATTGCACGATTACAACCACTTGACATCCTCTCGGGTTCAAGCGACATTCGGGTTGGGTCAAGTTTTTTGCAAAAACTCACGAAGAAGATGCCAACCACGGTCGGCTTGTCCATACGCTCAAGTTTACGCAAACCGATTCGACTCACGATGACCTTGTTTGCCGTCGGCATCTCACTGATGCTGTTTGGCTCAATTCAAATGATGACGGGAAGTTTGCAGGATTCAATCGTTGGTAATCTTGAGGATAAACAGCATTGGGATGTTCAAGTCTACATTCAGTCCGATGGTGAAGCAGCAGTGGTTGATTGGGCTGAAGAACACGGTGCAACGTATGAATTGCTCATCGAGGTACCTTATGGTCAAATTCTGGATTCAACCAACACCATGCGTTCGTTGTCACTCGTCGGTCTCGAAGGCTTTGATGCACAATCAATGCGGCAGGTCAATCTCATCGATGGTTCATTACCTCAGGCAAATCAAGAAAACATCGAGGTGCTCATCGATGAAGGCATAGCAGAATTTGTTGACCTCGATGTTGGCTCATCGACGAGTATCACCATTGGAACCTCTACCGTCGATGTGGAAGTGGTAGGCATTACTCGGGGGGATTTGCAACGAACAATGTACTTCCTTCGCTCAGATTTAGCCGAATCAAGCGGTGTCAATGCAACGTCCGTCTATCTTACCTTTGACGGCATTTCTGGTGTCGACGAAGAACTCTCCTCAGTGAGCAGCGGTATCGTAGAACGAGAATCACTTCTTCGAGGCATAACATCACTTCTTGACCAACAAACCAATGCCCTTGCGGTGATGATGGGGCTTGGCATTTTGTTTGCTACGGCCGTTCTTTTCAACACGCTCATCATGAATATTAGCGAACGGGATGCTGAATTAGCGACACTTCGAGTTCTCGGGGCGTCGACAAAGCAATTGACGATGATCCTCTTTGTCGAGAGCCTCTTGATTGGGGTGCTGGGCGGTATTTTTGGCGTTATTTTTGCTTTCATAGGGGCGGTTGGTTTGGCTGCTTCATTCTCATCCTGGCAGTTCTTCTTCCCTGTCGTACTCGATACTTTTGTTGCACTGCGTCTTCTCTTGGTTATTATTTTCATCTCTGTTGCAACCTTGCCTGTGGGTGTTTATCGACTCCGAAAGATGGACCTCGTTGAAAAGGTCAAAGAATTCTCAAATTGATGTTCGGCTGAAGATTTTGGGCCGAAGTTGTCCAAGAATGGACTATTTTTTCAATTGACACCTGAATATATAACTCATTTGAGCAAACACAAATTACATGTTGATAATTATGAAAATATTTTGAACAAATGAAAATAATTTTTAGATATAAATATTCATTAGACGATTATTTGCCTACTTTTTATCATCGTATGATTGATATACCGCCTCGGTTGCGAGGCATTCGATAACAATGAACAAAGCAAAGTTAGAATATATTTGGCTCGATGGATATGAACCGACACAGAACATGCGAAGCAAGACCATGGTTCGCACCGATTTCGGTGGAACACTTGAAGAATGTCCGATTTGGATGTTTGATGGTTCATCAACACGACAAGCAGACGGAAGCTCCTCAGATTGCCTTCTCAAACCAGTCGCTATTTTCCCAGACCCACAACGCGTCAACGGTTACCTCGTGATGTGCGAAGTGCTCAACCCAGATGGAACCCCTCACGAAAGCAATGGAAGGGCGACTATTGACGACGATGACGACGACTTTTGGTTCGGATTTGAGCAAGAATATTTCATCATGGATGTTCAAACTCAACAACCCCTCGGTTTCCCAGTTGGTGGATACCCTGGCCCACAAGGTCTGTACTACTGTTCCGTTGGCGGAAAGAACACCCACGGCCGTGCACTCGTCGAAGAACATGCTGACCTTTGCCTTGAAGCTGGTATCAATTTTGAAGGCATCAACCAAGAGGTTGCATGTGGTCAGTGGGAATTCCAAATCTTTGCAAAAGGTGCTCGACGTGCGGGTGACGAACTATGGGTTGCTAGGTATTTGCTCGACCGATTGACAGAAAGTTACGGTTACTACATTGAATACCATCCAAAACCGATCAAGGGTGACTGGAATGGTTCAGGCATGCACGCTAATTTCTCAAACGGAGCCATGCGAGATGTGGGTGGTGAAGAACTATTCAACAGCATTTGCGAAGCCTTTGGAAAGAACATCGACAAACACATGTCAGTCTATGGTGCACACAACGAAGAGCGATTAACCGGTCTTCACGAAACACAATCCATCGACCAATTCTCCTACGGTGTCTCCGATCGAGGTGCATCAATTCGAGTGCCAGCTTCTGTACCAACCGATGGATGGAAGGGACGTCTTGAAGACCGCCGACCAGCGTCGAATGGTGACCCATACAAGATTGGGGCCGTCATCATTTCGACAACCAAATCGGTTTGCTGAAGAATTTCAGTTTTCGTACACGGTTTTTGACGAGTCCACAGCGTAGCGAGTCATTCGACCCAAGCTAGCCATCTGACCATTTCGTTGAAAATTTTCAATAATGATTGCAGATTCATCAAGGGTTACTTATTCAGTAACCGGAACAGTTAGGGTAATTTCGACCATAACTGGTTCTCCGTTGAGGACGTACTGCCCGTGATGATTTGAATTCAATGAAATCATCAACGTATGGTTTCCTTCAGTCAAGCCACTTACATCAAACGCATTTCCATACAAGCGACCTAATTTTTCACCGTTGAGATAGTAGTGTGCGTGACCCTGTCCATCGACGTGATCCATTCCTGCCATCATGGGTGAGAAAGTGAAGTTTTCAACACTGATTTCAATGATGTGAGTTTGTGAACTTGAGTTTGCTGTTTTTGGGTCAACAGTTACACTTTCAATCGAAACACTTGGAGGCGATGTTGTCGACGCATTCACGTCCCCATGAGATGAAGTATTGTTCATTTGATCTGAGTGATTCGTCGAGTGATTTCCGGAGTTATTCATGTGCATAGCATCGTGTCCAACCATAATTTCATCCATGATTTGAATGCCGTGATGCGAATATGGGGCGTGAGAATTCGCATTTAATTCAACCATGACCATACTACCATTTCCTACCATAGGCAGATGTAGCCAGTTGGTGTATGCCCTCGCAACTTTAGTTCCGTTCACATACACATGAGCATGCCCTTCTCCCATGATGTGTTCGGTTGATACATGGGTTGGTGCGAATGTAAAGTTGGTTGTCTCGATGTGGATATTAAACCCTGACAAAGTATCGGGGTAGAGGGTGATTTTTACGCACGGCATAGATTGGTTGTGTCCAACTTCAATTGGTGCATGAGACATACCCATCGCAGTGTTGTTCATACCATTCGTTGAATTATCCATATCCATTGCATGACTGTGAGAAGATCCATTCAAATCTGCAGATCTACCTTTGAACCACGTACAAGGGTCATCATCGAATTCCACAGTTTCTACTTCGACCTCCTCAATTGATTCATCTGGTGAAGTACATCCTGCGAGGGACATCGTTATGATTAGGCCGATCAAAAGTATTGATTTGTTCACGATTCATCGGCGACATCTACTTATTTTTATTGCTTCTCATGAAATATTGAAATCGTTTGCAAGAGAATTGCATACTTTATTCAGAATTTTTGTTGATCAGGATGAGCTTCTTCCCACTCACGCTTTTCCTGCTTTCGTAGTTTGACAACACCCAACACCAAGATGAGAAGAACGAGTAGTGTCACAGCGTTCGCTGCAATGATGGGCATTGATTCGGTCAACACGCCAAATGCAAGCCAGAGCGAAATGGACAAACAAACGATGAGAAAGGTAGGAACGGAAATACCATCATGGCGTTTTTCGGACCAGACTCGCTTCAATTGGGGCCACCATGCGATAACACCGAGGACACCAGCAACGATGCCAATCGCGTCAATCATTGTGTCGTCCATGAACCGACAAACCCCGTTCTCCCTTTGAAGCCTACGACGATTTTTTCATCCTAATTTGAGAGATTGATTCGTACAACCCTCGACCAAGGGATTTCAACCGGTGATGTATCACCAACAACATGGAACCGCAACATTGCTCCCCTTTCGAGTGATTCATTGAGCATTTGGGTTCCTGCGGGTATCTTTGCCATTGAAGGTTGAGATTTGAAAATAGAGAACCATGAACGGGCATGTTCCACCTCGATAGAGGTCAACGGGTGGGTTGTTCCACGAATGTCGGATTGCATGACTGAAAGGCCGAGGTCGAGCAAGTCGCCTTTGTACCGCCGTCCACCGTACACCTCAACTTCATCCCATGTTCCGAGTTGTTCAAGCGTTTTCGCAATCGTTTGATTCAAGGGTTTTTTCACACTCTTTTCGAGGCGTTCAACAATTTCTTTTTGGCTGATGATGTCGATCTCAAGTTGTTGTGCAGAGTGTTTGTATTCAAATCGTGGGTGTGTAAAAGCAAACCACATGTGAACGCCATAGGTGTTTTTTTCGTGTCGCTCTGAGAGATAGTGCTCCAAATCAACGGTTTTGCGTTCATGTTTTGCTTTGACATCACCGTGAACTTGTGTGGTTCCATTGGGTCGTTCTTGGATGAAAGCACCATCTTCACCGATGGTGAGTGTGCCAGCCCAGTGCTTCTGTTCGACAGTAAACACATCTGAGCCGTGGAGCAGAACAAAATCGATTTCACCGCGATGAGGACCTTCTTTCTGGGGGACGCGAAGTGATTCGTAGATTTTCCAACCTCGTTTTTCTCCCGCAGCTCGCAGAAATGTTCCAAGACGAAATTCAGCGTTTTCTCCAGCACGTTGAATCGTATCGGGTTCGGTTTTCACCCGTCGTTCTTGTCGCCATCGAAGATTGCTCAGCAAACCCACGCCATCACCGTAGGAGTTCATCAACGCTTGAAAGGATATGTTGTGGTAAGAATTCCGAGCCCTCCTCGAGCGAAGCAACATCATCCATTGTCGCCTCACCGGTTAACACGAGCACGCTGTGCACGCCGCTTCGATTGGCCATGGCGATATCAGTGTACAAACGGTCACCGACCATCACGCACTGTTGTGGCTCAAGACCCAAGGCTTCGATTTTGTGCAGAATCATTCCAGGATTGGGCTTCCCACAGATATGCGTTGGCTTAACGCCCGTGGTGGCTTCGAACATCACAAGGTACGCACCGGTGTCCGGTAGTCCACCATCGGGACTTGGACAAACCATGTCGGGATGGCTTGCCACAAGTGGGACGCCAGCATGAAGATGAACACTCGCAGTTGAGATTTTTTCGTAGGTGAGTTCGGTATCGTACCCGACCACCACATACTGAGGTGCCGTACTGCGGGTTGAGATACCAACGGCTTCGAGCATCTCGCACATGCCTTTGGTTGCAACTGCCCATGTTTGTGTGACATCGTTCGCCTGAAGCCAAGCGATGAGATCGTGGGTGGAAAGAAGGATTTCATCATCGGTGGCATGAATGCCAAAACCTTGCAATTTTGCTTTGTACTGGTCGACCGAGCGACTTGAATTATTGGATAAGAAAAAAGTCGCTACGCCTTTGTTTTTGCAGCGTTCAAGAAAGTCTTGGGCACCGTCGATGAGGTTGTTTCCCATGTACATGGTACCATCGAGGTCGAGGAAGATGGCTTTGATGTCGGAAGGTAATGCTGCCATAGAATCACCTAAAACATCAGTGTTTTGAACATAAACCACGGAGAATGGAGTTGTTCTTGAGCCTCTTTACTCGCAATCATTTCGGTCATCATTTCTTGAAGAGCAGGCTTTCTACTTGCTTTTTTGACAAACCAATTGACAAGCCATTGTTTACGACTCAATTTTTGCATTCGATATGAATTTGAGAGTTCTGGGCCGAGTAAATTCCAGAGTTCTGCTTGGTACGATTCGTGACTTTTTCCTTCAACGATATGTTCACACGCCATCTTCCCACTGACGAGGGCATTGCCCACGCCTTCGCCACTGAAAGGGTCAACAAGTGAAGCTGCATCACCGACGAGCCATATGCCGCAACCTGCTGACCTGCGTGGTTGGAGTGAGGCTTTTTTTCGTGGTGAGCCAAAGGGTAATTGCCAACCCCGACCGCTTCCTTCGATCATTGTGGCGTTTGCGAATCGTTTCTTGAAAATAGGGTGATTGGCGATAACATCGGCCTGCAAGGCTTTGAGTTTCTTCTTCTGTTTGTCGAGTTCTGAGATGACCATGCCGATGCCGACGTTCACGATGCCCTTCGAGACGGGGAAGAGCCAGAAATAACCAGGAATGACGGAATCAACGAAATGAATTTCGATGTCGCCCACGGCGTCTTCACACCCTTCAACACCACTCCAGTATTCTCGGTAACCTCCACAATAGTGCTCCCGGTCGACCATCGCTTCGCCGAAGGTGTCTTCGACCAAGGATTTTGCAACCGGACACCTGTACCCTCCGGCCCCAACAAGTTGGGTCGAGTAAAATGTGAGCACATCGCCTTTTCTGCCACCAATACGAACTTCAAGGCCTCTGGCATGCCTCTGGTTTTTCGTTCCGCTACCGGGGTCGTCACCACCTTGTCCGTCATCATAGAGAACGTTGAGGACTTCACCGCCCTGAATGACCGCTCCACCGTTGTCACGCACAAGTTGCTGAACGCGATTAAACAACAGGTGGTCAAATTGCTGGCGTGGTAATGCATATCCCGCTTCCAATTTTTGTACATCTTCTTCGGGTAGGGCAACTCGAACATGATGGCCTTTGGGCGAGGAGAACACAATACCTGTAACACGGAAGTGGTCTGTGCTCTCAATATCGGTTTTGACACCAAGATTGTTGACGTGACTCAATGACTTACCACCAACAGCATCACCACATATTTTGTCCCGCGGCCAAACATCTTTCTCGATGAGAAGAACTTTTTTTCCTTCAAGGGCGAGATAACCTGCCGCACTTGAGCCACCGGGTCCACCACCCACGACGATTGCATCGAATGTTGCATTGGGTTCTGGAACAGGACCAGTCTGAATTTCACCATACCATGAGGTCTCCTCATACATGGATTCCATGCTCATGAAGGGGGGTGAACCACGGCAACACTTGAGAATATGGTCGAATTATGATGAAAGCCTCATCATGTGATGGCCATTCCATCGACTCATTCAAGGAGTTGAAGGTGTGAATATCAACTTTGAAACATCACCTGCACTTCACCGACGTGCGTTGATTCTCCTGCTTTTTGTCACCGTGATTTGGGGTGCAACATTCATCTGGATGAAAATGGCCTTGAATTCCCTTGCGGATGAAATCGATACCTACGGCATCACGATGGTGGTGTTCACACTCATCGCAGCACGATTTTTGATTGCTATCATCGCCCTTCTTTCAATATCGAGTGACGCCCGTGCGTCGATGCGAGATCCTGTGATGTGGAGAAAAGGAGCGATGCTCGGAGGTTTGATGTTTGCCGGATTTGCACTGCAAATGGTTGGTCTTGATGATGTCAATCCAGCCACATCAGCATTTTTGACATCGATGGACATCGTCCTCGTCGCAGTGTTGAGCACATATTTTGCGGGCCTACCGATCACCCGCGGCCTTGTCATAGGCGTCGTTCTTGCGACGCTCGGAGCTGGTTTCATCGATGGTCCACCGCATCTTACTTGGGGGAGAGGCGAATTGCTAACGTTGATTGGAGCGGTCATCTTTGCCTTTCATATTATGCTCATTCAGGATTTGACACAGAAATACAACCCACTCGGCATCACTCAGATTTCATTTGTCGTCGTCTTCATCGCTTGTTTGCTACCCATTCCTTTGATGGTATCAGGTGCACCTGGTGCCAT
>Ga0213864_10001079_pt1 | contig 12373 bp, 8 predicted proteins | sample PICome_5_FD_160078 | JGI IMG/M metagenome (GOLD analysis project Ga0213864, IMG submission 160078) | Coastal seawater microbial communities near Pivers Island, North Carolina, United States - PICO247 | ecosystem: Environmental > Aquatic > Marine > Coastal | place: USA: North Carolina | collected... | reverse complement strand
CTGTTTAATGCCCTCTTCCTCTATTTTAGAGGCATCAAACAAACAATTCGTAACGTAATTATCGTTGTTAAGAAGACTGAATTCTGGAATAAAATCGAGATACTCCCCTTCTTTCTTTATAATATATCTTACCCCAATTGTTTTTTCGTCAAAAATTAAAACTTCGTCATAAAACTTTTTTGAGTTTTCTGGAATAGCTTGATAAGTTTTCAAAATAAGGTCAACATCATTCCCTTTAATGATTCCGTCATTAATTGTTTTTAAAGCCTGCTGCAGCGAAAGAAAAACATAATTTCTAGTTTTTTCTCTGATGTAATCGTCTTTACAATGACCCGCTTCAAAAAGAATTGTCGGCGTATGTAAGGATTGAAAATAGTCTCCGGTACAGTTGATATTAAAGTCATCATTATACCTGCCTACATTTGGTTTGATATGCTCCGGAAGAGCTTCGAGCATATTATTTATCAAACAAGCTGATTGAACTCTTGAATTTGTCCATGTTTTTTCTGAATCTGCTGATGGACTTAAGAACGAAAGACTAGCACTTTTATTTGAGTCTCCAACGGTATACATATTGCGCTGGTCGTGTAAATTAAAGCAAAAGTCGGGTTTGACTTCTCTGTAGACGCGATGTAATACTTGCATTTCCAATTGGGTCGCCTTGTACGCATCTCTGTTTAAGTCCACTCCATTGGCGTTTACCCTGGTGTAGTGATAAGCTCCGTCAGGATTTAATATGGGAATGATTACAATTTGAACATCCGCTGCCTGATGGATATTAGACTTAAAGCTTTTTGCAAAATCTAATACCGCTTTGGTGGTAGTTGATTCATCTCCATGCATTTGCGACCACATTAAAATCTTTGTGTTTCCCTCCCCTAATTTGAGTGCGTAAATGGGTCTCTTTTCTTCTGAAAAACCTATGATTTGGTACTCCTTTTGAAAATGTCTTTTCAAAACAGGTAGTAAATGTGCATTATTGATATATCTACCTTTTAATTCTTTGATTTGCATGTATCTTTACGATTGATCTAATGTGTTATATGCTATGAATTGGAAAAATGTACTTGGTCTTTTTTGTTCTTTGTTTTTCTCTAGTTGTGTGAATGGTCCAGAAAGAAACTGTTCACAGTACAAAAATGGAGAATTTATATTTAAAACAGAGCTAAATGGAGAATTACAAGAATCTACCTTTGATCGCTATGGAGAATTGGAAATAGACAATTACAATGGAAAAATAGATTCGTCAAGTGTTAAGTGGATTAATGATTGCGAGTACATACTAAAAAGTCTGAACCCGAAATCAATGGCAGAAAGAAAGCCACTGCATTTTAAAATTTTAAGTACCACAGACAGTTCTTATACCTTTGAATACGGTATACTCAATGCTGAAAATCGTCTTATAGGAACTGCAATAAAATTGAAATAAGGTTTATTATGTTTGAAATTTTATCGTCTGTAGATGCTTGGGTTGCGCTAATTACCCTTGTTTTTCTAGAAATTGTATTGGGTATAGATAACATCATTTTTATTTCTATTTCTGCAAATAAACTCGATGAGAATCAACGAAAATCAGCAACCAATATTGGGCTCCTTTTGGCCATGTTAATGCGAATTGTCTTGTTGTTTGGTATTGGATATTTAACCTCATTAAACAAGGCATTTTGGCATTTAGAGACGGGTTGGATCACTGGAGCTGTAAGTGGTCAGGCCTTGATTTTGTTTATAGGGGGCATATTTTTACTCTACAAAAGCACTAAAGAAATACGTGAAAAGGTCGAACACTCTTCCTTAATTGAAAAAGAGACTGCCAATACCACTAAAAGCACCTTTACCAATGCGATTATTCAAATTACCATTATAAACGTTGTTTTTTCCTTGGATTCAATATTAACGGCCATCGGAATGACCAATAATATTTCAGATAACCCCAATGATGCTTTGGTATTAATGATAATTGCAGTGGTACTCTCTGTTTTAATTATGATGTTATTTGCCAATCCCGTGGGTACATTTGTATCAAAACATCCATCAATTCAAATATTAGGTCTATCGTTTTTATTACTGATTGGATTTATGCTAATTACAGAAGCTGCCCACCTGTCACATTTAGTTGTTTTTGATCAAGAAATTGGTAGTGTTCCCAAGGGATATCTCTATTTTGCCATTTGTTTTTCTTTATTAGTGGAGTTTCTCGATATGAGAATGAAAAGAAATAACACCTAGGATAATAAGTTTAGAACAATTTCAAATTGAAGTCTTCAGGATTTGAATCTATGGGTTTGATTTCTTCTTGTTCGTAGGGTAAGGCCTTTACTTTTATCTCTAAAATGGTATTTTTAGTAAGCTGATTACCAAGTGCTTTGTGACTTTTTACAGCGATAAAATCATTAAGGTCAAAATATTCATTAGGAACTCGATCTTGACCTCTTTTCTTTTGATAGATAATTTCTATTTCTGGCCTCCACTCATAAGCAACCTGAGTCAGTTTGGTTTTTGAGTGCTCGCTGATAATTAGTTCTTCTTTATCTAGGATATCGAATTGGAAGCGTTTAACAAAATAACGTTCTCTTTGACCGTCAAAATAAATAATTGAAATTGGTTTGTTGTCTATAAATTTCTCAACTAAGGCATATTGTTCGGCATCAATTCTTAGATTTAAATCGGGTATAATTCTTTTAACCACTCCATCATTTGAAATTAAAAGAATGGTGTCTTTTGGCGTGAAAGAACCCAATAAATCTCCTCTTTCATCGACATTTAGCCTGCCGACTATTTTATCGTACCAAATTTTTCTAGGTTTTAAGGTCGATATGCCCTTTTCACGGAAGTCAACTCGTTTAACAGGTAGTTTTGATACGATATTACCTCTGACATTACGTCCTTTCACCGCTAAATCAGCAAAATCTAATTCCCAATTTAATTTTTTAACGCTCCCTGTTTTTCTCAGATGAATCATAACTTTCTCAGCCTCTCCATTTGGATTAGCTGTGAAATACAAGACTGAGGTGTTTTTTTGATCGCCACATAGATTATATTTTTTATCCCTAGTGACAGAGGTAACACTAAATCGCTTGATATAGGTGATTCCTTTGTGTACCTTATAAATCATATTGTAAACCGTTCTTGAATCTTTCTTTTTGAATACGGCTACATGAATAATTTCCTTTCCGACAAACACCTTGGAGTCTACTTTGGTGACCATCATATTACCGTCAGCAGTAAAGACAATGATGTCATCAATATCGCTGCAATCAGTAACATACTCATCCTTTTTTAAAGATGTTCCAATAAACCCTTCTTCTCGATTGACATAGAGTTTAGTATTTCGTATGACTACTTTTGTCGCCTCGATATCATCGAAAATTTTGATCTCACTTTTTCGTTCTCTGTCTTTGCCGTATTTCTTTTTTAGCTGCGTGAAATAATCAATAGTAAAATCTATAATGTTGGCTAAATCATTTCTGACTTTTAGCAATTCAGCATCTAAATTTTCTATGTGTTGAGCAGCTTTGTCTAAGTCAAATTTGGAGATACGCTTAATTCTTATTTCGGTAAGACGCACGATATCTTCAGTGGTAACCTCTCTCTTTAAATTTTTAACATGTGGCTTAAGACCCTTGTCAATTGCAGAAATGACACCTTCCCAAGTTTCTTCTTCTTCAATATCTCGGTAGATTCGATGTTCTATAAAGATTTTTTCAAGAGAAGCAAAGTGCCACTGCTCTTCTAACTCATTGATTCTTATGTTTAACTCCTGTTTCAATAATTCAACTGTATGATCAGTTGAACGCTCAAGCATTGTTTTGACACTTATAAAAGCGGGTTTATTATCTTCAATAATGCAGGCCAAGGGTGAAATTGACATTTCACAATTGGTGAATGCATAGAGTGCGTCAATGGTTTTGTCTGGCGAGATATTACTCGGAAGATGAACTAAAATTTCAACATCAGCTGCGGTATTATCTTCAATTTTTTTTATTTTAATTTTTCCGCGATCATTGGCTTTTAAAATGGAGTCAATCAAAGAACTTGTATTGGTTCCGTACGGTATTTCTTTAATCACTAAGGTGCTCTTATCAAGCACTTCTATTCGTGCTCGAACCCTTACCTTTCCTCCTCGAAGTCCTTCGTTGTAATTGGTGACGTCAATTATTCCACTAGTAGGAAAATCTGGATAGAGATCAAAAGACTTGTCTTTGAGATAGTTGATACTAGCCTGAATGAGCTCGTTAAAATTATGCGGTAATATTTTTGTCGATAAACCTACGGCAATTCCTTCGGCGCCTTGTGCGAGTAACAATGGAAATTTAACCGGCAGATGAATGGGTTCTTTTTTACGACCGTCATAAGAGAGCTGCCAATCTGTAATTTTAGGACTAAAGACTACATCAAGTGCGAATTTTGAGAGTCTTGCCTCGATATATCTTGAGGCAGCCGCACTATCGCCTGTTAAGATATTTCCCCAATTTCCTTGGGTGTCAATAAGAAGATTCTTTTGACCTATTTGAACCATCGCGTCAGCAATACTCGCATCACCGTGAGGGTGATATTGCATAGTGTGACCAACTACGTTGGCAACCTTATTGTAACGTCCATCGTCTAACTCCTTTAGCGCATGTAAAATCCTTCGCTGTACTGGCTTAAAACCATCTTCTATGGAAGGAACAGCACGTTCTAAAATTACATAAGAAGCATAGTCAAGAAACCAATCTTGATACATACCACTGACTGTAATCAATCGATCTGATTCGTTGTTTTGACTGCTTTGTAACTCTTCGCTTTCTTCAATCATAGTTCTTCTACGGCGTCTAGTTCTACTTTCAAGTTATTGATGACAAATTGTTGACGATCTGGAGTGTTTTTCCCCATATAAAAGGTCAACAATTGGTCTATACTGAGTGATTTATCGGCTAACACAGGTTCTAATCGAATGTCATCTCCGATGAAATTTTTAAACTCATCAGGTGAAATTTCTCCTAATCCTTTGAACCTTGTAATTTCAGGATTTGCTCCTAATTCATTCAAGGCTTTTAAACGTTCTTCTTCGGTGTAGCAATACCTTGTTTCTTTTTTGTTTCGCACCCTAAATAGAGGTGTTTGTAAGATATACAAGTGATTTTCTTTGATGAGTTCTGGAAAAAACTGCAAGAAAAATGTAATCAATAACAGCCTGATGTGCATTCCGTCAACATCAGCATCCGTTGCAATAACTATATTGTTATACCTAAGATTTTCTAAGGATTCTTCTATATTAAGAGCAGCTTGAAGAAGGTTGAATTCTTCATTTTCATACACGATTTTTTTGCTCATTCCGAAAGAATTCAATGGCTTACCTCTTAAACTAAATACGGCTTGAGTATTTACATCTCTTGACTTTGTAATAGAACCAGACGCAGAATCTCCTTCTGTAATAAAAAGAGTGGTCTCTAATCTCCTGTCTTTTTTCATGTCACTAAGGTGAACTCGACAGTCTCTTAGTTTTTTGTTATGTAAACTCGCTTTTTTAGCCCGCTCTCTTGCCAATTTTCGTATTCCTGACAATTCTTTGCGCTCTTTTTCGGCTTGGACGATTTTTTGCTGAATTAATTCGGCTACTCCCGCATTTTTATGCAAAAAGTTGTCGAGCTGAGTACCAATAAAATCATTGATATAAGTTCTAACTGTCGGTAGGCCATCGCCCATTTCTGTAGATCCCAATTTGGTTTTTGTTTGTGATTCAAAAACCGGCTCCATCACCTTAATTGCGATTGCTGAGATTACGGACTTTCTAATATCTGAAGCGTCGTAATTTTTCCCAAAGAACTCTCTGATGGTTTTGACTAAAGTTTCTCTGAAAGCGGATTGATGTGTTCCACCCTGCGTAGTATGCTGACCGTTAACAAAAGAATGGTATTCCTCATTGTATTGTGAACGGCTGTGTGTGATAGCTACCTCAATATCGTCGCCTTTAAGGTGTATTATGGGATATAAAAAGTCTTCCTGAGAATTTTGAAATTCTAATAAATCTTTTAGACCGTTTTCAGAATAGAATTCCTCCCCATTGAAAACAATAGTAAGCCCTGGATTTAAATAAACGTAATTCCTGAGCATGCGCTCAATGTATTCAGCTCTAAACCTAAAGTTTTTAAAAATACTCTGATCTGGAGTGAAGGCAATTTTTGTACCGTTCCGTTCTTTGGTTTCTTCTGTAAATTCTTCTTGAAGTTCACCTGCACTGAATATGGCAGTTTTACCCTTTTTCTCTCTGATAGAAGTTACCTTAAAGAAATTTGAAAGTGCATTTACTGCCTTTGTTCCTACTCCGTTTAATCCAACAGATTTTTTAAAGGCGCGTGTATCGTACTTTCCACCTGTATTCATTTTAGAAACAACGTCAACTACTTTTCCCAGTGGAATTCCACGTCCATAATCTCGAATGTGCACTGTGGCCTCTTCAATTTTAATTTCAATACGCTTACCTGCACCCATGACAAACTCATCGATACTGTTGTCGAGAATCTCTTTGAGTAGTATGTAAATACCGTCATCAGCAGATGAACCATCACCGAGTTTACCGATGTACATCCCCGGTCGAACTCTGATGTGCTCCTTCCAATCTAATGATCGGATATTCTCTTCTGTGTATTGAACTTGACTCATCGATTAAAATTGAGTCATCTAAAATAAGGTGGTTTCGTTGGATTTACTTGAGCCGGCTTATAAAGTAATTAACAAAAAGGGTATGAGTTTTACACACTTCACTTTTTAATTATTGTATATTTAAATTAAACAACTTAACAATTATGAAGAATATACTTTTTGTCCTGACTCTATGTTTGTTGATTTCTTGCGAACAATCAAACACACTTGTGGTTAATCGTATCGATGATGACATACTACAACATTCTAACGATTATCAAGGCGATTGGATTACATACGGTAAGAATTACGGTGAAAATCGACACAGTGAGCTCGATCTTATCAATAAAGAAACTGTAAAAGATCTCGAACTTGCATGGTCTCTTAATTTAAATACCAAACGTGGAATTGAGACTACTCCACTGGTTGTAAATGGTATAATGTATCTCACAGGTCCCTGGAGTTTTGTGTACAGCGTAGATGCAAAGACAGGTAAATTGTTATGGTCTTATGATCCAAAAGTTTCAAAATCTCATGGTGAAGTGGCCTGCTGCGATGTTGCCAATAGAGGCTTGGCCATTTATAAAGGAAAATTATATCTAGGCGCATTAGATGGGCGTCTTATTGCTTTAGATGCATCTAATGGAGAAGTGATTTGGGAAAAAAATACGGTTGAAGGGCTTGAGGGAAGTTACACAATCACAGGTGCTCCAAGGGTATTTGACGGAAAAGTTTTTATTGGTAATGGAGGAGCAGAGTATGGAGTTAGAGGTTTTTTTTCTGCGTATAATGCGGAATCTGGAGAAATGGAATGGAGATTTTATACCGTTCCTGGAAATCCTGAAAACGGATTTGAACATCCTGAATTAGAGGAAGCAGCAAAAACATGGACTGGTGAATGGTGGAAATACGGAGGTGGTGGAACTGCCTGGGATTCGTTTGTATACGACCCAGATGAAAAATTAGTATATGTTGGAACTGGAAATGGATCTCCTTGGAATCGAGAAATTAGAAGTCCTGGTGGGGGAGATAATCTTTACTTATCTTCTATTCTTGCTTTGGATGCGGAAACAGGTAAACTCAAGTGGCATTACCAAACTACACCGGGTGAAACTTGGGATTATACGGCTGTGCAACCCCTGATGTTAGCTGATTTAGAAATTAATGGAGAAAATAGAAAGGTCATTATGCAAGCTCCTAAAAATGGTTTTTTCTACGTTTTAGATCGACACACAGGGGAGTTAATATCTGCTGAAAAATTTGTTTATGCCAATTGGGCTGAAAAAGTCGATTTAGAAACAGGACGTCCCGTAGAGACTAGTTTTGCCCGCCACATTAATGAAAATGTTGAGATATATCCTGGACCATTCGGAGGTCATAATTGGCAGGCAATGGCATACAATCCAAACTCAGGTTTAGTTTATATTCCTGCGAGAGAGATGTCGATGCCCTATGGAAAGGAGTCAGCATTTGATTTTGAGCCTAAGCAGTGGAATACAGGAACTGAATTTGTACCTGGAGCGTCTGGTAAAACAAATGGTAAAAAACTTCTTTTAGATTCAGTACTTCAAGGAGAAAGTTATGGTAAACTCCTTGCTTGGGATCCTGTTAAAAACGCTGAAGTCTGGTCACATAAACAGAATAATGTCTGGAATTCAGGGGTGTTATCTGTTAATAATTTGATTTTTCAAGGTGATGCTGAAGGTCATTTTGTGGCTTTTGATGCTTTTAGTGGAGAACAGTTGTGGACTAGAAATTTAAATACTGGAATCATTGCTCCTCCTATCACCTATATGGTTGATGGAGAACAATATATAACAATGCCTGTTGGTTGGGGTGGCGCTTATGGTAATGGAAATAAACATACCGAGCAGATCAATCCGGGGACGATATACACCTTCAAATTAAATGGAGATGCAAAATATCCTGAATTTGAAAAAGCCTTGCAGAAAAATAGAATAACACTCACAACTTCAATGTCTAAGGATGATATTTCAGAAGGTGGTGAAATGTATACTCGGTATTGTATGCAATGTCACAATTTAGGTAATGGTGGCGGAACGATTCCGGATTTGACCTATTCCACAGAAACAGTGTTTAATATGTATGAGAACATACTTTTGGATGGTGTTTTTCTTCCAAAGGGAATGCCTTCTTTTGAGGATCGGCTTAACAAAAAAGATGTTGAAAAAATTAAGGCTTATGTTTTACATACTGCCTCAACTCTTGAACCTTAGGGCAATTACACATTAAATCTAAAATGCATGACATCGCCGTCACTAACGACATAGTCTTTTCCTTCAACACGAATTTTACCCGCCTCTTTGACTTTAGATTCTGAGCCATAAGCGACGTAATCTTCGTAAGAAATGACTTCTGCGCGAATAAAACCCTTTTCAAAATCTGTGTGTATGACACCAGCGGCCTGCGGAGCAGAAGAACCTTTTTTGATGGTCCAAGCTCGAACTTCCTTTGGTCCTGCCGTAAAATAGGTTTCAAGGCTAAGCAGTGCATATGCTCCTCTAATCAATTTTGCAGAACCTGGTTCAGAAAGACCGATATCCTCTAAAAAGAGTTGGCGTTCGTCGTAATCATCGAGTTCATTGATGTCTGCTTCGGTACCTATGGCTAAAAACAAAACTTCTGCATTTTCGTGTTGCACCATCTCACGTACTTTAGAAACATACGCATTACCTTCTAAAGCACTTTTTTCATCGACATTACAGACGTATAAAACAGGTTTATTCGTGATAAGTTGAAGTGGCTTTACATATTCAATATAGTCTTCTTTTTGCAAGTCTATAGCTCGAACGGAAACGCCAGCTTCTAAATTATTTTTTAGAAGTATGAGAATCTCTTCTTCTTTTTGCGCTTCTTTATTTCCGGTTTTGGCAGCTCTCTTTACCTTGTCTAATCTTTTTTCTACAGCCTCTAAATCTTTTAATTGAAGCTCGATATCGATGGTTTCTTTATCTCGAATAGGGTCTACAGAACCGTCCACATGAACGATATTATCGTCGTCAAAACATCTCAAAACATGCAGTATTGCGTCAGTTTCTCTGATGTTAGCCAGAAATTGATTTCCTAAGCCCTCCCCTTTACTAGCTCCTTTAACAAGGCCGGCAATATCAACGATTTCTACTGTTGCAGGAATTACTTTTTCTGGATTGACCAGTTCTTGAAGTTTTTCCAATCGAGGATCTGGAACATTTACAACTCCAATATTAGGTTCTATGGTACAAAACGGAAAATTCGCACTTTGTGCTTTAGCGTTCGATAAACAATTGAAAAGGGTTGATTTTCCGACATTGGGTAAACCTACTATACCTGCTTTCATTTATAAGAAGTGGTTTGGTTAGCTTTTTTGATGTAAAAAGGATTGTTTTTCTAAAAGTTCAGCCTCTGTTTCGACTACATTTTCATCTGGAACGCAACAATCTACTGGACATACGGCGGCACATTGAGGCTCTTCATGAAATCCTTTACATTCGGTACACTTACTTGGGACGATATAGTAGAATTCATCAGAAACAGGCATTTGTGCTTCATCCGCAACAAATGAACCTTCTGCGGTTTCTACAACTCCTTTTAAACTGGTTCCATCAGAATACCTCCATTGGTCAGCGCCCTCGTAAATTGCAGTATTTGGGCACTCGGGTTCACAAGCTCCACAATTAATGCATTCGTCGGTAATTATAATGGCCATTAGCGTATTTTTGTGCAAAAATAAAACAGTAGACCTAGATAACAAATTTTATCATGTCAGCTCAAGAGTCAAATATTGTATTATTAGATGGTTTAGCTCAAGAAATTGAATCATTGCTCTCAACATCTTACGATGAATTCGATACGCTTATTTCAAGTGTAAACGCCGAGAATCCTTGGTTTACCGTATCTGAAATTAGAAGAGCTTTAAATTATTGGTCTATTAACTTACGCCATTCCGTTTTGCGTAAATGGTTAAATTCCTACAAGTTTGATGAGAATAAAGTTTCTAAAAATGTATTACTCATTTGTGCTGGAAATATTCCACTTGTGGGCTTTCACGATTTTATCTCAGTTATTTTATCAGGACATCATGCGCTGCTCAAATTATCCAGCAAAGATCAAAAGCTATTCCTCTTTTTATTGAAAAGACTCGAGCATCTAGATTCGAATTTTAGCAGGAACTATACTGTAATAAATGAGCCGGTCAAGGGATTTGATGCTGTAATTGCCACTGGAAGTGCAAATACTTCCAGGTATTTTGAGTTTTACTTTAAAGACTATCCAAAAATTATTAGACCGAATAAAACCTCTGTAGGTATTTTAAGTTCATCAGTAAGTGATCAGCAGCTGTTATTATTGGCTGAGGATGTCTTTAATTACTTCGGTTTAGGATGTAGGAGTATTACAAAACTCTATTTGCCTGAAAATTTTGATTTTGAACGGTTGAGAGTTGCCTTTGAGGAGTTTAATGGATTACTGCATCATCATAAATTTTGCAATAATATCGATTATCAGCGCTCTATTCACTTACTTAATAAGACCGAGTTTATCGACTTTGGTCATCTTTTACTCATTGAAAATGAATCAGTTTTTTCTCCAATGGGATGCTTGCATTTTGAATATTACGAGGGTCTAAACGACTGTATTGAAAAGGTAAAGCAGCACAAAGATTTACAATTGATCGCTTCAGATATTTCGTTTGAAAATAGCATATCTTTAGGTGAAACACAGTCTCCTAGATTAGACCAATATGCAGATCAAATCGATACTATTGAATTTCTAACTCAATTACAATAAATGAAAATACACAACTTTGGTGCGGGTCCATGTATATTACCACAAGAAGTTTTTAAAAAGGCCTCTGAAGGGGTTTTAAATTTAGACAATTCAGGTCTTTCGGTTTTAGAGATTTCTCATCGCTCAGACACTTTTCAGTCTATTTTTGATCAAACCAAAAAGTTGGTTTTAGATTTGATGCGTTTGTCTGAATCTACACATGAGGTGCTTTTTCTACAGGGAGGAGCTTCATCCCAATTCGCCTTAGTTCCCATGAATTTTTTAAAACAAAAAGCACTTTATATTGACACAGGTGTTTGGAGTGCTAAAGCAATAACTGAGGCTCGCAACTTTGGAGCGGTCGACAGTATAAAGAACACCACTGATGAAGGGTATCTTAAACTTCCTGATTTGTCAAGAACGAAATCAGAAGACTATGACTACGTTCATTACACCTCTAATAACACCATTTATGGCACTCAATTCAAGGAGATATTTCAAACAGACTGTCCCCTTGTATGTGATATGAGTTCTGATATATTTTCTAAACAAATTGATTTTAATCAATTTGACTTGATTTATGCTGGAGCTCAAAAAAATATAGGACCTGCCGGAATGACTCTGGTTGTAATACGAAAGGAATTTTTAAAAAAGGTCAATAAATCCAGAAGCATTCCAACGATGTTCAATTACCAAAAACATATCGCCAAAGACGGATTGTTAAATACTCCTCCTGTTTTTTCAATTTATGTGGCCCTATTAAATTTGACTTGGGTTGTTGAGCAGGGTGGTTTAACTCACTTTGAATCCAACAATCAAAATAAGGCCTCTTCACTCTATCAAGAATTGGAGCGCAACACTATATTTAGTCCAAAGGCGAGTTTTGACTCAAGGTCAAACATGAACATCACTTTTGATTTAAACAATACAGAATTGGGGTCTTCCTTTTTAGCGCATTGTGAAGCCTATGGTGTTCATGGCTTAAAAG
>Ga0213864_10001077_pt1 | contig 12375 bp, 20 predicted proteins | sample PICome_5_FD_160078 | JGI IMG/M metagenome (GOLD analysis project Ga0213864, IMG submission 160078) | Coastal seawater microbial communities near Pivers Island, North Carolina, United States - PICO247 | ecosystem: Environmental > Aquatic > Marine > Coastal | place: USA: North Carolina... | reverse complement strand
TTTGAAAAACACCCGAAAGGGTGTTTTTTTGTCTGTACCTCTAAATTCAACAATAATGTAATATAAAAAAAGTTTTTAAAATATGACTGTTTTGGTACGCTTTTTGTACTATATAGGTAACAATAAGAATATGGAGAACCCAAATGTTTAAAACAATAATCAAAGTATTTAACATTTTATTAAAGAAATTAAGAAGTACTAAAGGAAACTCACTTGCTGAGTTTGCAGTTACAACCGCTATGATGGCGACACTCGCCACAACAGCTGCTCCTCGATTTGCTAGTATTGGTGAATCTGCAAAAGAAAAAAAGACTATGGCAAACATAGATAGAATTATAGCAGCTGCTAACAATCACTATATGGAATCATTAGAACAGGAAGGTCGTGGTAGATTTCCAGGACAAATAAAATATAATGTTCCTGTAGGTGGAATTGACTTAGCTCAAAACCAATTAACTGTAGATGCCTTAGAAGGTTTTCAAGACAACATTCTACCAGGTCTAACATCTTCTGATGATGATTTAGGTTCATACTTTGTATATGCTTTTGCTCTATCAAATGATGACCAAGATGCTGTAGAACAAGGAATATTAGTATCGGGATCTAATGCTGGATTTGATGGTGAGGCACCTTTTGTAGCTGATGAACTTAGATTTCAGTTTTCACGTGCTCTTGTAGACTCACCATATCAGGATGGTGCATACATTCTATTAGTAATACCTGGTAGTGGAACAGGAACACTTGCAGAACCACCAGCTTTAGTTGTAGCTGATATGGAGAATCCTGCTAAACTACATAAAATTTTAGTACCTTAATCAATCTTAAATAACGGAAGGAAAGAAAATGAAGAACAACAAAAACGGATTTACCTTAATAGAACTTATTATGGTAATGATAATATTAGGAGTATTATCTGCTGTCGCTATCCCAAGATACTTAGAGACAATCGAAAATGCTGAGGAAGCAGCTGAAGATGCTGTCATAAGTAATATTGGAGTGGCTTTAGAAAACTATGCTATTCACAAATTAGTGAAAAGTGGTAGAGGAATATGGCCAGACAATCCATTTGATGCTCTAAAAGAAAAACCACAATCTTACACAGAAGATGGAACAAACGCTGATTCTGATAACGAATGGACATTCGTAGTAGGAACACCATCTTACATCACTCATCAAAGAGCTGATAATAAAAGATTTAAGTGGGAGTATGATGCTGGAATCAACACTGGAACAGACGCAGATACTACTGGTTTCTTAGGCAGTAGAGAAAGTCTGTTAAGTGAGTAAAAACGGATTCACATTGATTGAGTTAATTATGGTGATGATTATCATTGGGATATTAGCCGCTATCTCTATACCGAGATTTACAAACATTGTCCGACAATCTGAAGCAGCTTCTGAACAAGGGGTTCTTATAAATTTAGTGGCTGCTTTAGATACTTATAGTCAAGAACGATTTATTGAGGATGGTGTATTGAGTTGGCCTGATAATCCATTTGATGCTTTAAATAAACAACCTCAATCATACGACAAAAGTCAATCCACTCTTATGCAAGATATGGATGACAGCGATTGGATATTTACAGGTATAGCAAGTAATGACTATAAAAATTCAATCGTTCACAGAAGAAAAGAAGATAGTCTAGCAGTATGGACTTATGATAAAACTAACGGAGAGATTGGATATTCCAATCCTCCTTACCAGCCAACTCAGGTTGTGTATAGGCCTGATTTGCAAGGACAATAAAATGATAAAAAAACTACTGAAAGAAAAAATGAATGAAGGTTTTTCGTTAGTAGAATTAGTAATGGTTATGGTTATCTTGGGTATACTATCCGCTGTGGCGATACCTAAGATGACCTCTGTTCTTAATTCAGCAGCCGAAAGCGCAGAGAAAGCTATGGTCGACCAAATGTGGGCTGGGTGTGAATCTTACGCTGGCGACAAATTAATTACGGATGGTTTAGAAACTTGGCCGTACAATCCACTAACAACATTTGGTAGAACTCGGAACACTATTATAACATTAGACTTAGGTGTTCCTGATGAACAAGGTGAGTGGCAATTTAGTTTAATAGATGCTGGAGAACCAGCAGTATTCCATATGAGAAAAGATTATGAGATATATTACTATACTTATGATTCTCTTCAGTTTGAGCTTGCTGAAGAGCCAATCAGATACATCCCACAGTAACGATATCAAAAGAACATCTGAGTTCAAAAGAAGTACTGCTTATGGACAAGATTGTGATGACACAGAATACAGAGATTACAAAGGTTCACCTGCTTGGAAAGGTTATGGTGGATGGTTATCTGAATGTGATTCAATTCTTTCTGTAAACTTAGATAGAGAGTTTGCCGAAAAAGCAAAAAGACAACAAAGAGAAAAAGCTATACAAGATAGTATTGATATGGTAGAAATAGAATCTATGGATTTAGATTTAGATGCTATGTGGGAAAATACAGTATGGGAAGAAATACAAGATGTCACTACGGTGTATGCTGAAGTAGAACAAATCACAGCAGTTGCTGGTGTTCGTGGAGCAGAAGCAGAAGATGAAGCACTTGAACATTTATATTACAGAAGAAGTATGAAAGGACTTGCTCTAATAGACTTACAAAAAGCGTATGGTAAACTAATAAATAAAAGAGATGAACTTATTAAAGTAAATCCAAACCATCATAAATTAGCAAAAATAAAAAAATTGCTTATAGAATTAGAAAATAAGATTAATAAAGTTTAAATTCTAACAAATTTCTAACAATAAACCTTAGTTTTTTATTTAAGTTTGTGATACTTATCTTTGAATCCAAGATGGATTTAGTTAATAAAAAAGCCTGGAGAAATAAAGTGAGACTATTATGTTTAATGTTGATGGGCGTGTTGGCCGCCCAAGACTTACCAAATGGTGAGAGCCGTCATCCTGAACCTATAAAACCTTTTGAACTTAGTCATTACGAACTACCACAAAGCAAAATTTTTACTGGTGATATAGTGGTAGAATTTGTAATAGATGAAAAGGGAAAGGTAACAGATCCTGTAATAAAAGACACATTTAATATAACATACAACGATGTTGTTTTAGATAAGGTTAGGAAAATGGAGTTTACGCCACCAATACAAAATGGAGTACCAATCAGAGTTAAATATAAATTACCAATTAAATTTAAATAAATTAAAAAAAAAGACAGTTTGAGAATTTTGGTATATATATATTTATAAGTTTTTTGACAATTTGAAATTTGAAAAGTGCAGAGAGTAATTAACTCTGTATGGGATTGCCTGAATAATCAGTTTGATAGAAGCTGATAAGGGAATCTAAGATGAAGTGTGGTGCTTGGAACTCTGCTAAATGTTGTAGAGGTGTAACGGTCCTGTTGAGACATCAACCATCTAATGTACTTTCAGAATAAATAATAGAAGCGATTCTATAACTCTATTGTGGGTAAGGGTAAAACTGAAATCCCACTATATGGCTGAATAATCTAAATTCAGAGAGATAAAGCATCGGTGTAGACATTGTAGTCGCTCCAACGATATCTAACCAATATTGAGGAGAATATAGTAACTATATAATATCGAGTATAGAGGCAAAAAAATCTGAACTGAAAGTTGTGAGTATTCGCTAATCTCACATCCCCATAAATTTCAAATATATTTATAAGGGTTTTACTAATTTCTTACTTTCCACTATTCCACAAAGTTAAAGAAAATGTAAAACCCTTTATTTTTTTCTTGACTCGTATTGCATTTCTTTTGTAGCTTTAGGGGTAATGAGAAAGATATTTAAATTAGTTTTGTTTGTTTTTGTTTTAGTAACAGATAATGCTAGTTATTCATTTACAAATTTTCAAAATAAAAAAAATAAAAAAAACACAAAAAAAGTCTTGACTCATGTTGCATTTTGTGATTACATTTAGGTGTTATGAAAAGGAAATCTATGAAAGATAAAAAACTTAAAAATTTCAATCCAATGGCTCTCAGAGAGAAATACTCTGCTAAGTCTTTGAGTAGCAAAACAAACTACTCTTCTTTTTGGTTGGACAATGATTGGGATAATAATTCTTCAATCTTTGATGACGAACCTGTAAAGAAGGGTGTTGACTTAGTTGCTCTGGCTTCTTATCGTAGAGCTATCAGTAACTTTGTTTCCATCGTAACTGGTGAATCAGATATCAAAGTTACTTTCAAAGCTAATGGAGATAGTTATACTGATGGTAAGTCAGTTGTTATCTCTTCTAAATTAGATGACAAACTATTTGACTCAACTGTTGGTTTGGCTCTTCACGAAGGTTCTCACATCAAACTATCAGATTTTGAATTTCTAAGAAACCTTGAGAATCAGATTCCACAAGAATATATTAAGAGAGCTGAAGTTTTTGGTTGGGATTCTTACGAAGTTCGTAACAAACTAAAAGACTTACTTAACTATGTAGAAGATAGACGAATTGACTACTTTGTGTTTACTAATTCGCCTGGCTACAAAGGTTACTATCACTCTTTGTATGATAAGTACTTTCACTCTAAAGTAATTGATAAGGCTCTCAAATCTAATGAACATACTTCTTTAGATTGGGATTCATACATTTTCAGAATTATCAATCTAACTAACAAAAATTCTGTGTTAGATGTTCTACCAGGTTTGAGAAAGATTAGACAACTTATCTTTAGTAATGTTAAGAATCTAAATTCTACTGAAGATGCTTTCGGTATCGCTCTCAAAATCTTTGACATTCTTCTTAACAATATTGATGTTCAGATAGAAAATCCATCAGATAGTAATGATGGTGAGTCTGAAGATGGAGAAAACATTGATGGTGGTGATGGTTCTGCTGGTGGTGGTGGTGACGAAGGTTCTGAAGATATGGATTCTGATTCTGCTAGTGGTAGTGATGGTGGTGATTCTTCTTCCTCAGATATGCCTGACTTAACTGATGCTCAGAAAAAACAACTTCAAAATGCCATCAACAAACAGAAGAAATTTATGGATGGTGAGATTGCTAAAAAAGCTCTTTCTAAAAAAGATAAATCTGCTATGGATGCTGTTGAGTCTGCCGGAATGAGTTATGTTGATGTTGCCAAAGATATTCAAAATGATTGGACTGGTAAGAAAACTCCTACTAAAGTTTTGATGGTTAAGAAATACAACAAAGCTGTGGCTGAGTCTGATACTGTTCGTATGATAAGGAATCCAGAACATAGTTGGTACAGCGATGACTATCAGGCCGCTATTGATAAAGGTTTGGTTATGGGAACTATCTTAGGTAGGAAACTTCAGGTTCGTGGAGAATCTCGTGAGACTAAGTGGACTAGAAAAGATTCTGGTCGTATTGATAAGAGATTGATTGCTGAGTTGGGTTTTGGTAATGAGAGAATCTTCAACACTACTTTTGTAGAACAATACTCAGATGCTTTCTTACACATCTCAGTTGATGCTAGTGGTTCGATGGGTGGCGACAAATGGACAAATACTCAGACTTGTGTGGCGGCCATCGCTAAGGCTTGTTCAATGATTAACAATGTTGACTTAGTTATCTCTTACAGAAGTACTCAGAGTTCAGGTGGTGGTTACAGAAGAAGTGATAAGAGTTACCCACTAATGTTGATTGCTTATGATTCGCGTGTTGATAAGATTGGTAAAGTAAAGAATCTATTCAGATATCTAATGCCCAGTGGAACTACTCCTGAAGGTTTGTGTTTTGAGGCTGTTATGAAAGAGATTGAGCCTGCTAGTAAAGATAAAGATTCTTACTTCCTTAACTTCTCAGATGGAATGCCTATGTTTGGTAATGATGACATTGATTATCACTATGACACCGCTATCAATCACACTAATAAAATGGTTAAGATGATTCGTGATAGAGGTGTTAAAGTTGTTAGTTACTTCATCGGAGATAGTTACGATATGGAAAGAAGCACAAAGACTTTCAAAAGAATGTATGGTTCTGATGCTGAGTTTATCGATGTGACTTCAGTTCTTCCTGTGGCTAAAACAATGAACAAAAAGTTCTTACAAAAGTAATGAAAAATCAAATTAAAAAACTGATAGCAGAACACGTTAAGAGAATGAGAAGACAGATGTCTTGGACAGGTGAGAATGATGTGGTGGTAGAAAAAATAATGAAAATAATTGAAAAAAAGGCTTGACTCGTATTGCATTTTATGGGTATTTTAAGGGGTAATGAGAGATACAATAATTAACAATTCAATCAAAAAAGGAAAAAAAGATATGGATAAAAAAATAGTTGTAAAAATAGAAAAGTCGGGTAACCGATATAATGCGTGGGATGCCGATGGTAATAAATATACATCGGCTATGGGTACAGGCACTCGTAAGAGGGCTTTCGAACAGAATATGGCTCTTGAACGAAGAGTTGGTAAGAATGGTAGGGTTTACTGGTGGAAAGTTCCGATGTCAGAATATGAGTCTACAGCTGCTCCTGTCATCGATGTTTCATCAGTTGATGTTCCATCCGATCACGCTGATATGTTGAATTTCATTCACTCTTCATATGACTTAAAACCTAAAGGTTTGGTTATGAAGGAACTAAAGTGGAAGTACTTAGTACGCTCCGCTGTTCGTGGTAAGAACATTTTGATGACAGGTCCTGCTGGGTGTGGTAAGACAATGGCTGCTAAGTCATTGGTTAATTCGCTCGATAGGCCTGACTTCTACTTCAACTTGGGTGCGACACAAGACCCCCGAGCTACTTTGATTGGTAATGTTCACTTTGATAAAAAAGCTGGAACTTACTTTTCTGAGTCTCTTTTTGTCAAAGCGATTCAAACTCCTAACGCTGTGATTCTGTTAGATGAGTTGAGTCGGGCTCATCCTGATGCTTGGAATATTTTGATGACTGTTTTAGATAGTGGTCAGAGATATCTCAGATTAGATGAGGCTTCAGGTCAAGAGACTATCAATGTGGCTGAGGGTGTGACTTTTGTCGCCACTGCTAACATCGGTAATGAGTACACTTCTACCAGAGTTATGGATAAGGCTCTGATGGATAGATTCATTATCGTTGAGATGGATGTTCTGACTTCTGATGAAGAGCATGGCTTGTTGAATTATATGTTTCCGCATGTCGATTCTGACTTATTGAAGTCTGTCGCTGAGATTGCTTCTTCAACTCGTAATGAGTCAAAGTCTGAGGCTGGTAGATTGTCCTCTGGCATTTCAACCAGAACTTCGGTTGAGATAGCTGGACTACTCTATGATGGTTTCGGATTAGATGAGGCGGCTGAAGTGACTGTCTATCCTCAGTTTTCTGACGATGGTGGGCTTGAGTCTGAGAGAACTTATGTGAAACAGCTTGTTCAGAAGTATGTTTCTGATGGTTCTTCTGAGGACTTGTTCAATGACGAAGAGGTTGAGAATGCTTAGTTAGTTTCTCTCTGTAATGTGAGTGGCGCCTGAACGAAAGGGCGTCACTTCGGGTGGTCGGTTTTATTCCTTTCTCCGGCCACCCTTTTTTTAAATAAAAGGAAAAAAATAGGAGTTAAATATGGAAAAAAACAAATGGTCTGAATATGAAAATTACATTGTGATGGCTATGAACACTGTAGGATTGCATGCTGGGTATGAGTCTTTTTTAAAGTTTAAAGAAATAACTAAATTTTTAAAAAGAATAGCGAGCACTCCAGATAATGATAGTTTTTTGTACGAGAAAACTATTTATAAGAAGGTAATATCATCTGTAGATGCTACCAATATTCTTAATAAATTGTTTAAAAATAAGTTTGACTATCGAATTAAGATTTTAGGAAACCAAATTGGAGTTAGACTGTAGGAGAAAAAATTATGGGTAAGCAAGTAAAGAAGCATGGTTATAGTTGTAAGTTAGTTAGGGTTGTCGATGGTGACACTTGTGATGCTATGATTGATTTAGGATTTGATGTTTGGGTTAAGAGCAGAATTAGATTCTTTGGTGTTGATACTTGGGAAAGTAGAACACGAGATTTAGAAGAAAAGAAAAAAGGTTTAGAGGCAAAAGCTTATGTAAAAGACCTTTTAGAAAATTCTGATGATGGTAAATTCAGCATTATATCGCATGGTCGTGGTAAGTATGGTCGTGTACTTGGTGAAATATTTGTTAAAGGACACGAACAGTCTGTTAACGAATTGTTAAAAGAAAATGGTCACGCCTACGAATATCACGGAGAAAAGAAAAAAGTATTTGGAAGTTAAAAACACTCAGGAGGTTATATGAGTAAAAAGAAGCGTAGTCAATGGAAAGACTATAAAACATACACACTTAGTGATGGTACTAAGTTCTTAGCTCGTGATGATAAGGATGCTAAGTTGTATAAAGAAAAGGTAGGTGACAAATGAAGCCTATTCAACCTAATTATAAAAGTGACTTAAAGCATATAAAGTCTGCGATTGAAGACTTAGCTAGCGTAGTTAGTGACATCAAAGAACAACTTTCAGAAGTGAATAGTAAAGTTGATGATGTAAATCAGTTAGAAATATTTGATAGTCCAAATGTTAGCTTCACTAAGTTTTACAACGATGAAGAACAATGAGAAAAAAATATAGAGTTCTCAAAACAATAACTACAGTAGAAGGTACATTGTATGAGAAAGAGTTAGTTACATTTGAAAACGAAGAGTCTGATGGAGATTGGAGAGTAAAAGATAGTATGGGGCGTATATGGTATTTAAGCCCAAAAATACTTTCTGAATCACCAATGACTTTATCAAAGGAGAGTTAATATGTCAAATTTTTTAAAATTAATGAACGATGTCACAGATTTTATTCTTGGGAAAGAAGAAACCCTTTTAGATAAAAAGAAAAAGACTATGGGTTTTGTTGCAGAAGGAGTAAAACCTAAGCGTAAATATACAAGAAGAAAACCTACGAGAAGGAAATCTAAAAAATGAATTTCATAATTTTTGTTGTAATTAGTTTAGCGGTAATTTGGGGTATATTAGAATTTTTTGAAGTTGGAGATAAATAATGGTTTTAGATAGTTTATTAGCTGGTGTAATGTTGTTCAGCTCCTTTGCAGCTCGTACAGCGAATGTACAGCCAAATCCTGATGACTATGAAGTTAGTGTTGGATTAAGTCACAGTAACTTTCATTTGAATCGTCAATGGGAAAGAGAACTTGGAGAGTTTTACATTGACGATTTGTTTTGGTATAAGTTTGATAATGTTTTATACTTTAAGCCAGAATATATGAATAAAGAAAGTAAAGGTGTAAAATATCTAAAGATTGACTCAAGAAGAGCATTTGGAGATTGGACATTTGGGTTTACCAGTCGTAACGATAATGATAATGTTTTTAGTAAAGACTTCGTAACATTCGTATCTTTCGGTATGAGTAAAAAGAAAAAGTATTTCGATGATAAGATAGAAGTTGAGGCTACATTTGATGGATACTTTCCACCAAGTCAAGAAGATGGTAGAGATACATTTGAGTTTGAGGATAAGTTCAAGGTATCTTATCAGTTAACCAAAAGATTCAGAGTATACAATTTAGGAGAGATATCTAAATTGCAAGGAACAGAGTTCTACAAAGCTAAAATAGGGTTTGAATATTCTTTATAATCTGTTATATTTATTATTGTATAATGGAGAAATAAATTGGAATCAAAAGATTTAGTAACGAAGGATGCCAGGCTGAACCAAAAACATTTTATTAATACTAAGTTAGTAGAAATTATGGAGTACAGACAATCACGAAAGTGGTATGTTAGTATTGCCGTAGTTGGTTTATTTTCTTTTATACTGGCACTAATGATATTCTTTATGGCTCAAGGTAAAGATGTTACTGAAGGTTGGAAAGAAATTTTACTATTAATGTTAGGTGGCTTTGTTGGTTCATTTGCCAAAGTTATTGATTTTTGGTTCAACAATCAAGAAAACGACAACAAACTATTAGAACATGCAGATGATTAGGAGATAAAAATGTTAGTAAACTTTGAAGACATTATTGAAGTTGTATTAGAACACGAAGGTGGATATGTAAACGATCCTAAAGATCCTGGTGGTGAGACTAATTTTGGTATAGCTAAAAGAAGTCATCCCGATGTAGATATAAAAAATCTAACTAAACAAGAAGCTAAGGAAATTTATTTAGAGCACTATTGGTATAGAAATGCTGTAGATAAAGTGCCAGATGAATTAAAACACATATACTTTGATATGTGTGTAAACCAAGGTAAAAGTAGAGCAGTTAAGATATTACAGAGAGCTTGTAATGGTAAAGGTGCTGAGTTAAAAGTAGATGGTGGGTTAGGACCTGTAACACTATCTCATTTAGGCGGAGTTGAACTAAAAAGAGTAAGAGCTTACAGAGTTAAATACTACGCTGATTTAGTTACTCGAAAACCTGAGTTAGAGAAGTTCTACTATGGTTGGTTTAAAAGGGCTTTAGAAGTTTAAAAAAAATTAAAAAAAAATCGTATTTTAAAAAAAATCTATATATATATTATAGAAGTTATTGATATCGCTCAAATGAGGATATCGATGTTTGACTAAATAGTAAACAAAATAGGAGAAATAAAATGACTAAAGTAGTTGTTCGCAATCCATTCCCTATGATAGATAGGGATTCTTTTTTAACACCATTTGATAAAATGTTCGACCAAATTGTTGAAGCATCTTTTCCCGATGTAACAAAAACAGTTGGAGTAAAACCATTCGCAGGAACTGCATATCCAAAAGTGAATGTATATGAGTATGATGACAAAATTGGTATCATATCTGAGATTCCTGGTTTAGATAAAAAACAACTGAATATAGAAGTTGAAGATGGCGTACTAACAATTAGTGGCGATAAGCATGGACTTAATGAAGATGATGGTGCTAAGGTAATTCGTAGAGAATTAAAGTCATCATCATTTAAGCGTTCATTTGAATTAGGAGATTTGTTAGATGGTGAAAATATTTCAGCTAATTTCAAAGATGGCGTTCTCTCAATATCTATCCCAAAGATAGAACCTAAAAAGCCGAAGAAACAGTTCGTTAAAATAAAGTAGATGAAAAAACTCATCAAAGTAAATGATGGGCTGTTTGTTGTTCTTGGAACAGTATCGGTAAATAAAGGTTTTAGTATCGATGAACTCAAGAATATGTGGACTTTAGCTGATGCTGTTCTAAGAAACAACGATTTATACTATATATGTATGGAGTGCAAAGTAGCTGAATTTGAGGAAATAAACTAATTTTTCGATATTTATTACTAATTAAATAGGAGAAAATTGTGTTTGAACAATCTAAACAATTCAATAAGTTAATTGGTGCTTCCGCTCTTACAATCGCAGGTAGCGCTGCTTTCTTTTCGGTTTTTGGATTATCAAAGTTATTTGCTGGTGCTCAGTTTGCCGTAATCATAATGGCTGGTTCGTTAGAGTTTGGTAAATTAGTAGCAGCTTCTTTTCTATATAGATTTTGGGATAAAATAAACCCTCTACATAGAACATATATGACCATAGCAACAGTTATTCTTGTATTAATAACATCCGCTGGTATATTTGGATTTCTATCCAACGCATATCAGGGAGCAACAGTTGGTTTTGAAAAAGAATCAACAGCGCTAATCTATAAAGAAGACAGATTAGACCAATTAACAGATGATAAAAAATTCTTAAAAGAGGAAATGGAAGCGGCTATAGCCGAACTGCCAGATAACTATCGTACTGCCAAAAGAAAACTAAGAGAAGAGTATCAACCAAAAATAAATAAAATAAATGATGATATGATAAGTCTCAAAAGTGAGATTGGTGATTTGAAGATACAATTAGTTGAAACTGGTGTTGAGGTAGGACCTGCTATATATTTAGCCAGAGTATTCGATACAGATGTAGATACTGTAGTTAAGTTTTTTATCTTTGTTCTGATATTCGTCTTCGACCCTATGGCAGTTCTTTTTGTAATAAGCTACAATGTGGCATTATTAAATGAAGATGATGAACCAACTAAGCCAGAACCAAAGAAAGATAAGAAAAAGAAATGGTGGGCTGTTTATGGTGAAAAGAAGAAAAATGAAATAAAAGAAACTATAACTAAGAGTATAAAAAAAGAAAAGCCATCCAATATTAAAAAAGTTGATAAAGAAGAAAAAGAAGAAACAGATGATGTCGATAGAAATGTAGGTAGAGGAGCTTTTGTAAGGTATAAAAAAAGTTAAAAAAAGTCTTGACTCGTATTATATTTACCTGTTACATTTGGGTATAATGAGAAAGGAAATTATGAATAACTTAGATACAAAAAAATCGTATGACTCTTCAGTAAGTACGCTACTTAAAAATATCAAAGTAGACTATGCTAATTGGGGTAGTGATATCGACAAATTAAATGAATCACAAAAATCAATTAGGTTAAAAATGATTGATGAGTTCAATAACAATTTGAGTGTAAGAAGTG
>Ga0213864_10001074_pt1 | contig 12396 bp, 10 predicted proteins | sample PICome_5_FD_160078 | JGI IMG/M metagenome (GOLD analysis project Ga0213864, IMG submission 160078) | Coastal seawater microbial communities near Pivers Island, North Carolina, United States - PICO247 | ecosystem: Environmental > Aquatic > Marine > Coastal | place: USA: North Carolina... | reverse complement strand
AGGGAGCACCCCCACTTCCGTATAAATTACCAAATGTAACTACTTGACCTGCATTTCCATTAGTTACATCTTCAATCATTAATCCAAATGCTGGCATTGTTGATGCACTATTTGCTTGAGCTTTTGACACAATAGTATTATCTCCCAAAGCTCCACTAATATAGACTACATCTCCTTTGCTAAGGTCTTCTCCTGCTTGTATTTCAAATCTAATTCCACCATCTAAATCTCCTTTGAATTCATAATCAGATTCGGGAAAACCAGCCATTTCTATTCCATCAGATGTTACACTAAATATATCTGTACCAGCAATTTGAAAAGTAAAATCATTAGTAACATTCGTTTCATTTATAATTGCATCGCCAGATAATGTTACTGTACCTGTTATTGTTACATCGTCAAAAGTAGGACTACTTGTAGAACCTAATCCTAATATATCTTTTACTTGTGCAGGTGTCCTATCAACCCAGTTAGACCCACTGTATACTACAAAATCATTTTCATTAGGCACAACTGACACATCATTTAATTCTGCAAAAGTATCTGAGTTTGCCACACTATTATCTACATAAGTTTTTATTCCAGTAAGTGTATTTTCATCTAGGGAACTAAATGCTATCTTACCTAAGCCAGACGATCCAGAGAATATTACGTAATCTGAAGACGTGGCTGATTGTAGTGATAGAGACTCTATTGCGTCAATGGCTTCTGTATCGGTATACCTAGTGTGATGGTCACTGGTTGTTATACCAGTTAAACTTGAATGTGCTACACTATGGCTATGAGAACTGTCCGCATAACCTGCAGTACTGTGATCTCCCCAACTATATGCTGTATCCCATACATTATTTTTTTGTGATCCTGATACATATATACCACCTACATCTATCATACCTAATGTACCTGTTATTGTTTCACTACTGTTTGTTGCATCTAATAAATACACAAATCTTTCATTATCTTGGTTGTAACCAAAGAAACCAGACTTGACACTACCATTATAATATTTAAATTCTATACCTCTATCTGTTGTATGTGATGCAGATGTACCTGCACCTAATAATAAAATTGGATCTGTAACTTCAGTTACTACTGATTGTAAATATGTTGTACCCGCAACAGTAAAGTCACCGGTTATATCCATGTCTCCCGCTATTGTAAGTTCTCCATTATCATTTTGTAATGTTACATTTGTACTACCAGTTTGGTCTAACATAGTAATAATATCAAAACTTTCGGCAGTACCACTTGAAACAATATTAACTAATGTACCAGATATTGTAACTGTACCACTTTGTAATTTTACTCCTGCTAATTTATTAGCAAAAATACTGTCGTAAGTTGCTATTTCATAATAATCTTTAGTAGATCTTACAATCTGTCTACCTGCAATATTAACTAATTTATATTCACCGTCATCTGCAAAGAAGTTAGAAATTGTACCTGATGTTAAAACACCAGACCCTGTTACATATGTATTTAAATAAGTGTGTATTTCTTCATCTTCTAATTCTTCTACAGTTGCATTGTTAGTACCTGATAAAAAACTATTTCCAAATTTATATAAATCAAACGTACCAGAAGAACTAAAAATAAATTGACTTATACCATGTGCTTGTTCTCCTACTCTACCTCTTGGAACTAAAGTACCAGACATATTGTCTGACAATTCATATTTTAAGTAACCTCCAAGATTATAATGTAGATTATAATTATCAGGTAAGTCTGCCATGTGATATATATATGTTCCGAAATATAAAAATGTCTCTAATGTAAGGTATATATATAAATGCAGAACATTGTATCTATGTATGTTTTATTATCAAGTGAGTACATCTATGGTGACAACGGAATACGTTTTATATTCATGGAAGTAAACACAGGAAAATTATTTAAGATTGAAGACAAAACGAATATTAATCCTTTCTTTTATACTACAGTACAAGTAGAAGATTTATTATTAGATGAAATGATGATATTTGAAGGATATGTTAAAAATGGTAAATTTAATTCATCAAGAATTATGTCAACAGAAACTGTACAAAAGATAGATCCTTTTACAAGAAAAGAGATTCCTGTTACAAAGATAAATCTTGCTTCTACATATTTATTAGATATAAAAAGAAAGAAGTATAATGCGTTACAAAAAGTATTACCTTCTCATACAATACATAACGACAATGTAAAATATGTAGATCAATTTACTATGATGCAGGGTTATATTATGGGTATGAATTATGACATAACTATGAATGGTTTAGAAATGATAGAACCAGAAGAAATTTTTTATCATGAAAGTTTTGATAGCTATTCAAAGGAACTTGTAGATTGGGCAGGACTTAGATTATTTGCATCTATACCAAAAATTTCACACAACATTCTTGCTATAGATATAGAGGTTGACATACCACAAAGACGTAACCCAGATCCATATCAAGTAGAGTTTCCTATATCTTCTATAGCTATTGTATCTAAACGTGAAAGAATTGTGTTTGCACTTACAGACGAATTAAGAGAAACCGAGCCTACAGATTGGGATAGTTATGATTGGAAAAAAGATGACATAATTAAAATACATGATAATGAAAAAGAAATGATAGAAGAAGCAGTACGATATATATTAGACAGTCCTGAAACTATGGTTATGGGTTACAATATAGATGACTTCGATTTTCCATATTTATTGACAAGAGCAGAACTGTTTGGTTTAAAATATGAACATATATGGGGTAGAACAGAACAGATATATAATGTATGGACACAAAAAACAGAAAGCAGAACTATAAAAGGTATAACAGACAAGTTCTTAATAGATTTGTATACTTTTATGAGTAATCCTTCTATCAAAAATTATCCTTTTGCTGGTAGATATGAGAGAAATAGTTTAGAAGATGTAGCACAAGGTTTGTTAGGTACAGGTAAAGTTAAACATGAAAAATGGTTTAACGAAATGAGCAGTGCAGAATTAGCATATTATAATCTTGTAGATACACAACTTATAATTGACTTAATGGAATACGAAGACGAGATTATTTTCAAACTTATGATTATGCTTATGCGTATAGGTGGTTTGACTATAGAAAGTATATGTCGTAGAAGAATATCTGCCACACTAAAAGGTTATGTAGACAATATGTTATACGAATGGAACATGATAAGTCCAAATAGAAAACAACTTAATAATGTCGGTCAAATCCAATCATCATCAAGCACAGGTAAAGGCTTTATGGGTGCTTTAGTTATAGATCCTACACCATCAGGAGAAAACACAAGAGGCGTACATTTTAATGTCATAGCAGTAGATTATCAATCTCTATATCCATCGGAAATAAACCGTAGAAACATATCTTTTGAAACTATAAACTGTGCACATGGTGACTGTAAGAAAAACAATCCTGTGCCTAATGATGACAGTCCTATAACTCATCATGTGTGTGATAGAATACAAGGTATACTATCAGAACTGTTAGGATTTGTGCGTGATGGTCGTGTATACTTCTTTAAACCACAAAAGAAAAACAATCCACAATTCGGTATCATTGAACAAACATTAAAAGTTCTTATCAATGCTGGATATGGTGTGTTTTCATCCCCGGTTTTCGATTACTATTGTCCACCATTTGGAGAGATAGTTACTGCATGGGGTAGACATGATATCAAACGTGTCTTTGACAAAGTAAGAGAAGATGGAAGACAATTGTTGTATGCAGATACAGATAGTTGTTTTATAGGAGAGACGGATCAAGAATACATTGATGGTTTGATAGAGTGGACAAGAGACAATATAAATTTAGAATTAGGTATAGATTATATTGCTGACTTTATGGTCTTGTATAGATCTAAAAATTACTTTATGAAAATAGGTGACAAATTTATGGTTAAAGGTATGTTAGGTAAAAAGAAACATACACCTCCTATAATAAAAGAAGCGTTTGAAAATCTTACAACACTTACAAAAATGATGACTAAAGAAAACTACGAAGAAATTAAAAAGAAAATTATAGTTGTAATAAGAAAATACAAAACATACATAAAAAACAAAGATGGGTTACAACCAGAAATGTTTAAGGTAACTATGGGTTTATCCAAGTCTCCTGATAGTTACAATACACCTACATTACAGTCAAGAGCTGGAATGGCCATAGCAAACAAAATGAATGATGATATGGAAAGAAGGGTAGCTACAAATAAATTAGTACCTGCTGGCTCTATAATAGAATATGTATATGTAGATAGAGAATATAACATTGATGATGGAGGTACACCTGTCAGACCTTTACAAATGACAGAACCACAAATGATAAATAGTCATAAATATGTAGAAAGTTTACTGAGTGCTACGTCGCAAATCTATAATTGTTTTGGAATTATAGACAATGACATAGATGAAGATCAAACTACATTGGAGGATTGGTTTGCATGATAATTGATGTATATAATAATGAGATTGTATTACAAAGTAAAGACAGATTACTTGCTATAGAAAACATGTGTTCTTATAAAGACCCGGATTCTGTGCATAGAAAAAGATATTTGATTAAAAAATATACAGAAGAAGGTAACACAAGAGGATTAGATTGGGTTAGAAAATGGGACGGAAGAAACAGGGTATATAGAATAAAAGAAGAAACAATTGTAGATCATTTATGGTATATATATACTGTACCTATAGGTCTTTATCATATAGTTATGGCATATTTAAAAATAAAAGAAGACTATGATTTTACAGACCATAGGTTTATAACTCAAGATAACTTACTGACTAATGATGACATACAACAATACGTCAAACTACGTGACAATCAGAGAGAAGCAGGAAGAAGAATCAAGGAAGTCAATGCAAGAGGAATTGTTGAGGCAACAACAGGATTTGGAAAGACAATACTTGGGATATACTCGATACAACATCACCTTTCACCCACTGTTATATTCGCTGATAAGTCGGTCATCATAGATTTATGGGTAAAAGACTTACAAAACTTTTTTAACATATACACCTACAAAATTGGCGGTCTATATGTGTTTAGTAGAATTGAACACAAGAAAAAGAAAGATGCTTTACAAGATTACAAAAACATTTTGTTTATGGTAGGTACACCAAAAATATTTTACAATGTATATTTTAAAAGATCTGGTGATACTAAAGAAAGAAATGAATCAATTAAACAATGGCTTAAAACTATATGTAATTCGTTTATTTATGACGAGGTACATCATGCGGGTAGTCCTACATCTGTTTCTGTATTAGACGAATTGACTACATATTATCGTATGGGTTTTTCTGCTACTGTTATGAAACGTGATGACAACAGAGATTTAGAGTACATAGCAAGAATTGGATCAATAATCTATACTTTATCAAGTAGAGACATACATGAAAAAAGATCTATAGATTTACAATTCTTAAAAACACACAGCATACCTTTTGGTCGTAGAGAAGATTACACTACTATTTACAATGAAGCAGTAATTACAAACGATTCAAGAAATGATATAATTGTCGATACAATTTATGATATGTTAGAAGAAAACAGAATAATTCTTGTACTTGTAGACAAATTAGATCATGGTGCTATATTACATAGTATGACAGGTTTTAATTATACTTGGTCTAAAGACAAAGAAAGAGAAAGAAAATTTGAAGAGTTTACATCGGGTAAAGAAAGTGTACTTATATGTACATATCAGTTAGCTGGAGAAGGTTTTAATTATCCTATGTTAGATACAGTTATTTTGGCTGGTGCAGGTCGTTCTGCAATCAAACTTATTCAAGCTATAGGTCGTGCTATGAGGGTAGTAGAAGGTAAAAACAAACCAAAGATATTTGATTTTGCAGATAACTGTGAGAAACTTAGAGATCAAACTTTAGAAAGATTAAACGTCTGGGTCAAAGAAAAAATATTTAAAATTAATGTAAAAGATACATTTTTAAGTAGATATATGCGATAGTATATTATGAACACGCATAACAAATTAGTTCGTGATAATATAGTACATATCATACAATCAGAAGGTAAACAATGTTTTTGGAAAACTTTAGACGATGAAGATTATCGTAGACATTTAAAAATGAAACTACTTGAAGAAAGTAAAGAACTTATAAATGCAAGAACACACAAAAATATAAGAGAAGAGCTTGCTGACGTGTATGAACTTATACTTGCCATAGGAAAAGAATATGATATAGGTTTAGATAAAATAAATTTAGAAAGAATAAACAAAAGATTAGAAAAAGGTGGATTCGAGAAAAAAATATTTTTGATTGCATCATCTACTTAACTTCTTATTCTGTCATAATTTGTCAATCATTCCAAATGTTTTTATATAATAGTATTAATAGTTAGTTTATGTGTCAATATAAAAATATGTGTAACAATTTTATTGCAGATAAAAAAAACAGTGCCTCCTGTGTGAGAATTTGTGTTAGAAATCCACTATTAAATTATGAAATAGGAGATGCTTATATTTCTAATAACAAAGGTAGGTTAGAAGCTACAGTAGAATTTGAACAACCAGATAGATTAATAAAAGCACCACTACATGATTTGATGGAAGAGATTGCTTTAGTAGAAAATGATCCTAAAATGACAAAGGGAGATAAAAGAGATAAAATATCTACTTTGCGTATGGAAAACGAAGTAAATAGATTGCAAGATATGCAAGATTTAGAAGAAATATATAGTACAGATCCTGGCGTAAACAAACCAAACACTAAAGACGCACAAGAAAAAGCAGAAGTAGAAAAAGTTGTAAATGAAAACAGAGGTACAGTTGCAGATGTATCAGGTGGATGGTCTGTGCCTAAAAGAAGGGCTGCAAGAAGGTAGATAAAGTTGCCACATGTTTACGTAGATGGGGAAACCTATCAAATTATACCAAGAATGACAGAGATTATATCATCTCTTGAGTGTGAAGCAAAAGCATCTTTACACCCTGTACATTCAGGAGACACAAAAGTAAAATCTGTATCTAACTATGTAGCTTTAGCAGGAACATTGGGACATCACAGAATAGAAAACGAAATTCGTACATCTTATATGGATTTACCAGCTTTACCTTTAGAATTGTCACCCGGAGATCAAGAATTGTATAACAGTCTTATGGAAAATGAAGATGCAATAGAATGGGTAAATAGTTATGTAAACAATGCATACAACAATTTCTTAGATTTTGTATCTGATTTTAATCCTTTGTTTTTAGTGCCAGAAGTATCTATGATTTACATACATGAAGAGAACGGAGAGATAATCCCTGCCAAATCTTGTAAAGGTACAGTAGATTTAATTTGTGAATTAGACCCAGAATATATGTCAGACAAAGCATTATCAATTATACCTTTAGATAAACCTGCAACAGTTGTTTTAGATTGGAAAACTGGTTTAGCTAAACTTGACAGTCATCAATATCAATTAGAAGGTTACAAATGGTTATTACATGTGTCAGGTAAATGGGAAGAATTAGTAGATAATGGTACAATTATACATCCTTTTGCTACACTAAAACAACAAACAGGTCGTGAGTATCCTGTTGCATTATGTGTAAGGTTAGGAGGTAAAAAATCTTACATGGCAGATGCATACAGATTAGACACAGGTAAATTTCATGAAGCACGAAATCTTTTTTTAGAACCCGAACCTATCGTAAGGGCAAGACATCCTAAGTGGGGTATAAGAGAATTTAGGGAAGGGTATCATTGTGTCTTCTGTCCGTACAGAGATAATAAATGTCCTATTTTTAATGTGCGTGACGTAGATTATGCGGAGGTATTATTATGAGTATACCAGTAGAAGAATTATTTAATTTTAAAAGAAACATAGATATTGTTAAGAAATTTTTTGATGATAATTTAAACATGGCAGACAATATAAAAAACATTTTACAAACAATAAACACGAAATATGATTGTGATATAAGCGAATCAACTTTGCGAAGGTATCTACATAAATTAGAACAAACAAAATACATACAAAAAACAAAACTTGGCGAAAAAACTTACTACTATTTTAAAATGGGAGATGATGATATATGAATATAGATTTAGGATTTAAAACTCTAACAAATAAAGAATTGATAGAGTTTAGAGAAAAACATTGGTTTTTACAACAAGCATATGACAACGTGCATATACATAAACAAACTATAAAAGATCAATTTGATGAAGATTTTTGTCAGAAAGTATTTGAAGATAAACCATTAGGTTTAGGTCTTAGCAACCGACAGATTGCTATAATTTTAAACTGTGGTCTTGGTTCTGTTGCTACTTACAGAGCTATGTATGAAAAAAATAAAGTAGATGAGGTGGTTTTAGAAAGCTATGATTACTCCCACATAGTAGAAAAAACATTTAAAGAAGATATAAAATTTAATCCGTTAGTAGTAGAAGAACAAGTGTTTTTAGTCATATCAGATTTACAAATAGGTTGTTATCGTGTAGCTACAGGATACGACAGAGATCCTATTGACACAGCAATAAAATATTTTGACAAATTAAAATCTGGTTTGTTATCTATTATAGAAAAAAGAGCTATAGCTATAGAAAATTTAAACATAATATGCTTAGGTGATTTAGTAGATGGGTGGGACATATATCCTAATCAAACTACACTTACTATGCAAAAACAAATGGAAATATTAGCAGAACAAATGTTAGAATTAATAGGATTTATTTCTGAAAATATAAAACCAAAAAACATCAATCTTTATTCTGTATACGGTAATCATGGTAGAATAAGCAGAACACATGACAAAGGAGATAACTGGGATGTTATAGCTATGAGTCATGTAAACTTTGCTATAAATCAGTTTAAGAAAACTGATGAAAGATTTTACAATGTAAACTCTTATATTTCTAACAGACGTGTACAGATACATGAAATAGGCAAATGGAAATACCTAATAACACATGGTGACCAAAGAGGATTAAGACCTGACCCTAACTCCGCATTGCGTAAATCACAAAGATGGGTACGTGCATTAGGTTGGCACGACGCTATGCTAATAGGTCATTGGCATCAGTTCCGTTGGTTCTCTCTTGACGGAATGCAATTCCTTGCAGGTGGTTGTGCATATGAAAGTCCATTTGTCAGAGAAGAGATAGGAGGGAGAGAAGACATGGTACAAGTGCTGTTTGGTTGTACCGACAAAACTCCTATCTCTTGGGTCGAAACTATAGATATGGAATTAGATAAATAGTTTTAAGTACAAGCGATACTATTAGTACGTATGAGTTTTTCAGGGAATTTAGTATCGTTTGGTTTTGAAGATGATGTTATAATTTATGATAAATTAGTAGAAGTTATAGATAACGTAATCTTAGGTTTATTACAATCACAAAAACCAAAACAAAATCCTTTTCCTTTTATGGAATTTTTTACAGATCCATATCAAAATATTGTTTTTTGGTCTAAAGGTATATTCCCAAAAGAATTCATAGATAGAATAACATTGATGGCTGAAGAAATACAAAGTCTTTATAATTTTAATTTAAACTTACAAGATCGTATAAAATTTTATGAGTTTGATGAAACAAATACTTCATTTAATTCAAATGTTTATAAATTATGTAATTCTACTATGATGAAAATGCATTTTATTCCTTATACGGAAGGCTCTATACATATTGCATCAGATGTTTATTCTACATATTACGAGCAAGGTTATTCTGGTTTAAATGTAGAAGATACTAATGAAAATGATGTATTCTTTTTTGGTTTTGATGGAGATGACGCTGTAGCTTTTGTACATACACCTTCTCAACTCATGCAAATATCATTTGATAATTTATATGATACATATCATGAATCATCTTAAAAAAATTCTGCTAAAAGGTAATGTGGTTCAGCAAATCTATATTCTCTTTTGTAAATTATTTTGTTTTGTACTAATATATCTAATCTATTTTGTAATATTTTTTTAGTTATTCTAGACTTGTCATTACGATAGCGTATCTCCCTGTATAGTTGCAGTAAACTGCCTTCAGAATCACGCCAATCACGCAAGATTGCAATGATTTCTAAATCATGAGGAATAATACCCGGAAAAAAATACAACGCCTTAAACACGCTTAAATTGCCTCGTTTTTTTACTCTGCTTCTAAGGTCTTTAGAACGTCTAGAAACGACTGTGTGTTTGTCTTTTTCTTTGTACCTTTTTCTCTTTCTTTTCTGGTTGCTAATAATTCTTTTAATTTCTGCATAAAACCTTTCTCGTTGCTATCTATGAGCTTTAGAATCTTTTCCCATAAATCAGCAGTATAATTTTTACCAGTATGTTCATTTTGTACAAAAATTTGTCTTAAATCTAATTCGTTTTCTAATGCATACAATCTTCTTAATCTTATAAGTTGCTGTGCAGTTTGATAAACAATTAATCTATCTAAATCATCTATACCTTGATCTGCTATGGTAGCGATAAGAACATCAAAGAAAGATCTTTCTATAATACAATCAGAATCTTGTTCATACACATCACAGTCACCACCATTCACAGGTGCAAAGGGACAACTGTTACATTTAGCATAAACAGGAGATATAAAATTACCTACATCTAATCGTGCTATATATCTACCACTATCATTTTGTAGAAAATGTTGTGTGTTTGCTATTTCTTCAAATGTTCTTTCGTCTTCCATACACTTACTATGAGCTTTGTAGTTTATAAATGTGTGTAAATATTTATAAGTAATGTGTCTTATGTATACTTATGAAGATTGGCAAAATAGATAAAACTGTTGCTGTCAGATTAAAAAATGATGCAAATTATTTTTGTGAAAAAATATTAGGTGTAAAATTACATCACTATCAACAGCAAGTTGTAAATGAAAAACACAGAAACTTAGCAATGTGTTGGTCACGACAGACAGGTAAAACTTTTTTATTATCTATAAAAGCTGTACATGAAGCAGTAACATTTGTACCGACAGAAACAAAAAAAGAATTCTTAGTTATGGTTTTATCACAGGATAGAGAGCGAGCAAGAGAATTTTATAATCTTATCTTACAACACATACATTCCAATCCTTTGTTGGCCGGTATGATAGAAGGTGATCCTAAACAATCAGAAACAAAACTATCTAATGGGTCAAGAATTATAAACAAAGCAGGTGGTAGAGATGGTAAAGCTCTGCGTGGATATTCTGTTGATTTGTTAATTATAGACGAGGCAGACTTTATTCCTAATCCTGTGTTCGTTGCAGGAGAGCAGTGTACTGCATCAGTTAGAGGAAAGATATGGCTAATATCTACACCTAACAGAAAAGCTACAACATTTTACAAGTATTTTAACGATGGTTTACAAGCAAGACGTAAATACAACAACCCTGAATTATTAGAAGAAGGTGAAGAACAATTTGAAGAACCTATAGGTAGAGAATTTAATTATAAATCTTATCATGTACATTGGACAGAGGGACTTAAAGCGTTTAAGCCAGACGGTACTACACAATTAGATAAAGATTTTATTATGAAGAAGAAAAACTCTATGGCTAAGTGGGAATTTGAACAAGAATATGAAGCGATATGGTCTGATGACATTGCGTCATATTTTAACGAAAAACAAGTTCGTGCTTGTGTAGATCCTGAGCTTACACCAGAAAGATATGTTTATGAAAGAATAAGACCAAATGATATAATTTATGTAGGTATAGATTTTGCTAAACACAAAGACAGAACAGTTGTAGTTGCTATAACAAAAGTAGATAATCAAGAATATCAAGTACAGTTTACATATGAAATGGAAGGAAGAGATTGGGATAGACAACTGATAGAGATAAACGCAATGATGATGAAACTTAGACCTACAAAAGTGTATATTGATAAAACAGGTTTAGGTGATGTTATGTTTGACTTAATGACAAGGTCACAAGTTATGCCAAACGGAGATCAAAATTACATGTTAGGTTTAGTAGACAATGACAGTGCTATATCTATGAGTATACAATCTAAATCTTCTATGTATTCACACTTGCAACACATGATAGGTAACAGACTTATACGTCTACCTAATCACAAACGTATGTTACAAGAACTTATAATGTTACAGTATGAAAAGACAAACCAGTCAGAATGGGTACGTATACTTGCACCAGAAAAAACAGTAGGTGAAGATATACATGATGACTATCCAGATGCTTTAGCTCTTGCATGTAAAGGAACAGAAGATGACTATAGATTTTTTGGTGTAGATATGGTAGGTATAAGAAAAGGTTTGTCTACTACAACTGTACCATCAGTACAAAGAGAAAGACCGAGCTTTTTCGGTGATGATAGAGATCAAGATTTAGACGCTTGGGAACAACAAGCCAAAAATAGAGGTGCAAAAGTAACAACTTTATTTGGAGAGACAAATGCAAGAAAACCAGGAATTGCAAGAGGAAGGTCTTGGAGTAGAAAAAACAGC
>Ga0213864_10001073_pt1 | contig 12401 bp, 8 predicted proteins | sample PICome_5_FD_160078 | JGI IMG/M metagenome (GOLD analysis project Ga0213864, IMG submission 160078) | Coastal seawater microbial communities near Pivers Island, North Carolina, United States - PICO247 | ecosystem: Environmental > Aquatic > Marine > Coastal | place: USA: North Carolina | collected... | reverse complement strand
ACACCTTTACACCGACACAATCCCCTCTCTTACTACCCGCCCCAACTATAATGGCTAGTTATCATGCTCTCGTAGCCATATTGCAGGTGCTACACACGAATCAGCGGATCTTCATTGCAATAACGTCGCATGATTTTAACATGAAATTGCCGGTCTATCCGTGTCATGATCCGTGTGTCATTTCATCCGATGCGGTGTCACCACGAGGAAAAAACCCTCAAACTTTCTTTCAACCTCGCTGTGAAAAACTCACAGACCTGCAATTCAAAAGATTTTGTCAAAAAACCATGATGGGCTGGAGAGTACAATACCTCGGAGGTAGCCTCCCGGATATTCAAAGGCACCGGACCACCCCGATCGACAACCTTTGTAGGACCATCGGTGCTGCTACAGACATCATTGTGTCCAATGCCTCCTTGACTGTCGTGAATGGTATTTACAGGAAGTGCGGAAATCATGATGGCGTGTCGATGTACTATAAACTAGGTCTACTTCCTTCTCCTGAGATGGTCTATGCTATTTTCAGAGCACCAATTGACGTAGACGACGCGAGGGCTGCAGGGCGCCGCTGGTATTTAGGCAAAGTTCCACATCGGAGGTGTAAGATTGATTCTACAATTGAAGTAGAAGAACTCTATTATTGCACTGCAGCACCAGTAGGGTTATCTGAGGAGGAGCTTTTGACCGGCGACCAGAGTGACTGGAATATTCCAGTCAGTTACGAATGGAGAGCTATCACGCACGATGATGACTGTGCAAATGAAACCCCCCGTGATTATGGCGTCCCTCCTGTTGTTAAAGTCCGGCTTGTAGATTTGACAACTGAAAACACTGAAGATACTGCTATTGATCGGATCAATATTGAAGAACGCTTGCTTAACCTGCGTCGTTTTGAGAACCGTGCATTGATGATGGCTCTTTTCCAGACTGGAAGAATGAGACTACACTTTCAAAAAGATATGATGGAAAAGTGCACTGTGTGTTTGGAGCCCTTGAAGAATGATCATCGAAAAGGTGTTGCAGTGGCAGAAATCGGTGCTTGCAAGCACAATTTTCACACCATCTGTCTCGAGCAATGCCTCAACTTCGACTTCAAATGTCCAATTTGTAGGGGCATAATTTAACTTCCCTTAAGCTTAAGAAGTAGATCCAAATCCAATAACAGTTACGATTTGTCCTGGTCACTACATTTTACCTTTAACATATCAAACTCACTAACATACAACTGACAACAGAAGGTGCTACACATGAATCAGGTAATCTATATTGCAGTGCTTCATGATGAAGGAAACCTTTGTTCACAATACCTTTAGAAAGCAACAGCATAGAAGACATAACACACTCTGTATGTACACCGAGTAGTGCAGACATATAAAGAGACCATTAAGTATGTTATCCTTAATACTTCTGCAAAGGACGTTGGAAGATGAATATCCACTGTACAACAAGAATTTGTTCGGTTTCTTCATCCTACTCATACATACATCGTCTACAGAGTGGGCAATCATGTATGGCTTGAACTCTCAGATGGTCTAGACAACCGCGATGGAGGACATGACAGCACCCCAACCTAACATAAAACTCGTCAAGCTTAAATCTGTCATGACATACAGGGCATTCATCTTCGCCAGTTGTGTATCTAGTTATCGGGAGTCTATCAGTGTCCGGCGGACTGTTTACAAGGTTGAAGAATGATGGCACAACCCGAAGGGTTCCGTGACCAGCTCCCGGATTAGCACCCAAAGTAGGAAGACAATGTTGCCGAGTGGGAAGACGCAACCATCCCTCAGATGGGGGATCGTGGGGATTGTAATTAAGTGTTTGAGGCTGATTTGGAGCGGAATAAAAATCAACATCCTGTGTTGTGCCGGGTGAAGAGCCCGTTTTTACAAATGACATGTACCATCGACGGTCGTTATTGGAAAGTTGGCATCTGTAAATGATAAACTGACCACCAGGGTATTCAACTGGGCTAGAATCTTTGACATATTTGAAAACAAAATCATTAAAACCTTCCCTACGATATGTCCCGTTCATTTCGACGTTGGAAGCTCCAGAGACCATAACGGCTTCAGAAAAACCAAAGATGTCGCCGTAGTCGCCCACGCCGACAAGAGCAAGAGATCCAATGTGATCGGCAGACAATTTATTGGTCATGGTATCTGCAAAATGTTGTTGTTGGGATTTTAGAAGCGTACATAATATATCTGAAACTTCTCCGTTCGAGGGAAAAAACCTCAAGCCCCCTTTTTGCTTTTGAGGAAACTACCCTCACGACCCCTTTTTGCTTTTGAGGAACTACCCTCACGCCACGTTTTCCCCCCAAAAAAGTCATTTTGCGGCTTTGCATGAAACACAAGTAGTAAACAGATTCAATCTTGTTCAACTTTCCTCCCTTTCTTGCTAATTCTTGCTAAAGTCAGTGCTGGAGTCAATCAGAAAGCAGCACCCTCCCTACACAACAGTAGCGCAGCTTAACACACTACTACTACTACTACTACACTACTATGCACCAGGGACTTTTAACTATTCACCTCACCACACTATACTACTGATACTATAACCATGGCAGACGCAGACATCGGAGACATTCAACCGAATGTCATTCAACGCCCAGTTCATATTCGCACAATGGGTATTTTTGATGCCTCACGCCGCCTTCAGAACGTAGACGATAACGCTCACTCAACTTTACACATTGATCTTTGCAATCATCCGTCGGTTGCACCGTCGGCAGAATTAATGACTCATTACAAGGTGGTGGAGTTTAATGCTGCCGCAACAGACTTTGAAGATGAATTTGACAACAAGCTTGAGGAGGTTCTCCTGAGCCGTGGGTCCATTTTAATCAAGGTTGATAACTTCCACGATCATCTTGAATCATTAGCACTAGTGCATGGTCTTACTGAGTTCATTTACAGATCCTTTCGTCGCATGGATAACTGCTTTGAAATTGTTGTCAACTGTGCGCTCGGAAAACAAAGAAGTGTGGTTATTGCGTCTCGTCTTGGTTATCGGATTCAAAGTAAGATGAACTCACCTGGAATTGACGTTTTCGAAAATTTTCGGCAGATTTGCCAATCTGTTTGCCAATCTGTTAATCACGATGACCTCCGCACTTACCCTCGCCTTTGCACAACTCTGTGGTGTCAGTTGGCCATTCATGTTTTCGACGAGAGAGTCAATAGATATCCTGATGGTGGTGGGGTATATATTGAGAACCCACACGGCCAGTTACAATGCTCTTATGAGTATCACGAGTTGTTGCTCCATGAGGAAAGATTATATCTCCAGCATTTGGAACAATGGAGTGTTAGTACCTGGACATTAGTTGAATCAAGACTTCGGGAATGCCAAACAAGTGGCAATCTACGGTATCCAGACCGAGCGCTTCTTTTACGAAACCAGCTTCAACCACGAAGCGAAGAACTCAGAGATGACTTCCGCTTCCAACTAGAGACTCTCAGTGGGGGCGGTAGACACTTGATGACAATCGTGCATGATACGGCTGACACTGGTAGAATCAGTTCCTACTTTCGCCTTCTAGATGGCTATCCGATGGTCCAATTGATCGGTCTAGAGTTTGGTGGCGATGCAATGGTTGTGACACGACCTGACAACGATGAAGCCGAGTGGGATGATGGCTGGCTAGAGATCAATAACTTGAGGAACGTTACACGGTTGGAGTCTGCGCAAGATCGCTTTGCCTTTAATGCGTTTTGCTGGTATGTGTTTGATCCTGAGCATCACTGGAGTCACCCGAGCAGGCATGAAGAGCGCTTGGGTATCGCTTTTGGTGGGTATGGACCGCTTACTATCGACGATTGAATAACAATAGTTGGTGGATAGGGGTGTAGATGGTTAGTTTGAAGTGTTCGAGGCAATGTGAAGCTTTCGAAGGTTTGTGTTTTCAAATATAATGCGTTAGGAAGAATTATCAATCATACAACGTTAAAATCATTGCGTTATATTCTGTTATAATCTCTGCCCACTCTCTCTCTCTCTCTCTCTCTGTCTGTCTCTTTCTCTCTCTCTCTCTCTCTCTCTCTCGCTCTGTCTGTCTCTCTGTCCTTCTCTGTCTCTCTCTGTCTGTCTCTCTCTCTCTCTCTCTCTCTCTCTCTCTCTCTGCCTTTATATCTTTGTGACTGGGCTTCAAAGGTACAGATTACGGCGTTTCATAACCTTCTCGGCGGCGTTTGGTAGAAGGAGACTCGGTTCCAGCAGACAGTACACTGCCTTCTGCTGCCTCAATTGCCTCGAGTTGACTTTTGAGCTCTCTCCTTCGTTTGAAATAGTACCCAATTTGCTGTGAACAAGATGCCACCTGCTGACGAATACATTCCTTTCTGTTAACTGTAGAAACCAATACCGACATCACAGATTTCAATGCAATGTATAGCTCTCCCTGACCATGAAATTCGTCAACCTCAGCAAGATATTCAGGAAGAAAACGAGGGTCTATGTCGCTATACACTGAATGATATACTTCCTGCAGGGCCGCGAATCGAGCTCTAGTCTCACTGTGTAGCTGTGTCTGAACCACTTTCCACAAAATCTCCTGCTTCTTCCTTTCATTATCACAGGCTGGATTTCCCCATCCAGCCGAAAGCATGCCTCGTGTTGCGAGATTGATGTGCGCCTGTATTTCGTCATCGTCTACTTCAAGAACCTTCAAGGTATGATTCGATTGCAGCGTTGCCTCGATGGTGGAGATGTTATTCACTAACGTCAGCAACATTATGTGTCCATCTTTTGTTATGTCACTATTGCCCCTGACATCTAGGATGACCAGCGATGCATTACCTTGTAACGCATCTACCAGGATTTCTATTCCTTCATCATCAAGCTTATTGTTACGAAGGCACATGGATCTCATAACGGCATTTCCACCCTGCAGCAATTTTGCTAACTCACGACATCCACCAGTGTTGATACAGTTTGTGTCTAATGTGATATTCCTCAACCGTCTAGGAATGTGATCACTATCTATCTCCAAAGAACGAATACCACAGCTACTGACATTCAACTCATAAATGAGACTATCACGCAATGCCCGAAACATCATATTGAATCCTTCCGATTGAATATTGTTCTCTGCAAGACTTACGAACTTAAGATTATTCGACTGCTGAAGAAATGGCACCATGCTTCTCACTCCATTTGAACTAAATGCATTGTCGTTTAAATGAACATATTTCAAGGAGCAGCTCATCGTCAAATTTCTGAAGAAGAATGACAGATTTCGGTCATTGAGCAATCCATGTGAAAAATGCATCGTTTTCAAGTGAGTGTTGTTAGATATATCCCTCCCGAGCTCCTCCCATTCACCATCGGTCATACGTTCAACATCATGGTAAGCGTCATTATTTCTGTTACCCGGAGCAATGTATCTTTTATTGGGGTCATTTCCTTTAATGCGTTGTAGAGCCTCATCCCAAGATGACAGCTCAAACACACCCTCTCCTAGGTCAGATCCATAATCTTCATACCCCGCACTGCTGCTACCTGGCTCGCTTGGTAGGAACATCGAGCTGCGTACCTCTCTAGGCACATCGGTCAAATCGGATTCTCTAGAGGGCGTGATTGGGATTTGGTCGTTTTCAGGGTATTTTCGACATTGAACGGGTATTTTGAGCACATTTGTACCTACTTTCCATGTTGTTGGCCCCCCGCGTGGGCACCATGAAAAGCGCCCCCAAATGAGGAATCCACCCTCATTTTTTGGCCTATCTAATGAGGATCGACCCTCATTTTTTGGTTAGTTTGCATCACCATCTAATCAAATCTATGACAATTGTCCTCCCCCATCTAACTATAAGTACCCAACCAAACTAATACTCATATTCCATATGGTTTCTGCAAACACACTTAAAACGTTTGCTGCCTTGGTGAAGAACTTTGTTGTTGCAACCCTTGAAGATTTTTATTATTTAACTCAAGACCCTAATGAAATATTTGCAATTTTAATCGATAACGAGTTCAATGCCTACCTGACTTGGAGTGAAATGGTAGATGGATCGGGTGAGGATTATCTATGGAATTGTTGGGAGTGCTCAGACAAGCTCAGGGAGGCGAGGAAAATGATGGAGTTTATGGTTACAAAAGTTGGATTTCAAAATCTTTGTACTGATGATGGTATCAACATCATCAGGACAAGGTTGAGTGAGATTTCCTTCAGCAGTATCAATTATAACTTTCCCTCCGATAACGATAGCGAAAACGAAAGTGCTGATCTTGGCTAGGTTGAGCCCGAGGAATATAAAGTTCACATGGGAAGTATGCGATAAAGTTAAGTCAGACGATGGAGTACAACTACAACGTTGTGCCAGCTGTTATCACAGGCGGATGAGGAAGATGATCATATCTGAGCAGACCTATGTTATAGTTATAGGAGACGCGTGTTAGGATGAAGTGAATCAAAGAGTATTAATTGGATCAATAAGGTTATCTAAAAGTTTCAAACGTAAACGGACGGGATGCTGTCTCTAACTATATTCTATTCTCATTGCTATCACTATTCATGCCACTTGTGCAAAGAGGGTTTGTGCAGCACTACTCTGGAATGACGGTGTCTGCAATCCATATGCAGCAAAAAAGTTTAAGAACACAGAACTTACTTCGTCTGAAAGCCGTACTGGTTCGTGCATGTTTACCATGACAAACGGATCGAAATCGCTTGTGTATAAGCCGCAATCGAATAGTGTTTGTCTCACCATTTGTAACACATCTTGACTAATTGCTGGATTGACCGCTACACACGGTCGAAGATTCAATCCATCGATCATGTTGCGAACGTCCACCTTAACGTTGGGTTCTTCGAAGATCGCAATAGAAGCAAGAGGTCCATAAAAGAAACGCTCGATTGGTCCAAGTTGTTTTATTGCTGCATACAACGAAACGGAAGGTGTGTTAAGCAATATGCGGGCAGACTCCACCTTCTCCACCTTTTCTCCCCATTCTCTCAGTCTACTCAGAAGCGTAGCACAGCGTTGGGCAGTGTCGGCATCTAGGGCAGTGTTGGACTCTAAAACAGCATTTTCAATGCGAGATTCGTCGTCAAAAATGTTTGAGTTCGAAATCGCCCATTCAAAGGCCTTCTTAAACCCGTCCGGCGTCGAGAGTGAACGGAGTTCACGAAGTATCACTGCAAACTTGATTACGATATCGACATGATACTGTAGGTGTTCTTTCCCACCTCCAAAGATTCTGTTCAGTATGCTTTGATTTTTACAGCAGCTATCACAAGCTTTTTTCAAATCCGGTGGTGGTTTCTGATTCAAAGGCAAATCCGCAAGATAGTCAATGACAGAGATGAATGTTCTCTCGCTATTGCTCAAGTACAGATATATTGCAGCAGAAAGCCCCAACATTGCACTGGTGGCTCCACGAATCGTTTCTTTTTGTGGAATCGTTTCTATTTGTGTTAAAACCTGACTCCTTCCAGATAAGAACTGGCCCACTTGAAGATTGCCAGTGCCAGCAGCTGCCACCAGTATTTTATCCTTTTTGTCTTTGTATAGATCGTTACTGTTCTTGATCTTGGAAATCGGAAGGATGGAATTGAGTTCGATATTCCCGTAGCGTGGATCACGAATCCTGACCGGGAGCACGAATGTTTGCAAACCCACTGGCACTTGTATTTTATTGTTCTCGTCTTTCGAGCAAAAAATACAGTTCAGCGTTTTCATAATTGGTTCATGCCACGAAACGGACGCAAATAGCCGAATAAGCGCGACGGAGTATGCCATTAGCGAAGGCAAACGAATGGGTGATGCCATTAGGGGGTCCCTCGTAGCATCAATGAAGTTCTTAATGCAACATATTTTCTCGAATCCATTATCCACATCCTTGTGATTGATGTCGTTGACCCTAACCCTAACCCAATCAACTATATCATACGCAGCAGTAACAACAAACACGTTTGTTTTTGAAACTGTGATTGGGCGAAAGTACGTTATGTCTGGAAGAAGATGCCTCAACCAGAAACGGCCGTCATCCGTTGTGTCTAGGATACGAGCCGGAGTTTCATTTGGATGACGCATTTGATAGATATCACTGAGGCAAAAGTCGGTCTGACCTGAACTCTTGAATTGAAAATAATTCCAAAACTTCAATCGTATTTCTTCGTTGAGTTGCCAAAACATCTCACTATCGCAAATAATCCGATATAGATGAGACACATCACTTTTGCGTATGGAACCTGTCACGGTGACATTGTTTGCCTGATACCATACGTTCAATGGACCTTCTCGATTATGGGCATTGTAAGCGCGGTACCCCCCCACACCGTCCGCATCAAGAACGCAAATTGCCAGCGGCTTGTACGACAACACTTGTGGACCAACCCCGTCAGTTCCCTCTGTAAGCCGACCCCGGCGGTTCTCTAATACAATATTTCCTTGGGCGTCGTTGTTAATGATAGCAAAATCTGTTAACTCTGTTTCGGAGTCGGGATTGGTGAATGCGTATTGTATCAAAGACCCGGCAGGGATTGTCAGGTGTTCATCATTGCGCGTAAGTTCAAGTGGATTTGGACCGGCACCTGGGGGACCAGCTATGCGATTGCTATCGCCACTATTAGTATTTGTTTGATGCGTTGATAATGCCGCCAATTCATTGGTAGAATTCCAATTGGATTTTACCCGGGCAAGCTCTTGACGCAACTGTTTGTTTTGGATTTCGTACGCTTCGCATAGGTCTGCAATCGGCTGCCATTTGCCCCCCTGGCCCTGTATTCGTTCGCCGGCTTCCCATTGTCCCGTGAATGCCATCTGGTTGTTGTAAAACATTGTGCCAGTTCCATGTGGCACTCCCTCATGTACCTCCCCTTTGTATGCATTCCCGTCAATCTGGATAATCTGGCTTGTTGCATTGCTAGTGGAACCGTCATATCCCGGATTGCTCTCCTGTGTGTTATTATCTTCGTTGTATTTTGGCTTCTTCGACACCGACTCAACGGCCGCTTCTGTCGTTCTCTTTGAGGGTGTTTCAAGTTTATCTAATAAGTTCTCTATATTTCCAAGACTTCCCCTAGTCATCTCATCTATTGCCGTACAACTCAGCGAATCAGTGTCATCTATCACGACGTCGAAGTATACACATGCAGCTTCATCTACAGGATTCGCCTCTATCGCGTATTCGAACTTGGCTACTTCTGATAATAGCCGTCGCAAATCAGCGGCAAATTTCAATTCATTATTCTCACTAGAGCTAGAGCCAGGCAATTGATCCTCACCACTTTGCTCTACCAAAATATATGACAGATCGTGATTTTGTTTCGTGCACGAATGACACATCCCTACTGGAGCTCCAGTCATTGCCTGCCAAATAGAGCTAATCGCCACTCTGTTCACAACTGAAACGTTGCAGGTAGACGAGAAACAACAATCATTCGCATGGGTGCCACCATGTTCAAAACATGGGAGGTGTTCTTTGAATTCTTGATCAGCGTAAGATATTAGTTCACCTCTTTCACCACTGCTTTCATCTATTGATATTGATAGGCCTGTCCATGGAGAGCAAGTTCCACACATGTAAAACAATTTTACCTCCCCCCTGCGTTCGATTTTGAGTGCAGTAGTGACATGGCCATCTCCCCGGCAAGATTGCACACTTTCTTCATTATGCAGTCGGCTTCGGAAGCATCTCCTTCCACAAAAACTTTTCCCATGAGTACCAGAGTTGTACGCCCCCAAAGAGATGGTTGCATTCATTGTTTGTGTGTGCAGGAGACTTGATGTTGATGTGTTACTTGAAATTGTTCGATGAGGAAAAAAATCTGCCACGAGCAAAGACGGATGAGGGTTGACCCTCTGCGCGCGGAGAGGGATCGACCCTCTGCGCACATGAGGGTGCTTTCCTCATTCTTCAGACACTTGACAAGATAAAGCACCAAACCTGATCTCTATCTTCATCTAGAGAGGTCACACTGTGTATAATTATCATAACTATCCCGCCCAAGCTGCCATGGCTTCTTCAAAACGCTTCAAACAATCAACATGTCTTCACTTTTCTCCATCAGAAGTACCGGATGATCTCTCCCGTGGTACAGGCGCTGTGTGCCAGCTTGCTGCGCATTTCTTCGCCTCCGTCGTCACCATATCCAGCAAATCCATCTTACTCCAAGATCCTGAAACGCATCAGCCCAGAGGGTTGTGAGATTCGTACTACCTGTGATAATCTAAATGAATGAGCATTTGGATTACTTTTATGCTGCCACCATAAACAAGAGCAATCCTGGTGGTAGCGGTAATCGCCATGCAGCTGTAATGTATCGAGGAGAAGATCAGATGGGTTCCACCAAGTGCCATATTTTCAACCCAGGGAATCATTCGCCGATTGGACTCATCAATTTGAGTAGGCAAAGAGATACAGCAGGTTGGAACTGGAACTTGCCTCGATTGTTCCTGGGACTAATAAATATTCCTGCCAACATGTAGAAATAACATTGGATAGCTCCGACAATGATGAAGCTCTCCCTCACTCTGCCTTAGTGATGGAAGTCAATGTAAACCTGGTTGGAGTATTATTCTTATACCTGCAGGGATGGTGCAATGGGCCCATACAAAATATCACTCATATCCTCATGGTTACTCAACTACTTATTCCTAACCTGCGGAGAGGAACCAATGCGAATTCTCTTCCCTGAAAATATTCTTGGTATAACAGTGTTGACTAAGATAGAGTCGTTTGAATGTATTGAAACAACATATGAGAGGGGACAGCATTGTATTCCATAGCTTGAGAAAATTACATATTCAAACCGAAGGCTAATATTCCTGTCAATCACGAAGCATTCTCGCTCCCCGTATGGATGGGAGTCCGAGAAAATGGAATGGAAAGTCACTGTGGCATGGTTCCAAACAATACTCACCTCTGCATGGATAAACGCCCTCAACTGTATACCTTCCCTGCGGAGGGGAACCAACACGAATTGTCACTTGGTTCACCCCCCGCTGAAAATATTCTTGGTGTGAGGAATTGACGGATGCACGATAGAATTGTTTGATGATGACAGTCTGGAAAGGATGCAATTTCAAGTTGCGAAGTGAAGGCGCGTTTGAGGAATGTAATACTCTACTACTTGTGAAAATAACAAATATCTGGGACTTAAACAAAATCAGGAGTTGTATAAAAGCAATTGATAAACGATGAACTTATTAAACCCAAATTCATCTGAAAATCTCAATCACGTTTAATGCAACCCATGCATTGTTTTCAGATTAGTTCCAAGTTCATAACAGAAGCATAATTTATGCTTTACAAACTTTGCAAACATGTCAATTCCACCTTTGTTCTCAGGTGATTGACCATCCCTGAGAACTTCTTTTATAGCCACGTCGATCGTTGCAGCCATTTCATTCCAGTTATTTTTTGTCTTCGCTACCAAATGAAATTGTTTCCTAATCTTACCGACATTTTCAACTGCTTGTTTTCTGTTTTCGTTTTCTTTTTTTTCATCTTGTTGTTGACCTAGTATTAACCATTCCCACTGCCACATTGCAAGGGGGAGATCTTTCCTCCAATGTAGGAAACAAGAAGCGTCCTTTGACCACGACAAGAATGATTTTGCCAACTCATAATGCACACTGTCTACCGGAAAGAATTCCTCGGGTCTGGTGTTGTCGAGCCAACTAAATTCCGTTGCTTCTGCTGCTTCTACAAGCACTGTCAATCCGTCCATTCCAGATGATATCATGGTGGTGTGTTGATCCGCTTATCCACGGTTCGGTAGTTGATCGGTTTTTAATTACTACTTTTATCAGGTGAGGAGATTGCAGGTGACTGCACCATCACTTCTGTGTTCTTTTTTGTTGTGTGTTACGAAAGGGAAGCCTCGTGATTCGTGATTTCTGCGAGAGGGGCAGCCAGGCAGGTACAGGGTACAGGGGCAAGCAAAACGTTGATGCAGGAAAGATTGTTGAAGAGCTAGAGGGGGCAGGGGCGGGCCCCCTATCTGCGGTGCTGTTTGGCCCCCTACCGTGCTGTTGAATGAAGTTTGAGGAACCCTTACTGGAAGAGGGAAAAACATCAAGAAACGAGTAGAGGCTTGGAGTGAAAAGTATATACACTAAAGCTACATTATCCTTGATAACTGACTCAGCCTTTGATATTCATCTTGTCTTTCGTTCTGTGAAAAGGCCGCTGTTACTATTAAAGTTGAAGCTGCGTGCAGCTTCAGCGTCAGCTTCAGGTCATTGGTAATTCATTCCTTTTTATGATCACTTCCTTCTCTCTGTGCATCAGTGGTACCGTCATCCTCCTCGTTATTTCCCGTCGGTGTGCTGGTATAGGTATTAGTCACGTTTGTTTCCGCGTTTAGTGCTCTCACTCTCACGTCAGAAGGCTGAGCAGGCTCTTGGTTTCCTACCAACTTTTCGACTTTTGCCGGGCTCATCGTT
>Ga0213864_10001072_pt1 | contig 12407 bp, 11 predicted proteins | sample PICome_5_FD_160078 | JGI IMG/M metagenome (GOLD analysis project Ga0213864, IMG submission 160078) | Coastal seawater microbial communities near Pivers Island, North Carolina, United States - PICO247 | ecosystem: Environmental > Aquatic > Marine > Coastal | place: USA: North Carolina... | reverse complement strand
ATCAAGTTTCCATAGAGCACCTGTGTAACCTTTGTTACTTTGTTTCTGAAGTACTCTATAGAAAACTCATGCGCATCATGCGCACAGACGCATTGTTAACGTCAGACCTTGTGGTAATTATCTGGATGACAGACTTGGGTTTTTAAAGAGCAAACGGGCTGAGATACAAGGCATCCTGCCCCATTCGGTTGAAGCGGGCGGGCGATCTGGTGCTCGGCGGGCCAAGTGAACCTGCAGATCATCGGCCCAAACGATCTTTACAAACTTATCGGACACCTCCGTCAGCATAGCAGCGCTTCCGCGTGTTGAGTACGAGATACCTTGATGGAAGCCACCGGCTGATGTTAACTTTCCGTTGAATTAATTAGCACAAGGTTCAGCAATGTGTCCTCCAAAGATCGCTCTTCTTGGTGCAATTCTCGAGTCAAATCGCTTTGCGCCACCGGCTGAAATGCACGATTTCACGTCGCTGACCTGGCTTTCCGGCAACACGTTGATGGATGAGGCCCGCTCCGCGACACCTAAGCTGGCCACAGAATTCGCCGCTTTTGTTCGCGCAATGGACGCCACCGGAGATTGGACGCCTGTTCCTTGTCTTTTGGCGGCCAGCCACCCCGCGGGCCCCGTGCGGGAAGAGGTGATTGAAGAGATCATCGCCACGAACGAGGCGTTGTTGTTCGCCGCCGGTCCTTTGAACGCAGTCTACATTTGCAATCACGGTGCAATGGTTGCCGAACATTCCCACGATCCTGACGGGCTGCTGATGTCTCACGTGCGCAAGGTCGTTGGCCCGGACGTGCCAATCATTGCAACTCTCGATCTGCATGCAAATATCTCTCAGCGTATGGTCGATGCCTGTGACTTGATCGTCGGATATCGCACGAACCCGCATGTCGATCAGATTGAACGTGGCGAAGAAGCGGCCTTTTCAATGCGGCGGATTCTGGCGTCGGGCGTTCGGCCCAAAGTCGCGCACGTTAAGCTTCCGATTGTTCCGGCCTCAGTGACGCTTTTGAGCGCAGAGCATCCTTACGGGACATTGATCGATTACGGTCAGCGACGGCAGACCGAGGCACGCGGCGAGATCCTAAATGTGTCCATCTTCGGGAATTTCTTGTTTTCCGACACGCCCGACAACGGTGTCAGCATCGTCGTAACTGCGCGTCGAGACCAACGGGCTGCTGAAGTTCTTGCTGCGGAACTAGCCGAAGAGGCTTGGTCATTGCGGACCGATTTTGTTCGGGAGCTGACAAGCGTCGCAGACGCCGTCGCGATGTCGGCGGACCTTGACCGCAAGCCGGTTATCTTCTCGGATGCGGGCGACAATCCTGGGGGGGGTGGAAGCGGGCGGACCACAGAATTGTTGGCCGCACTTCACGCAGCGGGTGCGACGGACTGCCTCTATGGGTCTTTCTGCGACGCCGATCTTGCGATGGACGCGCACCGCGCGGGCGTCGACGGGACCTTCTGGGCGCATTTCAATCGGTCGGCCGACATGAGTGGTCCCTGGGCAAAGTGGGACACCGCTTTTGCCGCGGAGGCCGAAGTCCTTGCGCTGCATGATGGTAATGTGGTGGGCGAGCAGGGTATGACCGCTGGGCGACAGTTGGAGCTTGGGCCTTCGGCTGCGCTTCGTATCGGCGGCATAACCGTCGTGGTCATTACGGATCGCACGCAAACGGCCGATCCGGTGTTCTTTCAGATGTTCGGGCTCGATATCGCCACATCACGGACAGTCGTTGTCAAATCTCGTGGGCACTTCCGCGCCGGGTTCTCAAAATGGTTTGCTCCTAGTCAGATCTTTGAAATCGACACGGGTGGGCTGACATCTCCAGTTCATGATCGCTGGCCGTTTTCGTACCTGCCACGTCCAAGTTACCCGATGGATAAGGATACTACCTGGACAGGTTCGGCCGACTAAACCAGCGTAGAGTATTTGCCTGGCGGTGTCGTCAGTTTGACGAACCGCATGAATTGACGTGCAAGTTCCGATGGTGGCCTTCCGGAGGGGAGAACAAAACTCGTGTTGTAGTAAATTGCCGCCTCGAATGGGCGAACGACGATGCCTTCCAGACCCGAAGATAACAGCGGAAACGGATTGATCAGAGTCACGCCAAGCCCCTCGCGAACAAGTTCGAGCGCGGCCATGTTGGTGGCGGTTTCGGCGACCTGAAGGGGGCGAATCCCGTTTCGCGCAAAGAGTTGCTCTGTAATTGCACGTGTTCCTAGCCGCCTTAGAAATTCGATAAACGCCACGCCATCCAAGTCCTGAGGTGTCACGATGCTCTTTTGCGAGAGCGGGTGGTCTTGCGGCATAGCGCAGACAACCTGGCTTCGAAGCCAGGGTACGAGGTCCACACCCGACCTCTGGATCATGCCGCTTGTCATGCCCAGGTCATACCGCAGCTCAAGTATGCCGGAGATGAGCACGTCCGTGGCCTGAATATCCAGCTGCAGTCGCTTGCCCGGATTGGCCTTTAAAAAACTCGCGACCCGAGAGATGACGAAGTGGTGCGCCAACGTCGGCGGCATAATCAGACGCAGGGGCTCATCATCAGGTGTGGCCCATTGTGCGCCTTCGATGTCGGCGAGTGTTTCAAAAATCGGGTCCAGCTTATCGTTCAGTCGCAGCGCATCGGAGGTTGGCTCGATCCTCCCGGATCGACGAATGAAGAGCGAACGACCAACCCGCGCTTCAAGCTGTGATATGGATCGACTGACGGCGGACTGCGAAATTCCCAAACGCCGAGCGGCGCCGATTGTGGTCCCCGTTGTGACGATGGCTCGTAAGGATTCAAACTCGCGCAAGCGGTGGCGGTGCTCTGTCATATGACTAACCTTTCATTTGTTTGCCTGGAGTTAGCCCACCTAGTTGAATTGGTCTATGCAAAAATGCATAGCAATAACTCTTGGCAATGATTTTTGCGGTAGATAGCATTTCTGCAGAGCGTATGGGGCAACCGAAGATTCGGTCCCGACAAGCGCCACACTAACAGAGAGGGTAATTAATGAGAAAACTCACAACTGCGACAGCTGTCGCATTCGGCATTCTGGCGGTGGGCGCCACTGCCGTTTCCGCCGAGAAGCTGACGATCGGTCTTGCGTCGGAACCGACCTCGCTCGATCCACATTTTCACAACCTCGGACCGAACAACGCGATGTCGGTCCATATCTTTGACCGGCTGATCGCGCAGGACGAAAAACAGCGTCTTTCGCCCGGTCTTGCGGTCTCATGGAAACCGGTCGACGATCTCACATGGGAGTTCAAGCTTCGTCAGGGCGTCAAGTTCCACGACGGTAGCGACTTCAATGCCGACGATGTGGTCTGCACCATGGCCCGTGCGCCCGAGGTTCCGAATTCGCCTTCTGGCTACGGCACTTATCTGAAGGGCAAGGAAGTCGTGAAGATCGACGACTACACCGTGCACTTCAAAACAGCGGCACCTTACCCATTGATGGGCAACGATATTTCCACGATTCCGGTGATCTCGGAAGCGGGCTGTGCGGCCACGACCGAGGACTTCAATGCGGGAACCGCCGCCATCGGCACCGGACCGTTCAAATTTGGAAGCTACACGCCCGGTGAAAGCATCGTCCTAACGCGCAACGATAACTACTGGGGCGATGCACCGATCTGGTCCGAGGTGGAATATCGCCCAATCACATCCGGTCCAAGCCGCGTGGCCTCGCTTCTTGCGGGTGATGTTGACATGATCACCGGAGTGCCAACCACGGATATCGCAACGCTCAAGGGCAATGGCGATATCACGTTGAGCCAGGGTGCTTCGAACCGCGTTATCTATCTTCACCTCGACCAATTCCGCGAAAACTCGCCCTTCGTTAAGGCGAACGGCGGCGGCGACATCAAGAACCCATTGATGGACGTTCGTGTCCGTACGGCGATCAGCAAGGCGATCAACCGTGACGCGATTGTCGAGCGTGTGATGGAAGGCGTGGCGATTCCGGCAGGGCAACTGCTGCCCGAGGGTTTCTTCGGGGTATCGGACAAGTTGGACGTCGTAGCCTATGATCCGGAAGGGGCAAAGGCGCTGCTGGCTGAGGCCGGCTATGGCGATGGTTTCGAAATGACCCTCCACGGTCCGAACGACCGCTATATCAACGACGCAAAGATAGTCGAAGCGATAGCTCAGATGTTGACCCGTGTCGGGATCAAGACCGCCGTGGAAACGATGCCGCGGTCGGTTTACTTCGGTCGTGCTTCGAGCGGTGCCGAAGGTAACTTGCCAGAATTCAGCTTCATCCTCGTAGGCTGGGGTGCAGGTTCGGGCGAGGCTTCCTCACCGCTGAAATCGCTCATCGCGACTTTCGACAAGAGCGCAGGGATGGGCTCGGCCAACCGCGGGCGCCATTCCGATCCTGAAACCGACGCGTTGATCAAAGAAGCACTGCGCACAGTTGACGACGCCAAGCGGCAAGCGCTGTTAGCGGCTGCGACCGAGCGAGCCATTGGGAATGTGGCGATCATTCCGACCCACTTCCAGGTCAACACCTGGGCCTCTAAAAAGGGTCTGAGATATATCGCACGCACTGACGAATACACTCTCGCAACGGGCGTCGTGAAAGAGTAATCACCAAAATTCTGGGCCGCCGTCAAAGGCGGCCCATAGCAATCAATCCCCGAGGTCCATCAGATGACTGTTTTCATCATCCGCAGGATGCTGCAGGCCTTGCTTGTTGTGTGCCTAATGTCGGTGATCGTCTTCTTCGGTGTCAATATCGTAGGCGACCCGATTTACATGCTGGTCAGCCCCGACGCAGACCAGGCCGACATCGAAGCCGCCATCGCCCGCCTGGGGCTCGACCGGCCAATCTGGGAGCAATACGTTCTGTTCCTGAAAGGCGCGGCCCAGGGTGACCTCGGCGACAGTTTCATCTTCGGCGAGTCTGCACTCAAACTGATCCTGCATCATATGCCTGCAACCATGGAGCTGGCCTTTTCGGCGCTTATCCTGGCCATCGTCATCGGCATTCCGCTAGGGCTGTACGCAGGCTTATATCCTGATAGCCGCCGTTCCAAAGGTATCATGGCCGCCTCGATCTTAGGCTTTTCCCTTCCGACTTTCTGGGTCGGGCTCATGCTGATTATGCTCTTCGCGGTCGAACTTCGCTGGGTTCCCGCGACAGGTCGTGGCGATCTGGGTTCGTTCCTTGGCATTCAAAGTAGCCTCTTAACGCCTGATGGTCTAAGTCACATCTTCCTGCCCGCGCTCAACCTCGCGCTTCTGAAAATCTCGCTCGCGATCCGCCTGACCCGTGCAGGTGTGCGCGAGGCGATGGGACAGGACTACGTCAAATATGCCCGCGCAAAGGGCCTTTCCACCCGGCGCATCATCCTTGTCCACGTGATGAAGAACATCATGATCCCGGTGGTCACGGTCATGGGCCTCGAGTTTGGTAGTTTGATTGGGTTCTCGGTCGTGACCGAGACGATCTTTGCCTGGCCCGGCATGGGCAAGCTTCTGATCGACGCGATCCTGCAACTCGACCGGCCTGTGGTCGTTGCTTATCTGATGATCATCGTTCTGTTCTTCGTGCTCATCAATTTGATCGTCGACATCATTTATTCCATTCTCGACCCACGGGTCCGACTTCAGGATCAGGGCGCATGACCGACGCAACAACCGATAGCGCGATGACCGCTGCACCGCTGGCCAAGGTGGAAACGCCGTTCCAGCGCTTTCGTGCCGAGTTCTTCGAAAGCAAGATTGCGACGGTGGCGCTGGGTATCTTTCTGATCATCGTGCTGCTGGCGATCCTAGCGCCCTGGATCACGCCGCAGAATCCATACGATCTGGCGCAGGTTACCATCATGGACGGACGCCTGCCGCCCGGGTCCGAGGCGTTCGACGGCTATACGATGTGGCTTGGCTCAGACGGCGCGGGCCGCGACCTTTACTCAGCCATTCTTTACGGCTTGCGCATCTCTCTGACCGTCGGGCTTGCCTCAGGCGTGATCGCACTGCTATTCGGCATGGCCGTTGGCCTGATCGCCGCTTACGCGGGCGGACGTATCGAAGTGCTAATCATGCGCATCGTGGACTTGCAACTGTCGTTCCCTGCGTCACTCGTCGCGTTGATGATGGTCGCAGCCCTGGGAAAAGGCGTTGACAAGATCATCCTCGCGCTCGTAATCGCCCAATGGGCTTACTACGCCCGCACGGTCCGCGCGACGGCGCTTGTCGAACGTGGCAAAGAGTACGTCGAAGCGGCGCAATGCCTTGGCATCTCGCAGTCGCGCATCGTCTTCCGCCACATACTGCCCAACTGCATGGCGCCCCTGATCGTTGTCGGAACGGTACAGACCGCCAGTGCGATCTCGCTGGAGGCCACTCTGTCCTTTCTTGGCGTCGGCCTGCCCCAAACCGAGCCATCCATCGGCGTTCTCATCGCGAACGGGTTCGAGTACTTGCTGTCTGGGCGATACTGGATCTCTGTCTTCCCCGGTGCTGCACTGCTGTTGACAGTCGTATCCATCAACCTCGTCGGCGACCACCTGCGCGACGTTCTAAATCCGAGGCTCAAGAAATGACGGCGGTTTTGGAAATCAGCGGTCTGAAGACCCATTTCTTCACTCACGCAGGTGTCGTGAAAGCCGTAGATGGCGTGGACTTCACCGTGTCCAAAGGCGAAGTCATGGGTCTGGTGGGTGAGTCCGGTTCGGGCAAGTCGATCACTGGATTCTCCATCCTCGGCTTGATCGATCAGCCCGGTCGCATCGTAGAGGGTTCGATCAAGTTCAACGGCTCCGAGATTGCGAATGTCTCCGAAGAAGAGCTGAAAAAGCTGCGCGGCAACCGGATTTCGATGATCTTTCAGGACCCGATGATGACGCTGAACCCGGTCCTGCGGGTCGATACGCAGATGATCGAGGCCATCCGTGCCCACGAAAACGTCTCGAAGCAGACGGCCTGGGAACGCAGCCGCGATGCTTTAGGGCTGGTCGGCATCCCATCGCCCGAAGAACGCCTTCAGGCCTACCCGCACCAGCTTTCGGGCGGTATGCGTCAGCGCGTAGCCATCGCGACCGCGTTTCTGAACAAGCCCGATCTCATCATCGCCGATGAACCGACGACGGCCCTAGACGTGACGATCCAGGCACAGATCATCCACGAAGCGCAGAAGCTGACCAAGCAGACTGGCACCGCGATGATCTGGATCACTCATGACCTAGCCGTTGTTGCAGGTCTCGCCGACCGGATCTCGGTCATGTACGCTGGCCGGATCGTCGAACAGGGCGGGATTGACGACGTGATCGACCGTCCGCTGCACCCATACACCGTTGGCCGTCTTGGCTCCGTCCCGACAGCGAACCGTCGTGGCCAGCGTCTGTTTCAGATCGAGGGGATGACCCCGAATATGCTGGCCTTGCCCGAAGGCTGCGCCTTTGGGCCGCGCTGTCAGGCACGGAAGGCAGCCTGCAATGCGCAACCGCCGATCGAAGATGTGGAAGGCCGCCGCTTGCGCTGCTTCAACCCACAGCGCGTGGCGGAGGTGACGTCATGACGGAGCCAATTGTAGAAATCCGCGGTGTCTCCAAGCGGTTTACAAAACGCTTGGATGTTGCCGGAAAGATTGCGCAAAAACTTGGCGCGAGTGTCCGAGAAGAAACTGTTCACGCGGTGGACAATGTAAGCCTGAATATTCAAAAAGGCGAGGTTCTTGGACTCGTGGGCGAGTCCGGCTGCGGCAAGTCCACTCTTGGCCGCGTCGTTGCTGGCATACATGCGGCAAGCGACGGGCAGATGTTCTATAAGGGCAAAGATGTCAGGGGGCTGCGCGGCGCCGACAGACGCGCGGCGACGCTGGCCATCCAGATGATCTTTCAAGACCCCTTCGCCAGCCTTAACCCCCGAATGCGCGTGGAAGACATAATTGGGGAAGCGCCACGCATGCACGGAATCGTCAGCGCGGCTGAAGCGCCTGACTACGTCGATGACGTGATGCGCAAGGTCGGGCTCGACCCGTCACTGAAACGCCGCTACGCGCATCAGTTCTCTGGCGGTCAACGTCAGCGGATCGGAATTGCCCGCGCACTGGCCGTGAAGCCGAAGTTCCTCGTCTGCGACGAGGCCATCGCGGCGCTTGATGTGTCAATCCAGTCGCAGGTTATCAACCTGTTCATGGATCTGCGCGAAGAACTGGGGCTAACATATCTGTTTATCAGCCACGACCTCAGTGTCGTCGAACACATCGCCGACCGGGTCGCCATCATGTATTTGGGCCGGATCGTCGAAATGGCTTCGGCTGAAGAGATCTTTTCCGACCCGCGCCACCCCTACACTAAGGCGCTGCTGGCAGAAGCGCCGCGCCTTGATCAGCGCCGTCGCCAGTTCGAACCGATTGTGGGTGAAATCCCGTCGCCACTTGACCCGCCGCCAGGATGCACGTTTCACCCGCGCTGCCCGGCTGCCACAGCAGATTGCCGCAAGATCGTGCCCAACCTAAAGGCTGGGCGCGCGGGCCGCGAAACCGCCTGCCTTCTGGAACATGTCAAAACAGTTTAAGCCGCAACACTGGAGATAGCCTTGCAGAACACTGACCCGATCTGGAAACACGTCGACCGCCACCGCGAAGACTTCGTCTCGCTGTCTGATCGCGTTTTCGACACGCCCGAGACACTTTATACCGAGCACAAATCCGTGGCCGAGCACAAGCGTATGCTGGAAGCGCAAGGCTTTCGGATTACTGAAAACGCCGCCGGCATCCCCACCGCCGTGATCGGCGAAGCAGGCGATGACGGCCCCGTTATCGCGATCCTGGGCGAGTTTGATGCGCTGCCGTATCTGAGCCAAGAACCCGGTGTTGCCGAGCACCGGCCGCTTGAAGAAGGCGGCAATGGCCATGGGTGTGGGCACAACCTGCTTGGGTCTGCCGCGCTTCTGGCCGCAACCGCCGTCAAGGACTGGATGGCTGAGAATGGCATCAAGGGGCGCGTTCGCTACTACGGCTGCCCGGCCGAGGAAGGTGGCGCGGCCAAGACTTATATGGTGCGCGAGGGGCTCTTCGATGATGTGGACGCGGCGATCTCCTGGCATCCAGCGACCTTCACCGGCGTGAACGAGGCCAGTTCGCTGGCCAATACCCGGATCGACTTCACCTTCCACGGCAAGGCTGCGCATGCAGCCGGGGCGCCGGAACTGGGGCGGTCCGCGTTGGATGCGGTCGAACTGATGAACATCGGCGTCAACTACCTGCGCGAACATATGCCCGACAGCGCGCGCGTGCACTATGCCTACCTTGACGCTGGCGGCGTTGCGCCCAATGTCGTGCAGGCGAAGGCAACGGTGCGCCAATTGATCCGTGCCAGCTCGCTGCCGGATCTTCGGGACCTCGTGGAACGTGTGCGCAAGATCGCGGATGGCGCTGCGCTCATGACCGGGACGCAGGTCACCAGTCAGGTGTTTTCCGGCGTATCCAACCTCCTCGGAAACCGGCCCCTGGAAGAAACCATGCAGCGGGAGCTTGAGAAACTTGGCCCCGTCGCTTTCGACGATGCTGATGAAGCTTTTGCGCGGGAAATCCAAACCACGCTCACCGCAGCCGACATTGCTACGACGTTCAAGCGCATTGGGACCAAGCCAGTGAAGGGCCTCGCCCTCTGCGACTTTGTCGCGCCGCTTGATCGGCTAAGCGAGGGCGGTGAAGGCTCGACCGATGTGGGAGATGTGAGCTGGGCAGTTCCCACCGTTCAGGCCCGCGTTGCAACCTGCGCGATCGGCACGCCCTTCCACACTTGGCAGACCGTGGCACAGGGCAAGGCCCCGGCAGCGCACAAGGGCATGATCTATGCCGCCAAGGCCATGGCCGCGACCGCCTGCCGTTTGATCGAAGACCAATTGCTGGTCGCCGCAGCGCGCGAAACCCACAAAGACCACTTGAAAGAGACGCCTTATACCTGTCCGATACCGGACGATGTGCGTCCGCCGGTCTGAGTTGCTTTCGTGACACGGGAAACCGCCATAGAGAACGCCGCTCGCTTCTTTGACACGGGCAAATTCGCACGGGAACTGGGCGAATTGGTTGCTCACCCTTCGGTCAGCCAATCGCCGGACTATGCCGCCGAACTGCCGCGCTATCTTGAAGAGGCATTGGTCCCACGTCTGGTAGCGCTTGGTTTCACATGTGCTGTCCATCCAAACCCCGTGCCGGATGCTGGGCCGATCATGGTTGCCGAGCGGATCGAGGATGTCGCACTGCCTACGATCCTTTCCTACGGGCATGGTGACGTGATCCGGGCACAGACAGACCTATGGCGCGACGGACTCCATCCGTTCCGCCTGATCGACGAAGGCGACCGGCTTTACGGACGCGGAACAGCCGATAACAAAGGTCAGCATCTGATTAATCTGGCGGCGCTTCAAGCCGTCATAGATGCCAGAGGGTCGCTCGGCTTCAACATCCGCTTCCTCATCGAGATGGGCGAGGAGACGGGTTCGCCCGGCCTTTCCGAGTTCTGCACCATGCACAAAGACGAGCTGTCTGCCGATGTGCTGATCGCTTCCGACGGACCTCGTCTGAAATCTGATACGCCGACGATGTTCATGGGGGCGCGGGGCGGAATTGCTTTCGATCTGATCGTTGACTTGAGAGAGGGTGCGCATCACTCTGGCAACTGGGGCGGTCTGCTCGCCGATCCCGCGATGATCCTCGCGCAAGCCCTTGCGACAATCACCGATAAGCGGGGCCAGATCCTGATCCCCGAATGGCGGCCAGATAGTTTGAACGACGACATCCGCGCCGCCTTGCGCGACCTACCGATCAACAGCGACGGCGGCCCCGAGATTGACGCGGAATGGGGTGAGGAAAGCCTGACCCCCGCCGAACGTGTTTTCGGATGGAACAGTTTCGCAGTCCTTGCCATGAAAAGCGGTGTACCTGAGGCACCGGTCAATGCGATTTCAGGCTATGCGAAAGCCGCTTGCCAACTCCGCTTCGTCGTCGGCACTAGGTTGGGTGATATTGTACCCGCCCTGCGTCACCACCTCGACGAAAAGGGGTTCGAAGTCGTCGAGATCGCCTTACATGAACGCGCGTTTTTTGAAGCCACGCGCCTTGCCCCCGACCACCCTTGGGTCAGGTTTGTTGCCCGTTCGCTTGAAGAAACCTCAGGAAAAATACCACATATCCTTCCCAATCTGGCAGGCTCGCTCCCGAACGAAGTCTTCGCTGATATCCTCGAACTGCCAACCGTCTGGGTGCCACATTCCTATCGCGGCTGCTCGCAACACGCACCGAACGAGCACATAATGAAGACTGTATCGCGTGATGCGCTTTGCCTCATGACGGGCCTTTTCTGGGATATTGGTCAAACTGGCGGGCCGAAAGCCTAACGCGCGTGGTTGTCTCCTTGTGTTGGCGAAGAGGACGCTAACACCGTTTCATCAAATCACCTAAAGAAATTTGACCGAAATATTTTGCGATCATACATCTTATCGATTTTTGGTGGAGATTGTCTGAGAACAAAAGTTGATGCAATTCCTTCGTCAGTTTTAACAGATTTAATCTTGCCCTCGTGACTTTTCATTGCTTTTTTACGCTGCTCAGTTGCGCGGTCATAGGCTTCCTTACTTGGGTAAACGGAAGTCAGAGTTGCTGTTGTTGGACCTGTGCGTAGAAATACTAAACAGAGCGCGTCTGGAAAGTTTTTTGGGCCGTTAACCGTGTAATGTTTTTCGAGTTCATCTGCAATTTCTTCAGACACGTAATCGATATAATTCATTCGTGTGTAGCTCATCGTAAAACTCCCTTTTTTACAAAGCTAACACCTTTCAATCAAAATATCCTAACAGAAAGATCACAGCATGATCGGACAAATTTTATCCATCGCACTGCGGCTCTAGGTAGCCCATTACAATGTCGGTCCAGCGAAAATTCTTGAGTATTCTTTTATGAACAGGAGTACAAAAATTAATACAATGATTAGTATGAACTTTCTACTCATTAGAGCTGCCTGAAGATGTCTGAGAGAGTCTTAACTCGCGCAGTCGCTTGACCTTTTTTGCTTTCTCATTTTCTTCATCAGCAATAATTTGTTTGTAGATTAATTCCGTTTTTTCGTAACCGCTAAGTTTCTTATTCATTTAATCCCACTCCTCTTGGCACTTGTGCAACAAACAATTGGCAAGAACCGAGGAACAATGACAAATGAATACAACAGTAAGTACTGGCTACATCGAAAGCCTTGCATTTTTCTGAGGGAGAATAAACCCCCAGAACACACAAAATGCTCGATAAAATACCCGTTAAAAGTGAGGCCAGATGGGATGCTGGGATAGCGTAGTCTGACCTCACGATATTTGCTGCGAACAGGAAGCTACAGCAAATAATTTTGCATTGGAAAACAACAGATGCTGCCGTTTGTTTTTCGGAAACACAAAGTCTCCTCG
>Ga0213864_10001070_pt1 | contig 12424 bp, 7 predicted proteins | sample PICome_5_FD_160078 | JGI IMG/M metagenome (GOLD analysis project Ga0213864, IMG submission 160078) | Coastal seawater microbial communities near Pivers Island, North Carolina, United States - PICO247 | ecosystem: Environmental > Aquatic > Marine > Coastal | place: USA: North Carolina | collected... | reverse complement strand
ATTTTACACACAAAAAAAATATATTTTTATTTTATAAAATAAAAAATATTTTTAAATATATAAATATATATATATATATATAAACAATATATTATGTCAAAAAGTAAAAAAACAAAAAAATATATAAAAAAATTTAGTAAAAAATCAAAAAAAAATATTGCTTATAAATTTAGCAAAAAATATAATAAAAAAACAAAACAAAAAAAAATAAATCACGTAAAAACAGTAGAAAAAGATTATATAACAAACTAGTAGGTGGAGTTGATGATCCTTATGCAATAAATTTAGATAAACAACAGCCGAGCCGGTTGTTGAGGACGGATGAATTTGAAAACTCCGCCATCGCCACCCTTAGAAATGCCCTTGCCAGCAAAGCCCTCCCCTCTCACCACGCCGCTCCCATGCCCCTGAACTATCCGAATATGCACCCATTGATGGTTAATCCACAGCAGTCGTATCCCCAGTTATATGTACACCGCCCCGAGGTTCTGCAGCGTGACCCTAAGGAGTTTAAGAACAAAGGATTCACCCCTCTCTGTAGCCCCGAAAGTACATACCCCGGTGTAGAATTTCAATATCCCATATCATGACTATTTTAATGAAATAAATATATTAATTATTATATTTATTTATATATTCAAAAATATAATAATTAAAATATAATGTTCATTATTATCTATTAAACAGTTTGGATTATTACATTTTAAACCCATTAATTTTATATTTTTATGTTTTGCTATTTTGAAAATATATTTAATAATTTCATTTGGTAAATCAGTAATTAATGTTATTATATATTATATATAATATATAATATATAATATATTATATATTATGTATTATATTTTTTATTTCTAAACCATATATTACACGCCCATTTTTCTCCACTTAATACTTCATTACCACCATGCATACTTAATTCATGTAATTTATTACTATTTTTTTCAGTATTATAAAATACTAATAATCTACCTTTTTTTGGTGCAACTTTTATATTTAATTTATTAAATTCTGTATGTCCGCATTGATTTTCTTGTAAATCATTTAAATATATAAAACATGTCACCATTCTTTGTCCATCATTAATTCTTATATCATTTTCTTTATAACCATCATAATGATAATTATATTTTTCTCCAACATTATAATGCACTAATTGTAATTTTTCACTATTTTCAATAGGATAATTTATTAATTTTGAAATATTATTATATAAATCTTTTATTTTTTCATCTTCATTATAATAAATCCAAGCTGATTTATTATTTCTATTATTTAAATCTTCTATTGTATCATTAACATTTATATTAGAACTAATAACTTTTGCTAATTTTAATCTATTTTTATAATTATCTATAATATGATCACAAAAATCATATGGAATATAATTATCTATTATATAAATAAGAGGATAATAATTTAAATATATTTTATTTTGAATAGAAGGTAAATTATTTATATTAATTTTCATTAATGTATTGGGATCTCTATATTTAGCTAATTTATAACGTTCCCAAATTTCTTGTTTATTTTTTACATTATTTTTAAATGCATTTATTGATTCTTTATAAAATTCGAATGGAATATTAGTATCTACTGAATCATTTAAAACATTATTTAAACTATAACTTTTATATTTATTATACCATTTTTTTAAACAACTTGATTCATAATGTAATATTATTGCATTTGAACTATTTAAAGTCATACTAGAACCACCTTTAAATTGATGTGGTCTGTGTGATTGTATAGGTTCACTTAAATTACCAATTGATTTTCCATTTACATAACTGGTAAAAATATGAGTATTACAACAAAAATATGGAGATTTAAATATATTGTTACTTTTATTATTGTAACAAGCTTCGATATTTTTTATACTAAAATTAGCATGACTATTATTATTTATTAATTCTTCATAAAATGGGATTAATCCATTCGGTAAAAATAATAATTCATCATCATCAATATTTCCTGCAATATGTGTTAAAATATTATTTTTATCATTTTTTATTTTTTCAATAACACTATTTATATAATCAGATTGAATTGTTTGTAATTTTTGATAATCACTATTAAATTTTGAATAATTATTCACATAAGTAGGTTCTATAATATTTCTATAATTTTCTAATAGATCAACTAATTCTGGTGAATCTTGAACTCTTAAAAATATTTTCTTTACATTACATTTATTAATATGATAATCAATCCAAAATTTAAAATTTATAGGATTTTTAACACAACTTACAATGGCTATATTTATATTATAATCATTTATGTCTTTTGTTCCGTATATTAAATTATTATATTTTTCAATAATTATATTTTTATATTCTATTATATTTAATAATTTTTTTATATATTTTTTAGAAATTAAATCATTAACTATATTTTTTTCTTTAATTCCATTATGAATACTAATATCATTACTATTATAATAATGAATATTATCACTTTCTTTAACTTTTTGAAAAAAATTAAATCCAGTTATATTAATATCTTTATAATATTCTATAAAATACAATATACTTATTAATCCTGTGGATGGCCAAGTATTATTAAATTCATATTTTTCTTGAATTTTTTTTACAAAATCTTTATTTGTAAAATCTAGTTTGTTTTTAATTGACGATTTATTATAAAAATCATTTATTAATTCATAACGTTCTTTATAATATTTTTCTTGTTCATTTGTTCTATATGGAATAACTATAAGAATTTTAACATGAATGTTATTTTCTAACCAATTTTCATATTTATTTAATAAATTTATTGCTACCCAATCATTTATTACCCAAATAGATGTTTTAGTTCCGACATTTTTCTCATATTCTTTTATTGTAAAATCATTAAATCGTATTATTATATCATAACTATCAATTAATTTTCCAAATTCATTATCTAAATTATTTGGTGCATTACCAACTATAATTATTTTATTTTCTTCTTCACATTTTTCTTTTTTATTTTTAAAAGTTTTATTACTATTATTATTAAAATTCTCTCTTCTTGTAGAATTATTTTTTATTTTATTTTTATTTTTACATGATTTAATTTTTAATAACTTATTTATTTTTCTTGATTTCATATTAAATTATTTAAATTTATTAAATTTAATAATTTAACTCAAATAAAAAATATTCAATATATAATGTAACATGATTATATAAACTGTTATGCCAAATATCTTTTCTACTGCAATTTCACACAGCAATAATAGTACATAGTATGGCTGGTTTAGAACGTTGTTTATGTAATTTTTGTTTTTTCTTGAATCCTTCTAATGATTCTACAAAAGTTTTAATAAATTTTTATACAAATTCTTTATTTTCATATAAATTCTTTATTTTCATAAGGATTTTCAAATAAATCTTCGTCTAGATTTGCATGTTTCCACCATTGTATTAAAAATATAATAATTAGAATATGAATATTCCAATTTTTTTATAAACTTTTTAAGCTTTGTGTATAAGGATTGTTTTTAAACGCACTCAACAAATTTTCATCTAATCTGTCATTTTGTTTGTATTCATTTATACCTTGAACTTGTCCTATTAATTCAGCATTTTGTATTACATTTGGACCACCATTCATAATATTTTCTCTATTATTATTCAATAATGTTTGATCTTTAGACATTTTAATATTAGTACTATTGTTAAATACTGATTTAGATCCATGATTGACAGCAGTAGTAAATGTTTTATCAAAACCATCTTCTGAAGCATATACAAAAGAATGATTTCTATTTCCTACATTATTATTATTACCTGTTCCAATATAGAATTTATTAGTACTATCTCTTTGATTTTCAACAGGTTGATAATTATTTTTACTTCCTGTATTATTTCCAATTACTTGATTTTGTATATTTAAATGATTATTTCCTATTTTACTAGTTGTCATTTCTCTATTTGTTATTTTTGGTTTTAATACATTATTATTATCTTTATAATTTATAGTTTTTGATATATTACCTAATCTATTATTATGTATCGAATTCTCTTTACGTGTAGGTTTAAATACATCTAAAAATGGAGAAACAGATTCTTTTATTATTCCTACAACATTTCTAGTAAAATCGATATTACTAGTTGTATTTCTATTATTATTGTACAAATTATATCCATCTTTATTTGATACAGATGTTTGATTATTTTGATCTGATGCTGTAGCTATTCCAACAGGTAATTGACCTAACTGTTGTCTAGTAGAATCTTGATAATTTTGAACATTATTATATTGTGTATTATTACTTATTGCATTACCATAATATTGTTTTGTAGTATCTATTCTATTAGATTCTCTCATTATTACATCACTTCTAGTTGTTTGAGCTTTTTCAGAACCAGTAGTAGTTAACCATCTTGATGAAGAATTTTCATAAAATTTTTCAGGTAAATGTTTTTCTATTTTTCCTAATGATTCTACTGTGTTTATATTTTGAATTGAACTTTGTGCTGGACCTCCAAATCCATTTATTTCAAATGATTCTTTTTTATTAGAACCTACCCTTAATTCGTCTACATTTTTTGGCATCCATGATTCTCTAGATAACATACCTGAATTAAATCCAGCCATACCTTCAATACCTCCTTTATTAACTCCATCAGATGTTTGTGTTCCACCACCTAATCCAAGACCAGGACCAACACGTTGAGGTTCAGTTAATGAATAATTCGACATTTTCATAGATTCATTTACACGAGATTGATAAAAATCACTATTATTAGAAGCTCCATATATATTAGTCATATTATCATTTGGTTTAAATAATGGTTCTACTTCTTTTTTTTCATTAAATTGACTTCCATATCCTTGTTTACTATCTAATATAGATTCATTTATAGTTGAGTCTATTTGTGGTCCTCTAATTTTGGCTCCATAAAATGCTTGCATATTATTATGTTTAAATTTAGATTGATCAATCTTCTCACCAGACATTAAATTAATTGAAGAATTTTCTATTTGATTATTATTATCTATTTGATTATTATCATTTGCTTGATTATTATAAACATTAGAATTTTGTGAAGATTTTTGAGAATCATTTTGAAATTTATTAATATCATTATTATTCAAATCATTATCAAAATTAACAATATTTTTAGTATCATAATTTGAATAATTTTCTAATTTGTTTTTCTTTTCTTGTTCTGATAAAATATATAAACTTCCTAATATTATTATGGGTATTGCTACAGCTGCCATTTAATATATATTTATATATATTTATATATATATTAAACTTCTATTTATATTTAATTACTATTTAATTACTATTTAATTTTGATTTTGATTTTTTAAATTATAATAATCCTTTTCTAATATTCTACTTGATAAATTATTACTAAATGGAACATTATAATTGTCTTGAGGATTAAAAAATAAATATTCAAAATTATTAGGTTGATCTATTGAATCTAATCCTCTTATATTATAAGCTGGATTATTTATTCTTGGATGTTTTACTACTTCATCATAAGTTGATGTTTTACTTGTTTTATAATAATCATTATTTTCTAAATAATTCAAATAATTATTATCCTTTGTATCTCTATTTAATGTTCTTGTTATACCTCTTAAATCACTTTCTATACTAGTTTTGTTATTTGATAAATTACCACCCCATCTTTGCATTCTCATAAATGGATCATTAAAAAATAATATATCTTTTCCATTACTAGGTTCTCCTAAAATATGTTTTCCAACATCGGTTGCTTGATCTATATATTTTTGAAGTCTAGCTGGATCATCATATAATCTTGTAAATGCCATGTATATTTATTATATTTATTATATTAATATTATATAATAATTTGTTAATATATTATAATAATTTGTTAATATATTATAATAATTTGTTAATATTATATAATAATTAGATAGAAGTTGAAAAAAAATCAATTATGTTTGGCGAGTTTCGTCCTGATGTGGTCAATTTTTTAGCTATATAAGTTGTGGTTCCTGTTGCACTACCAGTATCTATATCCCTTGTCATAAAATATAAATTAGAATCGCTATTTTCATTTGATGATTTTCTAGAAAATAAACAATCAACTAACTGATTACTTATATCATTTATACTTATATCATTAGGAATAGGATTTAATCTTAATAAATAACCTTCTAATTCTAAACTACTTATTCTAGTATTGGCAGAAATATCATCATAATTTATTGGATTATTTTTGTCTAATATTTCAATACTATTTGATACATCAATAGCACATTTTGGATTAAATGTATTAATACCTAATCTATTATTACTTGTATCAATAGTTACACAGTTATTTTCTAATGGTATAACAGTAGAATCAGAACTTATTGAATTAACAGTACTTATTATTTTATTTACTGGCATTTAGTATATATTATAATTAAAACTATATCTTTAAATCACAATATTTATTTTCTATATTTTTTGTTTTTCATATAAAATGTATTTTTACCTGACCAAATATCAAATTTTCCTTGTTTTTGTCTTTCTTGACCCCTAAATTCTTGAGGTAATATTTCACGAATTTGTGGTTCATTATATATTCTACGATTGTTATTAAAATGATAATTTTTTTCTATTTCAAATTTATTATATAAATCAGATTTACTCATATGTTTAACTCCTGAAATATCTTTCATTTTATTTATTATTTCTTCTAAATTGTTTTGTTTTTCTATATAATCATCTAATTTTTCATTACTTAAACTTTCTATAAATTTATGATGCATATTACCTAAATCTTTATAATATTCTTTTCCAAATTTACGACGTCCTGATATATCTGTTTCATAATCTATACCTACAATTTCTGCTGATTCTTTTTGTATTTCAATCAAAATTGGAATATTTGAATCATTTATTCCATTTTGATCTATTGATTCAATGAATTTACGACCATTATATGTCATATGATCTTTTGCTATTTTTCGCATTAGTCTTTTAGAAAACTCTTTTCTATACTTTTTATCTTTTGTTAAAGTGTAATTATTATTTCCTGATGAATCATATGATAGTGAATCATTTATAACATTATTTATTACCATATTGATATCTAATAATTTTCTACATTTTTTTAATTTTTCTTCTTTTTCTTGTTCAGAAAATTCTGTTGTTCCACTTAAATCATATATTGTACTATATGGATCTTTATCTATTAATGTTATATCTATTTCATCTTTATCATTACCTATTTCATCTGTATTTTCAAACATAGCTTTCACTTTTTCTTTAGATTGTTCATATATAATATTTAAACATAAATCATTTATATCTTTGATACTACTTGAATTTGATAATTCTACTTCACATAAATTTATAAATGTTTCAGTTAACATAGATGTTAATGGTGTTATACCATTTATATATTTAGATTTATTATAAGCTTCATTTTCATGTAAAATTATTTTTTTGAATACATTTTTATTCATGCTATTATCTTTGAATATATCAAATCCATCTTCAATTTCAATGTAACTTATTTTATTTTTATGTTTTTTTTCAGATCTAATTTCAAATTTACCATATGATGGATCTGTTTTAAAAGTGGTTATCAAATCTATATTTGATAAATCGAACTTTTTATGTCTAAAAGCTTTTTTGAAATCATATTCAAAACCACTTGCATCAGCTATATATCCATCTGATAAAAGACCACTATATATATCATTTGTATTATTTATACTTAATCTATGTTGTTTTATATAATAAGAACCTGGTATTACATCAGAATCTATTTTAAACGTATGTGAACCTTTTAATATATCATTTTCTTTAAATACATCTACACTAGTTTCATTATTTTCTAATATCGAATAATAATCATTACTTATTGTACATATTAATTTGTTTTCTCCAACATGTAATTTTTTCATATTTTCAATACCTCCTAATATAACTAAATTATTACTTATTGTTATAAATGACATATCACTCAATGATGCATCTAATATTATATCATCATAATTCAATGATAAATCAAAATGTATATTTATTGTATTGAAGTATGGATTATTATTTGAAGCATCATAATATTTTTCTGTTACTCCAAAACCATCTATTGGATTTCCTTCAAAATTATAATATACATATGTATTATTATCTTTAAATTCAGTTAATAATTTCAAATTATTTTCTTCACCTTTTGTATCTAATTTAGTTACTTCTGTTGTTACTACAGTTGATATAGCATCATTTTCTAATGATAATTTCAAATCATCACTCATATCTAATAAATTATTACTTATTTCTAATTTCAATGTATTTAATGATTCATTTATATTCAAATTATGTGATACATCATTATTCATTATTGTTATTAAATTTCTTATTTCTTCTGGTGTTTCAGCATGAACTGTATAATCTATTATTACATTTACATTATCACTTTGTGATAATTGACTATATACATTTGAAAATAATTTAATGTTCAAATTATTATTTATAAACATATCCAAACTTAAATTACTATAATCACCATTATACATTACTATATCATTTTTGTTTCTTGTATATATGTAACTCTCATTGTAAATTTCTTTTAACAAATTATTGTTGTTTAATATTAAATTACTTGTACTTGGAACTTTTACTACTTCATTTTCTATTGTTAGTTCCCATTCTCTTATTAAATATTCGTCTGGTTCTTTGACAAAATAACCTATTTTTATTTTACCATGAGTTTGTTCATCTAATATTAATCTTAATACTTCTGTATTAATATTTTTACTTATATCATAAGAATTACCCGATGTTTCCCATATAACTGGTTTATCATTATAACAAATATCTGTCCAATTTATTAAATAAGGAACATAATTATCATCTATACCATCTTTCATACTATCAGTTGAATATTCAAATCCATACAAATTATTTTGTAAATCATATTTTGAATTTATGTTATTTCTAGATATATCTAAATTGTGCACTTTTACATTTATTATATTACCTTCATTATAACTTAAATCACCTATTGTTATATAAGAATCATTCATATTTTTTGATGGATCTAATACATAATTTCCTATAGAAAATGAATTATTAAATCTATAATTTTTGAAATATTTATAATGCATATAAATTGATGCGAAATCTATTTGACTTTCATATACTAAATTTGATACATCTTCAAAATTATTTGACCCATTTACATTTTCAATTCTTGTTCCTAATTTAATTGTTTTGAAATTATCATCTTTTGTTAAATTCAAATTTATAATATTTTTTTTGTAGTTTTTTAATGTTCTGTTATTTATATCAAATCTTAATGGTCCTAAATATGTTAACAAACTTACATCTTCCGTTACTATATTTAATGTTGGTTTACTTAATTCAAAATTAATATTATCTATTGATATTTGTTCTATTGGTGCATCATTATGTAATGCACTTATTGAATTTTTAATTATTGTTTCTGTTTTACTATTATTATTGTTATTATTATAATCATTTTCTAATATAAATGCTAAATCTTCAGACATTATCATATTTGTTCTTGATTCTAAACTATAATAACCTGGTTCTGGTTCTGGCTCCGGTTCTGGTTCTGGCTCAGGTTCTGGTTCTGGTTCTGGTTCTGGTTCTGGTTCAGGTTCTGGTTCAGGTTCTGGTTCGGGTTCTGGTTCAGGTTCTGGTGTATATTCAAGATAATTAGTTGGTAATCCTGGAAAATATAGTGAGGTTGTTGGTTCTTGAAATAAAAAATTTATTGAATTATTATCTGGATAACTTTGATTTAATAAAGTAGATTTTTGTCTTAATATTTTATCTTCATCTGTTAAATTTAAAAAAGCTTGTTCTACATTCTGCATTATAATCGCTTCATATTCCTCATCGCTCATATCACTAGGTTTAGGAAAAGCAATTGCTTCGTTCATTATCAAACCTTGTTTAATTATAGTATTTATTCCTGAAAAATCAGTTAGCATAAACTTATAATTGTCATTGTCATTGTCATTTAAATATGACGCATAGTTATTCATATTGCTATATAATATATAATATATAATATTATATATTGTAATATTATTTTGTTAAATTAAGAAATGTAAATATATTATTAATTTATTTTATTTTAAATATCTTCAATTATTGTTAGTGGATAATATGGACCTTCTCTAATTTTATTATTGTTATTATCTAATGGTGTAAATTCATCAGGTGTAAATATAAATTCATTTTCTTTTAGTTTGAAGGTAGTAGGTATATCATTTACAGCAGTTCTATCTGTACTATCATCAGCATACTGAACTCTTATATATACTTGATTAGGTGGATATTCTTTCATGAAATTAATATCTATATTGAATTTTGTGAAACCCCACATATCACTGGATGAAGCTAAAAAACCTTCATTAGTATTAGCATTACCTAAAGAATTAAGTGTATTTCCAGAACCTGAGAAAATTAATTTATAATATAAAGATGGATTATTGATATCTGTCGGTGGTGCTCCGCGCTCAATTGTAGTGAAAGGCGGTCTCCATTTAGTTGTATCACTCTCAATATTACCCGATGTTGCACTAACTGTCAGTTTATATTTATCATCATCAGATACAATTTGATTTATATCCGTCGGATTATCAAATATTACAATATCATTTATATCTTTCTTTGCTTCAGAAATAGAATCATGAAAAGCTCTTATTGAATTATAGGCCTCTTGAGTTATTAAATTTGTGTTACCTATACCAATTGATGTATTACCACGTATTATACCACCACCAATATGTGTTGTATTACCAAAAAAAGTTATTGGTGAATAATCGCTAAACCAATGTAATTCACATGTTGTAACATAATATTTCTTATATGAATTGCTACCTAAAGCAGATACTACAGGTATAATTCCTTTAAACATTAGTTCACCAGTAGTTATATTTATAACTAATCCTGGTGGTATTGAACGAACTAAATTCATACTTATTTCACCTTCATTTACATATAATTTTTGATAATATATTTGATTATCTAAATCATTACCATATGATAACTCTATACTACCTGTAGAATTTTTGTCTAATATTAATTTCAATATTTCTAAATTTTCATCTTTTGTTGCTAAAAATTCTTTTCTATCAGCTGGTCCCCATCTTAAAGGTTTGTGTCCTAATGATATATCTGTCCAATTTATTATTGATGGTTTTTCTTTGTTGATTGATAATAATTTATCATATGGACCTCCTAATCCGACTGTGCTTGCATCATATAAATCTGATTCCCATACATATAAATTTGGAGTTAACCAACTATTATCAAATACATTTTCTACTAAAACATTTGGTTCTGTTACTTTACCATAACTTAAATCACCTAGTGTCATATAACTATCAAAATCACTATGAAAAATCATTTTATCAAAATCGTATTTCTCAGAATCAGGAACATTATCATCCATTGTTCCTGTAAAATTTTTATTTCTAATATTATAAAGTCCATACGTTTGATGTGATGTTAAATCTGATTCTTTGTACAACTCTTTGGGATATTTATAATTATCAATCCAACTATAATGCCAATAATCATAAGTATTATTAATAGGATCATTGTTAACATCATTGTGAATTACAGATTCAAAAACTATTTTTTCATTAGATATTCCATTTAATGGTAATATATTTCCACCATATGAAATTTTTTGTAATTGTGTTGATTCTGGAAAATTTAAATGTATTTTATTTACTACATATTCTTTTACCGGACGATTGGATTCTTGTTCTGGAGTATTCACTGTATCAGGTAAATTAACACCAAAATATTCTTTTAAACTTACTAAACTTGTATCTATTACAATTGTTGGAACTACTTTTGGTTTTAATAATACCCAACAAGGTAAAGATGATATACCTGTTGGTAAAGATAATTTTGTATCATAATCAAATATAGATAATTTTCCCCAATCATTTACCGTAAAATCACCATAATTTTCTACTGGACCATCATTATAGTTTAAACTAGAAACAAAATTTACTAAACTAATGTCAGTCATTTCATTTTCATTATCATTTCTTACTACATTTTTATTTAATGGAACACATATTAAAGATATATCTAAATTAGATGCATCTAATGTTTTTTGAACATAATATCTTACTGAATAATCATTTGGTATAGACATAAAATACCAACCGGATGTAGATGGTGTCGTCATTTATAATAATTAATTATATTTTTTTTTACAAAAATATTATTAAATAATAATTTATTTATAATATTTATATTGGGGGTGGTCCAATCCACGGTGTTACTAATCTCCAATCATGTTCTGCTTCCGGTTCTGGTTCTGGTTGTGGTTCCGGTTCCGGTTCCGGTTCCGGTTCCGGTTCCGGTTCTGGTTCCGGTTCCGGTTCTGGTTCTGGTTCTGGTTCTGGTTCTGGTTCTGGTTCTGGTTCTGGTTCTGGTTCTGGTTTTGGTTCTGGTTTT
>Ga0213864_10001069_pt1 | contig 12428 bp, 13 predicted proteins | sample PICome_5_FD_160078 | JGI IMG/M metagenome (GOLD analysis project Ga0213864, IMG submission 160078) | Coastal seawater microbial communities near Pivers Island, North Carolina, United States - PICO247 | ecosystem: Environmental > Aquatic > Marine > Coastal | place: USA: North Carolina... | reverse complement strand
TTTGCCCGGAAAAGAGTCACTTCCATATATAATAGCCAGCGTAGTAGCTCATCAAGGTTATCAATGGTATATGCTTAATTCTTACAAGGTAGGGGACTATACAAATGTTTATCCAATATTTAGAGGCTTTGGACCTTTATTGGCTACATTGATTTCAATAATATTCCTTGGTGTTATATTCAAAATGGCAACTCTAGTCTCAATTTTACTAATTTGTGCAGGAATAATGTTTCTTGGATTGTTTGGTTCTAAAAACCAAAATCAAATTGAGATCATTAAATACTCACTACTTACTGGATCATTTATAGGGCTTTATTCATTGATAGATGGATATGGGGCAAGAGTAAGTACATCAGCAATATCCTATATTAGTTTTTCCTTTTTATTTAGTGCTTTAGTTTTTCCTATTATTTTAAAACTAAATAAACATGAGAATATTTTTTCAAAGGTTTTTAAAGATGCCAAAATGATATTTTGGGTAGGAGGATCTATATCTTTTATTATCTATGTAATCGTTGTTTGGGGTTTCACAAAAGCTCCAATTCCTCTAGTTGCAGCTCTAAGAGAAACAAGTATTTTTTTCTCAATATTTATTGGCTATTTCTTCTTAAAAGAAACTATCAATCTTAAAAAAATAATCTCTATTGTGCTTATAGTTATTGGGGTGATTGGTATTAAGCTATTTTAAATATAGTTGAATAATTTAAGAATTATAATTGTATTCAAAAGCAATAGCATTATTGGAACAATAGTTCTTATTAGTTCCATAATATGATTTACTCTATCAAGTTTTCTCTCCAATTTTCTAATTGGACTCATGTTGTTCCACTCTCTTTTAGTAAATCCGTGTTTATTTCGATTGTTTTTCATGACAGGAAAATGTTTTAATGATTTTTTATAAAAAATCAAATTTTGATTATTTACTAATAGTATTTACGTAATACTATAATTTTATGGATCTTTTATTAATAATTTTAGTTTTAATTATTGTTATATTAACATTTTTATTATTAAAAAAAGAAAGAGTATTTGGAATTAACACTGAAGATAATTTTGAAAAAGAAAAAGTAAAAATTATTGAAAGCAAAGATTATAGAAAGAATTTATATGATTTGCTAAATTATATTCCTGAGGCTGTATTAATTTTAGATAAAAGTAAAAAAATAATTTTTAGCAATAATTCCTCAAATAAACTTTTTCAAATAAAATTAAACGAAAATATAAGTGGGTTTTTACGTAATCCAGATCTTTTAAACTCTATTGATAAAGCTTTTCAGGGTACAAATGTTACAGATTTAGAAATTGAAATCAGAAATCAAGCAACTCAAAGATTAAATATAACTGCTTATTTAGATCACAATAACATTTTTTTTGATGAACAATCATGCGTGCTGCTAATGAGAGATTTAACAGAATTCCATAAATTCCAGCAGCTAAAATCAGATTTTGTAGCTAATGTTTCTCATGAACTTAGAACACCATTACAATCAATTAAAATGGGCCTTGAGACCTTTGATGAGAATTCAGAATTAAAAAAAAATTCAGAAATAAACAATTTGCTACCAGTAATGATATCTCAATCAGAAAGAATGGAAAATTTGATTAGAGATTTATTGTCTTTATCAAAAATAGAACTGCAAGAGCACATAAGGCCAACTCATGAGATAGATTTAATAGAATTGTTAGATTATGTAATTAAAACATACGAAAAAATAATTAGTAAAAATAATATTAAAATTAAATTTAATAAAATTGAAAATTTTAAAATAATTGGTGACAGAGATAAATTAATTGAAATTTTTACAAACCTTATTGATAACTCAATTAAATATAGTGACAAAAATAAAGAAATTACAATTTCAGCAAAAAAAGATGGTGAACTTAATATTGTTTCAATAGCAGATCAGGGAATAGGTATACCAAAAGAATCTTTGCATAGAATCACAGAGAGATTTTTTACAGTTGATCCTAGCAAAAGTCGTAGTGTTGGAGGAACTGGTCTTGGTTTAGCTATTGTTAAACATTTAGTTTCACAACATAGAGCTGAAATGGATATTAATAGTGTAGAAAATCAAGGAACAACAATAGATATCAAATTTAACTCACTATAATACAACTAAAAAGTTAGTGGTTGTAACAAAAGTTTAACCTTCCTTTAATAAAATATTTAAGAATCAAATCTATTTAGTTCGCATATGAATCTAAAAAGGAGAATTATGAAAAAAGTAATAAGTGTAATATTTGGATTTCTTTTAGTACTTAGTTTTACAACAACTAGTTACTCAAGAGATCAAATCAAAATTGTAGGATCTTCGACTGTATATCCTTACGCAACAGTGGTTGCAGAAAAATTCGGTAAAAGCGGGAAGTTTAAAACTCCAGTTATTGAGAGTACAGGTACTGGTGGTGGAATGAAATTGTTCTGCGCTGGTGTAGGTGTTAACCACCCAGATGTAACTAATGCATCAAGAGCGATTAAACCAAAAGAAAAAGCATTATGTGAAAAAAATGGTGTATCTGAAATTATTGAAATTGTAGTAGGTAATGATGGTATTTCTTTTGCTCATGCAGTAAGTGCGCCAGATGCTAATTTTTCAAAAGAACAATTATGGAGAGCATTAGCAGCTAAAGTTGATGTTGATGGTAAACTTGTTGAAAATCCTTATAAAAAATGGAGTGATATTGATGCAAGTCTTCCTAACAAAAAAATTGAAATATTAGTTGCTCCACCTACTTCAGGAACTAGAGATGCATGGAATTCTCTTGTAATGGTTAAAGGTTGTTCAAAATCAGCTAAATCTCTGTTTGGAGATAAGGCTAAAAAAGAATGTGCAAAAATTAGAGAAGACGGTTATGCAGTTGAGGCAGGTGAAAATGACACTCTTATTGTACAGAAACTAACGTCTAACCCTGATGCTTATGGTTTCTTTGGTTACAGTTACCTAGTGGCAAACAAAGATAAGGTAAAAGCAGCTTCTATTGAAGGTGTACAACCATCTTTAGAAGGCATTCAAGATTACTCTTACCCAATTGCTAGACCATTATTCTTTTATGTTAAAAAAGCTCATATTGGGGTTATTCCTGGTATTCAGGAATTTTTAAAAGAGTTTACTTCCAAAAAAGCTATGAGTAACAGAGGTTATTTAGCAAAAATTGGACTAGTTCCTCTAGCTTCTGAAGAGTACAAAACAACAAGATCAGCGGCTTTAGATTTAAATATAATTAATATTAAATAGATAAAAGTTATCTTGAAAAAAGGCCAGAATTTTACTGGCCTTTTTTTAATTCAATCAGTGATTTAATTTGTAATAAAACTGTAACAAAGGGAAGATATAGAAATCTTCAATGAATTTTGTTCTTATATTTTTAATTACAATATTTTCTTTTTCGTTATTTTTTTATGGTCGTTCAAAAACAAAAAGTATTTCAATTGAAAAAAAAATAAAATTAAACGCTTTACCAAAGTTTTATGGTTATTATTTAGTTTTATGGTGCTCTATACCAGCTTTAGTTTTTTTATTAGTATGGTCTCTTTTTGAACCTGTAATAATTAAATCAATAATTATCGAAACTGCTTCAAATCAAGGAGCGATTTTCAATGATAAAAATGAAGCAAATTTAATTTATGAAAAAATTAAAGCAATACATCTAGGAACATACTTTGGTGATATAGATATTATTTTAAAAGAAAGTGCTATTGCTTATGCTAAGTTTATTAATCTTTTTACAAACTCTAAAATAGTATTAATTTTTACCATTGTTATTTTATCAGTAATTTATTCATTAAAAAAAATTAAAAATAACAATAAAGCAAGAGATGATGTTGAAATAATTTTAAAAGGTTTGCTGTTTGTATCCTCCCTTATTGCTATTTTAACTACACTTGGAATTATTTTCTCATTATTATTTGAAAGTATAAAATTCTTTTCTGTTATAAATATTTTTGATTATTTATTTGGTACTAATTGGAGTCCACAAAGAGCATTTGTAAGAGATGCATCATCAATTACACCAGAAGAATTAGAAGAACTAAAAGATGCGTTTGGATTTATACCATTAATTGCTGGTACGACTTTTATTGCATTTATAGCCATGTTGGTTGCTGTACCTATTGGTCTTTTTTCAGGTATATATATGGCTGAATATGCTTCATTAAAAATTAGAAGAGTATCTAAACCAATCATAGAAATTTTAGCTGGAATACCAACTGTTGTTTATGGTTTCTTTGCAGCATTAACTGTTGGTCCGTTCTTTAGACAGATTGGTGAAAATTTAGGTCTATCAGTTTCATCAGAAAGTGCTTTAGCTGCTGGATTAATAATGGGAATAATGATCATTCCTTATATTTCATCTTTATCTGATGATGTAATTAATTCTGTTCCACAATCTCTCAGAGATGGATCTTATGCTATTGGAGCTACGAAATCAGAGACAATTAAGAAAGTGGTTATACCAGCTGCATTACCAGGTATAATTGGTTCTATTTTGTTAGCAGTTTCAAGAGCTATTGGTGAAACTATGATAGTTGTAATGGCTGCTGGACTTGCGGCAAATCTTACTATCAATCCACTTGAGTCAACAACTACTATTACAACTCAAATTGTAATGATTTTAGTTGGTGATCAAGAATTCGATAGTCCAAAAACTCAATCTGCTTTTGCACTTGGTTTAACTTTATTTATTGCAACTTTAATATTGAATTACATTGCTCAACGAGCGGTTAAAAAATATCGAGAAAAATATGACTAAAGAACAAAGGTTAAAAAAAAGACATAACGCTGAAAAACGATTTAGATTTTATGGTCTAGCATCAATATTTTTTGCTTTATTATTTGTAATAATCTTGGTCCAAAACATATTTTCCAAAGGAAGTTCCGCTTTTATGAAAACTGCAATCAAAGTTGAGGTTTTCTTTGATAAAGATCTTATTGAAGTTGAACCAGGTGCTTCTCAAGAGGAGATATTAGAGTCTGATTTTTTTGATATTACAATTGAAAGTCTATTAAAAGTATATCCAGCGCAAAATATGGATGAGGAAAATGCTCTCATAGATTTATTTACAACAGATGCTGAAATTGAGATTAAAAAAGCGTTTTCAAATAAAAATAATTTGATTGATAAAACAATCACATTAGAGATCACAGCTTCTGATGATATTGATCAATTGCATAAAGGAAATTATCCGAGAGATTTACCTGAGGATAGAAGAAGAATTTCTGATTTCCAACTTAAAATTTATGACAAACTTGTAGAAAACAAAACTATAACAAAAAATTTTAATAATTATTTTTTTACAAACGGAGACTCTAGAGATCCTGAAATTGCTGGTATAGGAGGAGCTCTTGTAGGTTCGTTCTATAGTATATTAATTTGTTTATTGTTAGCATTTCCAGTCGCTGTACTAGCTTCAATTTATCTAGAAGAATTTGCTCCAAAAAATAAAATTACTGATTTTATAGAAATTAATATCAATAATTTAGCAGCTGTACCTTCAATAGTTTATGGTTTATTAGCTCTACAAATTTTACTAGCTACCATTCAATTGCCTAGATCAACTCCATTAGTTGCAGGTATAACCTTGGCGCTAATGACATTACCAAGAATTATTATACCTTGTAGAGCTTCATTGAAGGCAGTGCCACCATCAATAAGAGAAGGAGCTTTAGCAGTTGGTGCTTCTAAATTTCAATCTGTATTTCATCACGTTGTTCCTTTAGCTTTACCTGGAACTTTGTCTGGAACTATTATTGGATTAGCACAAGCTTTGGGAGAAACAGCACCATTAATTCTAATTGGAATGGTTGCTTTTGTTGTGGATATTCCATCAACACCAATAGACCCATCTTCTTCATTACCTGTCCAAGTTTACTTATGGTCGGAGTCAGCAGAGAGAGGATTTGTTGAGAAAACATCCGCAACTATTATGATGTTATTAAGTTTTTTAATTGTAATGAATTTTTTAGCAGTATATTTAAGACAAAAATTTGAGAAAAGATGGAACTAATGAATAGTGTAAAAATAAAATCAAAAAATTTGAATGTTTTCTATGGAGAAAAACAGGCACTATTTGATGTTAATTTAGATTTAAATGAAAAAGAGGTTACAGCTCTAATTGGTCCATCTGGTTGTGGAAAATCTACTTTTATTCGATGTCTGAATAGAATGAACGATGTAATTGATATTTGTAAAGTTACTGGAAATATTGAAATTGATGGTATTGAAATTAATGACAAAAATTTAGATGTTGTATCTTTAAGGGAGAGAGTGGGAATGGTTTTTCAAAAACCAAATCCATTTCCAAAAAGTATTTATGATAACATTTCATATGGTCCAAAAATTCATGGAAAAGGTGAAACTAAAAGTGAATTAGATGAAATCGTTGAGAGTAGTTTAAGAAAAGCTGCTCTATGGGAAGAGGTGAAGGATCGACTTGACGAACCAGGTACAGGACTTTCTGGGGGTCAACAACAACGACTTTGTATTGCAAGGGCAATCTCTGTAAATCCTGAAGTTATATTGATGGACGAACCTTGTTCAGCATTAGATCCTATAGCAACTGCAAAAATTGAAGAATTAATCGATGAACTTAAAAAAACATATACAATTGTGATTGTAACACACTCAATGGCTCAAGCAGTTAGAGTTTCACAAAAAACAGGCTTTTTCCATCTAGGTAAGTTAATTGAGGTAGGTAAAACAGAGAAAATTTTTAAAAATCCTGACAATAAAATGACACAAGACTATATTACAGGTAGATTTGGATAAATTATGAGTAATGAGCACACAGTAAAATCATACGAAGAAGAATTAAGATACTTAATTGATTCAGTAATTAAAATGGGAAGTTTAACAGAGTCTCAAATGGTAGATTCTATGGATGCCGTAATCAAAGTTGATAAAGACTCTATTGATAAAATTATTAAAAGTGATGAAGAAATAAATAAATTCAGATCTAAAATAGATACTCAGATCATGACTTTACTTGTCAAAAGAGCACCTATGGCTATTGATTTAAGAGAAACAATTAGTTCTTTAAAAATATCTCAAGACTTGGAAAGAATAGGTGATCTATCTAAAAGTAATGCAAAAAAAGTCAAACCATTACCATTAGATTTACCTGAGGAGTTATTAGGAAATTTAAAGAGATTAGGAGATTTAGTAATAAAACAATTAAATGATGTTCTAGACAGTTATGTAAACAAAAATTATGACAAAGCTAAAGAGGTATGGGAAAAAGATGAACAAGTTGATGATTTGACCTATATAGCTATGGAAAGTGTTATTGATTTTCTTTCAAAAGATAAAAAAAATTTAGATTTCTCTACTCATTTAATTTTTGCAACAAAAAATCTTGAAAGAGCGGGAGATCATATAACTAATATTGCTGAAACAATTTGTTTTTTAATTAAAGGTGAATACTTAAAAGGTAGCAGACCTAAAGGAAAAGTTATTCAACAATAAAAATGAATGGTAGGATATTTATTATTGAAGACGAACCTTCAATAATTCAATTAATTCAACATAATCTAGAAAAAAACGGTTTTATAGTATCATCATCAATAAATGGTAACGATGGTTTAAAAGAATTAAAAAAATTTCAGCCTGATCTACTATTATTAGATTGGATGTTACCTGACCTTTCAGGGATAGAAATTTGTAAAAGTATAAGAAAAGATAATAGTTTTAAAAATTTACCCATAATTATGCTAACTGCAAAAGGTGAGGAAGAGGACAAAATAAAAGGTTTAGATAGTGGAGTAGATGATTATCTAACAAAACCTTTCAGTTTTAATGAACTTAAATCTAGAATTAAAGCCGTATTAAGAAGATCAAACCCAAATACTGTATCAAACAACTTAACATTCGATGATTTAAATTTAGATAGAATTGAAAGAAGAGTATATAGGGATGACCAAGAAATCCAACTTGGACCAACTGAATTTAGATTACTAGAATTTTTTCTAGTAAATCCAAAGAGAGTTTATTCTAGAGATCAGATTTTAGAAAATGTTTGGCCAAACAATGTGAATGTTGAGAGTAGAACAATTGATGTTCATATCAGAAGATTAAGAAAATCTATAAATATTAAAAACAAAAAAGAACTGATTAGAACCGTTAGATCGTCTGGTTATTCTCTTATTTAAAAATTATTTAATTTTTTTGAAGTTCATATATTGAAACGTAGTGTTTCTTTTTAGGTAGTGGGATTATTGTTGGAACTTTAGTTAATCTTGGTTTTATTGATTTATTTCCTACAATAATATTTTTATCATAATTCTCTAAATTAACTTCAGGATGAGGGTTTCCATCATTAATTAATGGCCATGCATCACATGCTCTATAACCAAATAAAATTAAGGGTCTTGAGTTATTCATTTGGTTGTGTCCAGAGCCATGAATTGATCTACAATGAAAAAATACTACTGTTCCGGCCGTTCCAGTTATGGAAACACTATCTTTAGTTCCTATTTTATTTTTTTTAGTATCTATTTTTCCAACAAAATAATTTTCTTTATTGTGGTGGCTGTATAACTTCTTTTTGTGAGAATTTTTTATTATTTTAAGAGGCCCATTTTTTTCATAGCAATCATCTAAATATATGCCAACTGTGATTAAATCATCGTTGGTATGAGGGTAAAAAGCCCAATCTTGGTGCCATCCAATTTCACTTCCTTTTTTCTTATTAGGTAATTTAAAATTTAATTTACCAAGATGAAATCTAACTGTTCCACCTAACAATTTTTTAGCTATTGATATTATCTTTTTATCTCTAGACAAATCATAGAAAACTTTATGTCTGTTCTGAGGGTTATTTAGTCTTAATATTTCTTTATTTTTTGAAGAATCTGAATTGTAAACAAAATGGTAATTATCATAGGACTGAGTTCCATTTTCACCATTACCATTTTTTTTCTTTTTCTCTTTTGAAATTACTTCATTAATAATTTTATTTATTTTGTTTATCTTTGTTTGAGAAATGAGGTTTTCTTTAACGATAAATCCATTTTTTTTAAATAAATTTAAGTCTTTCATCGGTCTACTATAATCAAAAATATATAATCTAGACAATAATTTTTTTAAACATAAGTGTTAAATTATGTTGACAATATTATGTTATGTTATAACATAACAATATGTCTAATAAAGAATTAGTCTTTAATATAATTAAAAAATCATCCAAGCATTTAACTGCTTATGAGATATTAGATAAGCTACAAAAAATTAAAAAAACTCAACCAATGACTGTTTATAGAGCTCTGGATAGTTTGATTGAAGAAGAGAGAATACATAAATCAAATCAAACAAAAACTTATATTTTATGTAATCATACTCATGAAGATAATCATAATACAGCTATAGCAATATGTGAGAAATGTGGTGATACAGAAGAACTTAAATCAAATATCTTTTTAGAATTTTTTAAAAAAAATAATATTAAAAAATATAATTTTAATAGTTTTAAAATGGAAGTTTTAACTACTTGCAAGGATTGTAATTAATGGAACACGCACATTCTCTACCTGAATTTTTACATTTTTTAGAAGAAGTTGATATTTTGAGAGGTGTAATTTTTGGATTAGTGCACACAATAATTCCTGTAATTGGTTATTATTCTGGATGGAGTATCAATAGACTATTAAAAATTATTTCTAACGGTTATATTGCTGGATTGGTTGGTGTTATATTTGCACATATTATAGCTGATTTTATAGCTGCTACTTTAGACCCACACTTGAAATCTGCAGCAATAGGCATAGTGATTGGTGGCTTGATACCTTTGTCAGTAATACCTTTAATGGAAAAATATGTTACCAAAAGCAAGTATCACGTAGTAGTAGGTGATCACGAAGATTTAAAAAAGGATTTGAAAAGTAAGCATAAATAATATTTAATGATTGTGTGTCTACAGTAGCACTTACATTAAATGAAATTTATGATTTAGCTAAAAAAACTCTTTTAGCTAATGGATGTGATGATGAAACAGCATCAATTTTATCAGATTTAATAAGAAATGCAGAAAGAGATGGTTCAGTATCACATGGTTTATTTAGATTACCTGCATACGTAACTGGTCTTAAAAGTGGAAAAATTAATGGAAAAGGTAAACCTGAAGTTAAAAAAATATCTCCATCAGTAATTAAAGTTGAAGGAAATAATTGTTTAGCACCTGTTGTATTAAATAAAGGATTACCTGAATTAGCTAAAGCTGCAAAAGAAAATGGTGTTGCTGTATTAGCAATAAACAATTCACATCATATGGCTGCTATGTGGCCTGAAACAGAAAAGTTAGCTGAAGATGGTTTGGTTGCTTTTGCATGTACGTCTTACAAGCCTGCTGTTGCACCTGCAGGAGCAATAAAACCATTATTTGGAACGAACCCAATTTCATTTGCTTGGCCAAGACCTGGCAAAACTCCGGTTGTTTACGATATGGCAACTGCATCGATGGCAATGGGAGAAGTTCAAGTTGCTAAAAGAGAAGGGCACAAAGTTCCACTTGGAACTGGTTTGACTAAAGATGGAAAAGAAACAACTGATCCAGGTGAAATTGCTGATGGTGGAGTATTATTACCTTTTGGTGGTTACAAAGGTTCTGCAATTGCAATGATGGTTGAATTATTAGCGGGCGCTTTAGTTGGTGATAATTTTAGTTATGAAACAGCTGCTAAAGATAATAATGATGGTGGTCCTCCAAGTGGGGGTGAATTTATATTAGCAATAAGTCCAGATAAAACTTCAGGAACTGATTGGCAGAAACATGCAGAAGAATTTTTTGAGAAGATGAAATCAATGGGTGAAGTAAGATTACCAGGTGAAAGACGTCATAAAAATAGATTGGACACTGGTCCAAGAAATATAAACGAAGAGTTAGTTAATAAAATTAAATCTTTAAGCTAAAGTAATTTCAATAGGAGTGTGGTCAGAGGGTTTTTCTCTTCCACGAGGATCTTTGTTGATATTTATATCTTTAATTTGATCAATTAGTGAATTTGAAACTAAAAAATGATCAATTCTCATGCCATTATTTTTTTGCCAGGCACCCCTCATATAATCCCAAAACGTATATCCTTCTTTCTCTTCATTAAAATATCTATAAACATCGTTAAAACCTAGATTTATCATCTCTCTAAATTTTTTTCTGATTTCCAACCTATATAAAGCGTCATCCTCAAAACTTTTTACATTATAAACATCTTCTGCTGATGGAATTATATTAAAATCACCAGCTAAAATTAAATTTGAATTTTTTTTAGATAATGTTTTTAGTTGTTTGATTAATTGATCAAGCCAATTTTTTTTGTAGTCATATTTTTCAGTATCAACAGGATTTCCATTTGGAGTGTATATATTAATTAATTGAATAGTTTTTTTCTTATATTCAAATTCAGCAGAAATTATTCTTGATTGTTTTAATTTATCTTTAATTAAATCAGTTTTAATATTTTTTAATTTATTTTTAGAAATAATTGCTACACCATTATAACTTTTTTGACCAAATACGTGGCTTTCATAATCCATTGAAGAAAAATCATCATAAGGAAAATTGATATCCTCGGTTTTGATTTCCTGCATCATTAAAATATCTGGTTTATATTTTAATAAATAACTTTTGATATTTTCAATTCGTGCTCTTACAGAATTGACATTCCAAGATGAAATCAGCATTAAAGTGAGAAAGAAACACCGCAACCACAAGAGGATTTTGTTTGTGGGTTAGATATTTTAAATTGTTCACCTATTAACTCAGAAACATAATCAACCTCAGATCCTTTAAGTAAATCTGCAGAAGTTTTATCAATTAAAATATTTTGATAATTTAAATCGTCATCTTGTTTTGATTTATCAAAAGTGAATTCGTATTGAAATCCTGAACAACCACCACCTTTAATAGCGATTCTGAAAAATGAACCTTTGTCTTTTTTTGCTAACAAACTTTCTATTTGTTTTAACGCATTATCTGTAAATTTAATTTCTTTAATCATGTCTCAACACTGATATTACTAATATAATACTTAATTATTTTAATTAAAGGATGAAAAAAGACGCTTTGTTAGGGGTATACAAAAGTAAAGGCAGACTAATTAAGGAAGCTAACTCAAAATATCGATCTCCTTTTCAAAGAGATAGAGATCGTATTATTCATAGTGCATCATTTAGAAGGTTAAAACATAAAACCCAAGTATTTGTTAATACTGAGGGAGATCATTTTAGAACAAGGATTACTCACTCAATAGAAGTTGCTCAAATTGCAAGATCAATAGCTAAATATTTAAAATTAAATGAGGATTTAGCCGAAACTTTAAGTTTAGCACATGATTTAGGCCACACTCCGTTCGGTCATGCTGGAGAAGATGCCTTACATGAATGCATGGAGAATTATGGTGGTTTTGATCACAACCTTCAAACTTTAAGAATAGTTATGTTTT
>Ga0213864_10001064_pt1:10000-12450 | contig 12450 bp, 8 predicted proteins | sample PICome_5_FD_160078 | JGI IMG/M metagenome (GOLD analysis project Ga0213864, IMG submission 160078) | Coastal seawater microbial communities near Pivers Island, North Carolina, United States - PICO247 | ecosystem: Environmental > Aquatic > Marine > Coastal | place: USA: North Carolina... | reverse complement strand
TGATTGTATCGTGCTTAAAGGTTGGTAATTTTTACTCATTGATCGGTAATACAGGTCTTATAAATTCTTTGTATTGGACAATAATCCTTGGGTTTTCATCTGGAATTTTGTCTGTATTACTGTCGATGATGCTCCTTATGACTCTTAAGATACTTATTTTAAAATATAAAATTAAGTGGCTTGCAGTAATGATCGAATTATCTGGGAATTTAATCCTCATACTTCCACCAATTTTATTAGCAACAGGTATATTTTTATCTCTGAGGAACATGTTCAACATACAACAAATTGCTCCATATGTTATAGTTGGCATAAATTGTTTAACTACCATACCATTTAGTATGCGTATTTTGGGAAGTGATTACCTACGAATATCTTCTATCTATTCACGACTTTTTGATGCTTATAACATCAGAGGAATATCCAGAATATTGAAATATGAGATACCCATGATGAGAAGTTCAATAGCTACATCATTAGCAATTTCAATCACATTATCTATGGGTGATCTTGGCGTTATTTCATTATTCGGTTCAACTGATATTAGAACGTTACCACTGTATATTTATCAAAGCCTTGGCTCATATAGGATGGATAATGCTGCAGAGGGAATATTACTACTATTAATATTAACCACCTCAATTATATTTATAGCAGAACAGATATTTGGAGAAAAAAATGATTAAAGTTCAAAATCTTTCTGTTAAATTAGACGATTTTAAAACCAACTATTCCCTAAATGTAGATAATGGTGAATGGATTGGTATAATTGGTCAAAGTGGTTCCGGAAAATCAACATTATTAAATCTCATTGCAGGTTTTGTATATGCAGACTCAGGATCATTATGGATAAATTCTGTTGAAATGAATTCAACACATCCATCAGAAAGACCTGTATCATGCCTATTCCAAGAAAATAATCTTTTCCCTCATTTGAGCGTTTACGAAAATATTGCTATTGGAATTAGTCCTAGATTAAAATTAAATGCTAGTGAAAAAAAAGAAGTACAAGAAATACTCGATTATTTAAATCTAAGTGATAAGCATAATTCCGATATAGGTACCCTCTCGGGCGGAGAGAGACAGAGAGTTGCAATTGGTAGAATAGTTTTATCAAATAAAAAAATAATATTACTTGATGAACCATTCAGTCAACTGGACCCCATTCTTCGTATTGAAATGTTAAGTCTCATAAGAAAAATTAAGGATGAAAAAAAACTAACAATAATAATGGTTTTACATACACCTATTGAAGCGGTTAGTTACGTCGACAGATTTATTCAAATTAAAAATGGAAGAATTGAAAGAAATATCAAACCAACAGAATACTCATTAGATATAACTTGATCACATATTTTTTCGAATATCATCTATATTTTTCTTATAATCATTAGAATTAAAAACAGATGACCCTGCGACAAGTATATTACATCCTGCCTGAACACAGCCAGTTGAGTTTTCAGCATTGACTCCTCCATCCACCTCAATATCAACTCTGCTATTATTTAAAATGCTCCTCAGTGTTTTGATCCTATCATATGTTGCCTCTATGAAGCTCTGCCCAGCAAAGCCTGGGTAAACAGACATTATTATTACCTGATCTATAATTTCTTTATATGGTAATATTTTATTGATAGCAGTATCAGGATTTATTGCCAATCCAGCTCTTTTCCCCTTTGATTTAATCTGGTTGATTGTATTCGAAATATTTTCTTGTAACTCAATATGAACTGTAATGGTATCTGCTCCAGCTGCAATAAAATCATCAATATATTTATCTGCTGGGTTAATCATCAAATGAACGTCAAAGGGTAAAGAAGATTTGTTTCTGATAGATTTAATTAGAGCTGGTCCAAATGTAATATTATTTACAAAGTGACCATCCATGACATCAATATGTAAAATATCGGCTCCAGCTTCTTCAACCTTTTTAATATCAGTGGCTAGATTTGAAAAATCTGCAGATAAAATTGAAGGTGCAATTTTAATTTTATTCATAAATTTTTGTATTTTGGTTAGCTGAATTATTTTCTTGAAATTAATGGAACAAAAATTGCTAATATACTGATCTTGAATAACTCACCATAAATAAATGGCAGCAAACCCAAACTTATTGTTTCAGAAATAGATTTTCCCAATAAAAAGCCCAACTGAGTCAATCCAATAAAAAATATTACAAATGATCCTATTAGCAGTGACATAAACGTAAGAAGATAACTTTTATTCCAACCTAAATCTGCTATGTAGCTTAAAACAACAGCTGATAAAAAGAAACCTAAGAGATAACCACCCGTGGGACCCATCAAGTACAAAAATCCTCCTCCATTAGCGAAAACAGGAAAACCCAATGCACCTTGAGCAAGATATGCAAATATAGTAAGGGGCCCAAGAAACCTACCAAAAGTAAGCCCAATAAATAGAACTACTAAAGTTTGCATAGTCATTGGGAC
>Ga0213864_10001064_pt1:0-2500 | contig 12450 bp, 8 predicted proteins | sample PICome_5_FD_160078 | JGI IMG/M metagenome (GOLD analysis project Ga0213864, IMG submission 160078) | Coastal seawater microbial communities near Pivers Island, North Carolina, United States - PICO247 | ecosystem: Environmental > Aquatic > Marine > Coastal | place: USA: North Carolina... | reverse complement strand
ACACAATTTATCAGTAAGCTCTGTTGTATATATATATACTAATCGTAAATATTTCAAACTAATTTATAAAAAAATTATTGTTTAATAAAAATAATCCTATCTTTACTATTATAATCTTTTCTTATTTCTATTTTTTCTCTTTCAAAACCATACTCAATAAAACTTTCAATCACCTTATTTTTATTCTCGGAGAATAATTCCATTATAATCATACTTTTTAGGTTTAACTTATTGTCATTCAATTGTCTCAGTATGTTCTCATAACAAATTAATCCATCATCACCTCCATCTAAGGCTAGGATAGGATCAAAATCCTTTACTTCAGGTGCAAGCTCTGAGATTTGATCATTTGGAATATATGGTGGATTGGATATTATGACATTAAATGAATTAATATTAATTGACTCAAGCCAATCGGATACAACAAAAGATAGTCTATTGTCGAGAGAGTATTTCCCAGCATTTAATAACGCAACATTTATTGCCTTTTCACTTATATCTAGACCTATACCTTTTGAATTTCTCAATTCAAGTAGGAGTGTGATTATTAAGCACCCAGAACCAGTGCCGAGATCTAAAATTTTAATATCCTCATCCTTTGAGAAGTTTTCCTTTACCACATCAATTATTAACTCACTATCTGGACGAGGATCCAGTACGGAGTCATTTACGATGAATTCTCTTCCATAAAACTCTTTAGTCTGAGTAATCTTAGAAGTTGGTTCACCCTGCCCCCTTCTAATAATATATGTTGAGTATTCTTTTAGCTGTTCAGTTGATAGTTTTAGATCATGATTTATTATCAGATATTCCTTTGATACCTTGAGGTAATGTGCGAGCAGAATCCTGCTATCCAGCTCTGGCATTGTCACGCCATAATCTTTCAGTTTATTAGTGGCATCTTTCAATACGATACTGATTGGATGCATTATGATTTATCACCTGCAAGTTTCTGTGCTTTGTCCTCTGCTGCTAGCGCGTCAATTATCTCCTGCAAACCTTCTGACTCAATTACTGCAGATAATTTATGCAATGTGAGATTAATTCTATGATCAGTAACTCTACCCTGAGGAAAGTTATACGTTCTTATTCGTTCAGATCTGTCTCCGCTTCCGATTTGAGATTTTCTATTAGATGCTCTTTCTTGATCTTTTTCTAACTTTTCTTTTTCATAAAGCCTGGCTCTGAGCACTTTCATCGCCTTTTCTCTATTACGATGTTGTGATTTTTCGTCTTGTTGAGATACAGTAATACCTGTTGGTAAATGGGTAATACGAACAGCACTGTCAGTTGTATTCACAGATTGTCCACCAGGTCCGCTGGCTCTAAAAACATCAATCCTTATATCCTTTTCTTCAATTTTAATATCAACCTCTTCAGCTTCAGGCAGAACAGCAACTGTCGCAGCTGATGTGTGTATTCTACCACTTGATTCTGTGTTAGGCACTCTTTGAACCCGGTGGACACCAGACTCAAATTTTAATCTCTGATATACATTTTTTCCTGAAATATTAGCTATAAATTCTTTATAACCACCAAAATCACCTTCGCTGGTAGTCATAACTTCAACCTTCCATTTGTTACTATCTGCAAATCTTAAGTACATCCTTGCTAAGTCACCCGCAAATAATGCAGCTTCATCTCCACCTGTCCCAGCGCGTATTTCTATTATTACACTCTTTCCATCATCTTCGTCTTGAGGCAGTAATAACTCATTTATTAGTTCCTCTGATTCTTCAATTTTTCTCTCAGTATCAAGCAGCTCCTTTTTTGCAAAATCAATAATTTCAGGATCTTCTTGTTCTTCATCAACTAAAACTTCAAGATCTGTCTTTTCTGATAACAATTGCCTATAATTTATTATCGTTTTTGCTAATTCTTCTATATTTGAGAACTCAATTGCCAATTTCGCATATTCATTCCTATCACCCGTTACATTGAGCATTTTTTCTTGTAATTGAGTATAGTTATCAATAATACTATCAAGTTTCTTATTATCAAACATCTGCTTACCTATATTTATGCCTATAATAAATCATTTAATTTGAATTCATACAAATCATTATCTTGTTTATCTTTGTGATTTATCACCATTTCTCCATTCCTAATTATTAAATTAGATGGTGCGTTTGTTGAGATAATTTCATCGCCATTCGCAAGGAAAGAATACCTTTCATTATTTTTCATATTTTTTGATAAATAAACATCGCCTCTCTCATTATAGATCTCCAACCAAACATCACCCGTTGCTGTGATTTGAATAATATTTTTTTGAGGTGGATCGTTTGAAATTTGACCAAAATCATTATTTGATCCATAACTTAAATTAGAATTATTTAAATCTGGTTGGCGGTCATTATTTTCCTTGCTTAAGAAAGATAAAAATTGATTATCCAATACGTTTCCATCTGTAACTATTGTTACAGCAATTAGCATGAGTATTAATATTGAAAAATTTTTGAAAAATTTTATTAGCTTGATTTTGTATAATAATTGAAAT
>Ga0213864_10001062_pt1 | contig 12462 bp, 8 predicted proteins | sample PICome_5_FD_160078 | JGI IMG/M metagenome (GOLD analysis project Ga0213864, IMG submission 160078) | Coastal seawater microbial communities near Pivers Island, North Carolina, United States - PICO247 | ecosystem: Environmental > Aquatic > Marine > Coastal | place: USA: North Carolina | collected... | reverse complement strand
GTGTCCGGGACAGGTCCGGTTCGCTCCGACCTGAAACCGTTGAAGAGCTACCCCGGGACGCTTTTCCGCGGGGCGCATTCAATGGGCCGTCGTAAGCCACCCTCTCCACGAAGGAGCGGTTTTGGCCAACCAAACAAACCCGACGCCAAACAACAACCAACACCCATGGCCTCCGAGATGCTCACGACCGTGACCGGCACCGAGCAGCAGCAGCCGTCAATCGACGAACTCCCGACCCCTGAAGTCGTGCCTTGGATCAAGGAAATCTGGGGTTTCAACTCAAGCGACCACGCCCCGTGGCTGCTCTTCCGCGCCGACACCCCGCAGCCCGTCGACGTCAGCCGCCCGCTTGTCATCGTGATCGATCTCAGCGGGTCCATGGAAGGCAACATGGCCGAAGCCCGGGCCGCGCTCGGGGAGCTCATCCGAGGATCCAACGCCGAAGGCAAGGTCGTGATGCCAAAACCTTCCGGCCAGACCGGCTACGTCAAAGCGTGCTCCTACCTGCAGCCGCACGTGCAGGGCTGCGACGTGGTCTTCCTGGGCGACGGCGCCGAGAACTGCCAAAAAGAGCCGCTCCACGTCATGAGCCCCGACGGCACCGTTAGCACGACGCTCGACTTTTCGGCCGTTTCCGGAAACGCCTACCTTGGGCTCGTCGCGACCTTCATCATGCACATCTGCCGCCACAAGATTTTCCTGGTCGGCATCGGTGCTGACGCGCGCACCATGGCGGACAGCTTGGTGACCCGCGCCAACTGCCACGTGGCGCTGGTCAACCGTCGCGCCTCGACCCGCGAGATCGCGGGCGTGGTGCGCGCCGTGCGGAACGCCCCGGCGCGCCGCGAGGCGCAGCTGGCTCTCGGCCACACGCCGCAGGAGCCCGGAATCATCGTCAATCTCTCGCCGGAGGCCCAGGAGATGATCAACCGCCTCACGGACGCCGAGGTCCAAGCCGTGGCCGCCGCCGGCAACTCGATCGTCGTCCGCGCCGAGACGTCTCTCCCCCCGCCGCCAATGTCGCCTGCGGAGGTCAAGACCAAGTTTGAGGCGGCGGAGGTTGGGATCCCCGCTCGCTTCACCGAGTACAGCGTGCCGAAAGTCCGCGCGGCGGCGCTTCTCAGCATCACCGGGATGATCGACGGAAAGATCCCCGCGGCCTACTTTACTGGCCAGTACAGCGGCCTCCTCACCGTGGAACCGGATCTCAAGAAGAAGCTGAACGTTCTCTTCTCGGCTCTGAAGAACCAGGGCCTTCTCAAGAGCATGGGGACGACCCCGGCCAAGGGCGACGGTCCGCCGCTCATCATCGACGGCAAGAAGATGCCCGAGAAGGCCATCATCTACAAGTGCCTCGCCCCGATTGAGGCAATCAAGGCCTGCATGGAAGATCCGACGTTTGCGGCCCCGCAGAGTTCGCTCAAAAAGCGGGTGCTTTCTGACGTGGAGGGTTCTGCGTCCGGGTCCGGGTCCGGTGACGAGTCGGTTTCCGTCCCGTGAGTGAGTCGAAACGTTTGCGCGAGCAACCCCGGGACGCTTTCGCGTGGCGCGCGTGTGGTCAGGGCCGGGACCCTTGGGTCGATGTCATGTCTAGATTGTAGTGTAGAGAAATTAAAGAGCACAATGGCACGCACAAAGCAAACCGCCCGGAAGGCCATGTCCGGCATGGTGCCTCCGCCTGGCGTTTCCGAGGCAGAGATCAAGGACCCCCGGAATTGGAAGCCCGGAGGCAAGTTTGGCCCGCCGCTCCCGGCGCCGACGCCGTTTGCGAAAAAGATCATCCAAAAGCGGAAGATTCGTTACGTGCAAACCTACATTGGGGTGGCAGTTGAGTGGCCGGCAAAATAAGCTTTTAATAATGAATTGCCACTAAGCGGTTTTATAGCACCCCCAATATTAAAATTGTAGACTTGGAAAACAAAACAAGACACACACAAAAGACAAGTCCTCATACGCCCCTCTCCCGCCCACCCACTTCCTCGGGCTCGTCAAAATTCAATGTCGCTCAGCTCTCCCGGGTCGCTGTCTTGGCCCGTTGGTCCCGTTGTGGCAATCTCCTCCATCTCCTCCTCCTCATAGTTCTCCGGGTGCTCCTCCTGGTACTGGGCAATTTGTTCAAGAGTCATGTTCATGTGCCCCGGTGGGATGAGAAGGGCCTCCTCGACGTTCATGAGCAGGAGGTCATTGCCGAAAGTTTCTGCAAACTCTTGATCCCCACCTGCCTCGTCACTCGCGGACTCGCAGCGCATCCTCACAAACAGCATGGTGGCATCGGGGAGGTCCTTTGTTGCGACCTCGACCAAGCTACAGCCATACATCAAATAGATTGCGCTTAGAATGTTGTTCAAATCTAGTTTGCATGCGTTCAGCTTCTCGGTGGGCAACTGGAAACGAAAGCCGAAAAGAGAGTTGTACCCCGTAGGCTCGTAGGGCAGGTGCCACACAACTGACTCCGTTTCTTGGAGGAATGAGTGCTGGTAGCAGCCGTGATTGATGGAAAGTTCTTGGAAAATTGTCATCTTGTGTCGGTGCCGGTGTCGGGAAGGACTGTCTGTGTCCAGGCGGCGTGAGCTCTTGTCAAGACCCGTGGGCGCCGAGGTGCGCCAAACGGCAAAGCGTTCCGGGTTTGCCGGCCCTTTATGAAACCGCTGACACGAACCCACCCCGAGACGCTTTGCCGTGTTGTTTTAATTAGTAATCACAAACTGCCACTCGGTGGTTTCATAGCACTCCCGAGCTACCCCGGGACCCTTTTCCCCGGGCCGCAGTCGGACTGCCGGGGGATAGACTAGGCTGTGAACTTGGTCAAATTCCCAGGCTAGCCACAGCGGCACACGCTCCTGCTACAATGCCCCCCGACATTGCTTCTGAACCGGCACCGGACGCGCCCAAAGGCAACGCGCGAAACCCAAAGAGACAAAAAGTAAAAGTCTCCAGCCCGAGTCGCCTCCGCATCCTCTCCACCCTTGAGCCATCTAGGGGTAGCCCTTACGGCTGGAAGTGCTTCGATGATCCACAATCCACGGAGGACGTGAAGGAAAGGTTGCAGTTTGTGCTCGACAAACTCCCACAGATTAGCCCAATGCGGACTCATGTCCAGCACAGGCTAGACACCCACGTGGACGATTACTACCAGAAACCTTCCGAGACGGCAAAGGCCGGCTGCCTGCCATTTTTCACCAAACCGCTGGAGATTTGCGGACTTAATGGCGCAGATCGCGCGCCGTTTGACATCCAGTGCCGAAAGCCTTTGTTTTCATCCTTGGACAAGCCCGAGTACCAATACTACAGCTACGCAACGAAAGTGTGGATCATCAATTCCAGTCAGAAAGGAGAGTGGGATCCTCTTTCGGATTACGAGCGGGCGATGCGGCGTCTCTGCGTGGCCCCGCACGAGTGGTTTCTTCCCCTCTACGAGCTCCCCGGGGAGAATTCAATCCCATTGTTGACGCCCATGGCCCACGAAACAATAACGGCTGCTGCAGCATCGTGTGCTCCACCTGGTTTGTCAGACTCTGAGTGGGGATACACCCGTCCGCCGACGTTTTGCGAACACAATGTTGAGACCCCCCCTGATTACGACGCGGCTAACTCTCGCTTTCTTCCCAATTCGCCCTCCTCTTTGGAGGATTACCGAAAGGCGTTCAAACTTCTGGGGTCTGGATTAAACTTTTCTGTGCACGACCCTTCTGTGGCCGACGACGGTATTAAGCCAAACGATGAGCCTGGCAGATGGTACGGTTCAATTATGATGTTTGACAAAATCATCGAGCACTGCCTTTGTCGAGTTAACAACCTCCTTAACAACACTTTCCATAACAAGGATCTGTCGGATGTTCAGATCCACGACATGCTTAGAAAGCAAGTCTCCCTCCTCCACGAAGCATCCAACTTTTGCCAAAAGCGAATGGAAGTTCGACACAACCACCGAGATGGGCGCAGCTACACCTCCATGAATCACACGCGCAAGGGGTCGAACACCGACTACTTGGTTGACCTCGCCATTGACGTGGCGTCTGAGATTGCAAACCTGCAGCACTGGTGGGCGCTTCTTGCTGCAGTATACCGGGAGTTTGGCGCAAGAAAGATCTCTCTTTTTTCCAATGACGAGGCTCTGGCTGTCGTCAGATCGTTGGAAGAGTCTATGATTGTGATGGCCAAAGTGACTGCGTTTACATTCACTAACGCCATTCTCCTCGATTCTTGTCTTCCCCTGGATTGCGGGTCCGGGCGGCGAGTGGTATGGGGAGTTTTCCAATGCCTGCTCATGGAGTCGGTGCTCGTGGAATCAGATACGATCTGGCCAAATCGATCGTATAAAATAGGGCCGGATATCTGCGGAGATAAGAAGCTGATGCTGAGCTTTTTGAACCCGGTTACGCTGTTCCAACTTATCTCTGAGTTGTGCCCACGGGGCGGGGAGTTCAAGTTTGACAACTTTTCATTGATGACGCAAGGGTACACAACACGAAACTTCTGGGACGACTTTGAGACTTTGATGACGAGCATTCTTCCAAATGTCCTGATGGAGCGCACACTGCTCAGGGCTTTTTACTCTTGCCCCAAGCAGGCTCGCGATGCGTACAATTTGGACGCGATGCTGGAGGAGGCGGCTGGAGCCGATGTTCCAACCGCAATGGCCATATTTGTCAATGCCTTAGAGCAGCTCCGCTGCAAGCATGGGCTGACCACAATGGCCTGGATCTCCGGCATGCCGGAAAAGTACATTGAGGATTGTTCAGTCAACATGATGGGGTGTTCCGCGTACGGCGTGGCGCAGCATACTCGTCCAACTTCTGAGTCTATCCAAGCCGAAATGGAGAGGCGCGCCATTGAAAAGGAAAAGTCTAGAAACTCCAATCGCCCTTCAGGATCTTCCTCTAGAAGGCCTGTCTGCAAATCGACCAAAAAGACCAATAAAAAGACTTGCCACAACAAAGATAACTTCCCAAGCACAGGGGATTCCACATTGGAGATACGCAAACTAACCGACGCCGATCTGCTGTACTTGTTTGAGGTGAAGCATAGCGCAGAAAAATACGGGTACTACCTTCAGGCATGCTTGAAGACGCCAACGTTCCTTAGCTCAACATCAACCGAACGCAGGGAAGAAGTGAGTGCTTTGAATATGGTGACCAGAGCGTTAGACACGGCACCTGAATCCTTTCCGTACGTAGAGCGCGGCGAAATGCGCCTACCACCCTGCGTTACAAATGGAGATTCGAGGCTCTTCTGCTTTCACTGTAGCAACCACGCTCAGTGGTCGCTCGCCGTGGCAACCAGAACCTTTGCGGACATTGCCTATTTCTTCCGCAACATGGTCGTCGTCCAGCTGCAAACTGGCCATTATTCCAAGGAACAGGACAGCCCCTACGTTCCTCTTCAAGACAGTGCCAAGTACAATGCTTTCTCGTACGACAAAAGGCGATCTTTTATAACCTGGACGCTTGGTGTCCTTTCCCGTTGGGCAATTCGTTTTCTCAAGGAAGCGCGGATGGTTCCCACCCTTTCGAAGATCGTATCCGAGGGAGAGCGCACAGACCACGGACCCGTTCACTCCTGGGCGCCTTTTATAGGCCACCTTCGGTGGGCCCTTGAGCTTGAGTCGGAGTACTGGATTCTGCTAGAACAAGTTCTCGAGCAAGTCGCGACGCTCAACAAGCTACTGACTTCCTTAAACATGTCCCGGGTACTGACACACACCAAAGACGCCAGCATTTGGCGAGACAGTCTCAGGCTCCCCTGCATCACACAGATTCCCGAGCTTTGGGACGGAACAGGCGGAGCTATCATGCGCAGGCAATATTCGAAAAAGGAGACCCAAGTTTACAAGACACTCTTGGAAACAGCTTACGGTAACTTTCAGCGACCACGGGTCGTTGACCAGAATCTCGATTCGGTTCGCCCAATCGAGAGGAAGCGAGAGGTAGCTCTTGCACAACGCAAAAAGGAAATCGAGACCAGGGTCCGAGCAAAGGTCGCGGAAGAACAGTCCTTTGCTATGGTTTCGCGCCTCCTCGCCGAGCTTCCGGTCGTCAAAGACGCGATTCTTCGGGACAAGCAGGAAGCGGCTCGGGCACAGGCCGAGGCTCAGTCTGCCGCCCAGGCCCTCACAACCCTCAGAGCCTTGAACCGCCGGGCCGCCGAACGCTCTGCGTTCGTAGCGGAGCGTGCAGCTGCCACTCGCGAAGAGGCACGTCGGGAGGCTGCCGCCGAGAAGCAGCGCAAAAAGGCTGCCGCCGACGCCGAGAAACGCCAGATTGAACAAGCCGAGGCGCTTGAAAGGCGCAAACGCGATCTCGAAGATCGTCGTCGAGCAAAGCGCGAACAGCGCGATCGCGTTCGCCACAGCGTGGGCTCTGCAGCCTCGTCTTCTCCTTCTCCTCCGGCCCTTGTCAATAAAGCACAGCCAACTGCTGGGCCAGTTGAGCCACAGTGGAATCTGATGCTGCCACTCGCCAGAAACAGAAAGAAGAATCCGTCCATTGTCCCGGCTTCCGCGCCTACAATTGAGCGGGTAGCATCTCACAACAACAACAGCAATTCAGAGATCCGTTGTCGTCCTGGAGAGACACCAAAACAACTCGACATTGCGTCTCCGACGTCCTTCTCGTCGGATCAAACGCGCTCCTCGTTTACCTCTCCCATCGCAGGACCGGATGCCTCAGGTACGTCCTCTTCTTCGGTTTCCGCCGCCACTCCGACGAGACAGACCCGAGGGGTCCCCCAAACGTCTTCCAGCAGCTATGCCCCACCGCCCCAAAAGCAGCACGGAGAATGCGTTGTATGCTTCGACAATTTCTCAAAACCGCAAGCGACGGGATGTGGACATGTCTTTTGCGCCGGCTGCGCGCCAAAAGTCGGCGAGGAGTGCTTCACGTGCCGCACGCCTGTCACCATGCTCATCTCGCTTTTTATATGAACGGCAACACTTTGTCGTTGTACCGGGGGTCATTTGGTATCTTGCACCATTGCTACTCCATTAGACAGCCATAGAGACGGAACGCGACAGCCGAAAGAAGCGACGCTAAGCGGCGTTGTGTGTCTTGGGTTTCGGCATGCATTTCACGGTTTACAGGGGGTCAATTAGGGTCTGTTCTTAAGGGTTTTGACCAGCGCTGGCCAAAACCAATTGAACGCTCCCTAAAGGCTGTGTTGGTTACGTTTACTCATTTCCCTTGTGCCCACCACGTGTCCTAGAAACGTATTTACGTGACAAAAGCGCACCCGGCACCGACCGAGCTTTTTAGATGGCGACGCTGAAAGAGGTTTATGAAAAATTAACAGTACTTTCCCCTCCTCGACCCTGGCCTACGACGTCGGAGGCCCCAATGGCAGCGGCCGCTGCACCGCTACGCACCCAGCTGCAACAGGAGGAGGAGGAAGGAGGCGACGAGGAGAGCGCAAAAGCCGAGCCCAATTGCTCCTGTAGGAGTGCCACAGAAAAATGGTCCGTCCTCAAGCACGAACGCAACGCGCGCGCAATCGAACCATCTCCGGCTCAGCGTGCTGCTTCCAACCAACTTCGCGGTCTCACGGGACTCACACCAATCGGGGTCCATGTTCCGCGGCCTCGGCGCCAGTCGGGAGATGACTGGAGATCGCTTCTTAGACTTGACCGTAAGAGTAGAGAAGAAGAGGAGGGGCATCCTGCGAATCCCGTCGGAAGCAAGCTTCCTCTGGCGGAAAAAGAAGAAAGCCCATCAGAGCCGCTCTTCCCGCCTAGCGTCGACCCCCTTCTGGCCTCCACTGCCGTCAACCTAGACAGTTGTCTCGACGCCCACGACGTCGCCCGCGCCGTAAAGGACACGCTCAACATGGAAATGCCACTGGACGCCGTGGCGGGACGTCTTATAGAGGGGAACGCAGTGGAAGACACGATGGCGGTTGAACTGAGCCACGTTCCGCCACATGTCGCCGTCGGTGTATCGTCAAAGCTCGCGGTGCCGATGTATCGTGCCCCGGGTCATCTGCTTCCATCAGCCCTGGAAGAGTAGCGGCCTAAGCAAGTATCGCTATTTACAGGACATGATTCTGAGCCGTGTGGTCACAGATCACAGACCAAAATGTTTGGAGAGTATTTTTGGCCAAAACGCGGCTCCTCTAAGCTTACTGCGTTTGCTTGGACAGGGCTACTGATTGTAGTCAGCCATTCTGCGTTTGTGGCCTGGCAAAAGTCCCGTGTCAATTCGTGGTATGGGTCGTTCTACGATATTCTGCAGACGTCTGGAGAAAGCATCGAGTTTTCCAGCGGCCTCGCGTTTTCGGGAGTCCCCGAGGGGGCGCGCTCCGTTCACGACGCACTCGTCAAGTTTCTCATCATAGTACTCCCGTCCATTATTATTCACCCCTTTGCCAAGTTTGTCAGGTCGCACTGGACGCTGCAATGGCGTCTCGCCATGATGAAGAGCTATTTTACACTGTGGGATCCTTCAAAGACGCCCATAGAGGGCGCGTCGCAGCGGCTCCACGAGGACACAGTCAGGTTTGCCAAGGGCTGTGACAGCTGCATGGTCGTCGTGCTCGATTCGATCTCAACGCTCATCGTCTTTGTACCCGTCCTAGCCTCTCTAAGCTCCGAGGTTACACCCCCGTCTTGGCTCTCGTGGGCACGTAGCTGGTGGCTCGTTGCCCTTGCCTTTGGGGCCGCCTTACTCGGTGTTTCTGTCTCCGCGTGCATCGGGAAAGCGCTTCTCTACCTAGAGGTCAATAATCAAAGGGTTGAAGCCGAATTGAGGAGAAGCCTCGTGCTCTTGGAAGCTGCCCCAGCCACCGAGTGCGCGACCGACCTTTCCGCCGACGACGAACTCTGCTCCGATCCTGGCGCCCCGCCACAGCTCAGCCGACCCGCCTTCGACGGCCTCTGGGAGGCGATTCGATGCAACTACTCAATGCTTTACCAAAATTTTCTGTACCTCAACCTCTGGCTGACATCCTTTGACCAGCTCCTCATCGTGGTCCCTTACATTCTCGTTGCACCGCTTCTGTTCTACTCGGACGACCGGCGCGTCAAGATGGGCGTCTTAGTCAAGCTTTCCGACAGCTTCAGCAAAGTCTTCGGATCCCTTTCCGTGATCGCTGAGAGCTGGGTTGCGATCAACGAGTTCGCAAGCGCCGTGATCCGCCTGCGCGAGTTTGAAAAGAACCTCAAAAGCCACACCAAGCTCGAGCAAGCGAATTCACAGCTTGTGCCCAGAGAGATTGTTAGGAGCGACAACAACCCAACTTTCACGGACCCAGCGATCCCAGCACAAAAACCCCGCCCACAGCTCGAGATGAGCGATATAAATACAAAGCCCTCCACTCTCCCTCCCTCCCCTCCGCCCAAATGGTGATACGCGTGCGGTAAATTGGCGCCCAAGCAAAATGCGCCTTTAAGAGAACTGTGCCCGTGGGGCAAATCCGTGTGATTTTAAATCAAAACGTCGATATCGTCCCGCTATCACGACATGGAACGGAAGAGACGACTCTGACAACACCTCGTGTGTTTTCGGCCAGTCGCCGCTAATTCAGCCTCTTCGTTTGGTCTTACTGCAGGCAGAAGACACCGGCGTGAACCATGACTGATTTTGTCTCCGCCCCTCAACCCAAGACATTTGCGCCCTCAAAGGAGGACGTTCTGTCGACCCTCGCCTACTTTTTCGGCGCCCCGGTCTCGCCGGAGAAGCTGAAGAACTACGAGGAGCACCACGCGCAGACCTACCACTTTCCGGGTGAGCAAGATGCCGCAGCCGCCGCTCCACCCCCGCTTCCCCGCCTGGTACGCCCGGATCAACCCCACCCCACCGCACTGACCGCCTCCCCGCCTGTCTCTTCCAATCGAAGATGCCTACTACGGCTCCAACACCAAGCTCGCGGAGACCCTCAACAACCTCATCCTGAAGGTGAGCCCGGGAACACGAACGCAGCGCCACGCGCCTTCCCCGCCACACCTCCTCCCAAAACCCGCATCCCGCCTCACAGACTCTCGCTCCCCGCGTGTGCGTCCGCAGTCGCCCCAGAACTGGCAGACGACGGTCGGACTCCCGTTCTTCAAGATTGAGGGCACGGAGCGTGCCTGCGATTCCAACCATTGCCGTCACCACTCCTCCCCGGTCCACGACGCGCTCTGACTTTACCCTTCCGTTCGTGTCCGCAGGTCGTCGAATGGGACGAGTGCGTCTGCATCCGCATCTCAAAAATCTCGCGCTCCGTCCACCGCCCTTGCGCACGCGTCCCGACCCCCCGCCTCCGCGTTTGCCTCGCAGGATCCGCTTCGACGTCCGGCTGATGCAGCGCGTGCCATACGAAGGCAAGCAGAGCCCTTCCATGGATTCCAGCATTTTGCCCCGCACTAAACTTCCTTGCCCCGGCCTGTTACCGCGACTAACGAGCTGCTGCGTTCGTTGTTGCTACTAGGTGTCTCGCGCATGCAGACTTCGCTTCGCAGACGCCACCGGGACCGCGTTGTGCGGCGCGGTGAGTACGCTATCTTCTAACCGTAGATGATCATCTAGTAGGTGATAGGGTGAGCATGCTGGTCTCCTCCAAAATGGCACTGGCGGGGACACCATTCACTCCCGAGGAAGACGAGATGCTTCTCGACATGATCAACAACAACCGACGCCCGCGTTGGCGCAAGCTTGCGGAGAAGATGGCACTGGCTGGTTACAATCGCACGGAGCACAGCCTGATCTGTCGTTACAGACTTCTCCCCAAGCCGTACGAATTCAAAGCTGTGAGGAAGCTCGTGCAATCTGCGATCTGTACTGTGATGCGCCTGGCCAAGACGCGTGCGCGGGGATCTTCTTGGCAGAAAGCAAACCGCGAGAAATCTCGCGCCAGGGCAAAGCGCCATCGTGACAACCACGCCGGGGAGGAGGAGTTTGTTGCCAAGAGGCGAGCCAAAGACAAACGGAACAGACCGCAAGCAAACAAGCGCGATCGCGATCGCAGAGTCACTGACCCTTCCTTCATGGTAAAAAGGCGGATCCGCTGTCGCGTGTGGGACTTCATTGTCAATGGCAAGGGGTTGACTAAGGCAAGCAAGACGTTTGATCTCGTTGGCTGCTCCCCGGACGAGTTGAGGAAGCATCTACAGAGTCAGATACCTTGCGTCGACAAAACAACTACGAGCGTGCAAACGACGACTGTGCTTGACCATCTCGGCAAGGAAACCCTAGTAACGCAGACATGCAGTGTCACTGAGCGATGCTACGAGTTCACTCTCAAGGATGCTGAGATCGACCACATCTTCCCGCTCTGTGCTTACGATCTGACCGATCCACAACAGCAGCGCATGGCAAACCACTGGTCCAATTTTCAACCGTTGCTACCAGAGCAACACAAGCTCAAGGGAACAAAGATGCCGACGCGCTTGATGGCCAGCAAAGTGCAGGGCTGGGCGTGGCCCCCCGGCATCAAGGGGGAAGACTTACCGACAATCTATTGATGCCGAGAGGAGACCAGCATGCGGGGATGAGATACACATGATTAGCATGCCATGTACGTGTTCGCCACTCTCGTTTGCAAGTTGTTTGCAGGATTGGGCTTGTTGATTGAGTCGGACTTTTACGCCACTGCCGCGGGCCGCCAGCACTTCTCCGGTGCGCAAAGGGATTCTCACAACTCCCCTCCCGGCCAACCCTGGAGATTGAATCTCCCGGTAGCTCACCGACTGTCGCCTCCCCGTGTGCGCAGACCAGCTGACCTCGGTGCGCAACATGCTCGCAAAGTGCCGACATTGGTTGAGTCCCAGCCCTGCCCTCCCCGCCTGCAAGCATACTCACCCCCTGCTCTTTGCTCTTGCTCGCAGATCCAGTACTGCGTGCAGGAGACCTGCAACTTTGACGGTGTGGACCTGCTTCGCTCTCGCTCCGCCCCGGCCCAGCATGTCTTGCCCCCGCCTGTCTGACCTCGTTTGCTCCCCGTGTCTGTGCGCATCGATCGACGACTATAGTCCTCTTCTCGTACCTCACGGTAAGCCTCAGCCCGATCAGTGCTCCCCGGGTACCACCTGCACTCGCCGCGTGCTTTCCCGACGCTGACCCGGCATTGTGTCCCCGTGTGCGCAGTGCGGCAACTACGACTTTCGTTACGACAAGGCCAAATCTCTGCGCCCCCGGTACGACCACTACCCATGGACAGCGCCACACAATCTCACCACAATCTCACTGTGCCTCCCCGCCTGAGGGTCGTTTGCTTCCTTGTTCTTGTTCAGGCGCTCGGTCAAGCTCGCGATGCAGCACGAGGTCGCCATGTATGCCAGTACGAACGCAACAAGTCGAACTCACCCACTCTGCCATTCCTCCCCGGCCTTTGCGACCTCACTCAATCTCCCGTGCTCACCACTACAGTCGCGCAGAAGGAGGGCAACGGCCTCGACAAGGCGGTCGAGGAGGCCAAGTACCGTATGGTGAGTGTCCCCCGGGGAGATTGCACCTCTCGCGTTTGCGCCCCTTCTGACTCGCACTGACGGGTGTT